>SMVA01452783.1_pt1 | contig 13830 bp, 13 predicted proteins | sample 2456451 | NCBI WGS metagenome assembly SMVA01 (sample SAMN11095933, study PRJNA526329) | marine sediment metagenome | biome: Marine sediment; feature: Surficial sediment; material: Deep marine sediment; isolation source: Hadal surficial sediment | place: Pacific Ocean | collected 2014-05 | depth...
GGTGCCGCCGGCAGCCAAAGCAAAGGTAAGGGGTTTAAGTTTCATCTAACCCCTCCCCCTTCTGGCGTGCGCGCCATGCGGTTTTAAAAAACGGTTGCGCCGGGTCAAGGCCAACACCATGCCCATGGAAAGTGCCAACGCCAGTGCCGAGGAACCGCCATAGCTGATAAACGGCAAGGTCATTCCCTTGGCCGGAATTACCGCAAGGTTGACGCCGATATTGATTAACGCCTGCGCCCCGAAAAGGACAATCAGTCCGCTTGCCGCCAGGACAATAAACGAGTCTTCCTCTTCCAAAAGGTGTGAAAGGCCACGGACAACAATCACGGTAAACAGGAATAAAATCCCAAGACAGGCCAGGGCGCCAAATTCTTCGCCGGCAACGGCAAAAATAAAATCGGAATGGGCATCGGGAAGAACTTTTTTTACGCTGCCCTCACCCGGGCCAAGGCCAAACCAACCGCCCGAACGGAATGCATTCAGGGCTGTATCTATCTGGTAACTATCGACGCTTTCAGGATTCAGGAACGCATCCAGGCGGGCCTGAACATGGGGAACCTGCCAATAGCCGACCGCAAGCGCACCAAGGCTTAAGCCGCCAAATACCCCGATCCATAACAGCGGTAATCCGGCAGCAATTAATTGTGCCGCAAAGACCGCGGAAATAAGAACTGCCTGACCAAAATCGGGCTGGAAAATGAGCCCGGCCAAGACAATAGCAAAGCCGCCAAGGGCAATTTTACGCCCGGGAAAACCTGGGGTTTTGAACTGTTCCGAAAGCATCCAGGCAGTGAAAACTACAAACGCGGGTTTGAGAAATTCTACCGGTTGCAAAGAAAAACCAGCAATATACAGCCATCTGGTCGCACCCTTTATTTCCGGGCCAAAGAAAAGCGTGGCGTAAAGCAAAAGCAAAGTGATCGGGAAAAGGATACAGGCCAAACGCCGGATGGTTTTAACTTGGGCCAGAGAGACCAGAAACATAACCCCGATAGCGGCGCTTAAGAATACAAACTGGCGCTGGGCGAAGTAGAAACTGGACAACCCAAGGCGTTCGGCCACTGCTGGACTGGCGGCAAATGTAAGCAACAAGCCAACGCTGATTAAAAGCAACAAAGCCAAAATCAGCCAGCGGTCGACGGTCCACCACCAGCGCGATAACATACTGTGATCTGAGCGGGCAAAAGAAATCATGCGTTGCCTCCCGCAATCAACTTGAGTGCCGCCTTGCGAAAGACCTCACCACGTTCTTCAAAATTTTTGAACTGGTCGAACGAGGCGCAGGCCGGCGCCAATAAAACCACGCCGCCTTTTTCCCTGGCCCCGGCGGCTGCGGCCTGCACCGCACTATCGAGGGTGCCGCAGTGTTCGAAATCTGCCTTGCCGGCCAGGAAATCGGCAAAAATGCTGTCATCCTCGCCAATCAGAAAAGCTTTTTTTACATTTTTCATGACCGGCATGAACATCTCCAGGCTTTCCTCTTTAAAGAGCCCGCCAACGATCCAGTAAATGTTTTCGAACGCTTCCAGGCTTCTGAGAGCTGAGCCGGTATTGCTGGCCTTGGAATCGTTTATGAAAAGAATGCCGTCCCGTTCGCCGACAATCTCCAAGCGATGGGGCAAGCCTTCAAAGGTCTGAAAGGCGGGCAGGATTTTTTCAGCCGCAACCCCCAGCTCGCGGGCCGCAGCATATACCGCGGCGGCGTTCTGGCCGTTGTGTTTGCCGCGCAATGCCCGGCCGTGACCCACTTCACCAATAGTTTTTGCGGCTTTCGCCGGTCCCGCCATGGCATCATACAGAATCCCGTCGACAACATAGACACCATTATCCAACGGTCCTTCACAGGAAATCGGGATGACTTTTTGTGACAGCGCGGCGGCCAGGCGCCTGCCGTAAAGATCATCGATCCCAATGATTGCGACCCCGTCCCGTGTTTGTAAATCAAATACCCGTTGTTTGGCAGCGACGTATCCATCCATCGACCCATGGCGATCAAGATGATCGGGGCTGATGTTCAAAAGAATGGCAATTTCAGGTTCCAGGCTTTCGGTTAAATCAAGTTGAAACGACGACATTTCAAATACATAAACCCCGCCTTCGGGCAAGGGGGTGATGTCAAGGACCGGAATACCGATGTTGCCGGCACCCAGGGCATCCAACCCGTTTTCGGTTAAGGTGTGAGCCAGCAGGGCGGTTGTTGTCGACTTGCCGTTGGTGCCGGTCACCGCCACAAGGCGGTGAACCGGCAAGGTATTTCTGGCTTTTTCAAACAATTCCATATCGCCCAAAACCGGGACACCGGCGACCTGGGCTTTTTTCACCAAGGGGTGTGGTTCGGGAAATGTCAGGGGAACCCCGGGGCTGACGATCAATGCCGCCAACGCTTCAAAACTTTCCTGGTAAAGGTCAACCGGGGGCTCAAGTGCCGCAGCCCTGGCCACCTCATCATCATCCCAAGGCAGGACTTTGGCGCCACCACCGGTAAGTGCGCGGCACGCGGCCAGGCCCGACCGGGCAAGACCGAAAACCCCGACTTTTTGATCTTTATATGCTCCCACCTCAATCATTTTTACCTCAATTTCAACGTCGATAGCCCTATCAGCGCCAGAACCAGCGCAATAATCCAAAAGCGAATAACAATGGTTTGTTCGGCCCAGCCCTTTTCCTCAAAATGATGATGCAAGGGCGCCATACGGAAAATCCGTTTCCCGGTCAGCTTGAACGAGGTGACTTGGGCAATGACCGAAACTGCTTCCAAAACGAACAGCCCGCCAATGATCACCAGCACCAGTTCGTGTTTGGTAATCACCGAAATTGTTCCCAAGGCGCCGCCCAGGGCCAACGATCCGGTATCGCCCATGAAGACCATCGCGGGTGGGGCGTTAAACCAGAGAAAGCCGAGGCCAGCGCCGATGATAGCGCCGCAAAAGACCGCCAGTTCGCCTGAGCCGGCAACCTGGGTGATTTGCAAATAATCAGAATAAACCGCATTGCCGACCAAGTATGAAATCAGGCCGAAGGCTGAAGCTGCAATAATAACCGGCATGATCGCCAGGCCATCGAGACCATCGGTCAGGTTTACCGCGTTTGAAGTACCAACGATAACAAAGGCAGCAAAGGGAATTGCAAACCAGCCAATATCGATCAGGAAATCCTTCAGGAACGGTACCGCAACGCCGGGGTTAATCAGCTTGAAAATAAAGTAGGCGGCGACAGCGGCAATCACCACCTCCAGGCCGAATTTCAGCTTTGCGCCAATCCCGCGGAACGAAGACTGGGTCACTTTTTGGTAATCATCAACGAAGCCGATCAGGCCGAAGCTGAGGGTTACCGCCAGGACAATCCAGACAAACTGGTTGGAAATATCCGCCCATAAAATGGTTGAAATGCCGAGTGAGATTAAAATCAGCAGGCCGCCCATGGTTGGGGTGCCCTGTTTTTCAAAAATGTGGCGTGAGGGGCCATCGGCACGGATTGGCTGGCCTTTTTTCTGTCTTGATTTCAACAGCCGGATAAATGGCCCGCCGAAAACCATTGAGATTATCAGCGCGGTCATCAACGCCCCACCAGTGCGAAAGGTGAGATAACGGAACAGGTTAAATAACCCGTAATCATCCGCCAATGGTGCCAATAAATTATACAGCACTTTTCATCCCCTTTATTCCGCTGCTGCGGCCGGCAAACCCCAGCCGCTGTCATTTTCGCTCATAGACATTTCATTCAGGTCATCAACAACTTCATCAAGCCGGGCGGCCCGCGATCCCTTTACCAAAATCAGGTCGCCTTTCCTGATGTCCTGGGCAAGCTTTTTGCTAATGCCTTTATTGTCCTCGAAAGTAAAACCACCGATGGTAGGTTTGACCGCCTCCAAGAGTGCCATCATCCCCGGCCCCTTGGCGTAAACCAGATTTACCCCGGCCGCTCTTAGATCTGCAGCCAGGCCAAGATGTTCAGCCTTTGAGGTTTTCCCCAATTCTTCCATATCGCCAAGGACGGCAATTTTCCGGCCGGTTTGGCGGGCAGGCCGCATTTTTTCAAAAACCTCCAACGCTGCTCTTAGCGACGCAGGGTTGGAATTATAACTTTCATCAACAACGTGAAATACGCCCCTTTGGGCATTGATCTCATAAACTTTTCCGCGCCCGGCCTGGGGTTCATAACTGGCCAGGGCGAGCCCGGCGAGGCCAAGGTCGCCGCGAAGCGCATCAACCGCCAGCAAAATGCCCAGCGAATTCATAACCCAGTGATGCCCGGGCATGGCCACCTTGTAGGTCAGCATTTCTTCGTTGACCTTGGCGGCCAGACACGAACAGTTTTGCAGATACGCGCTTTTAAGAATGCAGGCATCGGCGCTATCAGCGGCTTTGGAAAACGTCAGGATTTTTTTAATCCCGGCCTTTTTGGCTTTCTTTTTCAAAAGCTCAAAATGGGGATTGTCAAAATTCAAAATGGCAATTCCGCATGCCGGCATGCCAGCAAAGATCGCAGCTTTTTCTTTGGCAATTTCCACCTCATTTTTGAAAGCCGCTAAATGGCCCTTGCCAACCATGGTGATCAGGGCAACATCGGGACTGATTAAATGAGAGAGTGGGGCAATATCCCCCGGCGCATTCATGCCAACTTCAAAAACACCGTAGGCCGCGCCTCTGGGCATCCGCGCCAGCGACAGCGGCACCCCGATATGATTGTTGAAACTTCTGACGTTGGTATGGGTCTTGGCCTTTAATCTGAGCGCTTCATAAAGCACATCCTTGGTGCCGGTTTTCCCGGCCGTACCGGTGATCGCGATTATTTGCGCCCGGGTTCTTTTCCGGGCCGCCGCAGCCAATTCCAAAAGGGCTTTATAGGTATCGTCCACCCAGATCAAACGCGGGTCATTTTTTTGCACAGCCTTCGGCTTTTTTGAAACCAATGCTGCCGAGGCACCCATCTTAAAGGCACTCATAACAAATTCATGGCCATCTGTGACCGCACCTTTAAGGGCAATAAAAAGATCGCCCGGGGCCGCCTCACGGCTGTCAATCGCTACCCCGAAAACCGAGCTGGATCCGGTGCTGGCGCCCCCAACCGCCCGAATAATTTCATCGTATGTCCAAAGCGGGGTTGTCATTTCTGTTCCTCAATCATTTTGGCGATGGTCTCCTTGACCACTTCTTTATCGGAAAACGGCAGGACTTTGCCGGCCACGATCTGGCCGGTTTCATTACCTTTTCCAGTAATAAAAAGAACATCATCGGGCTTCATGGCGCGGATCCCGTAGCGAATGGCATCCCCGCGGTCGACAAATTCTTCGCCCATGGGACAGCCTTCCAGGATCTCCTGGCGAATTTCAAATGGGTTTTCATTCCGGGGATTGTCATCGGTAATATAAACATAATCGGCCAGCGCTTCGGCGACCCCGCCCATTTTTGGCCGCTTGGCGGTATCGCGTTCACCGCCACAGCCAAATACCAGGTGAAGCTTTCCGATGGTGTGATCACGCATGGAAAACAGGGCGTGTTTAAGACCATCAGGGGTGTGGGCATAGTCTATATAAACCTCGGCGCCATTAGGCGTGTCGGCAACTTTTTCCATGCGCCCGGTAACCCCCGCCAGGTAGAAAAATGTGTCGAATACTTTTTCCGCCGGAAACCCGCTGGCGATGACCATTCCCGCCGCCAGCAAAACATTATCTGCCTGGAAAAACCCGAGGACCGGCAGGAAAATGGAATGTTCCTTGCCCTTGTAAGTGAAAGTCATTTGCTGGCCGCTTTTTTCTGCAAAAGTATTTTTAAGGGTTATGTCGGCTTTAATCCGCCCGACGGTGATGACCTTTATTTTCTGGTCGGTCATCATTTTGATCAGGCGCTCGCCAAAGGGGCTGTCATTATTAATGACTGCGGTTCCTTGGTTATTTAAAACTTCGGAAAAAAGCCGTGCCTTGGCAGCAAAGTAATTCTCTTCATCGGCATGGTAATCCATATGATCCTGGGTCAGGTTGGTAAAGCCCGCCACTATAATATCGGCGCCATCAACCCGGTTTTGAACCAGGCCGTGGGACGAGGCTTCCAGAATAACGTGGCTGACATCATGGTCGGCCAACTCCTTTAAAGCCTTGTGCAAAACAATCGGATCCGGCGTGGTTAACCCGGTGGAGTAATTCAAACCATCGGCCATGACCCCTAGCGTTCCGATAGCAGCGGACTTTTTGCCCATGCGGAACCAAATCTGGCGGACAAAATGGCCAACAGAGGTTTTGCCGTTGGTGCCTGTGACCGCGGCGATAACTTTTGGTTGGGTGCCATAAAATTTTGCTACGATCTTGGCAAAGGCCCGGCGGGGATTTTCTTCCCTGATTAGAATTGTGTCTTTGATTTCTTTTTGGTCAGCATCAGCAAGGATTACGGCAGCGCCCTTTTTGATTGCTTCGCCAATAAAATTGCTGCCATCGGTTTTTTCACCCTTCAACGCAGCAAACAAAAACCCCGGCCCAACCTGTCGACTATCAAGGGCGACACCCTTGATATCAACCGCGGCGGTTTTCTTTTCGATCAACTCAGATAGCTGCATTCTATTCACTCTTTATAGCCCACCAAATTTATCGGGTGTCCGAAATCAGGTAGGCGATTTCCTGATATCCCCGCACCTCTTCGGTGATGGGTTTAACGCCCAAAAGCGGGGCAATTCTGGTAATAACGCGTTTAACAGCGGGGGCGGCAACCCAACCACCGCTGGAAAAATTGAAAGTCTTTTTTTGACCGACCGGTTCATCCAAAACGATCAACACCAGGAATTCGGGTTTATTCATTGGAAACACACCAACGAAAGAGGACATGGTCGCATTTTTCAGGTAGCCACCTACTCCGGGTTTTTCTGCCGTGCCGGTTTTACCGCCAACCAGGTAACCTGGAACATCGGCCTTGGAGCCGGTGCCCTCGGTAACTGCCAGGCGCATGAGCGTGCGCATCTTTGCACTGACTTCCTCCGAGAAAACCGGTATCCCTTGGCCGCGAAGATTGGCATCCTGTTTAATCAATGTGGCTGGAATAAGGTGTCCACCGTTTACGGTTGCGGCAATGGCGCTGGCCATTTGCAAGGGGCTGATGGCAATGCCGTGGCCATAGCCCGCGGTCATGGTATTGATGTCCCGCCAATAGCTTGGATAAATCGGGCGGCCAACTTCGGTAATTTCAATAAAGGGGGCGGTGAAAAGCCCCAGCTTACCAAAATATTCCTGTTGGGTATCAGTGCCAATATCCATAGCCATTTGTGCGGCCCCGATATTTGAAGAAAAAATAAAAATTTCCGGCACTGTCAAAATACGGTTTTTCGGATGATCGTCGCGGATCAGAAAACGTGAAATTTTCAACGGCTTGGTCACATCATAACGATCAGTCAATGTGATCGCTCCGGAATCAAGCCCCATTGCCACCGTCAAGGTTTTAAAAAGCGAGCCCAGTTCATACACCCCTTGGGCAGCCCGATTGAATTTTTGATCGTTGCTGGCGGCGGCTGGGAAATTGGGGTCAAAATCAGGCAACGACACCATCGCCAGAACTTCCCCGGTGTTGACATTCAGGACAATGCCAATGGCGGCCTTGGCTTCATAGGTTTGAAGCGCCCGCTCGATTTCATCCCGAAGCGCATGCTGAACCCGGGTATCAAGGGTCAGTTGTAATTTATCACCGGCCGATATTGGGGTACCCAACTGAATGTCAAAATAATGTTCAATACCGCCCAAGCCCTTGCCATCAACATCAACGTAACCAACGGCATGGGAAAACAAGGCACCGTGGGGATAAACCCGCTCTTCTTCGGTTTGAAAGAAGAACCCGGGAAGCCCCAGGGCATTGATCCGAACTTTTTGCTGGGGGGTTAGTTTACGGCGGACCCAGACAAAGCGTTTGTCCGATTTTAATTTTGACAGCAGCTTGGCATAGGCCAATTCAGGAATAACTGTCGCCAGTTTTTTAATCGCGGTTTCCGGGTTTTGGACTTTTCCAGGATCGGCATAAAGCGACGAGGTTTCAAGATTAGTGGCCAAAACCACCCCGTGGCGGTCAACGACATCGGCCCGGGCAGCTACATAAACCGGCAGTCCCCGCGCCCATTGGTCGCTTAATTGCTCTGAGGGAGAAAAACCCAAACCCACCATTCTTGCGCCCAAAAGAAAGAAAGCCCCTATAAAAAGGAAAACCGCAATCATCAAACGGTTGCGGACCGTCTCCATTATCAGCCTTGAGTTACCTTCGGGCCAGGTTTTTTCCCCCTTCTGGCTCATGGCTCATCTCTCGCTTCGGGGGGCTGGGCCATGCTCGCCTGAACAACTTCCCTGGCGGATTGAAAAGACCCCTGCCCGGCAGCCTTAAAAGGTGTGACATCAATATATCCGGGCACGCTATCAAACCAGGCAATAACCTGTCTAGAGTCCATCGGCCGCAGGGTTAGATACCGGCGGGCAAGATTTTGCAGGTATCCAGGGGAATTCAGGTATGTCCATTCCGCCTTCAATACCCGAAGGGCTTTTTGGTCTTCAAGATACTGGGCCCGCATTTCAGTCAACCTGGCTTCTTTTTGCTCAACCGAATATTTCAGATAAAAAAGTGCAGCCCCAGCTACAAAAATGAGAACTGTCGCGATGAATACCTTGGGCCCCATGCTTTCAGGCCCCTTCCTGGGAAAACTTCTTTTCCTGAGCAAAGCCAGATCTGGTGGCCACACGTAGGGACGCTGACCGGGCGCGGGGATTTGCAGCGATTTCCTCTTCGCTAGCTTTTATTCGTTTCTTCTGCGCCAAAATAAGGGTGGGCCCGCGCCATTTGCCGGGTGTTGCATCAGGAGGAGAGTGGCGCGAGCCCTGCGGGATATTCCCACTATTCTCGAAATAAAAATTTTTGACTATGCGATCCTCAAGCGAATGGAAGGAAACGACGGCGAGCCGCCCGCCTTCCCGCAAAAGCTTGAGGGACACATTTAAACCCTGGAGCAATTCATCCAGCTCCCGGTTGATATAAATTCTAAGCGCTTGAAAAACTTTTGTGGCGGGATGGGTCCGCCGGGCCGCCATCGATTTTTTGGCGCCCAGGGCATTAATTACAATTTTTGCCAGTTCGGTAGTGGTTTTTACCGGGGCTTCGGCCCGGGCTTTCACGATAAACCTGGCGATACGCCGTGAGGCGCGTTCTTCGCCAAAATTATAAAAGATATTGGCCAGGTCTTCTTCAGCATAGGTATTGACGACATCAGCGGCGGTTTCGCCCTTGCGGTCCATCCGCATATCCAGAGGACCCTCTTTCATAAATGAAAATCCCCGCTCGGCCTGGTCCAACTGGTAGGAAGAAACCCCAATATCCAGTGTAATCCCATCGACCGCTTCTTCGCCTTCGGCCTTAAGTAAATCATCCATGTTTGAGAATTTGCCGTGGAGAAGTTTAAGCCGGCCGGAAAATTCTTTTTCCAGCGCGCGGCCGCGCTCAATGGCATCGGGATCGCGATCGATGGCATAAACCTTGCAGTCGGCTGCATTCAGGATTGCCACTGAATAGCCGCCACCGCCAAAGGTGCCATCGACATAAATTTCGCCGTCCTTGGGGGCAAGCGCCTCAATAACTTCTTTGAGCAGGACGGGGATATGACTTTTTTTGTTGGTCATCATCCGCGGTCCTTGTTGCCGAGCGAGAGATTTCTTGCGATCGGGCCAAGCTTTCCAGCCTCCACTTTGGCAATTTCAAGCTGGACTTCATAATGTTTTTCATAAGCCGGGGGGTTCCAGATCTGGAATTTGTTGCCGAGTCCGACAAAGGTGGCGGCTTCGGTAATGTTTGCGTGTTCAAGGTATTCATTGGGAAGATGTATCCGGCCCTCGGGATCGAAACTCATTTGCGTAGCCTTGCCAAGGAGAACCGTTGCCAGCGCCTCGTTTTCATCCGAGAAAAAACCGAAATCACTGTGGATACGTTCGGACAACTGCTCCATAAAAGAAGTATCCGCGCCTTCGATGCAGGGGTGTTTGAATGATTTGTAGGCGATTATACCCTGGAAACCGTCGGGGCCTATATTAGCGCGAAACAGGGCGGGAACCGAAACCCGGCCTTTTATATCCACCTTGTTGGTGGTTGTTGAAAGGAATTTTAACACTCCTCCGGTCCACTCCTCTAAACCCGCTTTATCCAGCGTACTTTTTGTTTGCTCCCACCAGACATACCCACGGGTCTGGTTTGTACGCGCCTTATGGATGAATATGGGATATCATGGGATTTTATGGGCGTCAATGGGAAACCGCAAAAAAATGGCAGAAAACTAAGGTATTAACAAAAGGTTAATTTGGGAAAACCCCCCACCGCCCAGGTAAAACCGCCGACAATTCATGGATCAATTTTTCTCTTTTCCTTGACATAATTTTTAAATATATGACGGCCTGATGGTGCCGGTGCTATGGAAGTGCAACGCCCCGAAAAGAAGAAGGATTGATGGTAGTAAGAAAAACAAAAGACGCTGCGGGAAACTTTTCGATCATGCTGTTCGACGGGGTTTGTAACTTTTGCTCGGGCTCGGTTTTATTCAGCCTCAAACGCCTGGATAACCCTGGGGTGCGTTTTTGCCCGATGCAAAGTCCGGCGGGTCAGGCGGTGCTGAAAAAACTGGGGTTTTCCTTAACCGACTACGAGACTTTCATCTTTATTGAAGAGGGCAAGGTTTATACCAAATCAGAAGCGGTTATCCTGCTTGGCAAAAACCTGAAGCGGCCATGGCCGGTGGTGGCGGGTTTAGTGGAATTATTTCCCAAAAATTTACTCGACTGGTTTTATATCCGGGTGGCTCGACACCGGTACAAAATTATGGGCAGGAAAAAGGAATGCCTTGTTCCTGGCCCCGAAATTATGAAATTTTTTATCCTAAAATAATTGAAGGTCAGACGGCCTGTAAGCCGGGTTCTGTCCGCATGCAAGCATGGGGATGGCTATTCATCTGGGACTGTTGTTACCAACAGCCTCGAGCAACCTACCCGGATGCGCGCCGGAGACGGCACATATACATCCCTATTTGGTCTTGCTCCCGGTGGGGTTTACCGTGCCGCTTCTGTTACCAGAAGCGCGGTGCGCTCTTACCGCACCATTTCACCCTTACCTATTGCTAGGCGGTATATTTTCTGTGGCACTTTCCCTCAGGTTGCCCTGGCCGGGGGTTACCCGGCACCGTGTCTCCGTGGAGCCCGGACTTTCCTCTGCGTATAAGCAGCAGCCATCCGGCCGTCTGACCTGCGGACTATGTAAGGTTATCTACCTTCCCAGTCAAGTTTTCCGCTTGCCTAAGGGACTAAGATGCGGCACATACTGGGGCCGGAAAATCTTACCCGCAACACTTTGGAACCAAAAAATGAAGCCACTTGTTTTTATAACTGGATTAACCTTAAGCGCATTTCTGTTAGCGGCTTGTGGCAAGGACAAAGCAGAACCCCTTGCCATAGAAGAGGCGGCGCTGGGGCCGAAAAGCAAGGACTTGATTAAAGACCTTCCCGATGATCTGTCCGGTGACAAGGCAAAAGCCCGGTACACCTCTGAAACCTTGCGGGGCGAAGACGAGGACGAAAAGTAAACCTAATAAATAAATGTCGTTTTTCCTGCCTCATTCGATGTTTCCTTTCATTTCCTGCTAGACCGACTTAAAAGTAATGTTTCTGTTTGACACCCAAGGTTTTGGGCCGGGGTTATAATTTATGGTCAAGGCGAAATTTATCGAAGGCTCATTGATGCGTCATATCCTTGTCATGACGCTGTCTTCAAGCGTGGGTCTGATTGCCCTCTTTATGGTTGATCTGGTCGATATTTATTTCCTCAGCTTGTTGCAAAACACATCAATTACCGCGGCCGTAGGGTTTGCCGGGAATGTCATGCTGCTGACCATTTCGGTTAACATCGGCCTGATGATCACGATGGGGGCGCTGGTGTCACGCAGCATCGGCGGACGCCAGGTCTTGAAGGCGAAGCGGGTGGCAACCAACGTTTTTGTTTTCGGGTTTTTACTGGCGCTGGTTCTGGCCAGCGTTTTACTGATTTTCATTGATCCCTTTTTGAGCTTGATCGGGGCTGAGGGCGAAGCCAAGGTCCAGGCGTTGCGCTATCTCTATATTCTGTTGCCCTCGGTGCCGTTTTTTGCCCTTTCGATGTGCGGCAATGGCGTGCTCAGGGGCTTGGGAGATGCCCGGCGTGCGATGTATGTGACCCTTTCCGGGGCCATAGTAAATGCAATCCTTGATCCGATTTTTATCTTCGGGCTGGGGCTTGAAATCAGGGGGGCTGCCATCGCCACATTGATCGCCCGCCTGACCATGGTTGGCGTGGCGCTGTATGGCGCGATTTATGTCCACCGCATGATCACACCTTTCAATTTCCAGCGTTTCAAAAATTTCCTGAAACCCATCCTGAATATTGCCGTTCCGAGCATTTTGACCAACATCGTTACCCCGGTGGGTGCAATTTACATTATTGCCTTGATCGCAAATTATGGCGATGCCGCGGTGGCCGGCGCCTCAATTATCAACCGGTTGTCGCCGGTTGTTTTCAGTGTTTTATTTTCACTTTCAGGCGCTGTCGGACCAATTTTTGGACAAAACCTGGGGGCGTTGAATTTCCACCGCATCCGCGCAACCTTCCTGAACAGCCTTCAGTTTGCCAGTATTTACGTTCTCGGCGCCGCGGTTCTTTTATTCTTTGCCCAGGATTTTATTGTCTGGGCATTCAAGGTCAGTGGCGAGAGCGCAGATCTGATCAAGTTTTTCTGCACCTGGCTGGCACTTCCGTTTGTGTTTCAGGCCGCCCAGTTTGTTGTCAATGCCGGTTTCAACAACCTCGGCAAGCCGATCTATGCCACCTGGTTAAATTTCGGCAAGATCTTTATCGGCACGATTCCTTTTGCCTATTTTGGCGGGGTTTGGTTCGGGGTTTACGGGGTGCTGACCGGGCCCGCGATTGGGGCGGCTATTTTCGGGATTATTGCCAGTATCTTCCTGCTGCTTTACACCCGCAATCTGGAAGCCAACCTGACCGGCAAAAAGAAAGCCGCCTAAAGCAGGGCGCGAAGCCGCCCCCAGGTCACCTCATCCGCCACGCCATCAACCTTTTCCGGCTGCCAGTGGCGCTGGAATGCCTTGATGATTTTCTCTAGGGGCGCACCCGGGTCATAACCGAATTGCGTCATCAAGTCCCGCAAGATCATCTGGTCTGCCGGTTTTGACGGCCCTGACTTGTTTGGCCAACGTCCGATCCCCTCCCGCGCCAACCGCTTCCAGGGGAATAATTCTCCAGGGTCATCCTTGCGCGCCGGGGCGACATCGGAATGGCCCAGAACCCGGCCGGCGGGAATCTCATGACGTCCTAAAATATCCTTAGCCAGGGTAATCAGACTAAAAACCTGGGGTTCGGGAAAGGGCACATATCCAAAGCCATGGCCGGGGTTGTGGATTTCAATCCCAATCGCCACGGAATTGATATCGGTTTCACCCTGCCAATACGCCAAACCGGCGTGCCAGGCACGTTTGCCCTCTTCCACTAAAACTGTGATGGCGCCATTGGTATCTATCAGGTAGTGGGCGCTGACCTTGGTTTTTGGATCGCACATGCGCGCAAGTGCAGCTTCAGCCGCCTCCATCCCGGTATAGTGCAACACCAGCATGTTGGGCACGCCTTCACCAAAGCGGTTATCAAAATTGGGGCTTGGGCGGTGCTGCATTATTCAGTCTCCGGTAGCGCTGGATTGGCGTCAACGGTTTTTCTTCTTTTCCGGAAAACTATGACACCAACACCAATAAACGTCAAAAGTCCGCCAATCCACATTTTCAATGTTAGAATCTCA
>SMVA01211854.1_pt1 | contig 13828 bp, 11 predicted proteins | sample 2456451 | NCBI WGS metagenome assembly SMVA01 (sample SAMN11095933, study PRJNA526329) | marine sediment metagenome | biome: Marine sediment; feature: Surficial sediment; material: Deep marine sediment; isolation source: Hadal surficial sediment | place: Pacific Ocean | collected 2014-05 | depth...
CACCAAGAAAGTTACTCACAATCTTACTCACAAAAAGCGTGGATTGCAATGGTCTCTATTGGTCTGGTATGTCCTGAATATGGCTTATATCCAGCGTATTATCTAGATTTTTGGTCTGATCTGCTCTCGGCTGGCCTGACATGCTTATTATCAATCATTAACAACATGCTCAACCCTCCCCTGCCAACACCATGGCGACGGCCCGGAGCATCGCCCTGGCTTTGTTCAAAGTCTCCTCCCATTCGAGCTGTGGCACCGAGTCGGCTACCACGCCTCCGCCGGCCTGCACATATAGAGTGCCGTCCTTGATCACCGCAGTACGAATTGCGATCGCGGTGTCCATATCGCCCGCCCAGGAAATATAGCCCACCGCGCCACCGTAAACACCACGTTTAACCGGTTCCAATTCATCAATGATTTCCATGGCCCGAATTTTAGGCGCGCCACTTAAGGTACCCGCAGGCAGGGTTGCCCGCAAGACATCGATGGCGGATTTGCCGGCTTTGAGCTTTCCCGTGACATTGGAGACGATGTGCATCACGTGCGAATAGCGCTCAATCACCATTTTGTCGGTGAGCTCCACCGAGCCAACTTCGGCGATTCGGCCCACGTCATTGCGCCCGAGATCGATCAACATCAAATGCTCGGCGAGTTCCTTGGGGTCTGCCAGCAATTCCGCTTCTAGGGCATTGTCTTCCGCCTCGGTGTGACCTCTGGGCCGAGTGCCGGCGATAGGGCGCACGGTCACCAGGCCGTCCTCTACCCTGGCCAGAATCTCAGGCGAGGAGCCGACGATATGAAAATGTTCCAGATCCAGAAAATACATATAGGGCGAGGGGTTGAGATTACGCAGGGCGCGGTACAAGTTGAGCGGCGGCGCACTGAACGGCAGCGTCATTCTCTGGGAGGGCACTACCTGCATGACATCCCCAGCAAGCACATACTCTTTCACCCGCTCGACCATTGCCTCATACGCATCCTGAGTAAAGTTGGATTCGGCTAGGCTCTCAACTCCAGCACTGTCCGGTGGGTTTAACACCACCTCGGGCAGGGCCGGCATGGGCTCGGGCAGCCGAGCGACCAATGCCTGAAGCCGTTGCTGCGCACATTCAAAGGCATCTTCAACACCCGGGTCGGCATTGACAATCATTCGAATGGTACCGGCGAGATTGTCGAACACCAGCACTTCGTCCGACACCATCAGCAGAATATCCGGCGTCCCCATCTGATCGGGCGGGGTGCTGGCGCGCAGTCGGGGCTCGACATAGCGCACCGTATCATAGCCAAAGTAGCCCACCAGACCGCCGTGAAATACCGGTAACTCTGCCCGGGGAGCGGCCTGAAAGCGGCGCTGAAAAGCCTCCACGTAAGCCAGCGGGTCCACCACCTCCTCGCTCTCCACAAGTTCGCCGTCAACCCACACCTCGGCGCGATGATCAAATACCTTGAGTAATCGGCGACACGGTAAACCGATGATGGAGTAGCGCCCCCATTTCTCCCCACCCTGCACTGATTCGAAGAAATAGGAGTAGGGGCCCTGGGCGAGTTTGCGGTAGACGCTGATGGGCGTTTCCAGATCGGCCAGCACCTCAATGCTGACCGGAATGCGGTTATAGTCTTGTGTTGCCAGCGCAGCAAAGTCTTGCGAATTCATGATGGTTCCTCGGAGAATAGAGTGCGTAAATCAGTGCTAGCCAGGCGGCTATCTGGGTGCAACACCTGGCTATAGCCAGGCGATGCAGAACCCGACTACCATCGCCAACAGGTGATCTCTTGCATCGACAATAAGTCGATGGCTTTACGCTTTGCTGTTTGCACAGCTCTCTCCAGGAATTAGGCCGCCGATATTGTACATCATAAACTAGCGCCGCCGCATATTTTAACCGCTCGCCAGTTGCGCGCGCATATCGGCGATAACTGCAGCGTAGTCCGGGGCATTGAAGATCGCGGAACCCGCCACAAACATGTCGGCCCCCGCCGCAGCAATCTCGCCGATATTCTTGGCCGAGACACCGCCGTCTACCTCCAATCGAATATCGCATCCGGAAGCATCGATGAGTGCCCGGGCTTCACGCAATTTGTCCAGCGTCGACGCAATAAAAGATTGGCCGCCAAACCCGGGGTTCACCGACATCAGCAAGATCACGTCTACTTTGTCGAGTACATATTTCAACACATCCAGACCGACGTGCGGATTGAGTACCAGGCCCGCCTTACAACCCGCCTCGCGAATCATTTGCAGGGAGCGGTCCACATGAGTAGATGCGTCCGGGTGAAAGGTAATGTAGCTAGCTCCCGCCTCAGCAAAGTCGCAGATTAGCCCATCCACCGGGCTGACCATCAGGTGTACGTCAATATCTGCGGTAATGCCGTGATTGCGCAAGGCCTTGCATACCATGGGGCCAATGGTCAGATTGGGGACATAATGGTTGTCCATGACATCAAAATGTACAACGTCTGCCCCGGCTGCCAGCACCGTCTCCACCTCTTCCCCCAAGCGAGCGAAATCAGCGGCTAGTATGGAGGGGGCAATCAGGTAATCACGCATGTACGGCGCTCCGGTGGTTTTTGTCAGTGGTTTTTGGGATGGCTATTCTATCGCGTCATTGCGCCTGATGCGAAACCATCTCGTTCAGCGCCTGCAATCGCTCTGGTGTGCCGACGTCGACCCAGACCCCCTTATAGTGTTCGCCGGTGAGGCGGCCCTCTATTATCGCCTGATCCAACAATGGCCGCAGCGGCCGTTTACCCGGCGACACACCCGCGAAGAAGGCGCTGGTATAAACCGCCAGGCCCGTATAGGTCACGCCGATGGCACCCTCGGGTCGCAAGTGCAAGAGACCTGCGGGATCGAGGATATAGTCGCCGTAGCTATGCTGGGCGGGGCTGTCGACAAAAACCAGGTGAGCGCCCTTGCCCAGCCGCCAGCTTCGATCAACCAAGCTGGCAAAAGGGTAGTCGGTCCATACATCGGCATTGACGATCATGAAGGGCTGCTCTCCCAGCAACGGCAGGGCCTTGACAATACCGCCGGCCGTTTCCAGCCCCTGTGATTCCCGGGAATACGTAATGGCGACATGCCACCGGCTGCCATCACCGCAGTAGTCCATGATTTGCCGTGCCAGGTGGCTCACATTGATGACTATTTCCGCGACTCCGGCCTCCGCCAAACGGGCAATATGGCGCCCAATCATCGTCACGCCGGCCACCTCAAGCAGGGGTTTGGGCGTGTGGTCGGTCAATGGCCGCATTCGCTCCCCCGCACCGGCGGCCAGTATCATCGCCTTCAAACGTCCGCCCCCCAGCTCTGTTGTAAGATTAATGGCCGCAGCCGTTGTTGAAACCACAGACGATACTCGGCAAACACCGGCTCCGCATCGGAATATTTTCCCAGTATTTCCTCCACATAGTGAATCACCAGCGGCAGGTCATCCAAATAGCCGGGCTTACCATCGCGCAAATGGAGCCGGGAAAAGGTGCCCAATACCTTTACATGTCGCTGCAGCCCCATCCAATCGAACCACCTTAAAAATTGCGCTTCATCAATGCCCGCCGGGTCGCCCTGTTCCACCCTGTCGGCGCGGTAATTGCGCGCCCATTGCTGCACTTGCTGGTCGGGCCAGCGGATATAGCAATCGCGCAGCAGCGACACCAGGTCATAGGTCAGCGGGCCGACAACCGCGTCCTGAAAGTCGATCACCGCCAGTTCTCCAGAGGGCTGCACCATCAAATTGCGACTGTGGAAGTCCCGGTGTACCAGCACCCGCGGCTGTTCCAGCGCCGCGTCGATCAGCCGATCATTTAAACGCTGCACCAACCCGCGCTCGTGATCATTGATCGAGTAGCCGAGCAGGGCTTCGGCGAACCAGGTGGTAAAGCGCCCCAGCTCCTCGCTCAGCAGTGGCCTGTCGTAGGCACTTATCGCGAGGTGCTTCGTGCCTATTGCAGCCACTTTGCCCAGCAGGGCAAACACCTGCTGATAATAACCATCAACGGAGCCGGAGTGGAGTTGCGGCAGTAACGTGTCATCGCCCAGATCTTCCAGTAGCAGGTAGCCCCGTTCAAAGTCCACAGCCAATACCGCCGGTACTTTCACCCCTGCCTGGGCCAAAATATTTCGCACGGTCACGAAGGCCTGATTGTTCTCCGTGGCGGGGGGTGCCTCCGCAACTATGTAACTTGCATCGCCCCTGCGGAGGCGAAAATAGCGCCTATTGCTGGCGTCACCTGCCACCATGGCGAAAGAACTTGCAAGTGGCGACGACGCCGGCACGGCGGCCAATGCCCAGGGCAATAGATCATCGGGAACAGGGCGAGGGGCCATGGGGGTATCATTCCGTTGTCATGGATTGCTTGTGCCCCGTCCTAAATATTCACGGACAAGGGCGCGGTGATGCATTATTATTGCGCTCTTCGAAAGCAGAAACCCAGCGACGCCTTACGCCACAGCATCAATGACAGATAATTTCGCCAAATTGCAGCAGCGCGTGACGTTCATGCTAATGTGCCTCGCGCTACCCCTGCCCTCGATGGCACAGGATAACAATCAATGGGACTGGTCACCAATAGAGACCGTCGCCGAGGAGTTGCAGGATCAACAATGCCGCCAATGCCAGGGGCGCTATAACGATCCGCTAGCCGGAGCTGACCGGACCATCCCCCCCGAACAACAGGACATAAAGGCGAGCGCTGCAGATTCGAAAATACAAGGCGACACGGTCGCGCTCTCGGGGGGTGTTATCGTCGAGCAGGGCTACCGGAAGTTGGAGGGCGAGCGCGCCACCATCAATCGGACAACCAGGTTGGGTACCCTCACCGGCAATATTGTCATTCGGGAACCCGGCGTTTTATTGCGCGGAGAGAGCGCAGCATTTTCCGCCCAAAGCGGTGAAGTCACCGTCACCAATGGTCAATTCGTGCTGCATGATTTGCATATGCGCGGCCTGGCCAGCGAATTACACCGCGATGGCAGCGGCCTCATCCATCTCACAAACGGCAATCTCAGTTACTGTTCGCCGGGCAACGACGATTGGGCCATTGCCGCCGACAACATTGAATTGGACCTCGACGAGGGCATGGGAACAGCCAGGGGTGCAAAGTTGGAAATAAAAGGGGTACCTGTTTTTTACTCCCCCTGGTTGAGCTTCCCGTTGGACGATCGGCGCCGAACCGGCTTTTTATGGCCCGACCTGGGCAGTGATTCCAAGGGTGGAGTGGATATTGCCACGCCTCTGTATCTCAATCTGGCACCCAACTACGACGCCCTGTACGTGCCTCGCTATATTCAGGAACGCGGTCTGAACAACGAGTTGGAACTGCGCCACCTGGGAGACTACACCGGTTTCTGGTCGGTAGGGGGGGCATACCTTAATGACGACAAACGCTATGAGGATGAATTCCCCGATGAGCGTAATCACGACCGCTGGATGAGTACGGTTAAGCACAATGGCCTGTTACAACAACGCTGGCGCTCCAAGGTGGACTACAGCAAAGCCAGCGATGTAAATTATCTCAAGGATTTGGATACCTCCAGCCTGGACGCGAAGCGCCAGACCGCTTTGCTACAGCGAGGCACCGTAGACTACCTGGGTGATGATTGGTTGTTGCAGATGGAGGTGCAACAATTTCAGTCCCTGGCGGATGACATCAACAACGACTACGAAAAACTGCCACAGATCACCGGCCAGTACTGGGGTCGCAATGAGCTTTTCACTATCAATCCAATCTTGCTGACCCAGTATTCCAATTTCGATACCGACCTGAATCGGGTGACCGGCGAGCGTATATATGCGGAGGCGGGTCTGGAATACCCCATGCAATGGTCCCAGGGTTTCCTCACCCCCGGGCTGAAATACCGGGCCCTGGACTATAAGCTGGAGCGCGGAGCACTTCCTCTGGATGATGAACGGCCCTCCGTAGGATCTGCGCTTGCCAGCCTGGACGGGGGCCTGTTTTTTGAGCGGACCACTCAATTAGGCGACATAGGACTGCTGCAAACACTGGAGCCAAGGCTTTTTTATCTGTATAGCGAATACGAAGATCAATCGGACCAACCGGACTTCGATAGCGCCGAGCTCACCTTCAGCTACGCACAATTATTTCGGGAAACGCGCTTCAGTGGCCGGGATCGACTGGACGACGCCAACCAGATATCCCTGGGCATAACGACCCGGTTCATAGATGAGAGTGGGGGACACGAGTATCTCAGCGCCAGCATAGGCCAGATTTTTTACTTCGAGGATCGACGGGTACGGCTCAACCCTATCGAACCTGTCCTGGATAATTCGGGCTCGGAAATGGCGGCAGAGCTCACCTTCAGCCCAGGCGAGCAACTGGACATTCGCACCAATATTGTCTGGGACCCCTACTCTGGTGAGGTAAACAGCGGCAGTTTCCAAACAAACTTCAAAGCCGGGAACGGCGCTATCTTCAATGTCGGCTACACCTTCCGCAGGCCCCAGCGGCAGAGCGGATTAGTGCCTATTACCGAACAGGCCACCTTCTCTACATACCTGCCCCTGAGGTCAAACTGGAGCGCATTCGCCAGTTGGAGTTATAGTATCGAAGCTGACACCACCATAGAAGATATGTTCGGACTGGAATATGATAGCTGCTGTTGGACTGCGCGTATTCTGCACCTGCGTTATTTTGACAACATACCCGGCCTGATTCCAGATTTCAGTAATCCCAATTTGGAACGTGAAGAGTCCATTCAAGTGCAATTTGTACTCAAGGGACTGGGCGGCTTTGGCAGCCGGGTCACAACTATACTTGAGGAAATGATCAGAGGTTTTGAAGAACGTGAATATTAAAACACTATTTTTGGTAGCTGCCCTGGCGATAACCCTGCCTGTCACACCCTTGATACAGGCCGCAACAGAGATACTGGACCAGGTTGTGGCCATTGTCGATGATGACATCATCATGGCCAGCGAATTGCGCTCAATGCTGGCCAAGCTTACCGAAAGTCTCAAAGCCAGGGGGGTAGAGTTGCCCTCCGAAGACGAGTTGATCAGGGAAACTCTGGACCGATTAATTCTGGAAAATATTCAGATGCAAATCGCCAATCGGGTGGGCGTTCGAATCAGTGAGGCCCAGCTCAGCGCAGCGGTAACTCGAATAGCGGCGCAGAATCATATGACACTGGAACAATTTCGAAGCCGCCTGGAGGCAGAGGGAGAGTCCTACGCCGAGATGCGCGAGGATATCCGCCGCGAAATGATTTTACAGCGGGTGCAATCGGGCAATGTCAATCAGCGCATTCAAACCAGCGACCAGGAAATTGACAATTTTTTGGCCACCGAAGAGGGCAAGAAACTGAGCCAGCCCGAATATCGACTGGTACACGCTCTGCTTCCCCTGGCGCCGGATGCGTCAGAGGCCGAGGTCACCGAGGCGGCACAGTTTGTGGACAATATGATCGATCGGGTTCGCGCCGGAGAGCCTTTCGAACAGGTAATCTCATCCAGCAAGGGGAAGTACAGCTTCAGCGGCGGTGACCTGGGGTGGCGTAAAACAGACGATCTACCCTCATTGTTCAGCGAAATAGCCCCCACCCTGGAAGTTGGGGAGGCGGCCGATGCCTTTCGCAGCGATAGTGGGTTCCATCTGGTGTATTTGCAGGACAAACGCGGTGGCGCACAGATTGTCTCCCAGACCGAAGTACGCCACATTCTGGTAAAACCCTCGGAGATCATGAGCGACGCGCAGGCCGAGAAATTTGTCACCGATCTCAAAGCTCGGATCGAATCCGGTGAAGATTTCGGCGACCTGGCCAAAGAGTTTTCAGAAGACATCGGCTCTGCCCGCGAAGGGGGCGACCTGGGTTGGTCCAGCCCGGGACAAATGGTGCCCGAGTTCGAGCTGGCGATGGCCACCGCCGAGATTGGCGCGATCAGCGAGCCGGTACACAGCCAGTTTGGCTGGCATATTCTGGAGGTGATGGGCAGGCGCGAACAGGATATGACTGACATAGCCATTCGCAACAAAGCCAATGAATACCTGCACGGTCGCAAATACCAGGAAGAGCTCGATGCCTGGCTGCAAAAAATTCGCGATGAAGCCTTCGTGGATATCAAATAGGGCGTAAAGCGATGGCTATCGAAAATCTTATTTGCTATGGCGCCTGACCGACCAGCGATACCGAGAATCGCGATTACCGCAGGTGAACCGGCGGGGATTGGCCCGGATATACTGCTCGCTGTCGCCGCGCAACCACAGCCACTTGGGGTTGAACTGGTGGCAATCGCCGACCCCGCGTTACTGCGCGAGCGCGCGACAGTGTTGGGCTTGCCCCTGGAGCTCGCCGAATTTAACCCGCTGCAAGTCGCGGAAAGTCACCGAGCCGGGCACTTAAAGGTGTTGCCGGTAACAATGCCTGCCCGCTGTGAACCCGGCACGCTAAACCCTGCCAACGCACCCTACGTACTGGCCACTGTGCAATCTGCCGTGGACGGCTGCCTGGATAACACATTTAGCGCCATGGTAACGGCGCCGATACAAAAATCAGTGATCAACGACGCCGGCATCCCCTTTACCGGTCATACTGAATTTCTAGCCGAGGCCACAGGCACCGACAAAGTTGTGATGCTGCTGGCCACCCGCGAATTGCGCGTAGCCCTGGTCACCATCCACATGCCACTGAGTGCAGTGGCTCCAGCCATCACGCAGGAGTTGGTGGAGCAAACCCTGACCGTTTTGCATACCGACCTGATCAAAAAATTCGCCCTGCGAGCGCCGCGCATCGCGGTACTTGGTCTCAACCCCCACGCGGGGGAGGATGGCCACATGGGGTGTGAAGAAATAGACTGCATCATTCCCGTGTTGAATCGTCTGCGAGCACAGGGCTTGGACTTGCTCGGTCCGCTCCCGGCAGATACCGCCTTCAACCCTAAAGTGCTGGATCAGGTAGACGCTGTGCTGGCCATGTATCACGATCAGGGTTTGCCCGTTTTAAAGTACAGCGGGTTTGGCGAGGCCGTTAATATCACGCTCGGCCTCCCTATTATCCGTACCTCCGTCGATCACGGCACCGCTTTGGATTTGGCGGGCACGGGAGAGGCGAGTGCGAGTAGCTTGTTGCGGGCGCTCGAGACCGCAATCGAATTGTGTCACCACCGGGAACCTCAATGAACAATGCCAACCACAGCTTGATCGCGTTCATCAATTGCGAACAGGTCGACCTGCAAAACGGTTCGGTTCTGCTGCTCCATAAGCGCAACGGCAAGCAACTTGTTGTCGCGCCGGAAGTTCCCATTGCCCTGGGTCACTGCAAGTTGTTTCGAACCCCTTCCGAACACGCCGAAGTGGTTACCAGCAGTATCCCCCAGTTAGCGGGCCAGCAGGATGATGTGATCAAGGTACTCACCATGGTCCAGGATGCCGGATTGATGACCACGGCGGAGTCCATCGCCGCACGAATTAGATCGGCCGAAGATACCGCCACCTCGCTGCCACCCACCCGGGCGTTCATCATCACCTGTGACCGACCCGCTGCGGTGCGTCGTTTGCTGGAATCCATGCTGCACACCAGCAACCTCACCCGGCACCAGGAAATATTTCTGGTGGATGACTCCCGAAAATGGCTCAACGCCGATGAAAATCGGGAAGCGGTTGAAAAATTCAACCTCACCAGCGCCAAAAACATTCGCTACGTAGGCGCGGATGAACAGCAGCAGCTGTTAGAGAACCTGATCACGGCCCTACCCCAGCACGAAGCGGCCATTCGGTTTTTGATCGATCGCGAGCACTGGGCAGAGCATAAAAGCTATGGTTTGGCCCGCACCATTTGTCTGTTATTGTCGGTGGGCAATCGCTGTATCGTAATGGATGACGATGTCATCTGCAGCACGGCCGCGGCACCCCATAGCAGTGATGGCATCGCATTCGCTGACAATACGCGCGAGATGGCATTCTACCCCGACGAGCAGACCATGCTCACCGGCGTCATCAAGCGAGACGCCAACCCGCTGACCGGCCACGCTCAATGTTTGGGAATGAACCTGGCCCAGGCAGTAAAGTCACTGGGGCTGGAGGAGCTGTCCAGTTCAACGCTGGCCGGCTCTGACGCAGCCATACTGGGAGTATTGGACGGCACATCACCCATTCTTATTACCCAAAATGGTGCGCTGGGTGATCCTGGCTCATCGTCCAGCAACTGGTTTTACCAGCTCGGCCAGGAATCCATACAGCGTATGCTGGAGACACCCGGTGGACACAGCGGCGCCCAGACCAATCGGCATTACTGGCTGGGCCGAAGCCGTCCCACCTTCACCAAAATGGCGGTGATGTCGCAAGTTACCGGTTTGGACAATAGCCGCCCCCTACCGCCGTATTTCCCCATCAACCGCGGGGAGGACTATATTTTTGGCGCGATGGTCGAGTACCTGTTTCCCCACGCCGTAGCCTTGGAGTACGACTGGTGTGTGCCACACCTGCCAGTGGACAGCAGGGCGAACGCCGACCCCGGCGAGTCTGTGGCAAGCAGGGGCGGTATAGGCTTGTTGTCCAAATACATTACCGATCACACCAACTACGAGCCTGACATATCCTTTGAAACCCGACTTGAAGGCCTGTGCGTATTGATAGATGAATTGGCCGAGAGCTCAAATGATGGCTTAAGCGTCCTGTTTCGCGCCGGCTTGGCTCAACTCAATGCGGGGAAGCTGAAAGCACTGAACATCCAGTTGCAAACGGCGCGTCAAAATAATGGGCCTCAGGATTGGCTCAACTACCTGCAGAAGGGCCAGGGGGAGTTATCGGCCGCGCTGCAAAGCCCGGCCAGCCCGGCGGATATACAGGGAATAAACATGGGTGAGAGCGCGGTGCTGGCAACAGCAAAAGAATACGCCGCAGAATTTTCGGCGGCGCTGAGGGCCTGGCCGGCGATTCGCAAAGCTGCTGCAACCATTCTCACCGACAACTGAGCGGGCGCAGGAAGTTTTAAGCAGGGGCAATTATCTCAATTATTGCTTATTGCCATTGGATAGCCCAAGTAGCGGCCGTGAAAAATGCTTTCAAGTTCATCACTTCAGGTTTGAATTTTTGGCTGTGGGGAACCTTCTACTTTCATTGAATTCCTATAGTGCTCCAATACAACCTCCGTATCCCCGATGCTCTTGATAATACCCCCATCAATCCAAATTGCCCGGTCGCATAATTCCTGGATTTGAGTGGCAGAGTGGGAGACGAACACGACCGTTTGATCACCGCCAATTCGCTTTTTCATAGCGCTCTCCGCCTTCTCCTTGAACTGAGCGTCCCCCACACTAAGCACTTCATCGATAAGCAGGATGTCGACATGTGTCATCAGGGCTGTGGTAAAACCAAGGCGTGATTTCATGCCTGCCGAGTAGGTCTTTACCGGCTCCTCAAAGGATTCTCCCAAATCCGAGAACTCCTTGATCTCATCCAGGAAAAGGTCTGCCTGTTTCTTTGAAGAGCCCTGTAACATTGCCGCCAACGTCGCATTGTCTCGCCCAGAGAGATCTCCCTTGAATCCCAATCCAATGGACAATAGGGATGAGGTTTTTCCCGGCTGGGTCATCACTGTACCGCTGGTCGGCGCAAGTATTCCCGCCATGATCCGCAGCATTGTGGTTTTACCCACGCCATTGCGGCCAATTATGCCCAGGGTTTCATTTTCGAACAGTTCGAAGGACATCGAGTTCAATACATGGTGCACACCATGATCAAAGCTGCCCTTACTGGCAGCGTAGCTAAGGGATACATCCTCCATCACCAGCATAACTGAATCGTTAAAGACACTCATGAACTGAGTACTTTAAGAGCAAGGTATTGGCTTTTCTTGCGCATCAGGCCAACCATCACAATGATAAGCACGGTGGCCCCAACTCCCAGCAAAACCAGGTGCATGGCATCGGGCGGCGTCGCCTTCATCAGTATCTGCCTATGGGCATCCACCATGAAAGCAATGGGGTTAAGGGCGAGTAGCAGTTCGGTTTTCTGCGGATTGCCAATATCACGAATATCCCAGAAGATACCGGAAGTGAAGAGCAAAAATGTCATTCCCAGAGGAATAAATTTACTGAAGTCTCTCACCATGCAAACAAGATAGGCACCGATAAACGAACACGCGACAATGATGAGGTAATAGACAAGCCATACTGGAATGAGCCAAAGCCAGGTCAATGTAATCGGATGACCAAATACAACGAGTATGAAAAACAACAGGAGATAGACCGCAGCTTGCCGATAGAGGCTCTCCTGCACGGCGGCCATCGGAAATATAGTCTTGGGAACATTGATTTTACTGACCAGGCTACGGTTTGCCACGATGCTATTGGACGCCTGATTAACAGTTTTTGAAAACCAGATGAAGGCAAATTTTCCACAGGCCAGGAACACGACGAAGTCTCCTCCCCGGTGCGAATCAAGAATCAGGTTAAAGACCACGTAGAACACACCAACCCACAGCAGTGGCTCGAGAAACCACCACAGAGAACCCAGAATAAACTTGGATGAGTCTGCTTTCAGTAACATCCGGGCCTGAACATCGATCAGGCTAAAGTATTGGGAGAGGCGCATGGAAAATTGTCGAAGCCAAGGGAGTGGTTAAAACGCAGCGGAGTTTAGCAGAATTGTCCCCACGGGCAAACCAATCACCAGGTCTCGAACTAGAGTGAAATAGCGGTACACTAAGCCCTATGAGTAAATTGAGCACACCCCACCGCGCTCGTAAGCGTTTTGGCCAAAATTTCCTGCGCGATGAGGGCGTCATCAATCGCATCATTCGCGCCGTTCACCCACTGCCGGACGAGCATATCGTGGAAATCGGGCCGGGCCAGGGCGCACTGACAGAAATGTTGTTGGCCAGCGCAGGTCAGTTGGATGTCATTGAACTGGACCGTGATCTGGTTCCGGGATTACTGGCCGCCTATGGCGATTCGCCTCGGTTTAATCTCCACAGCGCAGATGCCCTGACGTTTGATTATGCCGCACTAGCCACGCCCGCCAAGCCTCTGCGAATCGTAGGCAATCTGCCTTACAACATCTCCACCCCCCTCATTTTCAAGTTGCTGGAGAACGCCCCGCTCATTCGCGATATGCACTTCATGTTGCAGTTGGAAGTGGTAAATCGCCTTGCCGCCAGTCCCGGTGGCAAAAATTGGGGCCGCCTGGGCATCATGGCGCAGTATCACTGTCAGGTGGAATCACTGTTCGAAGTGCCCCCTACAGCCTTCTCCCCGGCACCCAAGGTGCAATCGGCCATCGTGCGCTTGCAACCCTGGGTGAAGTCCCCCTGGCCCGCGTGTAATGAGGGGGTATTGCGGCGCGTGGTGAAGGCGGCATTTGCCCAGCGCAGGAAAACCCTGCGCAACAACTTAAAAGGGATATTGGCCGCCGACGCGCTGGAGGCACTGGGGATTGATCCAGGTGCGCGGTCGGAGACCCTGGAATTGAGCCAGTTTATTGCGATGGCGAATACGACGACGGCAAGCCCTTCATCATGAGCACCTACGTGGTCGGCGACATACAGGGTTGCCTGAAGCCCCTGAAGTGCCTGTTGCAGGAGGTTAAGTTCGATCCCGAAAAAGACGTACTCTGGTCCGTTGGTGACGTGGTAAACAGGGGGCCGAACTGTTTAAAAACCTTGCGATTTTTGTACGAAATGCGCAACAGCCTGGTCATGGTACTGGGCAATCATGATCTGCATTTACTGGCGGTAGCGGCGGGCGTGCGCGCTCCCAGCCGCTCGGATACACTGGATAAAATTCTTCGCGCACCCGACCGGGACACACTGCTGGAGTGGCTGGCCAGACAACCGCTGGTTCATCACCAATACGGCTATACCCTGGTACATGCGGGC
>SMVA01415531.1_pt1 | contig 13828 bp, 13 predicted proteins | sample 2456451 | NCBI WGS metagenome assembly SMVA01 (sample SAMN11095933, study PRJNA526329) | marine sediment metagenome | biome: Marine sediment; feature: Surficial sediment; material: Deep marine sediment; isolation source: Hadal surficial sediment | place: Pacific Ocean | collected 2014-05 | depth...
GTATTGGGTATCCTCGGTGGCCTCTTTCCCGCGGTTCGGGCGGCGCGTCTGCCGATCACATCAGCTTTGCGGGGCGAATGACTCCAGACGATTGAGATGGCCTACAAGCTGCCTGGCAGGAACTTCGTTGCGCCGGATATCCAGCTAAAAGTCACCGGTCAGTCGCATGGCGCCCGGGCCGTGCATAGACGCGCGGTCCGAATAAAATCGGCTAAAAGTCAGATTACAGCGGCCTGAGCCAGCCAGGCGCTGATCAGCTTCTTCAGCTGTTCGACATCGCCGTAGAAGTGGTCGTTGCCGGGAACCTCGACGATTTCGGCAATGTCGGCATAGCTTGCGTTCAGAGCATCGAACCGACCCGTGATGTCGGCGGTCTGCTGGATGAACAGCGCCGGAGTTGCAACAGCAAACTCTCGCAGCAACTGCAGGTGTTCGGCGGAATAGTGCTTGAACGGTATGCCGATGAATACCGCGCGATCTGGACGGAATCTGGATTGCTGGAAGGCGGTCAATGCGATGAGCGTGCCAAGAGATTTGGCGATCACCAGATCGCACTGTGAATCGGCAATCCGGGAGGCTTCATGGACAACGTCGAGTTCGCCGGGTTCGTCCCAGTGGCGGTAATGTAATTGGTCAACCGTATCCCCGCTCGTTGCAACCAGACGGATGATTTCCGCCAGCCAGGGTTCCGTCGCCTGATCGCGCCCGGGAAGTGCGATGAGTTTCATGATTACTGTCCTCGCAGATGGCATTCATGCGTACGACTCATGCGTACGACGTCGACGGCGACCATTGTGCGTCGAATGCCTGTGTGTTGTCCCAGATTTGGCGGCCGGAACGATTGTGGATTGAACACTCTGCGCTAGACGGGTTGACCCGCGCGCAGAACGGGAATCCATTCCTGATTGGCCGGTTTGTGGCCATAGACGGCTTCACTGTGGTCGATGGTCGCGGCGTGGGCGTAGTGGTAGACCATCGCTGCGCGCAGGTCGTCGGATTCGTTGTCGGTGGACATGTGCATCAGATGACTGTGAAAAATCAGCAAATCTCCTGGTTGCAGAAACACCGGGATGGCGCCTTCCATGTCGTGATCGATGATTTCGAAGTAACCGTGATTCGCGTGCTCACGGGTGTCTTTTACCGCCGCATGCACCTCCTCATTGTGCGATCCGGGCAGCACCCATAAAGGACCGTTGTCGCGGCGGGCTTCGGTAATCGCCAGCCAGATACCAACTTGATAAGGGCCTTGATCAGGGCCGTCGAAGGGAAAGTAGAAGGCATCCTGGTGCCAGGGCTGACCCAGCGCGCCGGGTTGTTTGAAAATAAACTGGGAAAGAAAACAATCCAGATCCTCACCGATCAGATCGGCAATGATCTGGGTAGTTCGCGGGTCGCTGGCAAACTGTTCAAAGACCGGTTCGTGTTTGTGGATGCGAAAGATTTTTGAAGTTTTCCTTGCCAGTGGCAGGTCTGGATCGGCAAGCGCGGACTCCGGCTGGATCAGCGCATCGAAGATATCGCCGCCGGCTTCCTGGCGCCGTGTGATGTCGATCGCGTGCTCCAGCATCTCGTCAACCAATTCGTGTGAGGCGAAGTCGGGCAGTATCACAAAGCCACTATTCGCGAAGGCTTCTCTTTGAACTTGCGATAACTTCATCACGAAAACTCTCAACGGGATTGGCGATCATAGTACCTCCTCATCCAGGCGTCGGCTGGACGGACAGTAGGATCAGTAGACGTTGGCCTCGAGGCCGGCTGCGAGTGCCAGGCCAAGATCGTGCGCGCCCTGAAGATCTGCTTCGGTGACGGCGCCTTGCGCAATCACGGGTTCCTGTACTTCTTTGAACGGATAGCCGTTGGCTATGCGCCGGATGGCGCGCAACGCGCCACTTCCGTCGTTACCGGCGCTGATGAAAACCGCATAAGGCAGTGAAATTATCCGACCCTCGACCGGGTAGAAGGTGCGGTCAAAGAAGTCCTTCATGGCCCCCGACATGTAGCCGAAATTTTCCGGTGTTCCCAGGAGTAATCCGTCTGCCCAGAGAAGATCGTCGGGACCGGCACAACGCACTGTCAGGTAGCGCACGTCAACGCCTTCGACCAGTTCATCCATCGCCCCTGCATGTGCAGCTTCGGCAAGTTTTTCGGTGTTGCCGGTTTGCGTGTGGTAGACGATGAGCAGGTTTTTCATGGTTGGGTTCGCGGTCGAACCACGCGAGTATACTGGGCGCCTGTGGAGATGTTTGATGAAGTTGCAGGAAATACGGCGGGCGCGTGAACGCATCGTTAGCTACGTGGTCGAAACGCCGCTTGCCCGCTCAGAGACGCTGTCTCGGCTGACAGGTGCAGAGATCTACCTCAAATTCGAAAACCACCAGTTCACCGCATCGTTCAAGGAGCGCGGTGCGCTGAACTGTCTGCTTGAACTCAGCGATGACGAAAGGCGCAACGGTGTTATTGCGATGTCGGCGGGTAACCATGCCCAGGCGCTTGCCTATCATGGGCAACGACTCGACGTACCGACCTGCATTGTCATGCCGCGTTCAACACCGAACGCCAAGGTTGAGCAAACCCGGGTGTTTGACGCCGAGGTGCTGCTGCAGGGTGCGCATTTCGACGAGACGCTGGCGTTCACCGAAGCGCTTGCGAAAGATAGAAATCTAACGTTGATCCACCCTTTCGATGATCCGCGGGTGATTGCCGGTCAGGGTACGGTCGGCCTTGAAATACTCGAACAGCTGCCGACGGTCGAAGTCGTGGTTGTACCGGTTGGGGGTGGCGGCCTGATCTCCGGGGTTGCCTGTGCAATCAAGTTGCAAACCAGCGAGGTTGAAATCGTCGGCGTACAGGTTGAACGCTACGGCGCGGTACACGCCGACTTTCACGGAGAGTCGCACGCAGCGACTGCGTTGGGCACGGTGGCGGAAGGAATTGCGGTGAAGTCGCCGGGGATCCACACGCTGCCTCTCATTAACAAGCATGTGGACGATATGTTGCTTGTTGCCGAAGAGGTGGTCGAGCAGGCCGTATTCACGCTGCTCGAGATCGAAAAAACCGTGGTCGAGGGCGCAGGTGCGGTGGGGTTGGCGGCCGTGTGCGCAAACCCGGAAAAATTCGCGGGACGTAAAACCGTGCTGGTGCTCTCAGGCGGTAACGTGGACATGATGATTCTGTCGTCGATATTGCAACGCGGACTCGTCCGCTCGCATCGCCTCGTGCGTCTGCGGCTCGAAGTCCCCGACGTGCCGGGTGCGCTTGCGGAATTGACTCGGGTCGTTGCAGAGCTCGACAGCAACATCATCGACATCGTGCATCAGCGCGCGTTTGGTGGCTCCTCGGTACGGGCGACGCTGGTCGAACTGTGTCTTCAGATGCGCGGCGAAGAACAGATCGACCAGGTCATTGCGAGCCTGCGCGAGCGAGGCTATGAAGTGAGCCTGCTGTGACGCGGTTGCCAGCCGGTCGCGTGGCAGTCGGCCTTCGGCCATCCTTGGCCTCGGGGTTGCTGGTTCAGCCTCTTATCTTGACCACCAGCTCCGCCAGATTGTCGAGCATCGGCAATATCTTATCGGCACTCTCGGCCGGTAGGCCAAACACGAGTTCGTCGAACCCCTGCTCGAGGCGCCCCTGCAGCTGATCGTAATCGGTGGGTGCGCCAAAAAGTGCGAGATCGAGGTCTTCGACTTTGCGGCCCCGCGCTTCGAGTGCTTCTGTGAGTTTTTCCATGCTGCCGGAACCCATTCCGCCAATCGGCATCCAACCGTCGGCGTACTCGGCGATGCGATCGAAAACCCACTTTGAATTGGCGCCAATCCAGATTGGCGGACCGCCTTCCTGCACCGGCTTCGGGTAGGACCAGATCGGGTCAAAATCGACGAACTCGCCGTGATACTCGGCTTCTTCCTTGGTCCAGATTTCCCGCATTGCGAGAACCTTTTCGCGAACCTCCTTCCAGCGTTGCTGGTAGTTGGCGCCATGATTCTCCATTTCCTCACGGTTCCAACCGGCACCGATCCCGAGCACAAGCCGACCGTTGGATATCATGTCCAGGGAGGCTGCTTCTTTGGCTAGAGTGATCGGGTCGCGTTCGATCACGAGGCAGATGCCGGTGCCGAGGCGAATGCGCTCGGTCACCGCGGCACAGGCACTCAATGCCACAAATGGGTCGTGTGTGTGCCAGTACATTTCCGGCAGATCGGTGCCGCCCGGAAACGGCGTGGCGCGAGAAGCAGGAATGTGGGTATGTTCAGGAAAAAACAGGCTGTCCAGACCCCGCTCTTCCACTGCCTTGGCGAGTTCCACCGGCTGGATCGCGTAGTCGGTTGGAAACATGTTTACGCCGAACTGCGGTGACTTTGAAAATGCCATGGTGTCCTCTGTCTTCCCGTTATGATTGGTCTGGTTATATCACACCTGGCTATGACCGCTAAGAAGGTCGCTGAGAATTCAGATCGAGCCGAAGTCGCCATGACGCCCAGCGCCTTCGGCAAATCGACTCGCGCCTTCACGGGTTTCCCCGGAGTGGATGACCTGCAGGCCGAGGCGAGTCTCGTTCAGCAACGCTTCGTGAACTGACAGGTGCCATTGCTCGTAGGACGACCGGCGATCGCTGCGCAGGCAGTTTTGTGGAAAACGGCCGATGTCTTCGGCGAGTTCGATGGCCACGGTGAGCGCCTGTCCCGGCGGCGTAAGTCGGTTGGCCAACCCCATCATGCGGGCCTCTTCACCGCTGACTCCACGACCGGTCAGAATCATGTCCAGGGCATGACTGTGGCCGATCAGGCGTGGCAGGCGAATGGTGCCACCATCCACCAGCGGCACGCCCCAGCGCCGGCAATAGACGCCGAATATCGCATCTTCGGCGGCGACGCGCAGATCGCACCAGATCGCAAGCTCCAGGCCGCCGGCGACGGCGTGTCCTTCGACCGCTGCAATCACCGGTTTGCTGAGCATCATCCGCGAAGGGCCGACCGGACCCTGGCCGGATTCGCGCACCTTGTTACCCTTGCCGGTTGCGACGGCTTTGAGATCGGCTCCCGCGCAGAAAGTGCCATTGGCCCCGGTGAGAATTGCAACAGCCTGGGAATCATCAGCATCGAATTCACTGAACGCTGCTACGAGTTCGGTTGCGGTTGCTTGATCGATCGCGTTACGTACTTCGGGTCTGTTGATCGTGACGATCGTAGTTTGCGCGCGTTTTTCGATGGCAATGTTCATGCTGAGACTCCCTTTAAGCAGTGTGGTAGCTTTGCATGACTGGGGTAAGAAAAGAAATCCGGGGGACCGATGCGTTTAACCGAACCGCGTGTAACGCCACTTGCGATCGAAGACTGGGATGAGCAGGCGACTGAGGTGATGCAGCCGTTTGTCGATCAGGGCCGGGTCTTCAATATCTTCCGAACGTTGGCTCATCATCCCGCGTTAGCCAAACGCTGGATGGTTTTCGCCAACCACATATTGGGTAAATCTACGCTGGAAGTGCGGGAACGCGAGTTGCTCATTCTACGGATCGGCTATCTGTGTCAGGCGGGCTATGAATGGGGCCAGCACGTGGTAATTGCCCGGCAGGCCGGGATGACGGACGAAGAAATCCGCTCGGCGCAGACCGGACCCGATACCCCGGGTTTGTCTGAGCTCGACGCTCTGCTGTTGCGGGCGACCGACGAACTGCATGCGGATGCGCACATCAGTGACGCAACCTGGCAGGGGCTCACGGAGCATCTGTCCACCCAGCAGTTGATGGATCTCGTCTTCACGGTGGGTCAGTACAACCTGGTTTCCATGGCGCTGAACAGCTTCGGCGTCCAGCTCGACGAAGGTTTGCCGGGATGGGACGTCTAGCCGATAAGATTGCCATCGTCGTTGGTGCGGGGCAGACGCCCGGTGACACCATAGGCAACGGCCGTGCGACCGCGATTCGATTTGCCGAAGAAGGCGCAACGGTGCTTGTCGTCGACCGCAATGAAGCCTCGGCCGCCGAAACACTGGCAATGCTGGATGAGCGGGGCGGCATCGGCAGTACCTGCGTGGCGGACATCACTCAGGAAGGCGATTGTGCAGACCTCGTGCACACGTGTCTGGAACGCTATGAACGCATTGACATCCTCCACAACAATGTCGGAATTGGTGCAGGAGACCGGGGCCCGACTCAGATGACCGAAGAGATCTGGGAGCGGATTTTCTCCGTCAATCTCAAAGGCATTATGTTCGTGTGTAAACACGCGCTGCCGGTCATGCGTGAGCAAGGCTATGGAGTGATCACCAATATCTCTTCGATCGCCGCGGTGTGTGCCGTCAACATCCTCGCCTACAAGACATCGAAAGCCGGCCTGAACGCGTACACACAAGCGCTGGCGACGGGAAACGCAAAGTATGGCATTCGGGCAAACGTGATCATGCCGGGATTGATGAACACACCCATGGCGATTGAAGGCAATGTGGCCGCGGGCCGGGACCGCGCAACGGTGATTGCGAGTCGAGATGCGCAGGTTCCGCTGGGCGGCAAAATGGGGACTGCCTGGGACGTTGCGAATGCCGCTCTGTTTCTCGCGTCGGACGAAGCGAAATTCATCACCGGAGTGAGTCTTGCCGTTGATGGCGGACAGTCGGCAAGAATTGGCTGACGCGGAACGTGCATCCAAAAAAGGTATAAGTACTAATTTTTTTATACCTTTTTCGATGAGCGATATGGGTAGAGACCTCACGAAACAACAAAATACCGTACAACCCGGGTACACGCGCGTGGTCTAATTTGAGTAGATTGGTAGCCGAAACGTCACCACCAGTAACAAAGTGGTTGACTGCCAAAGGATGATTTCGCAAAATTGCAACAATGCGCGCGGTTAGGGATGAAACGGCGCAACAAACGGAAAACCTGCTATTAGCACTGGGTCTGATTGCGAACGGAGTTTTCGCAGGAGCGACCAAGATAGCCCAGGAAGTACTAAACGGCACAGGGCTAGCAGGCCGCGAACCGATTAAATAACGCTCGCAATAGATGGGCGCCGGGTTCTGACTTAGGTAGGCAGCAGGGGGCGGTACAGACGTATGCAGTACATAACTGGGTTCATTGGATGCACGTTCATCACCATCGCGCTGATGCATGCATTTCACCCCACTCCGCTGTCCTGGGCCCCTTATGTGGGCGCCGCCTTTCTCGCCTTCATCACCCTCAAAAACGAAATCCGACTTCCCGTCGCTCGCGTCCTCGCCATCACCACCACGATCGTGATGTTTTTCTTTTTCGCCGGATTTTTCGTCGTCATTCCGCGACTCGCTACTGACTGGTATCTCCAGCAGGCGGGTTGGTCGGCCGTCTGCCTGATTTTGAGCGCTTTTCTGATGTTACCGATACTCTCGGATTACAGTTGCCGTCTGAAGGCCGATTGTCACGAAGCCCGTGTAGCACGACGGCGGGCATTTTTCTCCGTCCCCAGCCACATTCCGCCCCACAACTGATTTACCTGCCACCGCTCATTCGTAAGTCCCGTCTGCCACAGCGGCAGCCGAATGCATGGCGCAATACGCGTGGTGATGGCGCAATCGCCGGGAGGGTTTACCCGTGAATCCCATAAGGCCGAGGCGATCGGTGCTCTATATGCCCGGTGCTAATGAGCGGGCGATGGAAAAAGCGCGATCGCTTGCGTGCGACAGCATCATATTCGACCTCGAAGATGCAGTGGCTGCGCAGGCGAAAGACTCGGCGCGCGAGTCGGTTGCGCGCGCAGTCGCTGAAGGCGGCTACGGATTTCGCGAGTTGGTGGTTCGAGTGAATTCTCTGGACACCGCCTGGGGCAGTGATGACGTGGCAATGCTCGCAAAGCTCGATGTCAATGCACTGCTCTTTCCGAAAGTGGAGTCGCGCGAACAGGTCACGGCCATTCTCCGGGAGGTCGACGCGGCAGGCGGCGAGCGGTTACCCATCTGGCTCATGATCGAAACCCCCAGGGGTGTGTTGGATGTCCGCACTGTCGCTGCCCATTCACCGCGCATCACCTGCCTTGTTATGGGTACGAGCGATCTGGTGAAGGAGTTACGGGCGTCGCACACGGCGGATCGGCAGAACATCGCCTATGCCCTGCAGCGTTGTGTTCTCGTGGCGCGCGAACTGGATCTGGATGTGCTCGATGGAGTGCATCTCGACTTCCGCAATCTCGAGAGTTTCGAGCAGGCGTGTCAGCAGGCGCGACTCATGGGATTTGATGGCAAAACGCTCATCCATCCTGGCCAGGTGGACATAGCGAACCAGAGTTTTGGTTATAGTGACGAGGCTATTGCCGATGCCCGCGCAGTCATCGACGTCTGGCAGGAGGCCCAAGCGGCTGGCAAGGGCGTGGCAGTACACGAGGGCCGACTGATTGAAAATCTGCATGCAGCACAGGCCGAGCGGGTGCTTGCGTTTGCCGACGTCCTGGCTGCCAGAGAACTCTGATCGATCAGGCGGCCGCCTTGCGCACCGCGGGCATAACCTCCGTCAGATAGGCATCCAGCGCCTCGGCGTCCCACGGTGCGCGCAGAGCGATGTTGATTTCATCGGCCCCCGCTTCAACATACTCCATTATCCTGTCGACGGCGTGTGCCGGCGTACACAACAATGCACCCTCTTCGGTGCGGGAAGCCAACTCGCCCCAGTCACGCTGCAGAATCTCCCGCTGGCGGTCGAGATCTGCCGGTTTGAGGCCGAGGTTGAACATGATGTTGGCCGCACGCCTGAGAGTCTTCGGATCTCGTTGCTCTTCTTCACACCAGTGATTGAGCACCTCGTTGATGCGGGCAAACTCAGCAGGTGACTGGTAGGCTGCATTCCAACCATCCGCATGATCGGCCACGATCTTCAATGTACGTTTTTCTCCCACGCCACCAATCCAGATCGGCAATCGATCCTGAATCGGCTTTGGCAGGCAACTGGCATCGTCAACCTGGTAGTGGGTGCCTGCGAAACTCGTTCGATCCTGAGTGAGCATCCGGCGGATGATCTGGGCCGCCTCTTCGAGCATGTCCAGGCGGGTACCGATATCGGGAAATGGATAGCCGTAGGCGCTCGCCTCCCAGATGTGCCAACCGGCGCCTATGCCGAGTTCAAATCTGCCGCCGGTAATGTGGTCCAGCGTCGTTGCGGCTTTCGCCAACAGCGCCGGATTGCGATAACCAACATAAAACACGAGACAGCCAATTCGAGCATTGCGGGTTTCTGCGGCGAGTGCGCCGAGTGTTGCCAGCGCTTCGAAATGCGGTTCTGTGCCGCCCTTCGGCGGCGCTTCATAAAAGTGATCCCACGTGGAAATCCAATCGACACCGCTGTTGTCCAGCTTCCGCCAGAGCGCACGCATATCATTCATCGACATGTTTTGTTGTCCGACGTGGACGCCCAGAGAGATGCTCATCAGTTGTTGCTCCAAGGTTGCTGACTCGCGCAAAGGTTGGCGGCGCGAGTGCGCGCGGTCTCGTCCGGCCATTTCAGCCAGGGCTCAAGGCGTTCAGAATACAGGAGCGGTTGATCGGAAGCGAAGGAACGATTAGCCACCAGCAACAGCGCCCGCGGCCACGGCTGCTGAAGGAGGTGTGATGCCCTTTATTCAGACGAATGACATCGATGTCTACTATGAGACCGGGGGCCAGGGTCCGCGCGTTCTCTTGATCAGAGGCTCCCTAGCTTGATCGTTCTTACTCGATACTCTCGGTGATCCAGCGGCCGGTTGTGATTAGCCAACGCACACCGAGGTAGAACGTTGTGTGCAGGACGATGACGAACACAAATGCACTGACCACGCCGATCCTGTTCTCGTGACCGGCCAGAGTAACTAACCCCGCAGCCAGGAGGATCCGCCAGCTCAGGCTCAACACTGCGGCAACTTTGTCGTCCTGATCGATCAGGCAAAAGATCCCGGCGAGAATATAAACCGCGAAAGGCAGGCTGAGGAGAAAGAACGCAAAGGCGCTCATTCGATCACCTCGACCCAACCGGCGGTTGCGTTCACCCGCAGTTTCTGTCCCGATCGTATTGTTCTGGTGCAGCCTTCCACATCCACCAGGCAGGGGATCTGGTATTCCCTGGCTACGGTACCGGCGTGCGAAAGAAAACTGCCGACCTCTATTACGATTGCAGCGGCATTCGGAAAAAGTGGTGTCCAGGCTGGACCGGTGTACGGTGCGATGAGGATGTCGCCGGGCTGCAGGTCTGCGCCGAGGCCAGGATCCAGCACAACCCTGGCGATACCCTCGACAACTCCGGGACATGCGCAATCGCCTGAATAACGTCCCGCCTCGGGCTTTGCAGTACGTGTATCGACTGCGAGGTTAAAACTTTCTTCGGGTGGGATATCGCATTGGCGGCGATACCGGCGGCGGCGTTGCGATATAAGCGTCTCGACGTTCTGCCAGTCCATCGCGCCGACAGTTAGGCCGGCAATCTCTGGCCATTTCAGGAAATAAATGTCATCGGTGCAGCGCAATCGACCGTCCTGAATCAGTTGTCTTTCGCAGCGTTGCAGTTTTTCCCGGATCACGGCAAACGCCATCGTGTGATAGTGGCGAGTGTTCTCGCGCAACGTGATGAAGTAACGGATGCGCGCAAGCAATCTATCTGCCAACCAACATTGCCAGCGGGTTTTAATTGCCTGGTGCAGTTCGTCTTCGGTTGCGAGTCGCAGACTGTGTGGATCGATGCCTTCGCTGCGATCTGGTTTGAGGTAATTGCGCACCATCTGGAGCACCGCGGAGCTGTCTTCACGCCAACGCGGTGTGCTGAGGTCGAACTCACGAATCGCGCGGTGGCCATAGCTCGCCATGAATTGGCCGAAGGCGGTTAAGAATGGATGGGTTGGATCGAGTGTTGCGACTACCGTGCCGGGATCAGCTCCGTCATCGGCCAACAGCGCATCCACCAGGGCAGTGTCGGGGCGGGCGACATCGGCCAATTCGCTGATCGCATCGACCATTTGACGTGACAATGTTGCCTCGCCTCCCACGAACAGCATTGCGAGTTTGCTCTGATCGAATTCGGCTGCAAATCGTTTCAGCAATGCTTTGAGCAGCCCTATCAGCAGGAAGTAGCGGCTGGCAGAAATATTCGCCTGGAAGGCGAATTCGCTGATCGGCCGAAAGGGATGCCGATTGAAGAAGAGCTTGTGCAAGGCTGCAAGGGCGTCACAATTTTCATCGGCGAGAATGACTTTGCAGCGTCTTTCGAAATCGGACAGTCGATGCAAAGGCACCCGCGCGCCGCGATACCAGCTGATGCCGCTGCTGAGATAGCCGATTGTGAGCAGCGCGATGGTTACGGGCAGACGCCGCCAGTCTATTTTCAATTGCGGCGCGGGACCTCTGAGCAAAAGCAGCCGTACCAGATCCGCCTCTTCGATGTGAAACGGCAGCACGTGCTGCATTGCATCGACACTGAGGTAGTAGCGGCCGTGAATGAATTTTCCGATGGGTGGCAGGATACGACGGAAAAGGTCGACGCTGATCGGTGTCAATGGCTCGGAAAAATTCTCAACGACAGGTTTGAACAGCACCCAGCGTCCCTCGATGGGTTGCGTCGACACCTGCACCGGTAGAGCAGTGATGGGTCTAGTCTGCAGGGTATAAAGCTCACCATCGGCGTAAGCCCATTCGACATCCTGTGGACCGCCACGCAAGCGGGCCGCCTTGGCCGCCATCTGTGCGACCTGTCCGGCCTCCTGCGGGTTCAACACAGCACTCGATTGTTGTCCCACTGGCACGGGTTCCAGCCGCTGACCGCTGGGATCTTTCAGTTTCTCGGCTACTTTCAATCGCTTACGACCGATTTTTTGGTTGCTGAGCTCAAAGTTGCGGTTCAGCCAGTAGCGATCCGGCGCGACCCGACCGTCCACGAGCGCAGCGCCCAGTCCCCATGTGGCTTCTATCAGCGAGTGTTCCTGGAATTGTCCGGTTGGATCTTCCGTGAAACACACGCCCGATCGATCGGCCTGCACCATCTGTTGAACGATTACGGCCATCCCGAAGCGCGTGTCTGGATTACGCAGCTTGCGTCGGTAAGCTTCCGCTGCGCTGGACCACAGGGAGATCCAGCAGTCCGTCACCGCCTTTGCGAGGTTGTCTGCATCGATGTAGTAGTAAGTAGCGTGTTGTCCCGCGAAGCTGTGGTCGGCTCCGTCTTCGCTCAGAGCAGAACTGCGTACCACCAGGTAGTGCGCGCCATTTTCCGACAGTTCCTCATAGATAGTTTGCAGCGAAACCCGCAGATCGTCCGCCAGCGTGGCAGTTTCTGGTTTCCGCGCAGGGATCGCATCGGGGTAGTGACTGAGGAAGGCCTGATAGGTAATGACCCAGGCAGGGGGTACCGCAAATTCTGCCTGCAACAGTTCGTGAAGTTGCGCAGCTTTGCCGCCGACTCTCTCCGAGTCGGCGCATAGTGCATTCGTTAGAGGGATTACCCAGGAACCGGGATCTTGCATGGGCGCTCATACTACGGGGAATGGTGATAAAACAGAATTAGCAGTGTGCGAAAAACACGCTGCTGGTCTCGCGCCAGGTCGCGAGCCTTTATCGAGCACGCAAGTGTTTGACAAATGGAGGAGCCCCGAGGCCACGGATGGCCGAAGAACAGGCTGTTAAGCGTTTACGACTTCGCGTCGGTTGAAGCGGACGCGGGTGCGTGCCAGGAGATTGTTGAGTTGATGCGGTAGGGCGAGCATGGCCGGGGTTGCGACCAGCGTCAGGATCGTCGCGAAACTGAGGCCGGAGACGATCGCCTGCGACAGAGGTACCCAGAACGACGAGAGTTGACCGCCATAAAGGATGGTTCGATTGATCAGATCGATGGAGAGGTTGCTCGCGAGAGGCAGCAACCCGAAAACTGTGGTGACAGTGGTGAGCATCACCGGCCGCAGGCGTTGCGCACCTGTGCGCACGATCACCCGGACGTAATCGAGTTCGGGGTGCTCACGTCGGATGTGATTGTAGGTGTCGATCAGAACAATGTTGTTGTTCACCACTATGCCAGCAAGTGCGACGACCCCGACCCCGGTGAGTATTGCGCTGAAGGGGGCCTGCAGGATGATCAAGCCAAGGAGCACGCCGGCTGTAGACATCACCACCGCGACGAGGATGAGTACGCTCTGATAAATGCTGTTGAACTGCGTAACGAGTAGAACGAACATCAGCAGTAGCGATAGCAGAAACGCAACCTGAACGAACGCCATCGACTCGGCTTGTTCTTCGTTGGCTCCACGGAATTCTATGTTCAATGCCGGATCGAATGTCTGGGTGTCTATCCAGTTCTGCAGCTCAGCTACGACGCTGTCCGCCAGTACACCGTCAACGACGTTTGCACGGATGAATTCAACCGGGATGCCATCGATGCGTTGGATCGCGTCTACGTTTGGCGCAGGTTCCCGCTGCACAAAATTGGAGATTGGTACCAGACCACCCGGTGTGCTGATCTTCAGTTCATCCAGTGCGCTGATTCCCCGCTTGTCTGAGGGATAACGCACGCGAATATCAACGGCGTCGTCTGCTTTGTCCGGACGGTATTCACCAACCTTCACGCCGTTGGTGATGAGTTGCACAGCGATACCGACCTGTAACACGTCGACGCCATAGAGTGCCGCCTGCGCGCGATCAACCGAGAGCCGCCATTCGATCCCGGGCAGAGAGCGGGTATCGTCGATGTCGAGGACATCCGGCATCTGATCCATGTGTTCACGGATGTGGGCAACCGCGGGTTCCAGGAGCCGGCGGTTGTAGGAAGAAAACTGGATCTGAATCGATTTGCCGACGGGCGGCCCCTGTTCCATTTTCTGAACTTCGACGCTGATGCCTGCCAGATGAGCGGTGCGTTCACGAA
>SMVA01162330.1_pt1 | contig 13814 bp, 8 predicted proteins | sample 2456451 | NCBI WGS metagenome assembly SMVA01 (sample SAMN11095933, study PRJNA526329) | marine sediment metagenome | biome: Marine sediment; feature: Surficial sediment; material: Deep marine sediment; isolation source: Hadal surficial sediment | place: Pacific Ocean | collected 2014-05 | depth 0-1...
CGATTATTAAAATAGACATCAACTCCCTGTGGAGTAAACCCGAGTTTTTGAAATTCTATGACCTGCAATGTGCTTACAACTAGTCCAGGTTTGAATTTCTCCATCAGCATTATTGGCATGCCGACCGAATCCAAATGGTTGGATAGGGCGTTGTATGCTTCAGTAGATAACACTGATTTGAGAGTACGGGCATCACTGTATGTTAGTTGTTGAAGCATACGGGTTTGCACCGCCAGATCATTCATTGAATTGATATCAGTTTCAAAATACAAACGATCCGAATCATCATAGGCTTGCTCGAATTCTTCAGGAAGCGGGTAATCTGTGGTTCTGAGCAAATGAACTGTACCGCCAAGGTATACTTTATTACTACCTGAGGTTACCACCCATACTGAACTGTCTGCATAGGACTGAATACCGGCCAAAGCGACGAGTAATGCGCAAAGGTAACGACTAAGTTGGACTGCCGGTTTTAGTGTGCGATTTCTAAAGAATTGGTTCATTACTAAATCCTTCCGCGATATGAACGAGTTTAAACACCCATTTAGATGGAGTGGCCAATCTTAGTATGCGATTTTTAAAAGTTTGGCTCATTACTCAATCCCTGGTGATGTGAACAAGTTTAGACACAAATTAGAGTATAAAGGTATCATGGCTTTTACTACTGCAAAAGTACAAATGAAGCTAATCAACACCTGAAAAAGACTATGGCCACACTATTATTCAAACTTCGACATGTACCCGAAGACGAGGCTGAAGAAGTACGCAATCTACTCGAAAAGCATGATATAGAAACCTATGAAACTTCAGCTGGAAACTGGAAGGTTTCCATGCCGGCGATCTGGTTGAAAGATGACAACCAGCTTTCTCAGGCCAAAACGTTGTTAGATGATTATCAGCAGCAGCGATATCACCAGGCAAGGCAGGAATATGAGGATTTGCGAAGCCGAGGAGAGAGCAATACGCTGTGGAAAAATTTTCGTGATAATCCCTTACAGGTAACATTTTATTTGGGGCTTATTACTATTGTGTTGTATCTGTCATTACAGCTATTTCTCTCCTGGGGATGACAGATTTTTGACCGAGGGGGAGGCTGAAACTTATTCAAGTTTGGTCGGTTAAACGTCCCTGTTTATACCGTTGATTGTATTTCTCTGTACATGTCGTTGAAATCGAAGGCTATTTCGTCTTCCAGCAATGAATACTCCCAACTGTCTTCATCATCAACATCCATAAATTTCATTGCAATTTCACGGTTCTGTGCACGAACTACTTGTACTGCCAGGGGCGGCATAGAATCATCCCAGCCTTCTCCATGAATTCTTGCTTCCAGTTCCATCATAGTGAAAAAACCTACATCATCGTCCAGGGTGAGTGATAGCCCGCCATGGGACATTTCCTGAACCTGACCGGTGACTACACCTAACAATGGGTGAGACAGGCTTACCCAGAACTGAACCGGGACGCGTTTATGGCGTCGTTTTTCTATCATTTCCATCTGCATTTGCTTGTACCTGACAAGTTTGCTTGCGATGGGAAAAGTCTAGGCCATCACACCGACACCATGATGTGACAAACCACACATTAGCTCAGCACGATATGTGACGCACTACGCATAATTAGCGTATTAGGGCGTTTTCTGGGTTACTTACACATTTATAGGAGCGCAAATGCACCGGTAGCGCAAAATTTGTTTAACGCTTCGTTTTTAAGGCTCTAACTGGTAAATTTATTAAAGATTTTGCTGTAAGTAGATCCGACTAAACTAATTTTTGACAAGGCAGATACAGTAATATATAAACCAGACAGATTAAGTGTTAGTGGTTCTAACAGGGGGGGCTTTCTAACATTCGACTATACCCTGGATGCCAAAGGAGGTGATCCCATCAATAGTCAATCTATTAAGGGAGCCTCCGGTTATTTTTCATGATTTGAATGATTAATCCCCTGGGATTATTCAGGAAATCAGAACTAACTGGAGTTTGCTCCAACAGGTAGAAGGTCCCGTTATTGTGGACGCGCAATAACGGGATTTTTATTTTGCTGGCAGAATCCCACGAACAATAACATCCGTCACAATGATCGACCTAATAAGGAACGCGGCCAAACTTGGCTATTAATGTAGTTGTTTTCCGAGGTAACTACGTAAACGGGGTGGGAAGTTTTTCTTAAGCAACAACTGCTGTAATTTCCATCGTTGATCGGGTGCTATTTTGGTCAAAAAAGTGACTTCGCCCCCCTTTAGTGTTGCCAGGGGAATTCCATCCCGGTAAAGCACCCGATTGTTCACCAGAGTTGGTAGTTTCGTATCAGGTAAAATAATGCCGAGAAGGTTCAACGGGTCAGCGGCGGCAATAACGACATAGTAATAAGTAGCAATCGGTTGATTTGCCGCTTTCTTTGCCAATGAGCGTAAAATATCCACTGTGTCAGAAAAAGCAAATTGTTCACCGCCAACTCCTTTAATGAACCGACCTCCTCGTATAACTCCCTTTAATTCCATTTTGCGTAGCGTCCTTAACAATATTCTCCACGGTGGCGCGAACGGCTCTCGTTCCAGCACTTTGCGAAAAACCACACCCCAACGCTGTAGATATACCACTATCAATCTTTCCAGTTGTTCATCATCCAATGATTGGTCGAGATTGGGTTTTTCAGAATTTTCATCTTTAGAAACTCGACTTAGCAAAGACCATCTTCCGGCATCTTCAACACCAAACATGGCTTTACGGTGACGCCTGCTTCTGCCTCCAGGTTTTCTGTCGTTTGGAGTAAGCAATGCCCGTAACCCAGTGTAACTGTCACTGGTGGCAAGGCCTAGACTGACAAGCTCTGCAAGGCCCTGCTCCAGCTGAGTTCTCAACAATCCAGTTCTTGTCTGAATATCCGAGAAGAAACTGGCACCGAATTGCTTCAAATCCTGTTCAATGGATGCCGCCTCATGGCAAGGATTAGCTGTACCACTATTGTTTCCAGATTCAACTGCCAATGCCTGCCACAAGTCGAGGTTTTCGCGACTTGAGAGGACGATCGGTGTACTTTTAATCGGTCCAGCCTTTTTCTTCACTTCTCTATTCCGTTTGCCTGAGGCAAACGTATAACGACCCCAGACGACCCTGCCACTGATACACATTACATCCAGCCAGCTAGGGTCGTAATCCTTAATTCGAGAAGGAAAAATATCGGCTTCCCAAGCTGCTGCTGGCGCGGCTATACCATCCAATAGGGCAAGCGTGGATTGCAGTCGGGTTTGCCCGTCCAGAGACAGGCGAGGAATTTGCGCTTCATCTGTCTCGGATTCAAGTTGTAATTGGTGCAGTTCAAAGAGAAACTGCATGTAATGTTGCAGAGATACCGGTTTCACCGTTTTTCGGTGTGCATCAATAGTGTAACGATGAATTCGCTGCAAAAGGCGTCGCTCACACCACTCAATTTCTTCACTGGCAGCAGCCTTATTACCTGCTGCCAAAGAAAAACGCCCTTGAAAAACAAACCCCTCGACTTCCAAAGCCAGTAGCGCGCCTTGTATTTCACCAGCTGTTAATCCATTTTCCCTTGCCAGACTATTAACCGTTACCGGCCCTAATCCTTCCAGTCGTCCACGTATTATTTCCCGCAGTGCATCCTCCGATTGCCACGACTGTGATTCTATTGAAGCTGGCAATTCAGGGTAAGTTGAAAATACGCCCTCCGAAAATGCTGATCTAAAACAGGGAATGCGTTCCGCTGCAATCCACAGCTTCACACTGTTACATTGCAATTGACACACCCTGTTTTCACTTTCCAGATTAGTCATCAATTCCCGGTAATCGTTGTCATTAACTTCACTGTCAGTAAGGTAGCCAAGACTGAGCAAAGCATCATGAAGTTCATCTGCATTACCAACGAAGGGCCAGGCCTGTTCTTTTACCAATTTTATTGCATCACTATCAAGCAGCGCCAAATCACCAGTTTCGGCCGGGTCTAACCAACTTCGATTTTTAATGGCATTGGTTCTACGCTCTTCAAACGGTGCGTCATCGAGAAATGCATAAGGTCGCGCATTGATAATTTCCTGGGCAAACGGTGATGGCTCCCGAAGGTCTTTCGCCACCAGGTTTAACTGGCGTTTTTCTATCGCGCCAATCAATTCAGTCAGTTCATCAATATCCATCGCCTCGGTAAGACAGTCATGAATGGTTTGATTTACCAGGGGATGATCAGGGATTTCTCGCTTGCCCTTGATATTTTCGACGCAGGCAATCTGATCTGGAAACACATGAGCTATCAGATCTTCAGCATCCATACGCTGAAATTGCGGAGGTACTCTTTTTCCAGAACGATTACGTTGAATCGCCAGTGACCTTGTTGCATTCCAACGCCATCTTACTTCAAACATTGGCGCATCGAGTAAGGCCTGTACCAGCACATCCCTCAGACTTGCGGTCTGTAAATACCCGAAAACTTCGTCCAGGGGAAAGCTGTGAATAGATCCAAGTGAAATTACAATACTGTCTTCGTTAGCGGCCGCTTGCAGCTCGAAATTGAAAGTGCGACAGAATCGTTTTCGCAGGGCAAGTCCCCAACCTCTGTTAATCCGACTGCCAAACGGAGAATGAATTACCACATGCATATCCCCAACTTCATCGAAAAAACGTTCCATCACCAACGTTTCACGAGTAGGCATAGCTCCTAAGGCTTGCATGCCTGACTGCAGGTATTCGACTAATTGAAGGGCAGCACAATGAGGTATTCCAGTCTGATTAACGACCAAATCAACGGTTGCATCGATTGAAGTTTCCAGCAACTGATCGGCTATCATCGACTTAATTTCAGCTACTGACTCAGATAGTTCTCGAGTGCGACCTGGCCCCTCTCCAAACCAAAAAGGAATTGTAGGAGGCATCCCCTGGGCGTCCCTTACCCGAACTTTCAACCCATCAATTCTCAGTAGTTGCCAGCTATGGGTACCCAGGGTGAATATATCTCCTGGCAAGGCTTCAAGGGCGAAATCCTCATTTAGACTCCCAACCACTGTGTCCTCAGGATCGAGCACTACCTGGTAATCAAACATATCGGGAATGGCACCACCATTCGTAAGAGCTACCAGTGCACTGCCTTTCCGCGGGCGTACCCGGTCATTAATCTGATCAAAGTGCAAATGGGCGCCACGCCGTCCACGTCGAGTTGTATATCCTTCTGCCAACATCTTTACTATTTCTTTGAACTCTTCCAGCTGCAGATTACGGTAAGGATATGCATTGCTGAAAAGCTCAAAAAGTCCACCAAGACTGTAGGTCTGTTCCGGCTGTTTATCAGCTGCCCCTGGAGCTGATACTTCTGCAATTATTTGCTGACACAAAATATCCACCGGTTTTTCCGGCATTACAATCTGGTCCAATTTTCCCTGAACTACACTGTGGAACAGTGCTGTACACTCAACCAGGTCATCCCGGGTTAGCGGAAACAAGATCCCTTTGGGTATGCCTCTAACAGAGTGCCCACTACGGCCTACCCGTTGCAGAAAAGTGGCAATACTCTTGGGTGAGGAAAACTGCACAACCAGATCCACTGACCCCACATCGATGCCCAGTTCCATGGACGCGGTGGCAACCAGAACTTTCAGGTCTCCAGCTTTCAACCTCTGTTCTGCGTTGTGCCTATGGTCCTTACTCATGCTGCCATGGTGGGAGCAAACACATCCTTCACCTAACCTCTCCGTCAGGGCCAGTGCTAGTCGTTCCGACAATCTCCGGGTATTAACAAACACCAGAGTGGTGTCATGGGACTCGATTAAATGTACCAGTCGTTGATACAGTTCATCCCACACCTCGTTACTCATCAAAGCTGATAAGGGTGAGAGGGGAACCTCGAGACTAATATTCAGTTTTCGACGATGCCCTGAGTCAACGATGACGCAATCCGCCTTTTTACCTTTCACATTACTGTTGCCCACCAGGTAACGGGCCACCATCTCAATTGGCTTCTGGGTGGCTGACAGACCGATCCTCTGTAAACGGCCAGCCACCAGCGATTGCAGTCGTTCCATGGACAATGAAAGGTGTGACCCTCTTTTGTCACCAAGTAAAGCGTGGATTTCATCAATAATCACAGTTTTAGTATTTCGCAACATGTGGCGACCACTGCCACTGGTAAGCAGCAGATAAAGAGACTCAGGAGTGGTCACCAATATATGGGGAGGATTCTTGGCCATTTTCCGGCGTTCGTTCTGTGATGTATCCCCGGTTCTGACAGCAACCTTGATGTCTACCGGTGCCTGACCATGTAAATGCAACTGTTCGGCAATACCGTTTAAGGGTACTTCCAGATTTCTGTGAATATCATTACTCAATGCTTTAAGCGGAGATATATAGACCACCTGTACGCCATCAGACAGGGAATTGTTCATGCCCTGCTCAATCATGTCATTGATAACGCCATAAAAAGCGGCCAGGGTCTTACCGCTGCCGGTTGGTGCCGAAATCAGGGTATGGCGCCCTGCCTGTATAGCCGGCCAAGCGCTTTGCTGAGCTGGCGTAGGCACACCAATACAGTTTTCGAACCAGGTACGGCAAACGGGATTAAATTGACTAAAAGACATGGTTTCGGTTACCAGTGGCTGCTCTCAGGCTTTTTCAGCTAGTTTATAACGATTTTTGCACCGGCAGAAACCCGAGATCGAGAAAAGAGCTAAAGATCTGATTTTCCCGGCTTTTGTGTTAATGCAAAATAAAAAATTATGAATTATGGTTTTCAACAGTTAGGATAAGTTAAACCGTACCCTTTTTGATCGTATCAACTGTGTCGACAAAAATTGGCCGCTCTCTTTGCCTGGGTTAAACAATGGCGCATTTATTAGTTCTCTTGATCAACATCATAAGCATTATCTTTGCCAGCGAATTAGCGAAGCAAAAGAGCCTGAATCGCAGATTCTGGTGTTTTTCGGCCGTGTTGGTAGGGCCATTAGTCTTACCTTTGTTGTATTTCCGCAATTCCTCCGCATAATAGGTACAAACCTCTGAACAAGTGAAGTAGTCATTATGAGCAAGTTGATGGATTCAGACCTTCCTGGGCGAATAAAGGAAAATCTCAAATTTTTCTGGCGCGAGAACCGGCAGTTTTTCTTTCTATTGTGTTGCATAGTGTTTTTCAAAAGCGCCATTGGCGATATCAGCTCCATATCTGGGGCATCTATGCAGCCAACCTTACTGGACGGCGACAAGGTCTGGCTCAATAAGCTGGCCTATGACATTAAGATTCCATTTACTGAAATAAGTCTGGCTTCAATTGCTGATCCAAAGCGGGGCGATATTGTGGTTTTTGATTCTAAGAAGGCCAAAAAAAGACTGGTTAAACGAATAGTCGGTCTACCTGGCGACACCATCCTTTTGCAAAAAAATAACCTGATAATAAATGGCCAGGCGGTTAATTATGAAATTGTGACAGAAGACCAGAATTCCATGATTATTATCGAAGAGCTGCCTGAACGCAGTCATAAGGCACAACTATCTCGAAACTACATCAGTCTATCTAATAGGAATTATGGTCCTGTCGATGTGCCGCCAGACCAATATTTTGTGCTGGGTGACAATCGTGATAACAGCTCTGACAGCCGGAGGTACAGTTTTATTCCACGCGGAGAGCTTATCGGCCGTTCCAGTTCAGTGATTTTTTCCTTGGATCCTGCCAATCGATATATGCCTAGAGCTGATCGTTTTTTTAGCGGGTTAGACTAACTCGAGAACGTGGATTCTTAACCAATTGCTTTACCCTGAAGCACAGGACATTCTATTGATTTAGTAGCAGGGCGTGAAATACTTTGAATGTTTTTTGCTTAGCTAACGGAATAAACTAGGCTAGGGAGGGTCTTATCAATATCGACAGCAAACCAAAGGACAGAAAATTTATGCAAATTCCTAAAACCGCCTTAAGGCTAGCTATAGCTGTGTTGACTTTTGCCTTTGCCCAGGTCTCATTAGCTCAGGATTTCGTCTGGGCACCAGATTTCCCCGTAGGGGAAAGCATTCCGGCAATTAATGCACCAGATCAAAATGGTGACATGAAATCCTTTGACGACCTGGTAGGTGAGAAAGGCCTGCTATTAATGCTCAGTCGCTCGTTCGACTGGTGACCTTTCTGTAAAGCTCAGCTCGTGCAGCTGACAGAGATTCAACAGCAGTTCCAGGCAATGGGCTTTGGTATCGCAACTATTACCTACGACCCGGTTGAACTATTAATGGAAGTGAAGGAAGACCAGGAAATCGAATTTACCTTGTTACATGATGAGGCAGTGACTCACATTAATGCTTTTGGCATCCGTAACCTGGATTACGAGCCCGGCGCCCGTGCTTATGGTATTCCCTATCCAGGCATATTCCTGATCGATACGGAAGGTGTAATACGTGCCAAGTTTGCCGAGGAAAGTTACCGTGTCAGACCAGATTTTACTGATATTCTGGAAGCGGCCGCCAAATTGTAAGCCCATGGCCAACTAAGTGATTTCTACCGAAAACAGGAAGCATTGCTTCCTGTTTTTTTAGTTGGAACCTACGGCCAGTTATGCAGCACAAACGTGACAATTAATTTCTTTCTATCACGCCTGGCCTTGTGTACTCTCCCTTTTTCCACGAAAAATAGGGTCTTTCAGTGCGAAGTGATGCTGAGTTTGTCTACCACATTCAAATCAAACGATCTAATCCGGCTTTTTACTCTGCACGTCTTGGCTCTGACGAGTCTTGGTGCCACCGTTTCAATAGCCCAGCAAAACGAAGTCGACTATAAAATTCCGCGAATTAGCCAGGCTCCCCAGATTGATGGCGATATCGGCGAACTAGAATGGCAAGCCGCGAGTCGAATCACTCTTGATATTGAAACCAGCCCTGGGAACAATATACCCGCCAGCGTGATATCAGAAGCACTAATCATGGAAGACGGCGAAACATTATATGTCGCGTTCATTTCCTGGGATCCTGACGTTTCTGAAATCAGGGCTTTCTACCGCGATCGTGACGATGTGCGCAACAATGACCGAGTAGGCGTTATTTTGGATACTTTCAACGATGAACGCCGCGCCTATGAGTTTTATGTCAATCCCTTCGGTGTTCAAATGGATGCCATCAATGACGATGTCAACAATGACTATGACCGTTCGTGGAATGCTATCTGGGAAAGTGCCGGAAAAATCAATGAGGACAATTACACTGTTGAGATGGCGATCCCGCTAAAGCAGTTGCGTTTTACTTCGGGCCTGGACTTACAAACCTGGGGCATAGACTTTGTAAGGGAATATCCCCGCGGACGCGACTATCGAATCAGTAATAACCCTAGAGATCGGAATATTTCCTGTTACTTGTGTGACATCAAAAAGGCCCAGGGTTTTGAAGAACTTGAGCCAGGAAGAAACCTTGAAATAATACCTTCTTTTACTTCTACTTTAGAGGAAAATCGAGACAATCCGTCGGTTGACTCGTGGGATCGGGAGGACATCGATCCTGATGCGGGACTGGATATACGCTGGGGTATTAACCAGAACTTGTACCTCAATGCCACGCTGAATCCAGACTTTTCTCAGGTCGAGGCCGACAGGACACAACTGGATACCAACACGACCTTCAGTCTGTTTGTCCCAGAACGACGAACATTCTTTCTGGACGGTGCCGATTATTTCAACAGTTATTTGAATATCGTTCACACTCGAAATATTGCCGATCCCGATTATGGCGCCAAACTAACAGGAAAAACGGGTGACCACAGTTATGGATTGCTTACCGCAAACGATACCAACACCAGTTTTCTTATTCCCCATAGCTTGGGCTCCAGTGTCGCCTCATTGGGTGAGGAAGAGAGCGACATATCGATAATTCGGTATCGATATGATGTTTTTAACAATTCGGCAATTGGTGTAATTTATACTGACCGACGGGCCGACGGCTATAATAATACAGTCACTGGTATTGACGGCGTGTTCCAACTTACTAATAGCGACGTCCTGACGGTACAAAGTCTGCAATCGAGGTCAAAGTATCCATCAACAATTCAGGAAAATTTCGACCAGAAGCCAACCCTCAGTGATGAAACCCATATAGTTGACTATCGACACCGGGATAGTCGTTGGGACTGGTGGGCAAACTATGTCGATTACGGCAAGGACTTTAGAGCCGATCTTGGTTTTATCAATCGGGTGGATTTTCGACGGCTTACTCTTCGCGGCGGCCATACCTGGCGCTGGGATGATGACAGTTTCTTCAGCCGTATCTGGGTTGCTGCCGACTGGGACAAAACCCTGGATCAATCAGGGCTGGAGCTGGAGGAAGAAGTCGAATTCTTTGTGGAAATGGATGGTCCGCTGCAATCGCGCTTAAGTGGATTATTTGGCGGCAGCGATACTTATTTTAATGGTCAATATTTCGATGAGCAGTTCAATCAGCTTCGCCTGAATTTCAGACCAAATTCAGACCTGTTTCTGAATATCTATTATCGGCTGGAAGATGTTGTGGATTTTGCTAACACTCAACTGGGGCGCTCGGTGCGCATCGGCCCCGAAATAACTTACAGCTGGGGTCCACATTTACAACTCAACTTGCAACACACTTTGCAAAAGTTCGACGTAGACGGTGGCCGACTATTTACTGCCAATCTCACCGATGGACGAGCCACCTATCAGTTCAGCTCACGCAGTTTTTTACGTTTTACCCTCCAATATACTGACAAGGACCGCGACCAATCACTTTATACCAACCCGGTTCAGAGTCGGTCTAAGACCCTGGCCACACAATTGCTTTACAGTTACCGACTGAATGCCGCTTCGCGTTTTTTTATCGGCTATTCGGATGCTGGGTTTCAAAACGATTCATACGATTCCATCGAAACAACAAATCGCACTATCTTCGCTAAATTGACCTACGCATGGCAGCCCTAATCGGTTGTTAATTATCGAACCCAACGGTTACACTTACCTGTCAACGTGTCGGCTTCAATACAATCTCAAACTCAAACTCAGTGGATTATGATCCGAAGAATTTACTTGGTGAGTGTTAGCCGCTAAGACTTCGAGCCCACGTATAAACACATGATCCAGAACGGAACCCAGAAATTTTACCCGATGATCTTCATCAAAACTAACGTGCTGAACATTCATAGTCGATACTGTTTCTAACAGGGTTTGCAGTCGACCTTCCCGCCAGGTATTGAAGTCGCCGGAAAACACCACTGGACCGGTGTGCACTGATAATACTTCCGTTACTTGCTGAATTTGCTGTCGGTAATCATCTAACCCAAAGCTGAAATTTACCGCATGTATATTTACAACTACCAGTGTTTCGTCGGAATCACTCAATGCATAACGGGTAATATTGGTTAATTTCGGTGTACCGAGCCAGGGCTCCATCGACTTCAGCCGACATCTGCCAATTGGCTCAACTTGGCTAAAGGTTGCCACACCGGATATTTCGCCTCCACTTATAAAACCGGGAGAAAAGGAAGAAAACTGTGTGGCTGAAAGTATGTCCAACATTCCCATGCTGATAGTGGCTTCCTGGATAAGCACCAGATGTTTGTCTGTTGAATAAGAACTCAGATCGTCAGACCAATTGCGTTTCTTGCCTTTTTTTATATTCCAATTGAGAATTTGAATTTTTTCTGAACTCAATTCATTCGCTAGATCGGGCTCGGACCAGGAGAGTACTGCTTTGCACTGTGCAATACCGAGAACAGGCTGCAAACCTCCCCCATAAGTTTTCAAACTCTCAGTACTATTCAATTCTGTTCGTCCACCCAATGCGGAACAGGCCACAATCGACACAGTGATGGCAATAATGCAGATAAATTGAATTATTTTAGTCATAGTGCAAATTCTATAGCAATCGCAGATGTGTAACTCGACAGCGCTACTGTTAATGGAGAAGTCGTGAGTCCGCCACGGTGGAGCCAACGATTATAACAAAGTGTAGCTTTGTGTTCGCGTAATGACTGCAATCAAAGATTGCTGGCTGGTCAGTCCGTAAAGAGACTATCAATTTGCCAAAGGCGAATTGGTGGGCCCACCAGGACTTGAACCTGGGACAAACGGATTATGCGTCCGCAAGTTCAGCGTTCAGAACGAGACAAGAGTGCTGCCGCAGTAACATTTGCCGTCACGTTGGTCATGGTGATGAACATATCAATAATTAAATCCAGCGCAATCAATATGCCGATACCTTCTACCGGCAAGCCCAGGGATATATAGACCGGTGCCATGATTAGTAATCCGCCACTGGGAATTCCTGGCGAATAAAAACTAAACAGTCCTATCGCCAGTGCGATGATCACCATCTCGTAGACACTTAGATCAATGCCGTAGAGCCTGGCGACGAAATAGGTGCCAGCAGTTCGACCGATCGGCGATGCAAATTTAAAAAGCGTAACAGCGATTGGCAGCACTATTCCGGAAATTTTAGAAGAAATCCCCAGGTTTTCTGTTGCCGCGAAAGTGGCAGGTAAAGCAGCCAGGGAAGAGCGGGTGCTAAATCCAATAACCTGAACCGGCGCTACGCAGCGAATAAATTGCCGCAACGGGATTCTTCCCGCGATAGAGGCCAGTGGATAGAGCATAGCCATCATCAACAGAATCAGTCCGCAGCAAATTACGATAAACGAACCCAGGACAGTTATGGCGGAAAGCCCCAGGGTTGCGGCCAAGGGAAACACCAGTGCGAAGATGCCGATAGGTGCCAATTCCATTATCCAGCCGATCAAGATAAACATAGCGTCCTTTATGGCATCGAAAAAAGCGACAATAACATCACGCTGCGTGTCGCGAATTTGTAGCAAGGCAACGGCAAATAGCCCGGTAAAAATCATCAGCGAAAGAATCGCATTGTCGACCGCAGCCTGAAATGGGTTAGCGGGGATTAGATTGACCAACCAATCTCTGAAAGGCGGTAGTTCTGAGCCCGTGATATCTGCAGCGCCCGTGCTCTCCAGGAGCCTTTGACTGGCGGCAGGGTCAATATCCAACAAACTTACCAGGGGTGGTGCCAGTATCAATGTAAAGAGGCTGGATGCAGTAATCATCGCCACAAACAGGCCCAGTGTTTTCCCACCCAGCTGAGCCACCGGGCCAGTAGATTGTTGTCCGGCTATCGCGGTGATCAGTAGAGCCATCAGCAGGGGAATAACAGTCATGCGAATCGCGTTCACCCACAGGGCACCGACAGGTTCGATGAGAGCCGGCAGTGAAGTGAGGATTACAGGTTCGCTAAGGGAGTAAGCGATGCCGCCCAGTAGACCAAGGCCTAAACCAATGAGGATGCGAGTTGATGGGCTGTTAAAAAGACTCATTACTTTTTGTGATCGGTGAGTCTCTGGCGACTAGGGAAGTTTAAAAACGTAGAGGGCGTTGTGACCATCGGGACTATCCAGTTCCGGGAGTATAAGTAGGATAAAAGCTATCTCTATTTGAGTCTACACGTTCTACACCAGGAGTTATAATTCCGCTGGCTCCAGAAACCCTTGGAAATCTTCCCAAAGCACCATAACGGTGACTACCCTAACCGGTCGTATGCTCATTTGTCAGTGATATCCTAATTGTTTGTAAGTTAGGGTCGAAATTAGAGTAAAAAATCTAATGGCATCAGAGTCTGAGATATCCCCAGAAAATACTGAATTAACTCAACTAACTAGGCAGAAAAAGAGTGTCTTTCATCAAGCTAGGTGGCAACTTCAAACATTGAGCTACTATTGTTTCTTCGATAATCACCAAATCACAGCGCCGAGTAATGCGATTCGTTCCCGGCGATCATCCTGGTCCCAGTGCGCACAATCAGGCCATGTTTCTATCGTTCGCTTTAGCCAGGTAA
>SMVA01257695.1_pt1 | contig 13814 bp, 10 predicted proteins | sample 2456451 | NCBI WGS metagenome assembly SMVA01 (sample SAMN11095933, study PRJNA526329) | marine sediment metagenome | biome: Marine sediment; feature: Surficial sediment; material: Deep marine sediment; isolation source: Hadal surficial sediment | place: Pacific Ocean | collected 2014-05 | depth...
CCTTGCGCACGGATGTCGGAGCTCGGCTTTCTCGAGGAATTGAAGCGCCGCCACCTCGTGCGCGTCGCGGTGGTGTATGCCGCCGCCTTCGCGCTCCTCGAGTTCGCGGACATCGCCTTCCCTCGGCTCGGGCTCGGATCGAACTTCATACCGGGCTTCCATGCCTACGTCGGCGACAAGGAGCGCGCCCTCACGGCGCTGGAGGAGGCCTACGCGGAGCGTTCGGGCTCGCGGAGCCTGCTCAGCATGAGGATCGAGCCGGGCTACGACTTCATGCGACGTGACCCGCGCTTCGTTGATCTCCTGGAACGCGTCGGACTCGGGGGCGAACCAGGAGCCTGAGCGGGATCCGCGCTTTCCTGAGGCATCGGTCCGAGCGCCCGCCCGCGGGCTCGGGGCGCAGCACCCGTACGGGGGTCCCGCCAGCAACGGCGTCGGCTCGCCGTTCACCCGCGCCTGGTGGCGGCGCCCTAAGCAGGGCTGTAGAGGATGGGCGGTATCTACTAACGAAAGATGGTGCGGCGAAGAGGATTCGAACCTCCACGGGGTTGCCCCCGCCAGCCCCTCAAGCTGGTGCGTCTACCAATTCCGCCACCGCCGCACAGAAAGGCCCGCGGAGAATAACGCAGGCGCCGGGCCCCACAATCGGGCGTCGGCCGACGCTTGGGCATCGGCCGATGCTACGGCTTCGGATTCTCCGCCGTCGGATCCGACAGGGCGGGGAGTCCGGTCGCCGAGGGGTCGCCGGCGGGAGCTTCGGACACGGGATCGTCCAGCAGCGGCGGCACGATCTCGATCTCTTCGAAGAGGGGCTGCTCGAGCACGGCCTCCTCGATCGAATCGGGATCGTCGAAGAGGCGGTCGGTTGCCTCGGTCGTTCCCAGGTAGGAAAGCGCCAGGCTGGTGCTCATGAAGATTACGGCCGACGCCGTTGTGAGCTTGGTCAGGAAGTTTCCGGCGCCGCGGCTGCCGAAGACGGTGGAGCTCGCGCCACCGCCGAACACGGCGCCGATCTCGGCACCCTTGCCGCGCTGGAGCAGGACCACGGCGATCAGGAAGAACGACACGAGGACGTGGAGGACGATCAAAAAGGTGTTCATGAGTTCCCTCTCAAGTCTTTTCGAAGCGCACGATGCGGTTGAAGGCCTCCGGATCGAGGCTCGCGCCACCGACCAGCGCGCCGTCGATGTCCGGCTGGGCCATCAGTTCGTCCACGTTCTCGGGCTTCACCGAACCACCATACTGAATCCGGACGCGATCCCCCGCCTTGCCGAACTTTACGCGAAGTTGCTCCCGGATGTGTGCGTGGACTTGCTGAGCGATCTCGGGCGTCGCGGTCTTGCCGGTTCCGATCGCCCAGACAGGCTCGTAGGCGATTACGATGTCGTCGGCCTGGGAGGCTTCGACGTTCGCCAGGCTGTCGCCGAGCTGCTGGCTCACCACGTCGAGGGCACCCCCACTTTCGCGTTGCTCCAAGCTCTCGCCGACGCACACGATGGGTCGAATCCCGTGGGCCAGCAGCGCGGCCGCCTTGCGAGCGACCCCTTCGTCGCTCTCCCCGTAGAGGGCGCGGCGCTCGCTGTGGCCGACCAGCGTGTAGCGGCAGCCCAGGTCGACCAGCATGCCGGGGGCGATCTCACCGGTGAAGGCACCCCGTTCTTCAGGGTTTACGTTCTGGCCGGCCAGCGCGACATTGCTGCCGTCGAGCTTGTGGCCCAGGCGATCGAGGGCCGTGAAGGGCGGGGCGATCACGATGTCGACGTGGTCCAAACCCGCGACGAGCGGGAGGAACTTGTCGGCGAAGGCTTCGGCTTCGCCGGTCGTCTGCTGCATCTTCCAGTTGGCGGCAAAAATCGGTCTGCGCATCTACCTCTCCAACGCGGCGACGCCCGGCAGCGTGAGTCCCTGGACGAACTCCAGGGACGCGCCGCCGCCCGTCGACAGATGGGTGATCCGATCGCCGCACCCGAGCTGCTGGATGGCGGCGAGCGAATCGCCGCCACCGACGACCGACGTGGCAGCGCTACTCGCCACGGCTTCGGCCACTCGGGCGGTGCCGGCGGCGAAGTCCTGGATCTCGAACACGCCCATCGGGCCGTTCCAGAAGATCGTGTTGGCCTTGGCGGCTTCCTCGGCATAGCGCCGTGCGGTCTCCGGCCCGATGTCGACGCCGATCCAGCCGTCGGGGATCGATTCGACCACCCGGGTGGGAGCGCCGGCCTGCAGGGACTCGGCCACCAGGTGATCCGTCGGAATCAAGAGGCGCCGTCCGGCCGCGCGAACCGCCTCGACGACACAGTTGGCGTCTTCCAGCATGTCCAGCTCGACCCTTGCGGCGCCCGTGGGCTTGCCCGCGGCGGCGATGAACGTGTAGGCCATGGCGCCGCCGATGGCGAGCACGTCGGCATGGGGGGCCAGGGCCTCCATCACCGCCAGCTTGCTCGAGACCTTTGCGCCTCCGAGGATGACGAGCAGGGGGCGCTCGGGATCACGTACCACGCGCAGCTGCTCGAGTTCCGAGCGCAGTAGGTCGCCGGCGACCGCGCGATCCAGCAGGGACGGGATGCCGGTCGTCGACGCATGGGCGCGGTGTGCGGTTCCAAAGGCGTCGTTCACATAGATGTCGGCCAGGGCCGCGAGGTCGGCCGCGAATCCCGCGTCGTTCGTCACCTCGCCGGCGTGGAAGCGGAGGTTCTCGAGCAGCAGGATCTGTCCGTCGCCCAGCTCCGCCACCGCGGCCGCCACCTTCTCTCCGATGCATTCTTCGCAGAAGGAAACGCCGCGGCCGATCCGTTCCGCCAGCCGCGGTGCCAAGGGGCGCAGCGTCAACTCGGGTTTGCGCTGCCCCTGGGGTCGACCCAGATGCGACATCACGATCACACGGGCGCCGGCATCGGCCAGTCGGCGCAGGGTCGGCACGGATGCACGCAGCCGCGAGTCGTCGCGAATCGTCCCGTTCGACAAGGGCACGTTCAGGTCGGCGCGCACCAGCACACGCCGCCCCCGTACCCCGTCGGCCAGCAGTCCGTCGAGATCCGAGACCGCCATCCGGACTAGCTGCCGATCTTGAGCGCCAGGTCCACCACGCGGTTCGAGTAACCCCACTCGTTGTCGTACCAGGCGAGGATCTTGACGAAGTCGCCATCCATCACCTTGGTGCTGGCCACATCGAGGATCGACGAGTGCGGGTTGCCCAGGAAGTCGATCGAGACGAGCGGCTCGTCACAGTACTGGAGAATGCCCTTGAGCGGTCCATCGGCCGCCGCCTTCATGGTTGCGTTGATCTCCTCGGCCGTCGTCTTCTTCTTGAGCTTGATCGAAAGGTCGACGACCGAGACGTCGGAGGTCGGAACGCGCATGGCGTAGCCGTCGAGCTTGCCCTTGAGTTCGGGCATTACGAGTCCGATGGCGCGAGCGGCGCCCGTGCTCGTTGGGATCATGGACATGGCTGCGGCACGTGCACGGCGCAGGTCCGCGTGCGGGAAGTCGAGCAGGGACTGGTCGTTCGTGTACGCGTGGATCGTCGTCATCCAGCCGCTCTCGATGCCCCAGTTGTCGTGCAGGATCTTGGCGGGCGGGCCCAAGCAATTGGTCGTGCACGAGGCGTTCGAGATGATCTTGTGCTGATCGGGATCGTACTGATCGTCGTTCACGCCGAGCACGATCGTGATGTCGGGATCCTTGGCCGGCGCGGTGATGATCACGCGCTGGGCGCCGGCTGCCAGGTGCTTGCTGGCACCCTCGCGGTCGGCAAATAAGCCGGTCGACTCGATTACGATCTCGGCGCCGAGATCCTTCCAGGGAAGCTTCGCGGGGTCGCGCTCGGCCGTCACCGGGATCTTCTTGCCGTTGACGATGATGCTGTCGTCCGCGGCCTCGACCTCACCCGGGAACCTGCCGTGAATGGAGTCCCATTTCAGAAGATGGGCCAGGGTCTTGGCGTCGGTCAGATCGTTGATGCCGACGATCTCGAGGTCCTTGTGCTGGGCCGCCCGAAAGGCGAGGCGGCCGATGCGGCCGAAGCCATTGATTCCCACCGAAGTGGCCATTTCCGTTTCTCCTTCGCGAGCTTGAAGGCGGGCAGGGTACCCATCGACGGGGCGGGACGCCATCGGGAAGCGGATCCCGAACGACACCGGCAACGAGCCGCGCAAGACCGCCCGCAGGGGCGGGCGGTCTTGCGCGGCCCTCCCTTCGGGCAATGCCCGCAGTTCGCCGCCTCGGCGAACTGCAAGCCGCCGCTGCGGCGGCCGCCCACCCGCCGGCCGGGCGGCCTCGCTACCCTAGGCCGCAGTTCGCCGCCTCGGCGAACTGTAAGCCGCCGCTGCGGCGGCCGGGGTGTGGGTGAGGATCGGGATCAGGCTGCTGCTGGTCGTGGCGTTGGTCGTCGCCGCCGTGTTGGCGTTTGTGGCCAGGCGCGAGCACGTCGTGGCCCAGGCGGCGCATCCCCAGGTGGAAGGTCGCCTGATCCTGGCGGGCCTCGCAGGGCCCGTGGACGTCTTGCGCGACGAACGCGGGATTCCCCATCTGGCTGCGGAGCGCGAAAGCGATGCTTGGACGGCGCTGGGATTCGTCCACGCCCAGGATCGACTCGCCCAGATGCTGTGGCTCGTACGCCTGGCCCGGGGTCGGACCGCCGAGATCCTGGGTCCCGAAGGGCTTGCCGCGGACCGCGAGGCGCGTACGCTCGACCTCGGCGGCCGGGCCGACGCCGAATGGGGCCGTATGGACCGACGAACCCGTCGAGTTCTGGAAGCCTATTCAATCGGCGTCAACGCCCGGATCGCGAGAATTCGAGAGGGTGTCGTGGGTGCGCCCCGCGTCATGCGTGCACTCGATCTGCCGCTCGAAGACTGGCGGCCGGCGGATTCCCTGGCCGTCCTCAAATACTATGACTGGACCCTGACCAACTCGATCGAGGCGAGTCTGGTGCTCGACGATCTGATCGGCGAGCTCGGTGGTGTGGCCGCTCGGCCATTCTTTCCGATGGTGGACGAATTCTGGACGCCGGGTCTGGCGGGACTTCCGCTGACCGCCGGCCTGAATCGAATCCCGCCGGCTCTGGGGGCGCTCCGGCAGGCGTCGGGCTTCATCGGCCGCTCGGCCGGAAGCAGCGCCTGGGTGATCGGGGGCGCGCACACCCGCAGCGGCGAGCCGATGCTCGTCGCGGATACACACCTGCCACCGATGGCTCCGGCGTGGCTGTACCAGGTCCAGCTGCGCGGTGGGGAGCTGGACGTGGCCGGCGCCACCGTGCCTGGAATTCCGGGGTTCTGGACGGGACACAATCGCCGCGTCGCCTGGGCATCGACCCACGCCCGGGCCGTCGTTACCGATCTCTATATCGAGACGCTGCACGAGAGTGGCGAGGATCGCTACCACGACGGCCGCGGCTGGCGGTCGCTTCAGATCCGAGAAGAGCGGATCGTCGTGCGTGGTGGCGACGACGAGTTGTTGAAGGTGCGATCGACCCATCACGGGCCGCTCTGGAACGATCTACTGGACCGACCCCGAGACCCAATCTCGGTCGCCTGGGTCGGATCGATGGGTCGTGGTGCCGACACCCTGCGCGCACTACATCGCATGGCGCATGCGGATTCAGCCGACGAGTTGCTTTCCGCACTGTCGAGACTGGCCAGCCCCGCCTTGGCCGTCGTATATGCGGACGTCGACGGTGCGGCCGGGATGCAAGTCGCCGGCTGGATTCCAAAGCGGACCATGGTCACCGAACTCGTTCCGGTGACGGGGCGCGCTCGTTGGTACGACTGGGACGGTCGGATTCCCTTCGAATCTCTTCCTAGCGAGCGACTCGAAGAGGGGCGCGGCTGGAGCATCGCAGCCGACAATCCTCTGGGCGCGCCGGACGACCGCAGGGTCGAATGGTTGTGGCGCAGCGGCGTCCAGGCTGGCCAGATCGATCGCGGCATTCGAGCGGTAGTTTCCGAGGGGAAGCTCGACCTGCCTGCCGCCCTGAAGCTTCAGGTCGACCAGACCGAGCCCCGGGCCCGGAGCCTGCTGGCTGCAGCCTTGTCGCTCGTCGATGAAGAGAACCTGGGAAGTGAGGGGCGTGAAGTGGTCAAGCTGCTGCGAGGCTGGGACGGGCGCGGCGTCTCGAGCAGCACGGGTGCAGCCGTCTACCAGATCTTTCACGCTCAGCTGTTGGGTTCCCTCTTCGCGCCCTATCTGGGAATGGAGCTCCTGACGCGCTACGCGACTCTGCCCCAGGTGGATCCCGGGCGACTGGTGAAATCCATCATCGATCATGCTGTCCTCAGTGACGAGTCGGGCGAGGGCTCAGAACGCGAACGGGTGGCAGCTGCCGTTCGCGACGCGCTGCGGGATGCCTGGTTTCAGCTCTCCTATGGACTCGGTGCCAGCCGCAGCAAATGGCGATGGGGTCGACTGCACCCGTTGACCTTCGAGCCGTTCGTACCGGTTCCTGCGGGCGCGAGGATTCCGGCCTTTGAAATGGGCGGAAGCGGCAGCACGGTCAACACCGCCGACTTTTCGCCGCTCGGTCCCTTTGACGTGCGGATCGCCTCGCTGTTCCGGTTCGCGGTCGATCTGGCCCAGCTCGACCGTTCGCTAACGGTGTTGGCGCCGGGTCAGAGCGAGCATCCGGGCCACTCCCACTACGACGACGGTCTTCAACGCTGGCGGGAAGGACGGTCCGCCGCGCTGATGTCGAGCCCCGTGTTCGTGGAGGAGGCCGCGCTGGCGCGTCTGCGCCTGGAGCCCGAGCCGTGAGTCGCATCATCCTGTTCGCGACGGTCCCGTGCTTCTACGCGACGGTAGAAGCCTCGCAGCGCGCGGATCTGCGCGGGCGCCCGATCCTCGTCGGAGGGGATCCGCGTAAGCGGGGTCTGGTTCAGTCCGCGTCCCGCCGGGCGCTCGACGCCGGCGTCGTGCTCGACATGCCCATGCTCGAGGCGCTCCGGGTCTGTCCCAAGGCCCGCGCCCTGAGGACCGACATGCCGCTGTATCGCGAGCAATCGCGGCGCCTCTTCACCTGCATGCGTCGCGGCAGCGGATTGCTCGAAAGCTTCGGTCTAGGGGCCGCATGGTTCGACGTCACGGATGCTTCCGAGGCGCCCGAGGCGATCGCGGGGGCGTTGCGCCAGCGGGTACGCGAGGAGTTGGATCTCCCGCTCGCAACCGGGATCGCGGGCAGTAAATTCGTGGCGCGTCTGGCGGCCGAAGAGGCCGGCCGGGAGGCCGAAGCGGCCGACGCGTCCGGGATCCGCAGGATTCCAGAGGGTGGAGAGGCGGCATTCCTACAGCCGCTGCCGGTCACACGGCTCGAGGGCGTCGGCCGCAAGACCGCCGCGGCCTTGGCCGAGTTCGGGGCCCAGACCATCGGCGATGTCGTCGGGCTCGGGCGGGAGCGGCTCGAGGAGGCGTTTGGCAGCCACGGGCTGCGCATCCATTCCCTGGCCTGCGCCCAGGACGCGGCGCCGGTTCGCGGGTCGCGCCACCCCCAGAGCCTCAGCCGGGAGGTCAGCATCCGGGGAGAGCAGGGGGACCGCGCGGTCCTCGAGGAGCATCTTCAGGATCTCGCTCGCCATCTGGCGGACGAGCTCGGTCGGCAGGGTCTGTCGGCGGGCCGGGTCGTCCTCAAGGTCCGGTACGCCGACCAGGGGACCCATTCCCGGAGCAGGACGCTTGGAGGGAGCGTGGCGCTGTCTAGCCAGATCCATGAGTACGCCTTGGCCCTGCTGGAGAAGACCCAGGCGGGTCCCCGTCCGGTGCGGGGTCTAGGGCTCCAGCTGGGCCTTCTGGCACCCGCTGCGGAAGCCAACCGGCAACTCGATCTCTTTTCTCCTCGCCGCTGACGACTTTTTCCGGTCCGGACTCAAGCCTCGACTCTTGTCGGCCGAAATATCGGGGAAACCGCTCGTAAGATTGGTGGGGCCGGTCCATGGAGTCGAACGAGGCGTCGAATCGCCGGAAGTACAATCGGATCGCCACGGATCAGGTGATCTCGTTCGCGCCCGTCGATACGCGCGATCTGCTGGGCGTGAGTCGCAACCTGTCGGCGGGCGGCATCCGGTTCGAGGCCGTGGGCTGCGAGATCAACTTCGGCGACGTGCTGCGCGTGACCTTCAACGTCGACGATCAGACGGTCGTGGCCGTGGGCAAGGTCGTCTGGGCCACCGAGATGGATCCCATTACGACCGACGTCGGCATCGAGTTCCTAGAGATCGACCCAGATGTGCTGCGCCTGCTCGAAGAAGCCGCCAGCAACACTTCTTCGATCTAGCCGCCCCAGCCGTCCCACAGGGCCTTCCTTGACACCCGTCGACTGGGATGTCAGCTTCGGCGGCCCATGGCGGACTTTCATCAGAGCGGGGTGATTACCACCCTTCACCGACTCGGCAGCAACGGGACGGAGCGGCTTGAAGCCGAGCTGCTCCACTACAGCCGCGAGCGTCCGGTGGCCCTGGTGCTGCCGTGTCTGATGTCGGAGCTGCAGGGTGAGGGGCTCAAGGGCATCGTCGATGTGCTGCGCAGCGTTGACTACCTGCGGCAAATCGTCGTCAGCATTTCCGGGACCGACGACCGCTCCGAGTACGAAGAGATGCGCCGCTTCTGGGAGGGCGTGACGACCCTCGACGGAGCCCCGCCGGTGCTGCTTTGGAACAGCGGTCCCCGGGTCCAGACCCTGTATCAACGGCTTCGCGACGAGGGCCTCAACCCCGGTCGAAGCGGCAAGGGCCGCAGCACCTGGCTCGCCTATGGCTATGTGCTGGCAACCAATGTGTCACGCGTCATCGCCGTCCACGACTGCGACATCCGGGACTACAACCCCGAGATGCTGGCCCGGCTCTGCTACCCGACCGCGAATCCCAACCTGCACTACGACTTCGCCAAGGGCTACTACGCGCGCGTGACCCATCGGCTCTACGGCCGGGTGACTCGACTGTTCGTGACGCCCCTCTTGCGGGCGATGAAGGCAGTGATCGGTTCGGTGCCGCTTCTCGACTTCCTCGACTCATTTCGTTATCCGCTGGCGGGCGAGTGCTCGATGACCACGGACCAGGCGCGCATGAACCGGATCCCGGCCGATTGGGGCCTCGAGGTCGGGATGCTCGCCGAGGTCTACCGGAACTGCTCGCTCAAGCGGATCTGCCAGGTCGAGCTTGCCGACAACTACGACCACAAGCACCAGGACCTGTCCGAGGCGGATGCGAGCCGCGGACTGCACCGGATGGTGGGCGACATCGCGTCTTCATTGATCCGGAACCTGGCCAGCTACGGCGTCGAATTCGACGCCGGCTTCCTCAACACGCTGACGGCCGCCTACGTCCGTACGGCGCAGGATGCCATCGCGTCCTACAACGACGATGCGATTCTCAACGGGCTTGAATTCGATCGCCACGAAGAAGAGGTCGCCGTCGAGACTTTCACGCGCGCCCTGCGTGCCGCCGGCCTGGGCTTCGTGCGCGATCCCCTGGGCGTGCCCCAGATCCCCAACTGGAACCGCGTGACGTCGGCGCTTCCGGAGTTCCTGGATGAGCTTCGCGAGTCGGTCGAGGCGGACGCCGGCGTCTCCGTCTAGCTCCGGGTTCGATCGGAGGGAGCGAGTCGTGTGCCGAAGGAGCCTTAGGGTCCGCTGATGGCTTGGCGCATTCCCATGGTCGATCTGGAGTCCGAGTACGCCGACGTGGGAGATGCCTTGGAGGAGTCGGTCCTCCGGGTGCTGCGCTCACGCCGATTCGTGCTGGGCCCCGAGTGCGAGGCCCTGGAGCGTGAACTCGCGGACCGGGTCGGGGCCGGCTTCGCCGTGGCCGTGGCGTCGGGCACCGACGCATTGAGGTTGTCGCTGCTGGCGCTGGGAATCGGTGCTGGAGACGAGGTCGTGATACCGGCCTTCACCTACTTCGCGACGGCAGAGGCAGTGATCCAGACCGGCGCGCGCCCCGTCTTCGCCGACATCGAGCCGGATGGCTTCAACCTGGATCCGACCTGCTTGTCCCGGCTGCTCACGGATCGGACCCGGGCCGTGATGCCCGTCCACATGTTCGGACGCTGCGCAGACATGGCGGCGATTCGAGCCGTCGTGAGCGAGCGCAACCTGCCGATCGTCGAGGATGCCGCACAGGCCATCGACGCGGCCCGTGACGGACGCGCCGCCGGTGCCTGGGGGGAGGTGGGATGCTTCAGCTTCTACCCGTCGAAGAATCTCGGTGCGGCGGGCGATGGCGGCTGCATCACCAGCTCCGATGCGGCGCTGGCCGAGCGCCTGCGCCTGCTGTGTTCCCACGGGATCGCCCGTGATGGCAGCCATGTCCTGGTGGGAACCACGTCGCGACTGGATGAGGTCCAGGCCGCCGTACTCCGGTCGAAACTTCCCTATCTCAAGGGCTGGACCGAAGCTCGTGTTCGCAACGCGCGGATCTATGCCGAAGAGCTGGCAAACTGTCCTGGAGTGGAGGTTCCGCAGTCACCGCAGGGAGAGACCGTGGTCTGGAACCAGTTCACCCTGCGATGCAGACAGCCGGACCAGATTCGCGCGGCCCTGGCAGAGGCCGGCATCGAATGGCGCCACTACTACCCACGCCCCGTCTGCTGTGAGCCCGGCCTGGGCGGGCTGCGCCGGGACGCCGCCGACTTTCCGAATGCGGCGCGAGCCTGTGCAGAAGCCGTCTCGGTTCCGGTGCGTGGCAGCTGTTCGGCCGAGTCGATCCGCGAGATCGCCGGAGTCGTCCGGCGTGCTGCGTCCGCCCGCTAGCGGGGCTAGCCGGGCGGTTCGAGCGCGATTTCGAGCGCGTCCGTGATCGTTTCGACCAGGCGGACGTCGAGCTTTTCCAGCACCTCGTCCGGGATCTCGACCAGGTCCTTCTGGTTGCGTCGAGGCATCACCACGGTCTGCACGCCTGCCCGCACCGCCGCCAACAGCTTGGCTTTGATCCCGCCGACCGGCAGAATTCGGCCGCGCAAGGAGATCTCTCCCGTCATCGCCACCGTGCCCTTGGCGCGCCGTCCCGACAGTGCCGACACGAGGGCGGTTGCGAGTGTGATGCCAGCAGAAGGGCCATCCTTGGGGACGGCGCCGGCCGGCACGTGGAGATGGATCTCGGAGTTCTCGAGCGCGGGACAAAACAGGCCCAGCTTGCCGGCGTTGGCGCGAACCCAGGACAGGGCTGCCTCGGCCGACTCCCGCATGACGTCTCCGAGCTGACCCGTGAGCCGCAGGCGGATTCCCTCGCCTCCGGGCAGCACACTGGCCTCGACGAAGAGGATGTCGCCACCATGGTTGGTATGGGCGAGTCCGACTACGACACCCGGCTGGACGGTGCGCTCGGTGGTCTCGGGAAGGTGCGGGGGCGCACCCAGGGCATCGGCGACGAAGTCGGCGTCGACCACCAGGGTCGTGTCCGGACCACCCGCCGCGACCTTGCTGGCACATTTTCGCAGCAGAGTGGCGATCTGTCTGTCGAGGTTACGAACGCCGGCTTCGCGCGTGTATTCCTGGAGCACGCGATCGATGGCGTCGTCCGTCAGCTGGATGCGTTCGGCATTCAGGCCGTGGTTCTCCATCTGCTTGGGGACCAGGTGCCGGCGGGCGATCACCATCTTGTCGTTCTCGGTGTATCCGGGCAGCTCGATCACCTCCATGCGGTCGAGCAACGCCGGCGGAATCGTGGTCAGCGTGTTGGCCGTTGCGATGAACAGGACGTGGCTCAGGTCGAACGGAACCTCGATGTAGTGATCGCTGAACGAGTGGTTCTGTTCGGGGTCCAGCACCTCCAACAGTGCGGATGAAGGGTCACCCCGGAAGTCCGTGCCGATCTTGTCAATTTCGTCGAGGAGGAAGATCGCATTGCGGGAGCCGGCGCGGCGCAGGCTCTGGAGGATGCGGCCGGGCATGGCGCCCACATAGGTGCGCCGATGGCCGCGTATCTCGGCTTCGTCGCGCACCCCGCCCAGGGACGCGCGCGCGAACTTCCGACCCATGGCCCGAGCAACGGAGCGACCCAACGAAGTCTTGCCGACACCGGGGGGGCCCACGAAGCAGATGATGGGACTCTTGGCTTCGGGCGCGAGCTTGCGAACCGCCAGGAACTCGAGGATCCGGTCCTTGACCTTCTCCAGGTCGTGGTGGTCCGCATCGAGGACCTGCTTGGCCTGGTGCAAATCGAGCTTGTCCTCTGTTTCGATCGACCACGGCAGGTCCGCCATCCATTCGATGTAGGTCCGGATCAGGTGCCGGTCGGGCGCATGCTGGGGCAGGGCGGACAACCGCTGAAGCTCGCGTTCGGCCTGGGCCAGCGCCTCCTCCGGCAGGCCTGCTGCCTCGATGCGCTCGCGAAGTTCTTCGACCTCCCGAATGCCGGTGTCTTCGCCCAGATCGGCTTCGATGTCGCGCATCCGCCGGCGCAGCAGGCGCCGCCGGCGCTCCGGATCCATCTCCTCGCGATCCACGTCCTTGCTGAGGGCGCGCTGGGTCTCGGCGATCGTCACCTCCCGCTCCAGGTGGCGCGCAATGCGCTCCAGGCGCTCGGCGGGATCTGTGGATACCAGCAGTGCGATCTTCTCTTCGGGCGGAAGCGGAAGCGTCGAACCGACTACGTCGGCCATCAGGCCCGCGCTCGGGATGCCTGAGACGAAGGTCTTCCACTCGTCCGGATAGTCGTCGTGGAGATCGATCACCCGGTGGGCCAGGTCGGTGACCCGGCGCCAGAGCGCTTCCAGTTCGGGCGCATCCTGTTCCTGGTCAGCTTGGGGTTGCACCCGCATCTGCAGCGCACCGCTGTCCGAATCGTCAACCGGTTGCTCGAGGAGGGTGCGTACCATGCCGACCACGATCGCCTGCTTGCCGTCCTGGCGGGCGTCGAGGATGCGCATCACCCGCACCACGCAGCCCACCGGGAAGAGGTCGTCGAGGGTCGGGTCCTCGGTCGCGGGGTCGCGTTGGGTGGCGACGATCATGTACCCGCCCTGGCCGGCGGCCTCCAGGGCAGCCAGCGACCGGGGTCGTCCGATGGCCAACGGGACGGTCACCCCCGGGAAGACCACCACGTCACGAACCGGCAAGACCGGCAGGATGCCGGGGATTTCGAGCTGTTCCTGATTGAGTTCGATCAGGATAGGGGGAAACTCGATGCCGTCTTCGTCGCTCACGCCGAGAGACTCCTTCCCCGTGCCAGCGGGCGACCCGGGATGCCAGGAAAGCTAAGCCCGCTGCCAAGCGGGTCAAGCCGCCCCCGTGAGTCTCCTCGATTGACGATCCGCCAGCCCCCCCGTAGTCTCCGCCAGTCTTCCCCGAGCCCGGGTGGCGGAATTGGTAGACGCGCCAGGTTCAGGACCTGGTTCTCGCAAGGGAGTGCTGGTTCGACTCCAGTCCCGGGCACCATTCGCGAGTCCGAGCCGTCATCGGCCCTGGGGGCGCGCGCCGGCGTTGGCAGCGCCGCAGAAGCGCTCAGAGCGCCTCCAGCAGGCGCCCCAGGTCGTTCGAGTCGTTGTAGAAGTGGGGGGATGCGCGCACTCTTCCTCTGCGCGCGACGACGAAGACTCCGGCGGCTCGCAGGCGTGCCACGGTCCGGTCCGGTGCTTCGTTTGGGAGATCGAAGGCGACGATTCCCGACGCTTCACCGGATGCTCGGGGACTCTCGATCCGGGCGCCTCGTTCGGCCAGTCCGTCGACCAGCTCCGTGGTCAGCGACAGGACTCGCGTTTCGATGTTTGCGACGCCCAGCTCGAGCAGCAGGTCGATGGCCGCACCCAGGGCGAAGATTCCGCCTGTATTCGGCGTTCCCTCCTCGAAGCGGCCCGCGTTCGGTTGGAGCTCGAGGTGATAGCTGTCGAAGTCG
>SMVA01171866.1_pt1 | contig 13810 bp, 12 predicted proteins | sample 2456451 | NCBI WGS metagenome assembly SMVA01 (sample SAMN11095933, study PRJNA526329) | marine sediment metagenome | biome: Marine sediment; feature: Surficial sediment; material: Deep marine sediment; isolation source: Hadal surficial sediment | place: Pacific Ocean | collected 2014-05 | depth...
ATTTGAGCTATGAATTGCCACGTCTTTCAAGACGTGGGTAAATATAGGAAAATAGAAGGGTGAGGTTTTAACCAGAACCTGTTTTCCTGTTTGATTTGTTTCTACAAGTTAGGGCTAATGCCCGGATGATTTTTATTTGATTATTGTTTTATTCTTACGTTTAATCAAGATGGTGAATTTAATTTAAAAGAGAAAAAAATTATTGTTCTACCTGTTTGGAAGTGGCTGTTAATATAATTAGAGTTTAAGGCTGGAGGGTAAATTTCATTCGTGTTAATTCGTGTAACATGCCGGACGGCAGGTTAGTGGCAACAGAAAATAAAATAAGGGCTATTATATCTGCTCCACATAAGATTGTTCAATCCACCCAACTTTATCATCAGCCAATCTTATCTTTGTCTAGTTATCCAGCTTATCTTCAAGATTAACTTTTAATCCTTCGTATTTCATCTGTTTATAATTTCTCTTTTGGTCAGATGGAACTCGCATTATAATCATTTACTTTGCCGAAGGTATTCCTTCGGAAGTGTGTAAATAGATTTTTCATGTTCGTTTCACATATGAACTTAAAAGAGGCAATATAGTAACCTTATTAAAATAGAGGTGTTCAGACAGGAACCTCTACTCCCTCCTGTCGAACTATTGCAATAAGTGGAGAGTATTCATCTGTTTGAAATCTTTTTTCGCCCACTGCAATTGGCTCAATCTGATAACTTACTTGACTGGCAGAAAGCCAGATTGTTGGAGCATATTTATCTGTATTTTCATCAAACAACGGTGACACTAACATCAGATCTATATCACTTTCATCTGACGCAGTACCATGTATCTGGCTTCCGAATATAAATGCTTTGGTAACAGTAATCCCTTCTTCTAATAAAACTTTTAAATATTGTTTAACTATGTCTATAACTTTTGGATTAACCATCTCAATAATTCCTTTGTTTCTCTGAGATAATTTTGTGCGTCTCCTCTATCGTACTTACTTCATATTCCGGATATCTTCCCTCAAGTTGATATTTAAGAAGGATACCTAATAATTTATTCTTTGATTCATCTAAAACTAAATCAGTATTTCTTAACAGGTAAATTAAGTTATGAGTTTTAGGTGCAAGTTGTTCATTTGATTTTATGAAATGTGCTTTCAATGCTTTTTCAATAGTAAGGTGACAGAAGAATAGACCATGGAGACATTTTTCTTTTTCTATTAAAATATCGGCAGTTTCAATGTCCGACTCTGCGCCAGACTTCCAATACTTTATTTGCTTTTCTAAATTGAAAGAGGTCATAATTTTTTTTTACACTTTACACAAAATATACTTAGTAGTGATGAATAATACTAACTCAAGAGGAGTTTTTAAAATAACTTAAATCCTCTTAATCACATTATTCTCAATCCATCCAACCTTGCCATCAGCCAATCTTATCTTTGTCCAGTTATCCAGCTTATCTTCAAGATTAACTTTTAATCCTTCGTGAATAACAAATGAATCAGTGCTATTAGGATCGGGCGAAGATTTAACAGTAACAACTTGCTCTATAATTACTCCGCTCTTTAACGCTGTTTCCCGGTTTATTTTTACAACGAGTAAAGAAACTGATGAAGTTAATAAGACTACAACAACAATCCCCGATAAGAAAATAAACTTCTGTTGGCTTATTGATTTTGCAAAAAAGTAAGCAGCAATTAGCAATAGAATTAACAGGTAAAATATAAAAACAACGTATGCCCATCCATTTACTGAAAATGAAGTCAGCAAAGCTTCCCACCAATCAAATAGAAAAAATTTTGGTAAGGGCTGAATACGATCGATTGTGCTGAAATGTGCGAAGTCAAGATTATGTTTTATATCTGCATCCGATGGAGAAAGCTTAAGTGCTTTTTCGTAATAGAGAATTGCATAACCGATCTTTCCAATTCTGTAATAAGTATTCCCCAGATTATAGAATAGAGATGTCCCCAGGTAACCATTATCAATTAGCTTTTTATATTCTTCAATTGCATTATCATAATCACTATTTCTGTAGAAGTTGTTTCCCTTATCCATCACAGTATTAACCTGCGATGCTCTAACAGGAGCTAATGCAATAAGAATTAGTATTACAGAAATATGAACAACGATGAAAAATCTGCTACTTGCCATTTTCCTCAGCAATATTTTTTTCCACATCAACTATAATTACAACAAGTCGATCGTACATGCTTTGTATTGCAGAATCCTTTTCAGCACCTGGTGCAAACCGTACAAACTCACAATCTTTTGCAGTCTTTTTAACTGTTTCTATCAACGTGTCATCAACACCTGCTTTTCGCAATTCGTCTGCTGCTTTCTCAATTGTAAACTCTGCTTTTGGAATATGAAATTTACCCTCTAAATAACCGAATAAGGCCAATGATATCTCAGTGTAAAATTCTGTATGATTATTCTCCTGCATAAGTTTCTTTGCCTTTTTTAAACGACTCTTTGCAACTTTGCGTGCTCTCTGATAATGCAGCAATGCCAGATTACCGGCAAGTTTATCATTCTTCCTCTTCCATCCTACCAGAACCAAAAGCAATATCACAGGCACAATTCCACCAGCCCAAAAGAAGGTTGTGAATAAAATACTTTCTTCTTTTTTATAAATATCATAATTGGAAGTTTTAATAAATCGAATATCACTACCAAGTTTTAATATATCTTCCTTGCTTGTAAACTCAGTTTCGATGAGTTTTTCTCCCTGCGTAATATTTAATGCAAATGACTTTGATCGAAGAGTAAAATATTTTTTCTTTTCAGGATTAAAGTAGCTGAACTCAATGGCTGGTATTTCACGTTTACCAACTACTCTTGGAATCATTAGGTACTCGGCAGTTTTCTTGCCGGAAATTACGTTTTTACGATTTATATTTTCTGAGGTCTTGGGTTCATACTTTTCAAACCCAGCCGGAAGATCCAATTTTGGCAGTTTCAGTAATTCAAGATTGCCTTTTCCGCTGATAGATACTTTAAGTGTCATAGATTCATTTGTTTTTGCAGTAGTTTTATCTATTCCGGCATTGAGAGTGAAATCACCTACAGCACCATTAAACGATTCCGGTTTACCTGTCGCAGGTAAAGGAAGTACAGTAATTGTTACTTTATTGGAAGTGGCATTATATTTAACAGTTTGACTTGCACCAAAGGGGTCATTAAAAAAATCATCGAAGAAATTATTTCGATTCCGATTTCTTCTCAATTGTATCGGAACCGTTAATTCAAATGGGGTAATTTCCAGTTTTCCGGTTTGTGTTGGAAACAGAGCTGCCTTCTTCAAAGTACCTACACGAAATTGTTTTCCATCGATCATCTCAGTGGAAAATGTAATGTTGTTGGAGCCTTCTAATTCTTCGGTCCAAAAACCCTGATATTGAGGAAGTTTATTTATAGACATCTGAGCGGCAATATTCAATCTTGTGTACAATTTATAGACTACAGTAACCTGCTCACCTAAGAAAACTTTTCTTTTATTAACTATAGCACGAATAAATAAATTTTTTGCAATTTCTTCATTCGATATTTCACCATCTTTTTTCTTTTGTTTGGGTAAAGATGAACCTTTAACAACCGTAATTTTTATTGGCTCTGTCTCATATAATTTTCCATTGAATTCGATTGAAGCTTTACCTATGGTAAAAACACCGATCCTTTTTGCCCGCAAAATATAACTGTAACTGTATGAAGCAGACTGAACTCCATTTATGAACTGAATATTTGTTGATTGGCTTGGCCCGGAAAGAGTCATGAAATCAGAAAAGGATGGAGGTTTGAGGTTCTTAACTCCTTTTAGGTTTTGCCCTGAAATAGTGAAGGAAATTTGAAATTGCTGATTATCGCCAACTGTTTTTTCATCCACCGTTGCCGTAAAGGTTTGAGCAATAGCATGCAATGGCATTAATAAAACTAATATGAAAACCAGTCTTTTCAACATTACCAGTCCTTATCAGTCTTAACTCGTTTCCCTTTTATTTTTCTTAATTCTTTTTGGAGATCCTTCTCATTTTCCTTTAAAGCTTCAAGTATCCTTTCTGCTTCCTCTTTTGAGATTTTTTGTGGCTGCTGTTGTTGTTTCTGCTTATCGTTATCTTTCGGTTGATCTTGCTTGTTTTGTTCGTCTTTTTGCTGGTCTTCTTTTTTGTCTTCCTTCTTGTCCTCTTCCTTGTCCTCGTTTTTATCTTCTTTCTTGTCTTTATCTTTTTCTTTTTGGTCCGGATTCTTTAACATCTCCAACGCATAAGATAAATTATACTTTACTTCCTGATCACTTGGATTAAGTTTTAAAGATTTTTTATATTCTTCAATACTTTCCTCTATTTTCTGTGCTTTCAGTAAAGAGTTTCCGACATTATAATAAACCTGGGCTTTTTCATTATTGCTAAGTGCTAAAGGCAGGGCTGCCTGATATGATTTAACAGCTTCATCGTATCTTTTTTGTTTATAATAGGCATCACCCAAATTGAACTTTGCCTGAAAATTATCGGGAGCTTTTTCCACTCCTTTTTTAAAATTCACTTCTGCATCTGAAAAATTACCTTTATCATAATTTTCAACACCATCGTTCACTAATCCTCTTAAAGATTGTGCAAATATTTCGTGGCTATTAAAGAGAACCGTCCTTAATACAAGAAGGAATAATATTATTTTTATATTATTGTGCATATTTTCTACTCCAGTCCTAACTTCTTATTTAATCTGCTGTACAACAGTGACTTCTTTTCTGAAATGAATAGTTCAATTATCAACAAAAAAATTGCAGGTATCAAAAAATAATAAAAGCGGTCTTCGTAATCAGTAACTTTTTTAACACCAAACTCTGATTTTTTCAATTCGGAAAGATCGTTGTAAATCTTATCTAAATAATCTTCGTAATTATTTCCCCTAAAATATTTTCCGGAACCTGCAGCGGCAATTTGCTTCAAACCTGCTTCATCCAGTTTTGTGAGCACAGTGTTGCCTTCATTATCTTTTTTAAATCCAATCATATCACCACGTCTGTTGTACATAGGTATGGGAACTCCACCGGTAGAACCTAACCCGATCGTATAAATCCTGATATCTTGTGCTACAGCTTCATTTACAGCATCCATCACATCACCCGCATGATCTTCCCCATCGGTAATTGCAATAATAACTTTAGATGTTGCAGATGAATCAAACGATTCTACAGCAAGATTAATAGCTGAATTGATTGCGGTTCCAGGGTATGGAACTGAATTTACATCAACTGCGGAAAGGAATAAACCTGCTGCTGAATAATCTGTAGTTAAAGGAAATTGAATGTATGCTTTACCAGCAAATATTATTAATCCAATTCTATCGCCTTGTAACTTCTGAATCAGATTTGATATCTGATATTTTGCTTTTTCAAGTCTATTCGGTTTTATATCTTCTGCAGTCATACTTCGGGAAACATCAAGAAGAATGAAAACATCAATACCTGTTTGTTTTACTTCCTGCAGCTTGGTGCCAACCTGAGGATTTGCAGCGGCAAGTATTAGACAAACAAAAGCAATAATAATTACTCCGAACTTGAAATAATTTTTAACATTGCTGTATGAAGAAACAACAACACTGTGAAGCTCCTTATCAGCAAATTTTTCAAGCAATCTGTTTTTATTTTTATATAATAACCAGAATATTATTATCATTACTGGTAATAAATATAAAGCATTCAAATATTCCGGATGTGCAAATCTAATCATTGTTAATTAAGGTATTTTTCTAAATATGGTTCCGGATAGTCCAAGCTCCATTAATAAAAATATCAAACCTCCACCCAACCAGCTATAATAAAGTTCTTTGGCATTTCTATAGGACGTTATTTCTATTTTCGTCTTTTCAAGCTTATCAATTTTCTCGTAAATCTCTTTCAGCGCACGATTGTTCGTTGCCCTGAAATACATTCCATCAGTTATACCGGAAATTTCTTTTAATACATCTTCATCAATTTCTACCGGAACCATTTGATACCGGGTACCAAAGGGAGTTTTTACAGGATATGGTGCCTGTCCCCTGGTTCCAACACCAATAGTATAAATTCGTACTCCAAAAGTTTTTGCGATCTCTGCTGCAGAGATTGGATCTACCTCACCGCTGTTATTTACACCATCCGTAAGTAAAATAATAATTCTGCTTTTTACATCACTGTCTTTTAACCTGTTAACTCCATTGGCTATTGCATTACCTATAGCCGTACCGTCCTCAATCATTCCGCTGCGTATCTCAAGAAGTAAATTCCTGAGCACATTGTAGTCAATCGTAAGAGGACATTGAGTAAACGCCTCTCTTGCAAAAACAACCAAACCTATCCTGTCCGAAACTCTGCCTTTAACAAAATCATCTATTACAACTTTGGCAGCTTTTAACCGGTTGGGTTTCAAATCTTCAGCCAGCATACTACCTGAAATATCCAAAACCATTGCAATATCTATTCCTTCAGTGTTAATATTCTCTCCGGCTGTAAAACTTTGTGGTCTGGAAAGTGCAATAATTAGAAAACAAAGGGCTGTCATTCTAAAAAAAATAGGGACGTATCTTAATCGTTCCCTTAATGTAACCGGGCTGTCTTTTAGTATACTCAGAGATGAATATTTAATTGAAGTAGAATTTTTTCTTCCTTTTAAAAAATACCAGACAAGGAGTAAGGGTATTAAAATAAGAAAATACAAAACCCAGGGATACGCAAATGTAATATCGTTAAACATTTACTTGCTCCTCAACCGGTGCAGGTTCCTGCGGGATAGTGTTTTGAACTATATCATTAGCCTGCGTCATCATTTCATTGTTTACGGATTCAAGTGGTTGAAACTTTGCAAATTTTACCAGGTCTGCATTCGTTAAAAAATTGAAAGTTAGTTCCGATATATTTTCAGCTTCTTTAATACTGCTCAATTGTAACATAGATTCGGTTGTTGTAAGTTCCATTGCTGCAAGGTTAAATCTTTCTTCAAAATATGTTCGGATTATCTCTGTAATTTGTGAATGATATTCTTTTACATATCCCTTTTGCCAAAGTTGTTTTTCTTCCAGATTGTTCAAGGCTCTAAGAGCTTTAATATGTGCAGGGATTTTTACCACTCTTTTCTTAATTGGTTCCTCAGATTTTTTCAGCTTGTATTTCTTATAAAGATATCTACCCACTATTACCACAATAATTGCAAGTGCAACCCATAGAATAAGCCATTTCCAATCATACGGAATAGTAATAGGTGATTTTACATCTTTAATTTCTTCAGCTACAGAAATAGAAACCGTATGAATGTTAACGGTAAGAGAGTCAGAAGATATTCTCTTGTATGATGTATCTTCCGCAGAACGATATTCTATCACTACCGGTGGTATTGCAGCAGAAATGGAATCAAAACCTGCAAGGATAAATCCATAGTTAACCGTCTTAGATTTATCATCTTCGATAATTACGGATTCTTCAACAGAAACTAATTCGAGTAGTGATAATGAATCAGGAAAAGTTGGCTGCAATAATTGAATGTTTTTATGTGTAACCACTTCAATATTATAATAGATGTAATCACCAACCAAATAATCAGTAGTATCTGTAGAAACACTAACGGTAATTGTCTGAGCCTGAATGAATGTGACAACAATCGAAAGATAAAGTCCGATTATTAATCTTACCATCTTTTTTCACGCAATCTGAAAAATTGAACTAAGGGTTTGATATAATCTTTATCAGTTCCTATTTGGATTCTATCAATCCTTGAAGATAAGAACAATGCATTTCGCTTGTTGACAGCTTCACCGCGAGTTTTTCTCATCATCTTTCTAACTCGATTACTACTTGTATCAATCCATCTCTCCTGACCCGTTTCGGCATCAGTTAGTTTCACAAGACCTATTGCCGGTAATTCATTCTCTCTTCTGTCATCTAATACAATACCGATAAGATCATGTTTTTTACCAACAACCTTTAATATTTTACTATATCCCTGATCCATAAAATCCGATAATAGAAAAACAATCGAACGTTTTTTAATTGTTCCGTTCATATATTCCAATGCTCCTTTAATATCAGTTGCATTACCCTCGGGATTAAATGATAGTAAATCCCTTATTATGCGAAGCACGTGTTTATTTCCTTTTCGCGGTGGTACAAATTTTTCAATCTTATCAGTAAAAAGAATCAAACCTACTTTATCATTGTTTTTTAGAGCTGAGAATGCCAGGATAGCACTCACCTCAACTGCAACACGCTGCTTTGTTTTAGAAACTGAACCGAACATAAGAGAGCCGCTTAGATCAACCATAAGCATTACGGTAAGTTCGCGTTCTTCTTCAAAAACTTTTATGAACGGACGACCATAGCGAGCAGTTACATTCCAATCTATATTTCTAATATCATCTCCAAACTGATATTCCCTTACTTCAGAGAACTCCATACCCATACCTTTAAAAACAGAATGATACTCGCCGGAAAAAACCTGGTTAACCAAGCCTTTTGTTCTAATTTCTATCTGCCTTACCTGCTTAAGCAGTTCTTTTGTTAACATCTGTTAGGGCACTTCAATTTTGTTCAGAATTTCGTTTATCAGATATTCGGATGTAATATCTTCAGCCTCGGCTTCATAAGTAATTGCAAGCCTGTGGCGCAGTACATCGTGACAAATAGCTCTGACATCTTCAGGGATTACATATCCCCTTCTCTTAACAAATGCCATTGCCTTTGCACCTAAAGCCAGATATATTGTGGCACGTGGTGATCCGCCATAACTAATTAAATCTGTAAGATTATCCATCCCAAAATCTTTTGGATTTCTTGTAGCAAGCACTATATCAATAATATATTTCTCTATTTTTTCATCAATATAAATTTCCTGGATAAGTTTACGTCCGCTTAATATATCTTTTATAGTAATAACCGGCTGAACTTGTACATTATTATCATTAATATTTTGCCGCATAATTTTTAATTCTTCCTCTCTTGAGGGATAATTAATCTTCACTTTCAGCATAAATCTATCAACTTGTGCTTCAGGAAGCGGATAAGTTCCTTCCTGTTCAATGGGGTTTTGAGTTGCAAGTACCAGAAATGGTTCTTCCAATTTAAACGTTTCAGCTCCAATTGTTACCTGCCTCTCCTGCATGGCTTCAAGTAATGCACTTTGCACCTTTGCGGGGGCACGGTTAATTTCATCTGCAAGAATAAAATTTGAAAAGATCGGGCCTTTATGAATCAGGAAATTACCATCTTTCTGATTATAAATTTGTGTGCCTATTAAATCAGCCGGAAGAAGATCGGGAGTGAATTGAATGCGCTGGAATTTTGCTTTCATTGCCGAAGCAAGTGTCGTTATAGCTAATGTCTTTGCTAAGCCCGGAACACCCTCAAGCAGGATATGTCCATTTCCTAATAATCCGATGATTAATCGCTCAATCATTTCTTTCTGCCCAATAATCACTTTACCAATTTCGCTAAAAAGTAAATCTATAAAAGCGCTTTCGTTTTTAATTTTTTCATTTAATTCGGCAATATCCAAAATAGAACCTCACAATTAGTAATTATAAAAATAAGTTGGAAATCAATTAAAATTAGACGGCTCGAAACTTAATTATGTTGCGTTTCTTAATCAAGAATAGTTTCTTTCCCTTAATTTGAAATTGAATAAATGGATTGCACTTCTATTGAGTGAAAATCCGAATAATCTAACTTAAAAAACCAACATTTTAATGTTAATTTGCATTAATAAAAATCAATATTTTAATATGAGATCAATCCATTTTTTACTACTCCTTATAGTTTGTTTTTCGGGATTCAGCTTTTCACAGGAAACAGTTACTGCACTTATAACTGACCCTCGAATTGGAAGTCAAAATGGGAATGAATTTCTGTCTGCCATAATCAAAGATATTAATAGCAGGGAAAATATCGAAGCAGTAATTGTTCTTGGAAATATGACAGCAAGCGGAAAATATGATGAGTTTCTTTCTGCTCAATCTACTTTAAGCGATCTCAATTTACCTTTCAGAGTTATTGGCGGACCAAGGGATATAATTTTGAGTGAAGGAAAGGGAATAGAGATCAACCGCTTATTGGCGGGAGGAAATATTTATTATAAATCTGAATCCAGCGACAAGGTATATCTTCAAACCATTTATGGAAATGATCCACTTAAGACTCATATACCAATTGAGACAATAAATTCAATATCGTCTTATAGGTCCACCCATAAAAATATTCTCATTTATTCTTATTTCCCTTTAGATGATAAAATAGACAACTGGTTTAAGTTATCAAATCTTTTTATTAGTAAAAATATTTTCATATTCAGCTCGTTATCCTCTGACAAAAAAAAATCAGCAAGCTCTATAAAAAATTATAAAGGAATTTCATTAACCAATAATAAACAGTGGGCATATAATATAATAGAAGAAAATGCAGAGTCTATTAAATTTTACATGGTTAATGAGAAAAACACCGTACCAAAATTGATTCATACATTTGTAAAGAACAGTTCAGAAAGCGCCACAAAAATTGATTCATTACAATTGTTGGTTTATAATAAAAGTACAAAGATCACAAATAAATTAAATATTAATAGAACCACTTACTCCCCTCTAATACTTTCAGATAATAAAATTTTTATTGCAAGCAAAGATGGTTTAATTATTTGCCGGGATATAGAGGACAAAGTTATCTGGAAATACAATACCGATGGGATCATTTACAGCTCTTTGCTAAGAGATAAAGATCTGACTATTATTATTACAAACGATGGTGATCTTTTTACAATAAACACTAACACCGGCGATTTGGTTCAGGTAATTGGAATTGGTGAGCCTATTACTTCAGACATCAGATTAATTGATCTCGAATATAACAAAACCAAAACCAAAGGGATTGTTTTCGGTACTGCGTTTGGAAACATTTACTGCTATGAGCTTTATTCATTAGAAATGGTTTGGCAGAACCATCTTACTGAACAAAGTATAATAGCCAAACCGGTTGTTGTTAATAATAAGATTATATATCAGGATAATGATGAAAACTATTATTGTGTAAATACTAAAAATGGTGTTCTTATATGGAAGTGGAGACCTGAAGAAAAATCAAATAATGTTTTTTTTCAAAGTGATGTGATCAGTAATGGAAAATCTGTCTTTGTTACTGATGATAATGGGAAATTACATTCTATTGATCTACTACTTGGCACAGAAAACTGGAAGAAGAAAAAACTATTTACATCAGGGAAATTTTTTATAAACTCAAATAGAAAAATACTTATCATTCATTCAAAGAAAAATAAGATAGTTTTAATAAATCAATCCAACGGGAAAGCAAAAAAAGAAATTAAATTGCCGGATGAATTTAAATACTCATTGCCTACTTGTTATACCGAAAACGGAAACAATATATTATTAGGATTTGATAATGGTTTTATATGCAGCATAAATAAAAATAATATGCTGAATAAAATTCTCTTCGCCGGGACTGCCCCGATAATATCTCTGCTAAAAACAGGAGAGAAAGAATACATTACAAATAATATGGATGGTAAAGTTATTCAATTCAATCTGCCTTAATTCATTATTTAATTAACAATACTCAAGTTGTCCGGTAAATTTTTATGTTATTAAAAAACCGTTGAAACGGTTTAATTATTAAGTCGGTTATTAAGTAACCCACGACTTAAGTCGTGGGTTACTGAAACAGAAAAATGTTTTTTTAACCGTTTTAAAGGTTTATCAAAACAACCGGTCAACTTGAGTAACAATAATAGTTTTATGTTCAAAGGAATAATTTTCGATATCGACGGAACACTTACATCAACTAATCAACTTATCTTTGATTCGTTTAATCATATAGCGAAAAAATATTTAAACAGAACTTTTACTGATGAGGAAATTATTTCATTATTCGGTCCAACTGAAGATGTAATTTTGAAGGACTGGTGCGGTGATGATTTTGAACTTGCTCAAAAAGATTACTATGAATATTATAAATCTCATCATTCTATCGCCCGACTTTATCCGGGAATAAAGGATTTATTAAATCATCTTAAAACCAGTGGAACCTTACTGTCTATCTTTACGGGTAAAGGAAGACAAGCATCGTTAATTACTCTTGAAGAATTAGGCATTATAAATTACTTCGATCTAATAATTACTGGTGATGATGTGAAAAATCATAAACCCTCATCGGAGGGAATAATGAAATTCATTTCCAAATACAATTTTAAAAAAGATGAAGTGCTTATGATCGGCGACTCGGTCGCAGATGTAAAGGCATCAAAGGAAGCAGGAATTAAAATAGCTTCAGCATTGTGGGATAGTTATGCAGCCGAAAGAGTTAAAAATCTCGGGAGCGATTATTATTTTAATACCGTTGATGAATTAAAGGAGTTTCTTTTAAAGAATATCAATATCACCTAACGCCTACATTAAGTCTAAATTTCCACTCAAAATAAAATGATTCTTCACTACACACAGTTTCGCCCAAATGCCGCAAGCGAGTTCAGAATGATGGTCTGCCTAAAAATTTTATACTATCTTACAATCGCTAGTTTTTGTATAACCTTTTCAGTTTTTTCTCCGGCAGTCAAAATCACTTTATATAGATAGACACCGTTTCCAAGGATGTCGCCATCTTCATCTCTGCCGTCCCAATAGATTTTATTAAAATCGTATTTAAGATCAGTCGGGGGAATATTAATCACTTTAATCAATCTTCCTGCAATCGTATAAATTTTAATTTTAACTTCATCAGGAATTTGAGTGAGCTTAAATGTAAAGTGTGTCTCACCGCTTGTTGGGTTGGGATAATTATAAACATCCAGTAGCTTTACTTCATTCGAAACGCGAAACGGTTTTTCTAATCCACTTGAATCTGCGACGTTGTCAAGAGAATTTTTACCAAATACTTTAAGGATATAATCACCGTCTTCTAGCTCCGGTGTATATTTTACTATAGCTTTTGGATTCTCTTCATTAAATGATATGGAGAGAATAGACGGATTGCTTGCATAATAAATCGGATCATCATTCAAGAAGATGGTAATTGAAGAGGTATCACTAATTGGCAATAGTGATTCGTCTGATAGTTCAATTTTTATTTCTGGACTTGAAGAAATATAATCACCATCTAAAATATCAGTTCCGTCAAATGATATATTTAGCGAGGGTATTGAAGTATCCTGCTTGATATAAAATGGAACCGAATAGAAGTTATTATCTTCATAAAGTTCTCTTATTTGTTTATCGGAATCAATATCAATCAAAAATATTTTGGCACCCAATCCTGTTGATGTATTGTATGTAAGATTGAATAACTTTCTCTCATTAGAACCAAGTGAATCTACAATCTGCTCAAATATAGTATTGCTGGAATTATCATCATTACCAACATCTACCTTAACCTTAAAACTATCAGCTTTACTTTCACCAACATTATACACGTAAAAACTAAGTCCTATATCTTCTCCAATTAGTACTGTATCCGCTGTTGAAGATACTACCTGGTAGTTTGTGGCAAGTTCGGGGGGCGGAATAAAGTTAACACCCAATGATTTGAAAGCTGGCGATTCGAATGAACTATTAGCTGTAAAGTTTATAACAAAATCAATTTGAGGATACACTTTTGCATCAATAAAAGACAAATCAGCAGAATCACCTATAAACGAAACAGTTCCCAAAGTGTCTATTGTGTTATCTGACCTAATACCACGGACAAAATAGGCTAAACTTGAACCGGTGGCGAGTGAATCTGATTTGAAAGCACTTTGCCACTTAACTGAATTTTTGATTTGAGGTAGTTGAACAAAACCGCTATTTGCTAA
>SMVA01053854.1_pt1 | contig 13808 bp, 11 predicted proteins | sample 2456451 | NCBI WGS metagenome assembly SMVA01 (sample SAMN11095933, study PRJNA526329) | marine sediment metagenome | biome: Marine sediment; feature: Surficial sediment; material: Deep marine sediment; isolation source: Hadal surficial sediment | place: Pacific Ocean | collected 2014-05 | depth...
AGCTGGGCGAGGTCCTCGCGTTCCTTACGCTGCCGGAATTTGCCGAGGTCAAGGTATCGGTTCCGCTCGAAGGCGCGGGCGGGATGGAGGTTGGGCTCGTGTCCAATCTCGAATTCGCCGAGGCCTTGGCGATCGCGTCGAGCGGACTCTCTCCTCGCGATCTCGATCCCGAGATGATCGCCGACGGCGTCGGTGAATTCTTGAGTGTGCTTGCCGGCAACGTCGTTAGCGCGATGGCCCGGGAAGGCGAGCGCGTCGAACTCGGGCCGCCGGACTACGACGCGGAGCTCGGCTTCGGCTGGTCCGTCGAGTTGGCGGTCGGCACGGGCCGCGCGGCGTTGGTGCTCCGCAGCTTCTGACGCGCCGGACGCGTGTTACGCTGCGGTGCATGAGCACGAAGGATCACGCGAGCACGCTCGAGAATTGGGCAAAATCCGGGAAAGAGGGATTGCCGCCCGTTCTCGCGGCGACGGTTATCCTGCTCCGCGACGGCCCAACAGGACTCGAAACCCTCATGTTGCGGCGCAACTCGAAGATCGTTTTCGGGGGGATGTGGGTCTTTCCGGGTGGACGCCTCGATCCCGAGGATTGGGAGGGCGTGGAAAAGGGCGATGAACTCGCCGCTTCCCGTCGCGCTGCGAGGCGGGAATCCATCGAGGAGACGGGTCTCGAGATCGACCCGGTCGAGATGGTGCCCTTCTCGCATTGGACGCCGCCGCCGGTCACGCCCAAGCGCTTCCTGACCTGGTTCTTTGCGGCCCGTGCGGGGGAGGGTGCGGTTCAGATCGACCACGGCGAGATCCATGAATCGGATTGGATGGCACCGGCCGAAGCCTTGCGCCGCCAACGCGAGCAGGAGGTCGAGCTCGCCCCGCCCACCTTCGTGACGCTCTGCGAACTCTCCGCCTGGTCATCGGTCGATGAAGCGCTGGCCTCGGTGGGCGCGCGCACGCCCGAACATTTCGCGACCCGGATCGCGATGCTCGAGGATGTCGGGCCGGTCACCCTGTGGCACGGCGATGCGGGCTACGAGGCGGGCGATGCGACGCTCGAAGGCCCGCGGCATCGGCTGATCATGACCCGGGGCGGACCCTGGCGCTACGACCGGACGGTCAGGCGTCCGGGCGAGTGAGCGCGTCCTTCGCGTAGTCTTCGATGACCGTTCCCTCGAAGAAGTCGGGTCGCGAACCCGCCAGCAGCCCGATCGCGTTGTCACAGGTGAAGGCACGGAAATCGTCCTGATCGAGATGGCCGTCCTCCATCAATTCCCAGGCCTCGGGCAGGACCTCGCGGAAGTCCGGCACGTCCCAGTGGCCGATATCGCTGGCGAAGATCGCGTTCAAGCGCGTCTTCATCGGGATTTTGTCCCGATCGAAGGCCATCGCGTTCATCGGATCGTCCGCCTCGCATCCGAAATAGAAGCGCTTTTCGAAGAGCGCCTGGATGTCTTCCTTCGTGTCGATGCCGGTCTCCGCAAACTCGTCGATCGTGCTGGGGTCTTCGTCGGGGTCGCTGAGCATCAGGAGTGCCTCGTCGAGGCGATCGAGTGAACGCTTCACCGAGGCCGGCGCGTACTCCTTCATGAGCTGCTCGAGTCGACCGCGATCGAGCGCTGCCGGGTCGTAGTGGCCGATCGTTTCGCGGTTGCGTTTTTCGAAGTGGCCGAGGATGTCCGAGAAGAGGTTGGCCGCCCAGGCGACGCCGCCTTCGAGGAAGCCGAAGCGAAGCTTGGGAAAACGCTGTGCAACACCGCCAAAGAAAATCGAGCGGCAGGTCGCTTCCCCGGCGACGGCAAAATTCCCGATGTGGTTGTAGACGTAATTGGTTCGCGACATGCGGGTTCCCCACCCCTGACCGCTGGCGTGGAATGTGACCGCAACCCCGAGCTCCTCGCAGCGCTTCCAGAGCGGATCGTAGTCGTAGTCACTGTCGTGGCAGAGTGTGTCCATCCAGGTCGCGCCGCGCACTTCCTCGGCACCGGGCATCTTGCGAGAGATCACGCCCGAGAACATCGCGGCCTTCAGTCCGAGTTCACCGACCGCGTAGTCGAGTTCGGCGATCGCTTCCTCGGGGTTGAAGCAGGGGATCGCGGCGACCGGTTCCATCCGGTCTCGATACTCGCCATAACACTCGGCGTAGTAGCGGTTGTAGGCGCGGGCAAGCGCTGGACGCAGGTCATTGTCCGGCAGCGCGGTGACGGTCAGTCCGTAGGTCGGAAAGAGCAGCGCATAATCGAACCCGAGTTCGTCCATGCGTTCGTACATGAGCCTGGGCAGCATGGCCGTCGCCCGGTCGAGTGTGTTCCGCGTCGGAACGCCCCACCATGCGAATCGCGTCATGCCGAGACCGCGCTTGGCCTCGATCGGGACCTGCCGCGCGAGTGCCGCGCCGTTTTGCATCGTGTCGAAGGTCTTTGCGATGTCCTCCCCGGCGAGCTCGACGAGGAAGTCCCGGACCAGCGGGGTGTACTCGATGAGATGCCCATCGCCGTCGATCACCGGATGATCGAGCCGCTGACGGATCTGTTCGACTTTGTCGCTCCGGATAAAATTCATAGGGGGACTCCTCGGGGTCGGGCTCGGTGTAGGAGCCGGGGTCGAGTGCCCCGCTCGCCTGAAGACGAACGGGGCGCAGGGGCAAAGAGTTCGCTTCAGACCGCCGGTGGGGCACCGTTCTCGCCGGGCCAGCGCGACCCGCCGATCGTGTCGGCATAGGGCCAGAACTTGTCCGGGTCGATCGGATCGCCGAGGGTGATCTTCCGGTCGAGGAAGGTCGGCGTCCAGAGGTGGGCCGAGACCTGCTCGCGCTTGGGCAGGAGCGTCGCAATCGGATCCCATTTGCTGTCGCGCAGGATCAGCTCACCCTCGAGCTTCTCGAGATGCGTCGTCTTGAACTTGGTGTAGACGTTCACGAAGTGGGGATTGAAATCGAATTTGCCCGGCGTGAGATCACAGTCGCGCATGTATTTGACCCAGAATTCGCGCTGCTCGGCTTCGCCTAACGGCTCCTGTTGGCCCACGACCTCGCCCTTCCACTCGGCGAAGGTGTGCCCGTAGTGGATCGTGCGGGCCTCGACGACGTTCCCGAGTCGCCAGTATTGGGTTTCCGCGTGGAATTTGGGTTGGCCCCACCGCTCCTTGCTCGGATAGATGACCGTCTCCTGGTTGATCCCGATGCCCATCGTGTACTCGCCCGCCGTGCCCTTGTAGTTGGCGGCGATGCCGATCCCGATGCCGTATTCGGGCGAGTTCTGGATGGGCAGGTTGTAGAAGGAGATCAGCACGAGCGCCGAATCGTCGGGCTCGAGTCCGGGCGGTAGCAGGGAGGCGATGCGATCCTTGTCGGTTCGATACGCGATCTTGAGCATCGGCCAGTTCGCGAGCTCGCCCGGGTTCGACTTCGGCCCTTCGGCCTCGATCAGGGGATTGTCGTAGGCCGCTGCCAGCAGCCTGTTCTGCGTCGTCGTCTTGCTCATCTCGGTCACCTCTAGAATGGGATCTCCAAAAGCATACTGACCCCCTCCGAGCACCGCCGGCGCCACGGCTTCGCCGAAAAGCTTCGAACTCGCCGCCCCCTGTATACCCTGCGGACCCACGCCGTCCGCGGGGCGCCAGCAAGACCACGACTAGGCGTAGTGGGACCGCCGCTTGACCACGATCTGTCGATCGAGCTCAAAAATCTGGACCTTCTTCCAGCCCTCGGGTGCGTCCTCGAAACGCTCGCCCTCGGCTCGCACGAACTTGTGTCCGAAGAGCCGTGTCGAGACGATCCCGAGATCGTCGCGGCCGGGCAGATCGCATTTGTCGAGGATCTGCGTGGCCGCAAAGACCGTGTCGCCGGCCTGGAGGGGTGCCGTGTGCCGGCCGGTCGTGTAGATGAGATCGCCGAGGGCATTGTCGCCGACATCCGGGCACGAGAGTCCCAGACACAGGGTGAAGGGGATTCCGCCGAAGACGATCAGCTGGCCGCCGACGTATTGCTTCGGGTCGAGGTCGATCATGAACTGGTTGCAGTGGACCTGGCTCGTGTTGTCGAGAATCGCGGTCATCGAAATATGCTCGTCCGTCACCGTCCGCCCGCGCGAGTGTTCGATTCGGCTACCGACTTCGAGGTCCTCGAAATAGCTGTCACCGCTCGAGAGGTGGGCCAGCTCCGAGAGTCTGGCCGCCGGGTCGTAGGGCGGGAGATAGAGCTCGCATTCGATCTCGTCCGCGTCGATCGCAAAGTCTTCGACGGGCGCCGCCTCGTCGCCCTTGTAGACCTGGACCTTGCGCTGCCAGGTCGCGACGATGGCTTCGGTCGCGTCGCCGATATTCTTGCGTGCGGTCGATTGGACGTGGACGATGCCCAGATTCGGGCGGCTCGAGGAGACGCGCACGCCGAGGATCTTGGTCTCGACCTCGAGGGTGTCCCCGATGTAGACCGGTGCGCCGAATTTCATGTCGATGTATTCGAGGTTTGCGCGGGCGTTTTCCGAAATGTCTTCGACGGTCTGGCTGAAGGCGACCAACATGACGACACCGGGCGGGCAGACGAGCCCTTCGAAGCCATAGGCCCGTGCATAACGCGCATTCTTCGCGAAGGGATTAGTCGTCATCGCGAACTCGGTAAACGTCGTGAAGAGGCCTTCGGTGATCGTCTTGCCGCCCTTGTGGCGGTAGATCTGACCGGGCCTGAAGTCTTCGAGGTAGTTGCCGGTCTTTTTGCGGATGATCTGGGTCGGCTCGGGGGTCTCGTTGGGCTTGGGCATGGGATCTCCTCGCAGGGGCCTCGCCGGAGTGGTGAAGGGTGAAGGCCGGCGAGGGGCGGCGAGTCTACTCAGCGCCCCCGCGCGCTGCCAGCGACTGGGGGTTCGCGCGAGCGATCACTTCCCGGGGTGTTTGGAGCCTGTCTCCGGACTCGTCGTCCCGTGCGTATCGACCAGGGACTGGACCTTGGAATCCGGTCGGGCGATGACCAGGGCGAGCGTTCGATTGCTGCGCAGGTAGCGCGTCGCCGAGGCCTCGAGCCGGAGCCGACGTCCCTCGCGATCCTGCATCGAGGCGGTAAAGACCACGCTCTCCTGCCCTTCGGCAATCGTATCGAGCGAGGTCCACCAGGGGCCCTGCAGGTCGGTTGGAACGAAAGCGTTGAACTCGATTCCGATCAGCGCGTCGCGCGCCACACCGAGGGCAGCACCGGCCGCGGGGTTGGCGTCGAGGATCACGCCCGAGTCGACGTCGATCGCAAAGTAGAGATCGGCGACTCGATCGATGGCAGCCGTGATCGCGCGGCGCGTCGCGCGGGGTCGGCCACTCGTCTTGCGCTGGGTGCCGGTGGTTCGGATCGCCAGCCGGAACGCGTCGAGCAACGGGGCCAGCGCCTCGGCGACGACCGGGGCATCGGGTCCCGCGAGCTCCGTCGCGGCCTCGGCCCAGGTGGTGAGCAGCGCCATCACCCGTCGTTCGTTCGGTCGCAACCCGTCGAGGACGGGGCGGGGGGCTTCCCCGCGCATCAGAGCGGTCGACGAAAAGGTTCGAAAACGTCGCAGGGTCTCGGCTTCGGGGCCGGAGTCCGCCGGGGCAGCCGCGCCGAGCCGGTTCTGCATGACGCCTTCGATTTCGAGTCGCTGCGAGACGAGCCAAGTCGCCAGGTCGCGATTCACACTCCCCACAACCGCATCATCCACGTTGTCCACGCCGACAAACTAGCCCGCATTATTCATCAGGCCCGTCGGTGGGTTGAAAAGGTCCCACGATCCTCGACGATTTCAATCCGGGTCGAATTGGTATCCCTCGGGGCGACATTTCGATTAAGAGGGGTAATAAACCCTCAATCGAGTCCCATGATGACCCGATTTCCCTGGGTATGTCCGAATCGAGAACCCCCCTCGTGTCCAATCAGCCCGCCTGGAATCGAACCATCGTCTACCACGCCTCGCGCGACGCGCTCGGTCCGATGACCGATGTCATCCTGAGTCGGGTCGGGTACCAGATGGTGCTGCCCGAAACCTTCGCGAGGCTCCAGGTCGAAAATCCCGATCTGCGCGCCGACCTCCTGCTCGTCGATGAACGCCGCTTCGAGGAGGTCGGGGAGTCGGGGGAGTGCGAGGGCGGGGGCCGTCTTCCAATCGTTCTTCTGACGGGCACGCAGGGCGCAACGGGAGATGACCCCAGGATCGTCGGCGCGGTGAAACGGCCGGCCGGGCTGCACGATCTGTATCGCCTGATGCAGCAGGTCTTCGAGGACCGGCCCCGCTCGACTCCGCGTGTGCCGACCCATCTTCGGGCTCTTTGTGAGCGGTCTGGATCGCGCTGGGAGGGTCGGGTGCTCTCGCTCTCCGAGAACGGGTGCCTGATCCGCAGCAGCCAGGCGATCCTCCTGGGCGCGCGATTTCAGCTGGAGCTGATCTTCCCCCAGAGCGAACCGATCGCGCTCGAGGCCGAGGCAGCCTATCAACTCCTGCCGGACACGGGTCTCGTCTTCAGTGGCATCCATCCGAGCCAACGCGAGGCCCTCGGGCGATTCGTGACCCAGACCCTGCTGGCCTGATCCGCGACGTCCTCCGCGGCCCCGTCCGCGCAAGCGCCTTGTCCTGCTAGACTCGGCGCGGCCAATTCGGCCGCGTCGCCGCGACGATCTTCCGACGACAGAAAAGAAAAAGGTAGAAACCAGGTGGCTGATCAGCAAGACCGGTTGAACCCGGATCAACTGAAGAAGATGCGCACGCAGGACGGGTTCATCGCCGCGCTCGACCAGAGCGGTGGCAGCACGCCGAAGGCCCTCCGACTCTACGGCGTCGGCGAGGACGCCTATTCGAACGACGAGGAAATGTTCGCGCGGGTTCATGAGATGCGATGTCGAATCGTCGAGAGCCCCGCGTTCGGGGGCGACCGGATCCTCGGCGCCATCCTCTTCGAAAACACCCTCGACGGGGACATCGCCGGTCGAAATTCCGCCGAGTACCTGTGGCAGGAAAAGAACGTCGTGCCCTTCCTGAAAGTGGACAAGGGACTCGCGGACGAGGTCGACGGCGTTCAGGTCATGAAACCGATGCCCGACCTCGCGGCATTGCTCGACAAGGCGAACGCGCGCAAGGTCTTCGGGACCAAGATGCGCTCGGTCATCAAGCGTGCGAATCCGGCCGGGATCACGCAGGTCGTCGAGCAACAATTTCAGGTCGGCCGCCAGATCTGCGCCGCGGGCCTCGTCCCGATCATCGAACCCGAGGTGGACATCAATTCGCCGGACAAGGCTGAATCGGAGGCCGTGCTCGCCGAGCAGCTACTGGCCCAGCTCGATGGTCTCGAGGACCAGACCGTGATGCTGAAATTGACGCTGCCCGAGCAGACGAACCTGTACGCTCGGCATATCGCCCACGCGAACGTGACGCGCGTGGTGGCGCTTTCCGGAGGCTACTCGCGAGAAGAAGCCAATCGGCGGCTGGCTGAGAATCACGGCATGATCGCGAGCTTCTCGCGCGCGCTGACCGAGGGGCTCTCGGCGCAGCAATCGGACGACGAGTTCAACGGCATGCTCGACGCCTCGATCGCTGCCATTTGCAAGGCCTCGCGAACCTGAATCGTGTCCAATACTCGAGCCGTTAGCGAAATACGCCGCGAGATCGAACGCCGGCGCACCTTCGCGATCATTTCGCATCCGGATGCGGGCAAGACGACGCTGACCGAGAAATTGCTTCTCTATGGCGGCGCGATCCGGGAAGCGGGGGCCGTCCGTGCCCAGAAAGCCGCGCGGCATGCGACCAGCGATTGGCTCGAGCTCGAGAAACAGCGTGGCATCTCGGTCTCGAGTTCGGTGCTCCACTTCGAGTTCGACGAACATCGCGTCAACATCCTCGACACCCCCGGTCACGCCGACTTCAGTGAGGATACCTATCGCACGCTGATGGCGGCGGATAGCGCGGTCATGTTGATCGACGCGGCGCGCGGTGTGGAGCCCCAGACACGCAAGCTCTGTGAAGTCTGCAAGCTGCGCAAGATTCCGATCTTCACCTTCGTCAATAAAATGGATCGCCACGGTCGTGACCCCCTCGACATCATGGGCGAGATCGAGGAAGTCCTCGGGATGGACGTCGTGCCGGCAAACTGGCCGGTCGGCTCGGGCAGCGATTTCCGCGGCATCTATGACCGACTGAAACGCCAGCTCGTGATCTTCTCCGGTGGCGACCACGGAACGCATCGCGTCGACGAGCAGGTGATCGCGGGCGAACCCGACTCCGATGCGGTGCGGGAGGCGATGGGCCCCTTCGCCGAGGATGTCCTGGATGGCCTCGAACTGCTCGAGGGTGCGGGGGCGGAACTCGACCCCGAACTCGTGGCCAGGGGACTGCAGACGCCGATGTTCTTCGGGAGTGCGCTGACCAATTTCGGTGTGCATCCCTTTCTCGAGCGCTTTCTCGAGATGGCGCCGGGGCCCCTGCCGCGCATCAGTGGGGGTGAGGCGATCGATCCCGTCGAACGCCCGTTCTCGGGCTTCGTCTTCAAGATCCAGGCGAACATGGATCCGGATCATCACGACCGGATCGCCTTCGTACGGATCTGCTCCGGAGAATTCGTGCGGGGGCGCCAGACGCTGCATGTCCGAACGGGCAAGCCGATTCGGCTCACGAACTCGACGCTGGTCATGGGCAGGGATCGAACGGAGGTCGAGCGGGCCTTCGCTGGCGACGTCGTCGGTCTCTTCGATCCGGGGGTATTCCGGATTGGCGATACGCTGGCCGACGATAAGCAGATCCTCTACGCGGGGATTCCGGTCTTCGCGCCCGAATCGTTCATGCGAGTCGAGGTTGCGGGTGTGCAGAAGCGCAAGGCGCTCGAGAAGGGCATCGAACAACTCGTTCAGGAAGGCGTGGTTCAGCTTTTCCGGGAACCGGCCGGCGGATCGGCCAGCTGGATCCTCGGGGCGATGGGGCCGCTTCAGTTCGATGTCATGGTCCATCGATTGAAATCGGAATACGGTGTGGAACTCACGCTCTCGAATCTGCCCTACAACATCGCGCGTTGGCCCCAATCGGGCTTCGATCCCGACGACTTCAAGTACTCCGAGCGGATTCGCGTCGTGCGTGATCGCGACGACAACTGGGCATTGCTGGCGCAGAGTCCCTGGGATTTCGACCGATTGCTCGAACGCAATGAGTCCCTCGAACTCGCCGAGACGCCCGATCCATCTCTCTTCGAGAGCGCGAACTGATCTCGGTCGATCCGGGTCACGAACGAGAGACCGTTACCACCAGCTTCCCGACGCCCTCGCGTTTGTTGCCCGCCCGCTCGAAGGCTTCCCCGATTTGCTCGAGATCCACGCGGTGGGTGACGAGTTGCCCGAGCGTCGCGTGGTGTTGCGACAATCCGCGTGCCGCGCGTGCGAAATCGGAATCACCCGTGCTGCCGGTCTGGTAGCAATTTCCCCAGACCAGCTCGAGCTCCTTTTGAAGGGCGAGCGAAGGATCGAAGGGTGGGTTCCGACCGAAGAGCCCAAGGACCACGATTCGGCCTCCCGGCCGCGCGGCCTGGCACGCTTCGTTCAATGTATTGCTCGAGCCTCCCACGGTTTCGATCACGAGATCGAAACGAGCATCGAGGCCGTCCTCGGGTACGCCGAGCGCGGCATCATGGGCTGTGCCCAGTCCGAGTTCACTTGCTCGTTCTCGCTGGTGCGCATAGCGTGCCCGGATCGCGACCTCGCCCGCGTCGGAGTTCCTGGCCGCGAAAGCGCAGAGCAGGCCGATCGTCCCGCCTCCCAGCACGAGGACGCGTTCGCCGGATCGCAGCTCGGCCCGATCGAGGGCGTGGAGCGCCACGGCGAGGGGCTCGACGAGGGTGGCGACGGCGGGTTCGATCGCGGGGTCGACGGTGTAGACACGTTCGGCGGGGACGCTCACGTACTCGGCGAAGCCGCCCGGCCGATGGACGCCCGCGATCCTCAGGTCGGGGCAGATGGAATCGCGTCCCGCCTGGCAGGCCGGACAGGTGGAGCACGAATCGAGGGGTTCGAGGACGACGCCGAGCCCGAGCGACAGGTCGCGGCCGTCTCCACCGCGCTTGGCGCGCCGCCCGAGTCGGTCGATGCGGCCCGCGATTTCATGGCCGGGGATCAATCCGCGCTGCCAGCTGCGCTGGCGATGGGCGTGGAGATCGCTGCCACAGACTCCGCACGCCTCCACGCGCACCCGGACTTCGTTCGGGCCGCATTCCGGGATCGGCCGCGATTTCGTGGTGATCGAGCGATCCACCGCCACGACCGCCGCACGCATCCGTCCGGTCGTGTTCGCGGGGTCCGGGGTTGCGACATTCGGCGCTTCGCTGTTCACGCGGTCATCCGGCCGTGTCGCTTCCGACGGGGACTGCCTCGAGTCGCTCGAGCACGGCGCGCACGATGATCGGCCAGGCGATCGTCGCATCCGCATGGACTTCGACGTGGCGACCCCCCTCGCTCTCGGGCACGAATTTGCCCCAGGAGACGCCCTCGCTGTAGCTGCAGCCCGAGAGTCCGCCCCAGTGATCGGGCTCGGGGCAGATCCGCACGGCATAACGATAACGGCGAACGGGCTCGTTCTCGCCGAGTCGGTTCGCGCTGATTTCGAGATAGGGTGCAATCTGCTGCGCCCAGTTGCGCGGGACGCCGCCGCCGACCGTGAAGATTCCGAGTGTTTCATGCTGGCGGACGCGGTCCGCGAAATCCTCGAGATCGAGGAAGGGGTCGAAGCCGAAGGGTGTCTTGCCCGCTTCGCGCAGCCGTCGGTTGTGGATCGCGTAGTCGAGACCGAGTTCGGAGTCCGTGAAGGCCGGCACGTAGATCGGAACTTCCATCTGAAAGGCGCTACGCAGGATTGCCCTTCCCGCGTCGTTCTCGTCGAGCATATGGCCGACCCGCGCCAGCAGATCGTGACTGCACATCGTCGTGCCCGGCTCGATCTTCGAAAGCACCGCATCGAGCAGCGCCTCGGTATCGTCGAGATTCTTCTCGAGTTCGATCGTGTCGTAGACGCGGTTGTAGCCACGCTCGTAGAGATCCTCGTCGCGCATCGACTGGCGATGCTTGAAATGCAACATGCCCGCGCCCTCGACGATGCCGTGCGTCATCAGCGCACCCGTCGCAACGATGGCCTGGACCCATCCCCGCTCGATCATTTCGCAGAGCACGAGCCCCTGCTTGGCAATCGTCATCGCACCCGAGATCGTGACGACCCGAAAACAATCCTCGTCGCGGATCATCGCCTCCAGGGTGTCGGCCGCTTCGCCGAGTCGACGGCCGCCGAATGCGGTCCTCGACATCGCCGAAACGAGGGCGTCGATGGAATCGAGTCGACTGATATCGAGTGGCACCAACGGTTCGAGTCCATCGTCGTGTCCGGTGCCGTAGTTGTTCGCGTCGCGTTTCTTGTGCATCGTGGATTCCTGGATCGGGCTGGAGAGGGAGGGGCGAAGATCGGGGCCGAAACGGATTCGCTTCGGCTCGGATCAGGCTTCGGGAACGAGTTCGGCGATCAGTTCCGCCGGGTCATGGACCGGGAGTGAGCAGGCTGTTCCATGGCAGACGTAGGCCGTTGCGCGGCCGTCCACCGCCTCGCGGCCTTCGAGCCAACTCGGCGAGATCCCCGTCACCGCAGGCGCACCGGGCGCCACGACGACGACCGCATCGTCCGGGCGCAGGACGCGTCGCGCGCGATTCGCGAGGGCGCGGGTCTCGGCCTTGTCCGGATCTCCGACGATCACCGCGACCGAGAGGCCGCGCGCCCGCAAGGCGACCGCGCGAAGCAGCGTCGGGAAGGCGTGGGGCGTGCGCTCGAGGATCGCGCCCTGTCCGGCGATCGCGCGGTCGACGAAGGCGGCGAGTTCCGATATATCCGATGCCTCCGACGCACATGAAAGTGCGGCGAGTCGCGACAGGCCGAGCAGCGCCAGCCCCGAGGCGTCCGGCGTCGCGCCATCGTGGTCCGATCGGGGACGGTGGATCAGGCGACCGCCATCCGACGGCGTGAGATAGAGCGCGCCGGAGTCCTTGTCTACGAAGCGATCGAGGATGTCGTCTGCGAGGCCCTGGGCAGCCTCTAGATAGTGGTTGCCGGCCCCGGCCCTCTGGAGATCGAGACAAGCCATCAGCATCCCGGCATGGTCATCGAGAAATCCGCTGACGTGCGCTCGCCCCTCGTTGTGCACGCGCTGCAAGCGCCCGGCATCATCGCGCATCGATCCGAGCACGAAATCCGCCGCGCGCCGGGCATCTTCGAGCATCTCGCCGTCGCCGATCGCCGAAGCCGCGCGCGCGAGTCCCGAGATGGTGTAGCCGTTCCAGGCCGCCACGTGCTTGCGATCCGTCGCCGGCGGGATCCGTTCGGCCCGGGCGGTGAGCAGACGGGCGCGAGCCGCGGCGAGCTCGGCGCGAGGAGCGCGGGCTTCGTCGACGAGATGAGTCGTTCCGTCTTCGAAGTTTCCGGCCAGGCGAACGCCGTAGGTCGTGCAGAAGAGATCCGCATCGTCGCCTAATAAGTTGGCGATCTGACCCGGTGTCCACACGAAGAACTTGCCCTCGACACCCTCGCTGTCCGCGTCCTGACTCGCGTAGTAGGCGCCGTTCTCGGCGCGCATCTCGCGGCGGAGGTAGTCGGCGGTCTCGCGGATCGGCCAGACGAGGTCGCCCGGTTCGTGGGCCCGTCGAGCCAGCTCGGCATAGAAGGAAAGCAGCTGGCCCTGGTCGTAGAGCATCTTCTCGAAGTGGGGGATGGTCCAGCTGGTGTCGACACAGTAGCGGTGGAAGCCGCCGCCGAGCTGATCGTAGAGTCCGCGCCGCGACATCTCGCGCGCCGTCAGCGCGAGGAACTGGGCGATCCCGGTCGCCTCGTCGTGGGGCACGAAGTCGAGGGCGCTGATCAGGAACTCGAGGTTCGTAGGCGTCGGGAATTTGGGAGCCTGGCCGAAACCGCCGTGGGCGTGGTCCGCAGAACGCATGATCAATTGGGCAGCATGTCGAATGGCCTCGGGGCCCACGACGCCGCCGGTCTCGCCTTCGGGTCGTTCGACGAGCGCGGCGGCGATCTGGCCGGCGTTGTCCTCGACCTGGTCGCGCTGTTCCCGCCAGGCTCGCATGACCGCGTCGATCACTTCCGGAAAGCCGGGCGTATTCCCCCGACGTTCCGGCGGAAAATAGGTTCCGACATAGAAGGGCCGACCGTCGGGGGTGCAGATCGCGTTCAGCGGCCAGCCGCCCTGGCCATTCATCTTGAGCGCCGTGTCCATGTAGATCTGGTCGACGTCGGGACGCTCCTCGCGGTCGACCTTGATGCACACGAATGATTCGTTCATCCGGGCCGCGATCTCCGGGTTCTCGAAGGATTCGCGCTCCATCACGTGGCACCAATGACAGGCGCTGTATCCAATCGACACGAGCAGCGGGCGATCCTCCGCGCGCGCACGGTCGAGCGCTTCATCGCCCCAGGGATACCAATCGACGGGGTTGTACTGGTGCTGGCGGAGATAGGCACTCGTCTCGCCCGCGAGTCGGTTGGTCGGCCGCTGCTTTTCCATCGAGTCCAGGCGACTCGAAGGGGGGGCGGAGGACGGGCGGGTGTCGTGGGAATTGGAGTCGCTCATGGATGGGGCCGGAGCTTAGCTGGCCGGGCCGGGCCGGGGCAGGCGGCGGAGCCCGGGAAGGGCGACTACTTTCCCGCGCGTGGGCATCGTGCATCTCGACACTGGCAAGAAGAACGGGGAAACCGCCGACGAGGCGGGCTTCATCGAGGGCCTGCGCACGAGCGCGGCGGAGTCGCTCGAGCGGGCGTATCGCTTTCTCGAAACCCAGCCGGATCAATGGGC
>SMVA01283973.1_pt1 | contig 13801 bp, 13 predicted proteins | sample 2456451 | NCBI WGS metagenome assembly SMVA01 (sample SAMN11095933, study PRJNA526329) | marine sediment metagenome | biome: Marine sediment; feature: Surficial sediment; material: Deep marine sediment; isolation source: Hadal surficial sediment | place: Pacific Ocean | collected 2014-05 | depth...
CGGTCGAACTGCATGCCCTCGACGACGTCGAGCTCGGTCTCGAGGCTCTTGCCCTCTTCGACCGTGATCACGCCTTCCTGACCGACCTTGCCCATCGCCTCGGCGATGATCTTGCCGATCTCCTCGTCGCTATTCGCCGAGATCGTGCCAACCTGAGCGATCTCGTTCGAGTCGCGTGTCGGCTTGCTGATTCGGGCGAGCTCTTTCACGATGGCGATGACCGCCTTGTCGACTCCGCGCTTCAGGTCCATCGGGTTCATACCGGCGACGACGAGCTTGCTGCCCTCACGGAAGATCGCCTGGGCGAGCACCGTGGCCGTCGTGGTTCCGTCACCCGCGATGTCCGAGGTCTTCGAAGCGACCTCTTTCACCATCTGGGCGCCCATGTTCTCGAATTTGTCTTCGAACTCGATCTCCTTGGCGACGGTGACGCCGTCCTTGGTGATCGTGGGCGAGCCGAAACTCTTGTCGATGATGACGTTTCGACCCTTCGGGCCGAGCGTCACGCGAACTGCATTCGCGAGTCCGTCGACGCCAGCCATGAGCTTTGCCCGGGCTTCCTGATCGAAAATGACTTCCTTGGCCATGATTGGGGCCTCCTATTCGAAGATCGCGAGGACGTCGTCCTCACGAATGATGATGTGCTCGGACCCGTCGACCTCGACATCGGTTCCGGCATATTTGCTGAAGAGGATTCGATCGCCGGGTTTGACGCCGATCTCGGCGATGTCGCCATTCTCGAGCGTCTTGCCCGGGCCGACTGCAGCGACGAGCCCTTCCTGCGGTTTTTCCTTGGCGGAATCGGGGATGATGATGCCCCCGGTGGTCGTATCTTCCTCATCTACGCGCTTGACGAGGATGCGGTCCTGGAGTGGACGGATCTTCATGAATCGCCTCTCTTGATGGCCCTTTCGAAGTCTCGAAATGGCCGGTTGGGTAGCGGACCCCTCGCCACACAGGGGGTGAGGCATCGGAGTCAGCCAGAATGTTTTCGAAGACCACCCGGATCTGGGTGGAAATTGGCAGTCGAAGCAGTCGACTGCCAATTGCGGCGCAAGCTAAACATTCCCAGGGTCGCGTCAAGCGTCTGCGGGATCAAAGACGCGAAAAAAATCTTTCATGTCCGGTCGTCGGTTGACTTTCGCCTCGGTTTCGTCAGCATCACGGGGCGAAAGAACGTCGAAGGAGGCTCGCACGGCATGACCCACACGATCCGGACACCATCGACCAACCGGTCTCTGGCGCTCACCAAGCGCCAGCGGCAGGTCTACGACTATATCTCCAATTTCGTCGCAGAGCAGGGCTACTCGCCGAGTCTCGAGGAGATTGCCGCCGCCTTCGGGCTCTCGTCTGTGGCGACCGTTCACAAACACGTGAAACACCTCGTCGACAAGGGCTACCTGCGGAAAGCCTGGAATCGCTCCCGATCGGTCGAGCCGGTTCCGCCGGAGGAAAAGGTCGAGTCCATCCAGCTCCCGATCCTCGGATCGGTGGCCGCCGGCAGTCCGATCGAAGCGATCGAAGCGGAGGCGGGTACGGAAGAAATGCTGGCCGTCCCGGCGGATATGGTGCCCGGTCGCAAGGACCACTACGTGCTGCGCGTACGCGGCGACTCGATGATCGACGACCAGATCTGTGACGGCGATCTCGTCGTGATCGAAAAAAGGTTCGAAGCCCGAAATGGCGAAACCGTCGTGGCCCTCGTCGACGGGACCGACGCCACGCTCAAGCGCTTCTTCCGGCAAGGCGAGACGGTCAAGCTCGTTCCGGCCAACGCCCGTCTGTCGCCGATGGAATTCCACGTCTCACAGGTCGAGATTCGCGGCGTCGTTCGGGGATTGATCCGCCACTTCTGATCCTTTCCTGTCGGCCGGAGCCGAGTCTGGCTCGTCTGGGATAGCGGGCTAGCCTTACGAGAGCATCAAGCGGAGACGAATACGATGAGTTCGATGGACGAGTCGCCGGACCCGATCGCGGGCTATGTCGAAGGGATTCTCAAGGAGCTGGGAGAGGATGTCGGTCGCGACGGCCTGAAGAAGACGCCTCAGCGTGCGTCGGAGGCCATGCGGTTCTTCACGAGTGGCTACGACCAGGACCCGGCCGAAATCTTGACGAGTGCCTTGTTCGAGGTCGACTACGACGAGTTGGTCGTCGTGCGGGACATCGATTTCTATAGCCTCTGCGAACACCATATGGTGCCCTTTTTCGGACGGGTTCACGTCGCCTATATCCCGGACGGGAAGGTCGTTGGGCTGTCGAAGATTCCGCGTACAGTCGAGATTTTCGCGCGGCGACTTCAGGTCCAGGAACGCCTCACCGTGGATATCGCAAAGACCCTCGAACGGGTGTTGAACCCAAAGGGTGTGGGTGTCGTGGTCGAAGCTAAACATCTTTGCATGATGATGCGGGGTGTCGAAAAGCAGAACACGTTTGCGATCACGAGTTCACTGCGCGGCGTCTTCGAATCCGACCCGAAGACGCGCTCCGAATTCATGGACCTGATTCGACACCGAGCGGAATCGTTCGCCTGAGCGACCGATGTGGATCGGGAGCGCGGGCTGGGACCCGCGCGTGCCGCGTTCGGTCTGGGGTGTCTGGGGTGTCAGGGTTGTCGCGGCAATCGAGGCGAACGGACCGTCAGTTTCCGAGCGCGAGTTCGGCGTTCACCGTCAGTCGTCCAGCGGCCTCGAGCTGGCTTCGATAGTCGTTGATCCAGGTTTCCAGAATTCGATTCTGTTTCTCGAGCAGCGCGCGTTCGCGCCGACCGCTGCGTTCTCCCTCGATCGTTTCGGCATCGAGCGTCGTGCGCTCGACGACCTGGAATAAAACCTGGCGGCCCGGCAACTCGAAGATCTCGCTGCTGCTCGCTCCGGCTTCCAGGGTGAAGGCCGTTGAGAGCAGGTCCGGAGCCGCTCCCAGACCCGGAATGAAGCCGTCTCTGCGACGTTTCAGGGCGGGTGGGCGTTCGAGATCCAACTCTTCGCCGCGTGCGGCCTCTTCGAGGCTGGTTCCAGCCTCGATCGCCGCGACGAGCGTCGACGAGAGCTTTTCGGCACGATCGAGCGCGGCGTTTCGAGTCGCTTCCTCTCGTGAGATCGAAAGACGATGGGCGTCGAACTCCGCCGGTGCGGCGGCGATCTTCTCGTCGACCTCTAGGATGTGGAAGCCGTAGGCAGATCGCACGACGTTCGAGACGCTGCCCACCTCGAGCGCGAAGGCGGTGTCGTCGATCGCGGCGTGATTGTCGCCATGCGCGAACAGGCCCATTTCTCCGCCCGCAGCGGCCGTCGCGACATCCTCCGAGACTTCGCGTGCGACCGTGGCGAATTCTTCACCCGCCAAGATTCGCTCGCGCGCCGCGTTGGCGCGCTCGCGTGCGTCTTCTTCTTCCTCGTTGTTGGCCTTGGCATCGACCAGAATCAGGAGGTGCCGAGCGCGGACGCGCTCGGGTTCCGAGAGCGCGGCGGCACGTTCCCCGAAGAGCGTGCGCAGCTCATCGTCGTGCGCTTCGGCGTAGGCTTCGATTTCAGAGTCGTCGAGCACACGATTCAAGGGGAGAACGTTCGTGTCGAGTGCGACGTACGCGATCCGCACTTCTTCGAGTTCGTACCGCGTTAGAAGATCGACTTCGCCGTCGGAAAGCGTCGTCTGACCAATCAACAACGAGACCAGCTTTTGCCCGAGCAGACTGCGAGTGAAGGATTGAATGAACAGGCGTTGGCTTCCGAATTGGTAGGACGCGAAGCGGTCGAAGGCCTCGGGACTGAAGCGGCCGTTCTCGTCGACGAAACTGGGGTTGGTCTGCACGACGCGTCGAAGCTCGTCTTGCGTGACGTGCAGCCCCATTTCTTCCGCCGCCGCCGCCAGGATCACGGAGTTCAGCAGCCTCGCCAGCGCCTGTCCGCCGATGTAGCGCTCGGCGCCGACCTGATCGTAGGCTTCGCCGAGCTGATCGCGTAACTGCGCTTCGAGATTGTATTTTTCGCGGGCGAAGTCACGGGTGGTCAGACTCACATCGTCGAGTTGAACCACGATGTTTCCCGTGGGGGCGGTAGGGCCCGACCCGCCGCCGACGCCGAGAAAGAAAACGAAGACGAGTCCGATGATGCTGACGAAGATCAAACTCAGCCAGCGACGGCCTCTACGGAAGGAATCGAGCAATGGGGACCTCGGGCGTTGGAAGAGGGTCAGCGTAGTGCCAGTCTGCGAGCGAGTGGCGCGCGGAGCTTACGAAACCTGCGGCGCTCCGGCCAAGGGGAATCGACTTCGACTCCTTGGCGGTCGGCGCCTTTCTCGGGGGGTCTTTCTGGCGGGTCTGGCCTCGGATGAAGCGAACCGACCTGCGCCGCTCCTTGCACGTTGCTCGCACCGCGACTCGCTGTTATTTTCTGGCCGTCCCTTTGGGGCGAAACGCGTTGAAGTTTCGGGCAGTTAGCGGTTCAGCTGCCCTTCGGGATGCCTCGATCGGTTTCGCTCTTGCCCGTCGTGAGTCGATCTCCCGAGACGGATTCATCGACCGGAATGCCCGGTCGCCCAAGGAGTAGAAATTTGATTATCGATACCATCCTCGGCTGGTTTTCGAACGATTTGGCGATCGACCTCGGTACGGCCAACACACTCGTGTATGTGAAGGGTCGCGGAATCGTCCTGTCTGAACCCAGCGTTGTGGCGGTGTCGCGTGATTCGCGAGGACCGGACCGGGTGCGTGCGGTCGGCAAGGCCGCGAAGGAGATGCTAGGCCGTACGCCCGGCCACATCGTTGCGATTCGTCCCTTGAAGGACGGTGTGATCGCAGATTTCGATATCACCGAAGCGATGCTTCGCTATTTCATCCGGCGCGTACAAGTTCGACGAACGCTGGTGAGACCTCGCATCGTCATCGCGGTGCCTTCCGGTATCACCGAAGTCGAGAAAAGAGCGGTGCGGGAAAGTGCGATGCTTGCCGGTGCGCGCGAGGTCTATCTCATCGAAGAGCCGATGGCGGCCGCGATCGGTGCGGGACTCCCCGTGACCGAGCCGTCGGGGAACATGATCATCGACATCGGGGGTGGGACGACCGAAGTGGCCGTCATCTCGCTATCGGGCGTGGTGTACTCGAACTCGACGCGAGTCGGCGGCGACAAGATGGATGAGTCGATCATCAACTACGTGAAGCGGAAATACAATTTGCTCATCGGCGAGCAGACCGCGGAAAAGATCAAGATTCGAATCGGCACCGCCTATCCGACGGATACGATCAAGGTGATGGAGGTCAAGGGACGTGACCTCGTGCAGGGTATTCCGAAGACGTTGGAATTAAAATCCGAGGAAGTGCGCGAAGCCCTGGCCGAGCCTGTGAACGCGATCGTCGAAAGCGTCAAGATGGCGCTCGAGAAGACGCCTCCCGAGCTTTGCGCGGATATCGTCGACAAGGGAATCGTGTTGGTTGGTGGCGGATCGATGTTGGCGAACCTCGACGTTTTGCTGCGCGAAACGACGGGTCTGCCCGTGATGTTGGCGGAGGATCCTTTGACGGCGGTGGCGATCGGGACGGGTCGCTGCCTCGACGACATCGAATTGCTGAAGGAAGTGACGATCCGATCGTCGATTTCCTGAGGCGACGACGAAGAGTCGTCGATTGTCAAAGTTTTCGCAGCCAGCGCTTGGCGGGTAGGGAAGGGAGCGGGTCGCGGGGGTATGCCCGATCTTCTGAAGCACATCGGCGCGCCACTCATCGTCGCGCTCCTGATTCTCCTGACGATCGTTTCGATGGTCATCGATCGCCCTTCGGCGGGCGATGAGTCGATCGAGTTGCCCTGGTGGCAGGCGGCGGTTCTGGAAATCGCTGCACCGGTCGAGCGCGTCATCTCCGCGCCGATCGACGGCACAAAGCGATTCTTCGAAGAGTACGTCGATCTGCTCGGCGTTCGTGCGGACAACCGGCGACTCCAACGCCGAATCGCCGAGATCGAATCCGAGAACCTGCAGTTTCGTGAAGCGCTGGTTTCGAGCGGCCACCTGGCCCGGGTGGCCTCGATGCGCGACGAAATCGAAATTCCAATGCTGCCCGCTGAGGTCGTTGGGCTGGATGTCGCGCCCTGGTTTCGTTCGGTGCTCGTCGATCGCGGGACTCAACATGGTGTCGAGTCGGGCTTTCCGGTGATTACACACGAGGGTGTCGTGGGTGTCGTGACGGCGACCTCGAGTCACGCGGCGAAAACGATGCTCTTGCTCGATCGGCAGAGTTCGGTCGACGCCCTGGTCCAACGCAGTCGTGCGCGCGGCGTCTTGCGGGGTGTCGGGCGGGCCCATCTCGAGTTCGAGTTCGTCGTGCGCAGCGCGGATGTCGTCGTCGGCGACGAGGTCGTGACGTCGGGTCTCGGGGGGATCTATCCGAAGGGCTTGCGGCTGGGTCGGGTGGCGGAAGTCCTCGACGCGGGCGGACGCTTGACACGAATTGCCGTGATCGATCCGGCTGTGGACCTCGGACAGCTCGAACAGGTCTTCGTGTTGCTGCGCCGAGGGCCGATCATGGATCTGCTCTATCGCGCGAATCGAGCGGAGAACGATCTGGAGGGCCCGGTTTCCGTCGGCAGCGCGCCTCCGGTCGAGGGCGAGCGAGCCGAGACGCCCTCGGATCGAGAGGGCGAATCGTGAAGTCCGGTGTCGCCGTTCTTGCGCTGGGCTTCGCGGCGTTGATCGTTCAAGGCGCGCTGGCGCGCGTGCTCCCACCGCCCTGGTGCCCGGATTTGGCTTGGTTGGTCGTGATGGGGGTCGGCCTGCGCTGGCCCGGGTTCCTGTCCGGCATGTTCATCGCGCTGCCGCTGGGTTATGCGATGGACCTTCTATCCGGTTCGCTGATGGGACAGCACGCCTTCATGCGCTTGGTGACCTACCTCGTGGCCGCGGTCGCCTCGCGCCAGCTCGATCTCACGGGAGGATTGCCCGTTGCGATCCTCGTATTCGGGATGACGATTCTCTACGGACTGGGCATCGTCGCCACGCTCTCGGTCTTCGTCGGTTCGGGGAACATGGGAGTCGGCGTACTCACCTCCGCGATGGGGCATGGCGTCGCCAATGCCCTGGCGGCGGGCCCGATGGTCGCGCTCGTCGAGCGGGTGTTGGCGAAGTTTTCCGACGAGGAGATCGGGCGCCGCGCCACGCTTCCGATCGGAATCCATCGTAGGAGCATCGGATGATGGATCCCTTCGGCGATACGCGGCTATCCAATTCGATCGACGGGCCGGTTCAGCTTCGAATCTGGCCGATGGTCCTCGTCGTCGTCGCGATCTTCACGCTCTTCATCCTGCGTTTGTTTCAGCTTCAGATCCTCGAAGGCGAGGCGCTTGCGAGTCGTTCACAGGCGAACTACGTGCGTACGGTCCGCCTCGAAGCGCAACGGGGCTCGATCGTCGACCGCGAAGGGCGGACGATCGCTGCGAGTCGACCGGCCTATGGCGTCGATCTGATTCCCTATGAAATTCAGAATCCCTGGAGAACGTACTCGGTGTTGGGCCTGATCCTCGGGCGCGATCCCGTCGAGATTTCCTCACGCGTCGGACGGCCCCGTGGCCGGCGGCGTTTTGCGCCCGTGTCTCTCTCGAGGGATCTCGCGCTCGACGAGCGCGCCCAGATCGCGGCACATCGTTATGCGATGCCGGGGGTCGAACTCTACCGAAAGCCGCTTCGCGACTATCTCTATAGATCGCTCGGGGCGCAGATGCTCGGAACAATCGGAGAAATCGATGCATCGGAGCTTGAGGCGGAGGTCTTCTCGAATTATCGCGCGGGAGAGACGATCGGAAAGACCGGACTCGAAGCCGCCAATGAGATTCATCTTCGCGGTCGCGCGGGTGGCGTGAACCTGATCGTGGATGTGGCCGGTCGCGAAATCGACGAGATCGATCGTCGCGAGCCGACGCCCGGGGGTCGACTGGTCCTGACGCTCGACCTCGATCTGCAGTTGGTGGCGGAGGCGAGTTTCCGTTCGGAAGATCCGGAACAACCCGACCGGATGGGCGCCCTGGTCGCGCTCGACCCGAGAAATGGAGATGTGTTGGCGATGGTCTCGGCCCCGTCCTACGACGCGAACGTCTTCGCCGGAGGCGTCGACCAGAAGACCTGGCGGGGGTTCGGTGTCGATCCATGGAGACCTTTGCGCAATCGCGCGATCGCCGGCGTCTATCCGCCCGGTTCGACCTACAAGGCGATCGTGGCCGTTGCGGGGCTTGCCGAGGGCCTTATCGATGCAACGACCGAAGTCTATTGTCCCGGACATTTCAGGTTGGGGCGGCGTGTCTACCGATGTTGGAAACGAGGCGGTCATGGCACCGTAAAACTCGAGAGCGCGCTGGCCGAATCGTGTGATGTGTATTTCTACGAGTTGGGCAAGAGGCTCGGGGTCGAAACCCTGGCACGTTATGCGCGGATTTTCGGCCTGGGCTCCTCGACGGGAATCGGGATTCCGGGCGAGGTCAGCGGACTCGTTCCGACGCCCGAATGGAAGATGCGCACACGCGGCGAGCGTTGGATCGCCGGGGAGACGATCTCGCTCTCGATCGGGCAGGGCGCGAATCTGACGACCCCGCTCCAACTCGCCGTCGCCTACGCGGCGATCGCGAATGGAGGAAAGATCGTTCAGCCACGTCTGGTCCTTCGGCGGGAGACCTGGGACGGTGTCGTCGTCGACGAAACGCAGCCGGTGATTCTGGCGGAAAACATCATTGCGCGACCCATTCTGGAGTTGGTGACACAGGGGTTGACGAGTGTCGTGATGTCTCCGCGAGGGACTGGACGGCGTGCGCGGGTTCCCGGAATTACGGTTGCCGGAAAGTCGGGTACGACCCAGGTCGTGAGCCTCGATCGGTTCGAGGGATTCGAACCGGATGAGATTCCGGTTCGATTCCGCGATCATGCCCTCTTCGTCGCTTTTGCGCCGGTCGAATCCCCCGAAATCGTCGTGGTGGCGATTGCCGAACATTCCGGCGGCGGCGGCGGTTCGGTCGCCGCACCCATGGTGCAAAAGGTGCTCGCCGAGTATTTCCGAAAGACGGAGCGCAAGGTGCCCAGTCAATTGGCGGTCGTATCGCTCGGGGCGATCCGATGACCGATCTGCGAGTTGATCGAAGCCGCGGTCAGCATTTCGACTGGACGCTCACGGGGATGGTGCTGATCCTCGCGCTGATGGGGATCGTGAACCTCATGTCGGCGGCCGCCTCGGGCGTGGAGGGCGGCGCGAACATCGTCGCTCGACAATGGATGGTGCTCGGGCTGGGCGTCGTCGTCATCGGCGTCGTGCTCGTCATCGACTATCGACAATACGACCGGTTCGCCTATTTGATCTATGCCGGATCGATCGCTCTGCTTCTCTTGACGCTGGCCATCGCCGACGAGACGAGGGGCGCGCGAGCGTGGGTCTTCTCGGGCCGGTTTCAGCCCTCCGAGTTTGCGAAATTGGGGATGGTCATTGCGCTGGCCCACTATTTCAGCCGCCATTCACCGACCGAGATTCGGCGGCTTCGTGACCTGTTCATCCCGACGATCCTGGTCGCTCTTCCCGTCGGGCTGATCGTCGCGCAGAAGGATCTCGGTGTGGCCGTCTTGACCATGCTGATCGGTCTGACCCTGTTTCCGCTCGTCAACATCCCGCTCCGCACCTGGTTTGGGATCGCATGCGTCGGCGCTGCCGGTCTGGTCGCACTCTGGCAATACGGCCTCAAGGGCTATCAGCAGGAGCGCATTCTCGGGTTTCTCGATCCCTCTCGAGACCCCCTGGCTTCCGGCTATCAACAGATGCAATCGAAGATCGCGGTCGGTTCGGGAGGTCTGCTTGGCACCGGCTGGCAGGAGGGCACCCAGACCCAGCTGCGCTTTCTGCCGACACAGCACACCGACTTCGCTTTTTCGGTGTTGGCCGAGGAGTGGGGTTTTCTCGGATCGGCGCTGGTCCTGACGGTGTACGCGATGATGTTGCTCTGGGCGTTGTTGATCGCACGCAACTCCAAAGACACCTTTGGCGCCGTGTTGGCCATCGGGCTGATGGGCACGCTGCTCTGGCCCGCGGCCATCAACGTAGCCATGGTGCTAGGCCTCGCGCCGGTAATCGGCGTCCCCCTCCCGCTCTTTTCCTATGGCGGATCGGCCTTGATTTCCGCATCGCTCACGATCGGATTGCTGCTGAATATCTCGATGCGGCGGTACGTGTTCTAGAGGCTCGCAGATCGAGGCCGGGGCGTCGGACCGGCCCCGCCTAGAGCATGCCGTCGATGAGCTCCACGAAATCACCTTTGGGTCGGGCGCCCGTCAGTTGGCTCACGACCTGGCCGTCCTTGAAGGCGAGCACGGTCGGGATCGATCGGACTCCGTAGGTTCCCGGCGTCTGCGGCGAGTCGTCAATGTTGATCTTGACGATTTTGATCTTCTCGCCGTATTGCTCGGCGAGGTCCTTGACGATCGGGGCGATTGCGCGGCAAGGTGCACACCATTCGGCCCAGAAATCGACGAGAACCGGGATCTCTGATTTCAGGACTTCGCCCTCGAAAGTCGCGTCGGTCACATCGATGATTTCGGCCATTTTGTAGATTCTCCGTGCTGGTTTGCTGATGAATGGGTCGCCAACTTGTTCGCGGCGATTCGTCTGTCAATCTCTAGTCTTGTTTTAGTCTTGGAAAAGAGTGGGCAGGCCAATATAGCAGCCCCGCAGCTGGATCTTGGACGAGGAGGATCGCGTGACACGCCGCACGCCGACGATCGACCGCAGCCGAATTCGAACTCAGCCCGCCCGTCGCAGGCCGAGCAAGGTCAAGACGCTGGACGAGGGCCGACCGATCGGGCCGGGGGCGAGCCTGGCGGAGTTCCTGGAGTCCCTTCCGGGGCTGCTCGGCGCGGCGGATCTGAACGACGCCATCGACGCCTGGGTGCGTGCCTGGCAACGCAAACGTCTCGTCCTCTTCGGTTTTGGCGCCCATCTGATCAAGGTCGGATTGGCTCCGATCGTGGTGGATCTGATGGAGCGGGGCGCGATCAGCGGCCTGATGATGAACGGCGCCGGGACCGTCCACGATCTCGAGTTGGCGATGATGGGGCGGACTAGTGAGGACGTGGCGGAATCCCTCGACGAGGGTCGCTTCGGGATGGCGCGTGAAACCGCCGAGCGTCTGAACGGCGCGATCGCCAAGGGCCGTGAGGACAACCTCGGTATGGGGGCGGCGATCGGTCGAGACATTTTCGAATCCAGCGATCGCTATGCATCGCGCTCGGTGCTCGCCTCGGCCTGGCGGCTGGGGATTCCCGTCACAGTGCATTCGGCGATCGGCACCGATATTCATCATATGCATCCGAGCGCCGACGGGGCGGCGCTCGGGGAGACGAGCTATCGCGATTTCGAAACCCTGACCTCGCTCGTCGCGGGTCTCGATGAGGGCGTGTTGTTGAACGTGGGTTCGGCGGTGATCCTGCCCGAAGTCTTCTTGAAGGCGTTGGCGCTGGCCCGAAATCTCGGACATCCTGTCAGACGCCTAACAACCGTGAATTGCGATTTCATCCACCAATATCGGCCACAGGTGAATATCGTCGAACGGCCGACCCGTCGGGATGGTCGAGGGATCTCCTTGATCGGACAACACGAAGTGTTGATTCCGTTGCTGGCGGCGGGCGTGATCGAGCGCTACGAAGCGGCCTTGCGAAAGCCCGTGCGGACGCGAAGGAAGGCTGCGGCCCGCAAGCCGCCCGCCACGCGTCGTCGGCCGGGGAAAAAGAAATGACGCGCATCGTCCTGCTGGAAGGCGACATCACAAAGCAGCACGTCGACGCCATCGTGAACGCCGCCAACAGCGCGCTCGTGCTGGGAAGCGGGGTGGCCGGGGCGATCGCCGATCGCGGTGGACCAAGCATCGCTGTGCAATGCGCCGCGCACGGGCCGATCGAAGTCGGCGAGGCGGCTCTCACAGGAGCCGGGGAACTCGAAGCCAAGCTTGTGATCCACGCGGCCGGGATGGCGCCGGGTGGCCGGGCGAGCGAGGAGAGCGTCCGCTCGTCGCTCCGCGCGGCGTTTTTGTTGGCGGATCGCGAGGGCTGTCGCACGCTGGCGTGTCCCGCGATTGGAACCGGTGTCGGCGGTCTTTCGATGCGGACCTGTGCCGAGATCTCGCTGGCCGAGGCCCAGCGATATTCGGAGGCGGGCGGAAGTCTTGAGGAAATCCGCTTCGTGCTCTTCGGCGAACCCGCTTTCAGGCTCTTCGAAATGGTCGATGACGCGGTCAAGATCGAAGCCCAGATGCGACGACTTCGACGCCGCTGAGTGACCTTCGCGGCTCGCGTGGCGATCGGACGCGCCGCCCCCGCGCCGCGATATACTCGGAGCGCCCGTTTTTCAGCCTGAGAGTCGGGCTGCATCGATCGGATCGAGGACTGTTTTGTACATCTTTCAACACATGGCGGCGGCGCTCTATCTCGCCGCGGGGGTCGGGGCGATGCTGGGGCTGAGCCTGGCCGCGCCGCGCGTTCTGCACGGCGCGCGCTGGGGCCTGGCGATCGGTGCCCTGGCTCAAACTGTCGCCTTTGCCACGCTTCATCGTCTCGATCCGGCACCCGCCTTGACCGATCTGGCCCAGGCGATCGCGGTCATGGCCTGGTTGGGTGTGGTCTTCAGTCTGGCTCTCTTCTCCCGATTCAGGCTGCCCGGCTTCGTCCCGCCGGTGGCGTTCGTCGCCTTTCTCGCCTCCTTTGGGGCCACCTTGTCGAGTCCCGAGCCGGCCTCCGCCCTGGCCTCCGGCGGCTCGATTCCGCATGCGCATGTGCTCCTGGCCAGCGCCGGATTTGCGGCTCTCGGGATCGCGAGCCTGGCGGGCTTCTTCTTCCTGCTCGAACATCGTGCGCTGAAACGTCGCCGTAGTCTTGCCGGGCGCATCCCCATGCCGTCACTCGAGGCGCTGGATCGCGTGAACCGCGTGGCGCTCGCCTTGGGCTTCCCCCTCTTGACCCTCGGCGTACTCACCGGCTCGCTCTGGTTGGACGCGCGCACCGGCCAGTTTTTGGGGGGGAGCCTCCACGAGGCTTGGACGCTGATCGCCTGGGCGATCTATCTCGGCCTGGTCGTTCTGCGATTCGTCGGCCGTCAAGGCGGGCGTCAGGCGGCGGCCAGCGCCGTGGCGGGCTTTGCCTTCCTGCTCTTCGCGGTCGTCGGCGTGGGACTCGTGTCATGAAGATCCTGCTGCTCGGAATGAATCATCGCTCGGCGCCGGTCGAAGTCCGCGAGCGCTTCGCGGTCGCCCAGGCCGGACCGATGTTGCGCAAGCTCGTCGATCGACCCGAAATCGGGGAAGCGGTTCTGCTCTCGACCTGCAACCGGGTCGAAGTCGTCGTGACCACCGAAAATCCGGACGCGGCACAGCATGTGCTGCTCGATTTTTTCAAGCGCGACCTCGCCGAGGGTCCATTGCCGGCTGGGATGGTGCTCTCCGATCTGACCTATCTACGCCACGGCCGTGACGCGGTCGAGCATGTCTTTCGGGTCGCCTCCTCCGTCGATTCGATGGTCGTTGGTGAGCCGCAAATCCTGGGACAAGTGAAGGATGCCTATCGCGCCGCGACCGAAGCCGACGCGTGTGGAGCCGTGCTTTCGCGGCTCTACCAGCGCGCCTTCGCCACCGCCAAACGTGTGAAGAACGAGACGGGGATTGCCGAGCGTTCGGTCTCGGTGGCGCGGGTCGCGGTCGATCTGGCCAATCAGATTTTCGAAGATCTCGAGAGCAAGAGCGCCCTGCTCCTCGGAGCGGGCGACATGATCGAAGCCGCCCTGGTCGCACTCGACGACCACGGCCTC
>SMVA01392480.1_pt1 | contig 13801 bp, 14 predicted proteins | sample 2456451 | NCBI WGS metagenome assembly SMVA01 (sample SAMN11095933, study PRJNA526329) | marine sediment metagenome | biome: Marine sediment; feature: Surficial sediment; material: Deep marine sediment; isolation source: Hadal surficial sediment | place: Pacific Ocean | collected 2014-05 | depth...
CGATGACTCAATACTTAATCTTTCGAAGATAGGAATCTTAACCGCATCGCTAATTGCCGGTGTATTTGGCTATCTGATTCTTAAAGCATCAATAAGTAAAGTGAATGTGAAAATGAAACCCTGAACTTGTTTCAGGGTCTCAACTAATTGGTGTTAGATGAGGCTGTATTCTTAGTCCGGGTTTTTGTGTTAACAAGTGTAAACGTAAGTGTACAAACTTAATTACCTCATCTTTTAGAGCTTGTGTTAAAATTACAATAAATTAAGAGAACTCATCCCCAAGCCCCTTCCCTTGAGAAGGGAAGGGGCTTAAATTGAATCAACTTAACTTCATTTTAAAAGTCCCTCTCTTTTTAAGAGAGGGATATAGGGTGAGTTAATAATATTCACATAATCTTTTAAGTTGTGGGTTAATATTTATTTTTTGTAGAATGAAATTAATAATTTTATTAGAATAAGTTTAAATTTACTTGATGAATTTTTATTTGTTGATTAAAGAAAGGGAACAACAATGTACAAAGTAGTTTTGCTCCGCCACGGCGAAAGCACCTGGAACAAAGAAAACAAGTTTACCGGCTGGACAGATGTCGATCTATCAGAAAAAGGACTTGTGGAAGCAAAGAAAGCCGGAGAAGTATTAAAAAAAGAGGGCTTTACTTTTGAAATTGCTTTTACTTCAGTTTTGAAAAGAGCAATAAGAACACTCTGGATAACGCTTGATGAATTGGATTTAATGTGGATTCCTGTCATCCGCAATTGGCGATTGAACGAACGACATTACGGTGCTTTGCAGGGTTTGAACAAAGCAGAAACTGCACAAAAGTACGGTGAACAGCAGATTAAAATCTGGCGAAGAAGTTATGATACACAGCCGCCTGCATTAGAAATAACTGATGAACGTTATCCTGGAAATGATCCGCGCTATAAAGAACTAACGGAAGATGAACTTCCCTTAACAGAATGTTTAAAGGACACAGTCACCCGCTTTATGCCTTACTGGGAAGAAACAATTGCACCTACAATTAATTCCGGAAAAAAAGTTTTAATTGCTGCACACGGAAACAGCTTAAGAGCTTTGGTTAAATATTTGGATAATGTTTCCGAGGAAGAAATAGTTGGATTGAACATTCCAACCGGCATTCCGTTAATTTATGAATTGGATGATGAACTAAAACCAATAAAACATTATTATTTAGGCGATCCCGATGAAATTGCAAAAGCAGCGGCAGCAGTTGCTGCACAGGGTAAAGCGAAGTAATTTAGAATGTAGAATTAAGAATTGTTTTTATATTTCTAAAAGCATTTTTTTTAATCTTTAGATATGATAAGGATATTTAGAAATATTCTTTGAAATTCAAATTCTAGTTTGTAGTTTTCCATAAAATTACATAATCATATGGTTATACACTAATAAACAAAACACAACTCCAAGTCAGCATTTATCTCAACAAAGGAGGCATCATGAAATACTACCTCTTATCCTTAATTTTAATTGTTATGTGTGTTTTTATAGGATGCGAACCTTCAGACAAGGAATCATCTAATTCCAACACGCGAAGTAATTCTAAAGAAACAGATTATGGTTTTAAACAGATTGTTGAAGAATTTAGTAAAGAAAAACTTCCTGAAAATATTAACTCTGAATTTGTATTGCGTTTGAGCACCTTTCTTGATATGAATGAATCTAAGATCGATAAAATGATTGAGGACAGTTTTCCAAACATGCAAATTAGGGGAAATGAAACGATCCTATACAAAGACGATTATTCGACCCCTTATACTGCCGGCAAAGTAAGGTTTATTAGCCGAGTTAAAGTTTCAGGCAAACCGGCTATAGGATTTATAGCGATACATAAAACGTTAGCTGAGGATATTATGAAGTTACTTAAAACTGAAAACTTTGAACAATTTGGCGTTGGTAAAGTTGCAGATGGAACATATATTTATAGAAAAAACGGTTATTCAATTATCATTAAATACAACGATTACCACCATATATGGTCAATAGTACTTCATAAATATGATATTTAAGATACCCGATATAAAACGATAAAATAGCGAATCAACACACGCAGTTACTAATCAGGGAAAAGCAAAGTGGCAGTTATGAGTTAGGAAACGGGAGACAATACTCCAAACAGTCAATATTGCCTGATCTTTTATAATTGTAATATTGGAATAGATAGAATAAGTGTTTTATGAGTTTTAAGTAACTGCCGAATAAAATTTGGTACAGATATTTTATTTGTTAAGTAAAAATTTCATTTTGTTTCGCATCTAATGCAGGCAATACGCAATCCTTACATAAAAATAGCCTTGACTTTATAGTTCGATTTGGCAATCTTTTTGCACGGTTTTGTAGAAAATTGTATTTAAGGAGTCTTTATTATATGCCTAAAAAGTTAATCTTGTTGCTTTCCATATTCTTCTTACCTATTATTTCTCTTAACGCACAGACTGAATTTGGTAAATATGCCGGTGAATTTATGGCTATAGGTATAGGCGGCAGAGCATTGGGGATGGGCGGCGCATTCGTTGCAGTTGCAAATGACGTAACAGCAGGTTATTACAATCCGGCAGGACTTGCCAATCTTAATTATCCGCAAATTTCTTTAATGCATTCAGAGCAGTTCGGTAATCTTGTAAATTATGATTATGCTGCCGTTGCCATTCCTTTCGGTACTGATATGACCTTTGGTTTAAGTGTTATGAGGCTCGGCATTGATGGAATTCCCGATACAAGGAATGCTCTGGTTGATAGGTTAAATAATGATGCTATTATTTTTGATATAAATCAGCCGGGAGCCAGGTTAGACCCCAGTTTGATAACTGAGTTCAGTAACCAGGATTGGGCTTTCTATTTAACCTTTGCAAAAAGAATTTCCGATAAATTTAGCTGGGGTGCAAATATTAAAATAATTAGAAGAGATATTGCAGAGTTTGGTGCAACCGGAGTTGGTTTTGATTTTGGCGCATATTATACCCCGATAGATAATTTATCATTAGGATTAAACGCACAGGATATAACAACTACTTTAGTTGCATGGGATACTGGCAGAAATGAATTGATCTCTCCTACAATTAAACTTGGCGGTGCTTATTTGATAACCGGATTTTTAGGTGGTTATATAATGCCCGTTTTAGATTTTGATGTAAGATTTGAAAACAGACGGTTTGCATCAAACTTTAATCTTGGTCCTGTAAGTTTTGATATTCACGCAGGAGTGGAAGTAAACATAGAGAACCTGGTCTATATCCGCGGGGGTTATAATGATGTAAAACAATTTACAGTTGGTGCAGGGGTAAAACTGCCAAAATTAAATATTGATTATTCATTTGCAAGATTCAGCGAATCGGAAATTGACCGGCTCCCTGATTCTCATCGCATTTCATTAATTCTTACGCTGGAAGAACCCAAGTTTTTGCGGAAGGGTGTAAATTAAAAATCTTATTTTCCGGGATAGTACTGCTGCAAGAAAAGAGATATCTAATTGATTAAACTCTTTAAAGTATCAATCAATTTTTTATTTTCTATTGGCTTTGTAAGATAAACATCTACACCTGCTTCAATAGCTTTGAGTCTGTCCTGACTAAAAACATGGGCTGATAATCCTACAACCGGGATATGTTTATATTTATGTGAATCTTTAATTTCCTTTGTAAGCCTGAGTCCGGACTTCTCACCACCGAGAGTCATATCCATAATAATGAGATCATAATTTTTCTGAGATAAACATTCATAAAATTCATCCGGAGTCTCACAAAAATCCACATCATATTTATTGCGTAAAATCAAATCCAAATATTTTTGATTTTCCAAATCGTCTTCAGTAACAAGAACCAGCGGTTTATTTTTCTTTGTCTTCTCTGCCATAGCTGTTCAATATTATTTTATATTATGTATGCAATGGGATTATTTATTAGAAAATAAACTTATTCTCAATTTATCAGAAATGAAAATATGCTCGAATATTTTTTTAATTGTCAGATAATCTATCAATATTATTTATCCCCGCCATACGAAAATTATTAATTATTTTAATCTTCAGTTAGTAGCGAATTGATTTCCTTTATTAAAGTTGATTTCGGTACTAGACCAATATGTTTTTTAATTATATTTCCTTCGGTATCAATAATAAAAGATGTTGGTATTGCCTGGATATTTCCATACGCTTCCGATACTTCATATGTACCCAATACAACAGGATAGTTTATACCAAAATCATTTATAAAGAGCTGCAGATTATTTTGAGTTGCCGGTTGATCTAAAGATATCCCTATGACGACCAACTCATCTTCATACTCATCCTGAATTGATATTAGATCAGGTATTGATTTTACACAAGGAGCACACCATGTTGCCCAAAAATCCAGAATTACTATTTTCCCCAAATAGTCCGATAATTTAACTTCTGTTCCTTCAAGTGTATACAAAGTAAACTCTGGTGCTTGTTCCACTTCACCATTAACTGCCGCCGCTGTAGTATTATAGTGATCTGTTCCATCATTTGGCGAATAGTTGATATTTGAAGCATAAAGAGCGGCAACTGATATAATCATTAATAAGAACCTTAACATACTTTACTCCATTAATTTATTTATTTGAACTTTACCTTTACCTGATCGTTTAATTTTTTTATTAATTTATTTTATTCGTCTCAATCTTTTGTGGGTGATAACCAAGAGGGTACGGTCCTTCATCAGGTTCCTTCCCGGTATTATTAACAATAAAGAAGATGAGAAGAATTATAACAACAACAATTGTCCAAAAAGTATTTTTATGTTTTGGATCAATTATAGGTTTCTTTTTAACCACCGTTTTACCTAATTGCCGTTTCCTGGTTTTCTGTTTATTCTTTGCCATAAGTTTTATTGAGTAATAAAAATTTCTTTTAAAAGATTGAAATTTAATAAATACAATTATAGAATGAAAAATTAGACAATATTAAAATTAATGTAAGGGAAAAATCGTTCCTAAAAAAAGTTCTGCTTTATTCGTTATTTGGGAGGAAATGAATTTGATTCAATGAATAATTTTACCGGATGAGAAGGAATCCCAATGAAATTTCTACTCCAATCTTTTAAATCTTGCATAATATCAATGTCTCTTAGTTTTTGAAGAATAAGATAGCCGCTATTGATATGCTTCAATTGTTTTATTGTATCATTAAATACAGAATTTGTGCTCCACTTAATGTTCTTAAACAAACTATTTTGTATGGCGCGTAATCCTAATAAATAGTAACCTCCATCTAGCGATGGCCCAATAACGCATTCGTGATCGCTGAGTGCCTCAAAAGCATCAAGTATCAATCGGGAATTTATGTCCGGGGCATCTGTCCCGATAATAATCACTTTTCTAAAACCAGCTTTAAAAACCATATTAAATGCATTAATCATTCTTGAACCAAGTTCATTTCCCTGTTGAGAATAATACTTAAATTTGTTCCCGGTCCAATATTTCATTTGTTCAATCTCATATTCTTCCGAACAAAATAAAAAGGCAGTTACCCCGTCCTTTTCAGTTTCCAATACTTCAGCTAAGGTGTACTCAGCACACACTTTGTAAAACGAAGTCGCAAAATCTATTCCAGCCTCTTTTGCTAAACGAGTTTTTACTTTGCCTTTTTCAGGGAATCTTGCAAATACTATAATGGCTTTATTTTTATCTATGTCTTCCTCAATTATTTATTATTAAATGCCTGCGTTAATATTGTTTTCATTATTATTATACTTGCCATTAAAGTACCTTTAATTGTTCCGGTTACTTTTGATTTTCCTATGCGTTTTCGGTATCTAACAGGAATTTCAATTATTCTAAATTTTTTCTTTACGGCTTTTATCTGCATTTCCACTGTCCAGCCAAACCATTTATCCTTCATATCCAGTTGAATTAATTTATTATATTTTATTGCCCTGAAAGGACCAAGATCTGTGTACTTAAACTTCCAGAATAAATTGATCAAAGTGCCGGCAATTAAACTTCCAAATCGTGACTGAAGCGGAAGAGAACCTTTCTCACTTTCTCCTAATACTCTGCTTCCAAGTACAAAATCATAATTTTCTTTATCAATTAACCTGATCAGTTCACTTAATTCTTCCGGGTAGTCGCTATAGTCACCATCCAAAAAAACAATAGTATCAGGATGTTTGTCTTTTAAATAATCTATTCCTTTCAGACAGGCAGCACCGTAACCTTTAAATTGCTCAAATAGAACCGTTGCGCCTGAATTGAGTGCTACGTTTTCAGTATCATCAGTTGAATTATTATTTACAACAATAATTTCCGAAACAAGATCTTTAGGAATGTCTTCAATTACTTTCCCGATTGATTCTTCTTCATTGTACGCTGGAATAATTACAATAGTTTTCATATTGATAAAAATGTAAGGTAATTAAATCAAACTTAATCTATTGAATGATAAAAAGTTTTTGTAATGCAACTTAATTTTTAATATTAATTCAAGCAACAGTAACTTTAATTCAAGTTAATGATATTGATTCACTTAAATAAATGACAATAAATGCCCAAAATTATACCTATAATATAAAGTAACAGAAAGATCGATTTACTGTAAATTATTCACACCTCAGGCAATGATTACCAAAGCATTTAGATTTTGTATTACCACAAAAGCCCACAATTATCTATTTTCTTTTCAAAAATGTATAGAACTGCTAAAATATGTATTTACATATAAAAGCTCCCGTCTCATCACCTATAAAAGATAGTCAAAGTTAAAATGTTTATTTGGTATGAAAATTGAATTTAGGGGAGCATAAAAGATTTTTTATACTTTTTAATACCCGTAAGTTCTTTTAGAGTAATGAAATAAGTTCCTTAAAAAATCTTAAAATAACATTATATAACATACAATTTTAAATCGTTCCTTTTGAGAAAGCAGATGCTAAAAACAAAAAATACAACAGATGAGATTGGATCGAAATTATTTGACGCAAATAATTTAATTAAAGATGATCTTGAAGATGAATTAGATAGTTATACGAGATCTGCTGTTAGCAAGATAAAGTTCTCGATGATAATTAAACCTGCAATAATATCTTTTATTGCATTATTTGTGTCATTTTTTCTGGATGTATCTGCAATCCCGTTTTTTGGTAATGTAACATTTGATATCGCAAAATCTTTATTCCCGGGATGGGAACCTCCCCCGATATCTTTTGAACCATATACATTCTGGTGGCTTCCCGTATTTTCATACGCCTTGTTTTTGTTCATTTCTTATTTAACGTTCAATAAATTAAAAATAGAAATTATTAGAACACCGGCAACAGAAACCATCGATAGACTTATTCAATCTGCAACAAGTGTAATTGATAGTATTGCCACAGCATTACCCCTTATTGGGGCTGCGATATTGTTAATAAGCATCAGATTAGGTGAAGAAGTATTTCTTGGTCTTTCAGTACCATTTGAAATTAAAGCATTAATCGTCCTGGCAATTGGTAAGTTATTCGAACCTGTTCTCGATCAGTTGGGGCTTGACTTCCAAAATGTGGTGAATCACGTAAAAGATATTCGGGATAAATATTTCTCCAGAATTCAAATAGAGAGTTCTAAAAGTCTGATGAACCAGCTTAATCAAGGTGGATTAGGAAACACTGGTACTCAGATGTCAGTGGCTGAGATGGAACAATACAAAAAATTAGTCGAACACTCCGCAAAGTTTAGCAGTATAATTCATAAGAATTACGCTTCATTACAAGAGATACTGGATAAAATAAATCAAAGCGAATTTATTAGTTCTGAAAAATTACAGGAACTGAATCTAGTTGCCAACTCTATTTCTCAAGCATCAAACTCTCTTTCGGATGAGAAGACATTGGCTGGATTAAAACATTTAGAAGCAATTGTTGTAAAAAAATAAGATTGAATACTAAAGATGATTAACCGTAACAGAGATAGTAAATTTGTGATTTATCAAGTATTGTACATTTTTATAATTACAGTTCTTGCATTAAAAGGGGCTGAAATTGATTTAAAAAGAGTGATACTTGCAGATAAAACAGTAAATGTTGATGTAAAGGATTCACTCGTTGCAATCCTTGATTCATTATATTCTCTTGGAATAGATTTTAGTATTCAAATAGATCCAAATGTTATAAAAGAAAATGAAGTGCTGAAAGAAAAACTGGCGAGTTTGAGTAAGCGTGTTAAAGACCTTAATAAAATACCCACGAAAGAAAAAGAGCCGGAAAAAATTGTGGAAGAACTGACAAAGCAACAGTCACCTATTTCTCTTAAGCAAACATTTATTCAAAATACATGGAATGTAGCTTCAAATCATGGCAATATTCCAACAATGATTTATGATCCGCAAAATCCATCATCCCCGATTGTAATTATTCCCCCTGGGGAAGAAAGAAAATTTGATCTGACTGACCAAACCGAGGTTATTATTAAGTTCGGCTCACAGGAAGAAAAGATTAAAGTAGTTCCAAACAAACCACCTGAGGTGAATATTGAACGTGTAACTACTAAAATGAGTTCCTCGGATATTTATGTTAAAGAATTGCAAAGAATAACTGCATTTACCGTAACAATTGTTGATGAAAGACCAGATCAACTGAAGATTACTTATTTAGGTCCGATATCGGTTAATGGACCTCAAAAAAATAGTAAAGGAAACCTTGTGTACAATGTATCGTTACGGATTGCTGCAACAGAATCACAATTTGATGACTGGGTTGATCGTCATAGTGATATGCAGGAAGCAGACGGGAGATATAAAGCAAACTTCTTTTTTATTGCTGTCGATGAAAAAACAAACGACCGGGTACAGGTTGGAGATTCATTCTACTTCACAGATTTTTCAAAATAATTTAGCAATAATCTTTCTTTGAAAATTAAATACATTCTATTACTAATTATTCTTTCTCTTCTACCAGCGTATATTTCTGTTCTTGCACAGGAAGAGGAACCTATTGTTTATTTTCAGATGGAACCATTAGATGATAGTTTGTTTATCCATATCCAGCAGGAGCTGTACATAGACCCGCCTGATCCAAAGGCAGAAATAATTGCTGATTTACGGAACGCTAATAATCAAACAATAACTATAAGAAGTACATTATATCCTTTTCTTGCTCTTTCTCCAGAAATTAGAGCCCTGATCATTACCTATCCTTTCAAATTAAATCTTGAAGAGGATATAAACTATACAAGCATATTTACAAGTGTTGTAAATAAAATTAAAATAAGTAAGATTGTACAACCACCTACAAAACAACAAATATCTTCAACATTATGGTATATCAACCCATTTTTACAAATGCTTGGCGGCGAACGTTTTGGTATTCCACTAAAAAATGACCTTGGTGTTTCATTCGGATTTCAAACACGATATGAGGGTCCGTTAAATACAAACTTCGTGGAGGTAAATGTTCATCTTCTCGGTATGTATGGTGGCGCATTTACACATATTGATGCGTTGATTCAAACCTTTACAACTGAAAACCATAACAATCTTATAGTATCTCAAGGTTATCAAATTGGTTATATATTCCCTTTTGGTAACTTTTTTGAAATCAGCTATCTAAGTGTTACAGAGGATTTTACCGAAAAGGATAAAATAAAATATTTAAACCCGGCTAGAGGAACCGTTGTATTAAACTCTGACGGGTCTGTGAAATATAAAGCCCGGTTACTCGAAGGTTCATATTTAAATGGAGAAGTTAGATATCCAATAAGGGTCTTAGGATCTACAAAGGGACGAATATACGCTGCCAAATATCTTGATGAATTCCATTATGGTTTTGCTTTCAGAGAAATGTCATTAGCCGGCAGTACATTCGATCTTAGTTTCGATGCAATGCTTGGGAGTGAAACAAGATTTGACCAGTTAGTGTTGAATCTTACCGTGCAGAAGATTGCTGAAAGCTGGGCATTTAGTGCATTATCAGTTGGTCCAACAATTATGCTTTCACGAAAAGCAGATGCCAGTTGGGGAGTTACAAAAATATTTGTGAATATGAGATTAAAACTTGGTTCATCATTATAAATTTCCTTTGTAATGAGTTTTCCTATACTGAAATATTCGGGGCTTTCTTGTTCTATTATTAAAAGTTAAAATGTTTTAGTGTTTATTAAGAATTTCCAATACCTGCTGGTGGATACCCAATGCAGCGGCTATTATACTATCCCCTTGCAAAGGATTATCACCATGGTAATCTGTTATTATTCCACCCGCTCCTTTAATAATAGGAATCAGTGCCATTGTATCCCATACTGACATAATGGGATCAATCATAACATCAGCATACCCTGTAGCTAATAAATAGTAACCATAACAATCACCCCACTGCCTGTAAAGTTTAACTTTTTTAATCAAAGTCTCAAAGTGTTTTAAATTTTGGTATTTTTCAAAATTAAGATGATCTGTAGCAAGAAGGACTGCATCTGAAAGTTGTTCACACTTTCTAACAAAACTTAGTTTATCATTTATTAAAGTTTTATTATTATCACCAATTAAAAATTCATCCAGGATAGGATGATTAATTACTCCAAGTATTGGTTCTCCGTCTTTTAACAGGGATATCAAGGTTCCAAAACTAAGAGCACCGCAAATAAAACTTTTTGTGCCGTCAATCGGATCCAGTATCCATTTATATTCTGCTTCCTCTTTATAATTACCAAACTCCTCACCTGTTATACCGTGATCCGGAAATTCTTTAATTATTTGTTCGCGCATTATTTCTTCTGCTTTTTTATCAGCAATGGTAACGGGAGAATTATCTTGCTTAAATTCAACTTTTATGTTTGACCTAAAATAAGGCTTAATAACATCAGCACTTATATTCGCAAGATGCCGGACAAATATTTTTATTTCATCAAGATCTTCCATTTTTGTGTACCACCAATTATTAAAATTAAATTTTTATCTTTTTGTTGAAAATATAACTATTCCTATATTTGATGCCCAAATAATAAAATTTATTGGGGGGAATTATTACCGGAGAGATGGCAGAGTGGTTGAATGCGGCGGTCTTGAAAACCGTTAAGGATGCAAGTCCTTCCGGGGTTCGAATCCCTGTCTCTCCGCTGAGTGAAAAATACTAAAATATCTCAAACCCTTATGAATCAAGGGCAAGAGACATTTTTAATGTTGGAGAAATTAAGAAAGAAAAAAATCTCAAGAGTAAATAAGACTATTTTAAAGTAATTCGTAGTGGAAACCCCCACCTAATTAAAGACGGGGGCTCACCTATTTCGAAGTAAACCTTACTTCATCAACATTTATCCGCCGCAGATTTATCGCAGGAGGACCTGTCCTTCGAAGTATTAACGTAGAAGAATCATCTTTTTTGTTTCTGCGAAATTTTTTGACTGAAGCTGATAAAAATAAATACCGCTTGGCAGTTCTGCCGCATTAAATTCTAAATCGTATGTACCGGGATTTCTTATCTCATCAACTAGTCGTGCAACTTCTTTACCTAGCACATCATAAATTTTCAGTGTAACAAAACTCTGCTGTGAGATTGAATAAGATATATTTGTTGCCGGGTTAAACGGGTTTGGATAATTTTGCGATAAATAAAATCCGTTAACATCAAATACTTCTTCTTCAATTACAGATACAGCATAAGAAGTGTATAAATATACTTTACCTGTAAAATTACCATTGTATTTTGATAATTTTGCCCCTACTACAATTAAATTATCTGTTAGAGCACACCTTGAACTGAACCAACCTGCATCCTGTTCATCTGAAGGAACTATTTTATGTTTTCTCCTCCACTCTCCCTGCTTATATACGAATAAATAGGCGGCACCCGAATTATCATTCTTTACAGTATCAAATAAAGCGCTAACCAAAAGCGAATCACCTTTTGCATATAATGAAATTCCGAAACGGTCATCATAGTAATTATCCCCTGTTTCAATTATCTGGGCAAGATCCAGCACAGCCTCAGAGTATTTATAAATATATACTTTCCCGGGTTTGAAATAGAATTGATTATCAGTTGTTCCGACAAAAACATAATCGTCATTCGATGCCATTGAACACCCATAAGCGAGATTTTCGGAGTTTTCTTCCGGCAAATATTTCCTGCTGAATGTCCATATTGAATCTTCATTTGTGTAAACATAAACCGAACCTGAACCTAAGCCACTTCTTGTACTATCGTTCTCAGAACCAATAAGAATTATATTCTCTTATATTTCTATACTGGTGCCATAAAACTGATTATCTTTAGCATCAAAAGGAGCAAATTCCTGGTATAACTCATATTCACCATTTAAGTATTTATATAGGAAAACTTTTCCAGATCGATAGTCACCAGAATTATAACGAAATGCTGAAATTAATAAATAATCATTGTATTTAGAAATTGCATTCGAAAACAATCCGTTAAATGTATGCGGTTCCGGCGGAATAATAATCTGTTTTCTACCCAATTATAATTTTCGTACTCGAAGAGATAAAGAGCCCCAACTGGTATATTATTTACTTTCCTATTTTGTGCCCCTACAAATAATTGTCCATCATTATATAATAACCTGGTTCCAAAAAGTGCGCCACCAGGGCCAGGCTGTTCATCACTTGGAAAGATTTTATTAATAAATTCATAACCGTTGTTTACCAATTTATAAACATATACTGCATTTTCATTTGGATTACTATAACGAAGACTTGATATAAAAAGAAAACTATCGCTAACTGCAACTGCCTGCCCAAAAAAATCATCATCCAGTCCATCAAAGGGAATAATTTGCTTTTCATAAAGCTGCTGCGGTAACAGTGGGGATAAGAAGAGGAGAAAGAAAAATATTTTTAAAAAAGCTTTCATAAACACCCGTGATTGCTAAATTCAATATATTAAAATAAAATTATAAAACAAGTTATATTTGTAAGGGTTAATTATATTTATGCAATAATTAAAGAATGAGTCTCCTATAAAAAGGTCATTCCCGTGAAAACCTGCCTTCCGGACAGGCAGGCGGGAATCCATAAACATCAAGTTTTTATATAGATTCCCACTTTTCCCGATGATTCGGGACAGGCAGTGGGAATGACAAATTGAGTAATCCAGTTTTTAGAGTGGCTTCCAGAATGTAATTAGTTAAAATATTTTGGTCAGGATAAGATAAGAACGAAGTTAACATTATGAAAATTCCAATATTAATAGATTTTATGGATATCAGTATTCTTACATTTATTTGTTAAGTTGGGTCCAACCGCTTTCCATATCTTTCTCTAATCTCTTGAGGAACATTATTCTAAATAAAATTTGAAAAAGATAAAAAACATACGGAGAGGATAATTAGTAAATCTGAGAATATTTGTTTGATATCCAATTCGGTAAAAACAAAAATAATTTTGAGCCCGTAAAATATAACTTAACATCTAAACTTTTTTTTTGTAAATTCACCAGGAGAATAAATATGCCAATTTTCGAATTTAAGTGTTCTGTTTGCAAATCAAAGTTGGAGATACTTACTAAAACAACGATGATAATAAAGTTTCGTGTCCGGAATGCGATTCATTAAAAGTAAAATAATTATTCCCGGCTTTTAGTGCCTCAACGGGTAGCGCTAGTTATTCCGATGCCAGTTGTGCTGCTGGTAATTGTAATGAGGATGTTCCAAGTGTTGGAAGCTGTGCAAGCGGAATGTTCGGCTTAAATTAATTTTAACGGAGGTTAAATGAATTCTACAAATTATCTGGTTTACAGTATTCTTTTGTCGGCACTTTTTTTTATTAGTTGCGCTCAGACCACGGATGAAAACGCAATTACCGTAGAGCAATTACGAGAAATGATGAGCAGCGATTCAAAC
>SMVA01066388.1_pt1 | contig 13798 bp, 11 predicted proteins | sample 2456451 | NCBI WGS metagenome assembly SMVA01 (sample SAMN11095933, study PRJNA526329) | marine sediment metagenome | biome: Marine sediment; feature: Surficial sediment; material: Deep marine sediment; isolation source: Hadal surficial sediment | place: Pacific Ocean | collected 2014-05 | depth...
AAAGCGCTCCTGGATGCCGTTTCATCTGGCACCGTCAAGATTGCCGTTAACCAGACCTACCCGCTTCGCGATGTAGCAAAAGCCCACCGTGACCTTGAGGGGCGCAAAACCACCGGGTCGACGGTGCTGCTGGTTTCTTAGCAAACGTGTCAATAATTTCTCATTTATGCTATGCTCCTGAAAATATTTCAGGAGGCTTTGCCATGAAAAAGATCATCTCGATTGCTGCCGGGGCAGCTTTAACCACCGCTTTATTCTTCAGCGCGAATCCCCCGACGCTTGCCGCCGCTGATATGTTTCTCAAGATCGAGGGCATCGAAGGCGAGTCTACCGATAGTGCCCACCAGGGCTGGATTGAGGTCGAGTCCGTGAATTGGGGTGGTCCCAACCGCAGCCGGCTTTCCAGGATGCAGACTTCGGAACCGCGGATGGGTTCATCCGGGTCGCTGGTAATTACCAAACGCACCGACAAATCGTCAGCAAACCTGTACCAATACAGCAACTCCGGGGAACACATTCCCAATATGTGGGTCATAACTCCACAGAAAAGAGGAACGGAGCCTTATTTGAAATACGAACTGACCGATGTCATTATCTCGTCGTTTGTGGCCGGGGGTTCCGGAGGCGAGTCTGCCATGATGGAGGAGGTCACGTTTTCTTACCGCAAAATCCAGTGGGACTACGACAAATACGACACCAGGGACAAAGACAAAAAGAAAGACAAGTACAATATAAAGGAAAAAGATTAAACCGCTTACCTTAAACGAGGTTAAGTAAAATCAGGTAAATCATCGCTGAGACGAAGGCTGAAACCGGCACCGTTACCACCCAGGCCGTGACAATGGTCATCAGATAGCCCCGGCGTACAAGCTTGCGTTTACCTTTGGCCGCCCGCTTTTTCCGGATTTTTTTGCCGCGCGGATCGGCCTGGGTTTCTGCCCAGATAAACAGCGGCCCAATCATGTGCATGCGCCGGTTGGCAAAATACTCCCTTAAGAATCCAACCCCGAAAACGCCCCCCACTGCGGTGTGGGTCGAGGATACCGGCAGCCCCATCCACGAGGCCGCAATCACAGTTATGGCCGCCGCCAGGGCAACACAAAACGCCCGCGACGGATTCAGGCGGGTGATTTCATGGCCTACGGTTTTGATAAGCTTGGGGCCATACAGCAACAACCCGACAGACAGGCCAACGGCCCCAATGGCCATTACCCACAACGGCAGGGTAACCTTGGCCGAAACCGCATCGCCTGAAACCGCGCTGACAATTGCCGCCAGCGGGCCGACCGCGTTGGCGACATCATTGGCGCCGTGGGCGAACGACAACAGCGCGGCGGCAAAAATCAACGGGATTGCGAACAACTTGTTCACATCTTTTTTGGTATTTTCAATTTTCCTGGAAGCCCTGGCGATCATTGGTTTGGTGGCCAAATAAACCAAGGCCAGAGCCAAAACGCTGATGATTGCGACCATGCCAATACCCGGCTGCCATATCCGCTGCAACCCCTTGACTGAAAGATAACCCGCAAAGGCCGCGCCCATAACCCCCAGCAATACCGGCAGCCAGGTTTTCGCGGCGCTCACCCGGTCTACTCTATAAAGAATTGCGCCTTTAATAAACCACAGGAACAAGGCGGCTATTACCCCCCCCATGAGCGGCGATATCACCCAACTTGCGGAAATCGCTCCCATGGTTGGCCAGTTAACCGTGGCCACCCCGGCGGCGGCAATGCCGGAGCCCAGCACCCCGCCGACAATCGAATGGGTGGTGGAAACCGGCGCTCCGAACCAGGTCGCGGCATTGATCCATAAACCCGCCGCTAAAAGGGCAGCCATCATGACATATATAAACTGTTCAACTGAGGGGATGGCAGTGGGGTCAATAATCCCCTTTGAGATAGTGTTGACCACTTCGCCGCCGGCGATAAGCGCCCCGGCGGCTTCAAAGACGGCAGCGATAATCAACGCCCCGGCCATGGTCAAAACCTTGGAGCCAACCGCCGGCCCGACATTGTTGGCTACATCATTGGCACCAATATTCAGGGCCATGTAACCGCCGATCATCGCTGCGGCGATAATAAACATACCACCCGCGGAGGCATCGGTCAGGCTATAGGAAATCAGCCCGATAACAGCCAGAAAAAGGGCCGACAGGCCGAGCTTCACAAAGCCGCTGGAGGTGGCGTTGAGCAGTACATTGGAAAAATAGGAATTGTCTTTATTGTTCCCGGAATTCGATGCCATTCCTGCACCCCCCAATTCAAATGTTACAGGTTTATGACAGGTTTGTAACAATGATGGAATACCATAAAAAGGAAATCAGGGCTTTTATGAAAAAATTTTAAAACCAAGAAAAAGTGAAGTTCAGTTTGTGTCTTTTTCTGCTTTTTGTTAAGGTTGAGCGGTCAAAGGACGAAAGGGGATGGGGTTATGGCGGACACCACTAAAGAGGCCGAACCAACTGCCAATTTTTCAGGAGCGATTGGGGCCTATTACTTTTTCACCAGACGCTATGTCCTGGTATTTTATGCGGTTCTGGCTTTTGCCTTTGTCTTTGCCATTCTGATCTCCCTGGTCAGCATCGGCCTGACTGTTTTTAATCTGTTCGCTGGAGAAAGTTTCCAGGATGAGCTTGAATTTACGCTGATGGTTTTCATATTTTTCGGCCTTGGTTTCCAGGCGATTATGGCGTTCGCTTCATCGGCCTATAATTTGTGGCATATCACTTTTCAACAGGCCGATCCCCGGGAAGAATTTCCAGCGACATTAAAAAGAATGGACCTGATCCGCACCTATTATGGCAGCACCAGGAATGGCGTAGCCAAGCTTTTGGCGTTTTTGCTGCCGGGGTTGCTGGTAACCTTGATTTTGGTGGTTCCACTGTTTGCCGCCATCCTGTTTTTTTCTTCCTTCCTCACCTTTGCAGAGGTCCAGCCCAATATCATTCGTGGCATTTTTATCCCCGACCTTTTCCTGGTCTGGCTTTCGGTGTTCCTGATGAATTTTAATTACTATCTGGGCACCAAAAGTAACGGGAAAGAAAAGGAAAAAATCTAACCTTGCCTAAAGCCCTTTAATTCCCATCACCTACATCCTTGGGGGCGGCGCCAGCTACAGTTTAGAGGGTGGCCCGCACGTTGATTCGGGTGGCACCTGGCACTGGTTTGGCATGGCGCCCGGGGTGTTGGAGCAGATTCGCGACTGGTTAGGCCTGATATTGGCACAAAATTGAAATTAAATTTCAACCCGGAGGGAAAGTGCGGCCAAAGAGAATTATAAAAGAAAGAAATTTCGATTTTCCACAACCTTATCCACAACTTTTTGCAAAACTATCCCCAGAAAAATGAAATTTTGCATTTTTTAGGCTTGGAAATGGAAATTTTTATGCTAGCGTTTAGCTACATGGTGAGGAGGAGATTCAATACTTCTTTTCTAGAAATAACACCCACGGGTGTTAGATGCGGGAAAAAAGACTTGAAGGTACGATGATCCATCATGTAGGGCCCACGGCTCTTCCGATTTTCTTTCCAGGTTCGCCTGATGTGAGAAGAAGAAGACCGTGGGTTCCCTTATTCGGCACCTTTTTCTTCAGCAAAACATCACAAAGACATTATTAATTCCCCTAAGCTAATGAAAATATTGGGTCTTTCGCGTAGCCATGGTCAACCCGAAAAAAAACTGCCTGTCGTTAAAATTTCGCAGGAAAATTTTTGCAAAATGTGCTATGCTCGAGTCGCATGATGAGGAGGAGATCAATCTTCTTTTTACAGGTTACCACCTTCGGGTGTTATCTATGCGGGAAAAAGTTTGAAGGACTATGATTCGTTATGCAGGCCCGCGGGCCTTCGACAGATTGTTTCAGGTTCGCCTGAGATAAAATGAAGAAGACCGCGGGTTTTTTATTGCCGTATGGCCCGGATTTCCCGGGTAGAGTTTTCAGCCAGCGGCCATCAGCGACAAAGGTAAATCAGACCGCCTTGGAAGGTTGCCGGCGCCACCGGCAAAACTGAAGCCAGTTAAAGCGAATGTGATTTTGATTTAGGCGCGTCTTCGTGGCAGGATACTTTTTTGCGCATTTATATGCGGGAGGGTGCAAATGAAATTCATGTTAATCCTTGCCGGAATACTGCTGGCCGCCTGCCAGGAAGAGTCCGGATCTCCGGGCCTGGAAGGCCAGCCCTTTAATAATGCCCGGACCATAGCGGTAGGCGACGCCCCCCATGGCATGCAAAAGAAAGGCGAGCGGCTTTACATTGCCGTGGCCGGTGCCGACCAAATAGAAGTTCTTGACCTTAAGTCGTTTGAGATTGTCGAGCGCTGGCCCGCGCCCGACACCCCGCTTGATATTATTGAAAGCGACATGGGCTGGCTGGTGTCGGCCTTCAAGTCAGATTACCTGCATTACCTGGGTGAGGGCGGCGAGGTGACCACCATGTCGTGGCCGGTTGGCTCTGGCCCCAGCCTGTTTGCTCCCGATCGCGGTGGTGACCTGGTTTATATCGTCAGTGAATTTGATAACACTTTCACCGTCTTTGACCGTAAAATCGGGAAGGTGAGCGCGGTTTATGAAACCGGCGCGCGGCCCTACCCGGCGGATGTCACCCGCGACGGGGTGCTGGCCTTTATCCCCAACCGCGAAGATAATTCGGTCAGTGTCATTGATCTTTTGAACCAGGAAGAAGTCACCAGGGTGGCGGTGTGCGCGGGGCCGCTGGGGGGATCGCTAACGGGCGATGATGTGACTTATATCGTCACCTGCGGCGATGCCGATAAAGTGGCCTTTATCAACACCGCGTCGCTTACCGTCACGGCTGAAATCGGGGAGGGTATCGGCCCGCGGCCGTTTTCTGTTGTCACCTCACCCGATGGCCGCTTCGCCTTTGTCAATAATTCGGCAGGCACAACCCTGTCGGTGATTGACCTGGCGACAAAAAAAGTGATCCAAAATATGCAGGTTGGCGAAACCCCGATCGTGGTCAGGGTTTTTGAAAACACCCTTTATGTTGCCTCCGAAGGCTCTAACACGGTTTCCATCATCCCGCTTGGGGGCAGGATCACCACCCTGGGCGGCCCCAACAACGAAGTCATTGTGTTGGGCATGATCCATGACGGCTTCAACACATCGGAGCACTATTCCAGTGGTATTTTGCGTGAGGTCATCCGCCGCATTGATCCCGATATAATTATTGCTGAAATCCCGCCGAACCGGCTGGACGCCGCACTGGATGGTTTTCGCGAGACCGGGCAGGTGAACGAACGCCGGACCAAGGTCTTTCCCGAATATACCGATGTGGTGTTCCCGTTAATCCGGGAGATGGATTTTGAGATTATCGGCGGGGCGGCCTGGAACAGCTATATGAACAGCTACCGCAGCCGGGCGCTTGGGCGCATTAAAGATGACCCGGCGCGGGCCGCAGAATGGCAAGCCCACCAGGATGCCAAACGCGTGCAACGGGACGCCATCGGCGGGCGCTGGGACGATCCCATCTTTATCCATTCCGATGGCTATGACGCCATCCAGAAGGCCGGATATACCCCCTACAACAGCTATTTTAACGACGACCTTGGCCCCGGCGGCTGGGACAACATCAACGCCGGCCATTATGCCCTGATCGAAAAAGTGCTGGATAAACATATGTTCGAGGGCAAACGCATCCTCATCACCTTCGGCGCCTCGCACAAATACTGGTTCCTGGAAAAATTGCGTGAGCGCGATGATATCAGGCTGATTGACCCACTTGAATTTTTCGAAAAAGACTAGGGATTATTAGCCAAACCAGGTGGGGATGTTTTTGATCGGCTCGAAGGTAACGGTGATAATGCCGCCAACCACCCAAAACAGGATAAACGGCACCTTGGGTTGGCGAATGATCACCAGGGATACGAATAACCAGCGGCGCAAAAAGATGTCCGAGCCGAGGCCGGCAAAAATGGCATAAATGGCGAACAGCTGTTCATTGGAGATGCCCTGGGTATTCATGAAGCTGCCAATATATAGCAGCAGGACAAAAAATGGCAGCATCACCAAAACAAAAACCGCCGCCCAGTAGGGCGAGGCCAGGACATTAAAACTTTCCCCCTTTTTCATTTGCGGAGGAAAGAAGTTTTTCTTCGGTTTTTTCAAGACCATAAAAGGTTCCCTGCTGCCCCCAAGATTAGCAGCCCGCTAACAATATACTAAAATGTTATCCAAATCTAAAATGTTTTTCAAAATAATTAAAGAAATAAACAAGTAAATCAAAAAATAAAATAAATCACCCTGAAGATTATACTGAAGAAACGCTTGACGTTTTTTGTCATTGATGGAAATCTCCGAAACGCATGTGACAGAGGACGTTAACCATTCACATTTTTAGGATGTAATTATGAAGTTTTTATCTTTATTCGGTGCGGCTTTGGTTTCAATAGTATTGGTTTCGTGCAGCGACCCTGTAGAGGAAAACCGAGAACAAACGGCTGCGGATTTGGCCCTGGAGACTATCATCATCGATACCCATGTGGATGTTCCCTACCGCCTGAAAGATAAATGGGATGACATCAGCCAGGCCACCGAAGGGGGCGATTTTGATTATCCGCGGGCTGTCGCCGGCGGCCTTAATGCCCCGTTTATGTCGATTTATACTCCGGCAAGCCTGGGCGATGGTCCTGAAGCAACGGCCAGTGCCGACAACCTGATTGATATGGTTGAAGGCATTGTCGCCAACGCTCCCGATAAATTTGCACTGGCAACCTCGGTGGCGGATGTCCGGACGCAGTTCAAAGCCGGGCTGATTTCGTTTCCGCTGGGCATGGAAAACGGCTCTCCGATCGCGGGCGATCTGGAAAACCTGAGACATTTTTACGAGCGCGGGATTCGCTATATCACGCTGACCCATTCGCTTTCCAACCACATTTCCGATTCATCCTACGATAGCAACAGGCAATGGCAAGGCCTAAGCCCGTTTGGTGAAGAAGTCGTAGCCGAAATGAACCGGCTTGGTATCATGGTCGATGTTTCCCATGTTTCCGATGATGCATTTTGGGATGCCCTGGCCATTTCAAAGGCCCCGATTATCGCCTCGCATTCTTCCGCGCGCCATTTCACACCGGGGTTTGAACGCAACCTGTCCGACGAGATGATTATTGCGTTGGCTGAAGCCGGTGGTGTCATCATGATTAACTTTGGCTCACCTTTCCTGACCGAAGAAGCCAATTCCACCGGGTTTTATGAAGCCTTCAGTGCCTATCTTAAAGAAAATGAACTGGAATTAAGCCCCTCGATTGAAGTGGCTTTTCGTGCCGAATTCTTTGGCGATTCAGGCTTTCCCTACGCCACCCTTGACCAGGTCCTGGACCATTTCGATCACGTTGCCGAGATTGTCGGGATTGATTACGTCGGCATTGGCTCGGACTTTGATGGGGTTGGCGACAGCCTGCCGGTCGGCCTCAAGGATGTTTCAGACTATCCCAACCTAATCAAGGGGTTGCTGGAGCGGGGTTATAGCAGGGAAGACATTCAAAAAGTACTTTCCGGAAATATTTTAAGGGTGTGGAGCGCGGTTGAAGACTATGCCGTTGCCACCGCCGAATAACTTCAGGAGACAAGAAAATGACTTTAAAACTCACCGCCATTGCCAGCAGCCTTGTCATCAGCCTGGCGGCCTGTGGTCAACCGCCCGAGGAAACGCCTGTTGAACCAACCGGCGCTGATACCATCACCGCAGCGGACTTGCATGCAAAAATCAAAATCCTGGCTTCAGACGAATTTGAGGGCCGCGCGCCGTCGTCGCCCGGTGAAGTAATCACCGTAAACTATCTCCGCGATGAATTCGCATCCTACGGTCTTCAGCCCGGCAATGGCGAAAGCTGGTTCCAGGAGGTGCCGCTGGTGGATATCACCGCCGATGCCGACCAGGCACTGGTCATCTCGGGCGCGGGCGATGACCTGGTTTTGGAATACGCCACCCAGTATGTCGCCGGCACCCGCCGCGTGGTCGACCGGATCGATGTGGTGGATAGCGACCTGGTTTTTGTCGGCTATGGCATTGTTGCCCCGGAATACGGCTGGAATGACTATGCCGGTCTTGATATGACCGGGAAAACCGCGGTTATCCTGGTTAATGATCCCGGTTATGCCACCCGCGATGAAAGCCTGTTTACCGGGTATGCCATGACCTATTACGGGCGCTGGACCTACAAATACGAAGAAGCCATGCGCCAGGGCGCCGACGCCGCTTTGGTCATCCATGAAACCGGCCCCGCCGGGTACCCCTGGGAAGTTGTCCGGGGCGGGTGGACCGGCCAGGCGTTTTATCTCGAATCCGCGGATGGCAATTTATCAAGGGTACCGGTTGAGGGGTGGATTTCGGGTGATGCCGCCAACGCCATATTCGAGGCCGCCGGACAAGACCTGGCGGCGCTCACCGAGGCCGCCTCCAAACCGGGTTTTGAAGCCGTGGCGCTGGGCCTCCAGGCCTCGGTCTCATTTGCCAATGAGATCAACCATTCGCTCTCGAAAAATGTCGTGGCGATCCTGCCCGGGTCGGAAAACCCCGATGAAACGTTTCTTTATATGGCCCACTGGGATCATTTCGGGATTGCCCGCGAGATTGATGGAGATAACATCTATAACGGCGCGCTCGACAATGCCTCTGGCGTCGCTGCCTTGCTGGAAGTCGCCGAAGCCTTTGCCTCGCTGCCGGTGGCGCCGAAACGCTCGATCATTTTTGTCGCCGTGACCGCCGAGGAACAAGGCCTGCTGGGTTCGCAGCATTACGCTGAAAACCCCATATTTCCACTGAACAAAACCGTCGCCGGGCTCAATATGGATGGTCTCAATTTGATCGGCAAAACCAACGACATTGTTGTCACCGGCTTTGGCATGTCTGAGCTGGATGCCGTCCTTGAGGTCGCCGCGGCGGCGCAGGGTAGGGTTCTGGCGCCCGACCCAGATGTCGAGAAGGGGTATTATTTCCGTTCCGACCATTTCAACCTGGCCAAAAAAGGGGTGCCGATGATCTACCCCGGGGGCGGGATTGATCACGTCGAGTTTGGTTCCGAATATGGCCAGGCCCAATCCGATGATTATGTCGCCAACCGCTACCATAAACCGTCCGATGAATACGATCCGGCGTGGGATTTGGCTGGCGGTGAGCAGGATACCAGGCTTTATTTTGCCGTCGGTGAGGCGATAGCCAACAGCGGCGCCTGGCCCAACTGGTTTCCCGGCACGGCGTTCCGTGCCATCCGCGATGCCAGTTTGGCCGAGGTAGATGTTGCTACGGTTGAAAAAATTGGCCTAAAAATGGCGGTCAAACTGGATGCAAGTGCCGCCGATGTCTGGGCCATGATTGGCAATTTTGGGGATATAAACTGGCATCCAGCAATTTCCTCGACAGTTGCAGAGGGCGAAGGCCTGGATGCGGTCAGAACCATAACGCTGGTTGATAATGGCGGCGAGTTATTTGAAACCCTCGATGCGATGGGGGATATGAGTTACTCCTACACGGTGATATCTTCTCCGTTTCCGATGAAAAATTACTCTGCCACGATTGAAGTCATAGAGAACGGTGATGGCGCCACAGTGAAATGGTCTTCCACTTTTGAAGCTGATGGCATCAGCTCAGAAGAGCTTGAAAAAATTGTAAGTAATTTTTATGAAGCTGGTTTTGAAGCCTTAGCGGCAGCTTTAGCTCAATAAAATTTAACAGGGGAAAATATGTATCATTCAGTGGTAAAAAGTATCCTTGCCGGCTTGCTTTTACTGGTTCTCGCCACTTGTTCCGAGGGCGATGAAGCGCCGTCCTATGATGTTATTATCTCGGGCGGGACGATTTATGATGGCTCCGGCGGCGAACCATATGTCGCTGACATTGCCATTGAGGGCGATCGCATCATCGCCATCGGCGACCTCGATGAGGAAAACGCCATCACCGTGATCGATGCCGAAGGCATGGCGGTAGCCCCGGGGTTTATCAATATGCTGTCGTGGGCGCCCGAATCCCTGATGATCAACGGCCAGGGCTTAAGCGATTTGAAACAGGGGGTAACATTGGAAGTGTTTGGCGAAGGCTGGTCCTACGGCCCGTGGTCAGACGCCATGAAGGCCGAGGTCAAAAAACACCAGACCGATTTCCAGTACGACATCGAATGGACCACGCTCGGCGAATACCTTGATTTTATGGAGGCCAAAGGCATTTCGATGAACATCGCCTCGTTTGTCGGCGCCACCACGCTCAGGATCCACGAGGTTGGCTATGAAAACCGCCCGGCTAGCGAAGAAGAACTGGAGCGTATGCAGGAGTTGGCTAGGACGGCGATGCGCGAAGGCGCCCTGGGGCTTGGCTCAGCCCTGATTTACGCCCCGGCCAATTTTGCCTCGACCGAAGAATTGATAGCGCTGGCCAAAGCCGTTGGCGAGTTTGATGGCATGTATATTTCTCATATGCGCTCGGAATCGGGCCAGATTTTTGAGGCGCTGGAAGAGCTGATAACGATTGCCCGCGAAGCCGGGGTAGCCGCCGAGGTGTATCACTTGAAGGCTTCCGGCAAACCCAATTGGGATAAAATCGAGGATGTTTTCGCCCGCATTGATGCCGCCCGCGCCGAGGGCCTGCACATCACCGCAGACATATACACCTATCCCGCCAGCGCCACCGGCCTGGATGCGGTGATCCCGCTGTGGACCCAGGAGGGCGGCGATGAAGAATGGTTCAAACGCCTGCGCGACCCCGGCCTGCGGGCGCGAATCATCGCCGAAATGACTGATGCCACCAATCCCTCCAACCGCTGGGTCAATGTTGGTCCCGAGCGTATCCTGCTGATTGGCTTCAAAAACGAAAAATTCAAACCCTACATTGGAAAATTCCTGTCCGAGGTGGCTGAATTGAGGGGCGAGGATCCGGTCGAGACCGCGCTTAACCTTGTGGCCGAGGACGAAACCAGGGTCGATGTCATCTATTTCTCCATGACCGAAGAGAATGTCCGGAAAAAGATAGCCCAGCCCTGGGTCGCCTTTGATTCTGATGAGGGGGCCTATTCCGACGATGAGATTTTCACCCGGAATTCGGCCCACCCCAGGGCCTACGGTACATTTGCCCGGGTTTTGGGAAAATATGTCCGCGAGGAGGGGGTAATCACCCTGCCTGAGGCGATTAGGCGGATGACCGCCTTTCCGGCAGCAAATTTGAAACTCCGCGATCGCGGGTCCCTAAAGGAAGGGTTTTTTGCCGACATTGTCATTTTCGATGCCAAAACCATCATTGATCACGCCACCTTTGAAGACCCGCGCCAATACGCCACCGGCATGATCCATGTCTTTGTCAATGGCGAGCAGGTGCTGCGCGGCGGCGACCACACCGGATCATTCCCGGGCCGGGTGGTTCGGGGCCCCGGGTGGGTTGGCTGGGATCAGGACGGGTCTTAACTTTAGGCCTTTTGGAACATCCACATTATGAAAATGACGAAGGTGCTGGCGAAAAAAGAGGTGCCAAACAGTACATGAACCCTGAGATTGCCATAAAGAAAAGTGGTATCCCCCGGCATCCATGCCGGGACAATGCCACTGATCAGCGGCCAAGCGACGGCCAATAAAATCAATACCACGAGATAAGTTATCGCAAATTTCCACATAGCAGCCTCATTCTTGTATTAGCGCCGCTATTCTATACCATATTATCTAAATGATTGTTAATATCCGAGTTTGGTCCGTTCCTGATCAGCCCTGAGAAGAACCCCGGCAACATAATTGGCTGAAAATTTTAAGTCCATGTAAACCCCGGCTTCTGAAGACGCGCGCAACGCCATGCCGGATGTGCCCTTGGTCCTTAAATAATCGTCGGGAATTACGATCCCGAAAGTTTCTTCGTAATAACAAAAGGATGAATCGCAGCCTTCAAACCTTTTGCGCCCGGAAATTACCTTAAACCGGTTTCCTTCTGAATCCCGGGCGGTGTAGTAATTTCTGAAGTTGGCCTCGGAAGCGCTTCCCCCCCCGGCCATCCCGTTCATAGCCCCCGCGGTTGGCGACAAAAAACGGGTCTTTGACATAAACCACATGGGCGGCGTAGCCGTTTTCCCGGTCCATGGTGGTCCGGATTTGAAAAGTATTATCTAACCCTGCAGATAAATTGGGGGCGCGAAAGCGCAGGACATTATCAAGCCGATCTTCTTTTACGGATATCTTCGCCGCCACTTTTTCCGGCAACGTGTTTGAATAATCACTGCCCAGGCACCCGCCCAGGGCCAAAATCAAAGGGAATAACAAGGCTAAACGCAATACGAGCATAAATATCTCAACACAACCAAGACAAGTATATGTAATAAAGCCGCTTTCGGCAAGGTTGTTTTGTTTGTTTACCAACCAAGGCCTTGTCAGCGCTGCGGCAAGCAGGCAAACTGGCGCCAGGCATTTTAAAAGGGCAGCCGATGAAACTTTACACCTATTATCGCTCGTCATCGTCGTTCCGGGTGCGGATTGCGCTGAACCTGAAGGGGATTGAATACGAACCGGTTTTTGTCCATTTGTTTAAAGGCGAACAGGGGGAGAAGGATCATCTGGCGCGCAATCCGCAGGGCCTGATCCCGGTTTTGGATGATGATGGCACGGTCATTACCCAGTCGAGCGCCATTATTGAATATTTGGAAGAAACCCGGCCGACCCCGCCGTTGCTGCCCACGGGTGCGGTTTCGCGGGCGCAGGTGCGTGCAATGGTGAACCTGGTGGCCTGTGATATCCAGCCGCTGAACAATCTTAAGGTCCTCAAGCACCTGGGCGGCCCAATGGGTCATTCAAAAGAGGAAATCGATGACTGGTATCGTCACTGGATAAACCTCAATTTCGCTGCTCTTGAAAATTTGGTGGCACAGCATGGCAAGGGATATTGCTTTGGCAAAACGGTCACCATGGCCGACCTGTTTTTTATTCCGCAGATCTGGAATGCCCGGCGCTTTGACACCGACCTTTCGGCCTACCCCAACCTGCTCAAGGTTGAAGAGGCGCTGTATAAGCTGCTGGCCTTCGATAGGGCAAAACCGGAAAACCAGCCCGACGCGGAATAATAATTATTTCATGAAACGTGTGTAATCGACCGGTTTGGTATGATCAATTTTCTCCACCTTGAAGTCGATCGGGTATTTTAGCCCCGACCCGCAATTGAACAACACCACCCGGTCGCCGGGTGAAACCAGCCCGCTCTCAAGGGCTTTCTCATAGGCCGCGAACGTGGCCGCGCCCTCGGGGCCGATGTTGAGGCCCTCAAGCCGCCCGCACATTAGCCGGGCTTCGCTGATGGCGTCATCGGAAACGGTGATGGCAAAACCACCGCTTTCCCGCACCGCCCTTAAAATCAGGAAATCACCCACCGCGGCGGGGACGCGCATGCCCTGGGCGATGGTTTGGGCCTCGGGCCAGGGGTCGGCAAACTCTTTGCCCTCATCAAAAGCTTTGACAATCGGCGCACAGCCCTCAGCCTGGACCGCAACCATGCGCGGCCTTTTGTTGCCGATAAAGCCGATATCCTCGAGCTCCTGAAACGCTTTCCACATCCCGATCAGGCCGGTGCCGCCGCCGGTGGGATAAAAAATCACATCGGGCAGGTGCCAGTCCATCTGTTCGGCCAGCTCCAAGCCCATGGTTTTTTTGCCTTCGATCCGGTAGGGCTCTTTCAGCGTCGAAAAATCGAACCAGCCGACCTTGTCCTTGCCCTCGCCAACGATGCGCCCGCACTCATTGATCAGGCCGTTGACAAGGTAAATTTTGCCACCTTGCTGGACGGTCTCGCTGATGGTGATTTCCTGGGAGTCATCGGGTGAAAAAATG
>SMVA01165308.1_pt1 | contig 13797 bp, 14 predicted proteins | sample 2456451 | NCBI WGS metagenome assembly SMVA01 (sample SAMN11095933, study PRJNA526329) | marine sediment metagenome | biome: Marine sediment; feature: Surficial sediment; material: Deep marine sediment; isolation source: Hadal surficial sediment | place: Pacific Ocean | collected 2014-05 | depth...
CACGTCCGAAACGTCGAAATTTTGAATTGCGCCGATGCCCGACTTGCCGTCGATCAGGCGCTGCCAATTGGCGGCGATCCCGCTGCCTAGCGGGGTAACCAGCCCAAGACCCGTGACGACGACCCGTCTCATTTCACTCGAACAATAGCCGCGGATTCGGTATCTGCGGCTTGCAAGCGCCGGTCAGGCGTTCTGCTGGATGAAATCGACCGCGTCCTTGACGGTCACGATCTTCTCGGCGGCGTCGTCGGGAATCTCGCAGCCGAACTCCTCCTCGAAAGCCATGACCAGCTCGACGGTGTCGAGGCTGTCGGCGCCGAGATCGTCGATAAAGCTCGCCGCTTCGGAAACCTTCGCCTCCTCGACTCCCAAATGCTCGACGACAATCTTTTTTACACGCTCCGCGATATCGTTGCTCATTGCCTTACCTCAAGATAGCTGGCCATTCTTTTCCTAGGGAGTCGAGAAATTCGCTTACTCCCCCCCGTGGCGCCCCATGTTCGGGGTGCCGCCTCATATCATGTCCGTCCACCATTGCCAACGCCCGGCGCCACACTCCGAAATCCGACCCGGCCGGGCCTATATCATGGCCATTCCCCCATTCACATGCAAGGTCTGGCCAGTTATATAGGCCGCCTCCTCGCTAGCCAAAAACGCGACACAGACCGCCACGTCGTCCGAACTGCCCAAGCGCCCGGCCGGAATCGCCCCCAGCAGTTTGTCTCGCTGCGGTTCGCCGAGCGCGGCGGTCATGGCGGTCTCGATGAAGCCGGGGGCCACGCAGTTGACCGTGATGCCGCGCGAGCCGACCTCTTGGGCCAGGGACTTGGACATGCCGATCATGCCTGCCTTCGAGGCGGCGTAGTTGGCCTGGCCCGGGTTGCCGGTCACCCCGACCACCGAGGTAATGCCGACGATTCGGCCCCAGCGCCGCTTCATCATGCCGCGCAGGCTGGCCCGGGTCAGGCGGAACGCGGCGGTCAGGTTGACCTCGAGCACCAGGTTCCAGTCCGCGTCCTTGATGCGCAGGGCCAGGTTGTCTCGGGTCAGCCCGGCGTTGTTGACCAGAATGTCGAGGCCGCCCAGCGCCTCCTCGGCGCGCCCAGGCAGCGCCGCGCAGGATTCCGGATCCGAGAGATCGCAGGCCAGGACATGGGCGCGCGCGCCGAGATCCGTGGCCAGCGCCTCGAGCGCGTCGACTCGGGTACCGGACAGGCCGACCGCGGCCCCCTGGGCGTGAAGCACGCGGGCGATGGCGCCGCCGATACCGCCCGAGGCGCCGGTGACCAACGCGCTTTTTCCCGATAAATCGAACATTACTCCTGCCTCCCGCTAAACCAAGAACCGCTCAAAGGATCTTGCCCAAGGCCTCGATCTCCTCCGGGGTGCCGGCGTTGGCGATTTGCAAGTCGCGGTCGATGCGCCGGATCAGGCCGCTTAAAATCTTGCCGGTGCCCAATTCGACCAGGGTCTCGACCCCCTCCTCCTTCATGCGCAGCACCGATTCGCGCCAGCGCACCATGGCGGTGACCTGCTGGACCAAGAGGCTGCGGATGGAGTCCGGGTCCTCGACCGGCGCCGCCGTCACGTTGGCGACCAATGTCAGGCTCGGCGGCGACATGACCACCTCGGCCAGGGCCTCGGCCATGACGTCGGCCGCCGGCGCCATTAGCGAGCAGTGAAACGGCGCACTGACCGGCAGCATAATTGCGCGCCGGGCGCCCTTGTCGGCGGCGATCTCGACCGCACGCTCGACTGCGGCCCGGTCGCCGCTGAGCACGACCTGGCCGGGCGCATTGTCGTTGGCCGGTGTGCAGACCTCGCCCTCGGCCGCCGCCTCGGCGACCTCGCGAGCCGTGTCCAGATCCAGGCCGATGAGCGCCGCCATGGCGCCCTCGCCGACCGGCACCGCCTCCTGCATGGCCTGGCCGCGGCGCTTGACCAGGCGCACCGCGTCGGCCACCGACAAGGCCCCGGTCGCGCTCAGCGCCGAATATTCGCCCATGGAGTGGCCGGCCACGAAGCGGCCCTTCTGGGCTAGGTGGATGCCGCCTTCGCGTTCCAGCACCCGGACCACCGCGAGGCTGACCGCGACGATCGCCGGCTGGGCGTTCTCGGTCAGCGTCAACTCGTCCTCCGGCCCCTCGAACATGAGCTTGGAGAGGCGCTGGGAGAGGGCGTCGTCGACCTCCTCGAAAAGCTCCCGGGCGGCCGGAAAGGCGGTGGCCAGCTCGGCACCCATGCCGACCACTTGCGAAGCCTGGCCGGGAAAGACGAAGGCCCGGTTCATTGCTGTTGCCCCCTGTTCCGCCGATCCCGGTTCGGCGCTCCGGGCGGCCCACCGGCGGTAACCGGCCGGTGTCGATTGGCCGGTGTCTACTGGCCGGTGTCTACTGGCCGGTGTCGATTGGCCAGTGGCGATTGGCCAGCCCAGAAATAGCGCTTGAGGGCGTGCTGTCAAGCACCCCGAAGCGCCTGGCCAGGGCACCAGGCGGGGCACCTGGCGGGGCACCAGGCGGGGCCCTCTGCCCGAGCCCTGGCTGGCCCTTGCACCCCGGGTGCTATCGTGTATAGTCCCGCGCCTTACGGCCCCTTTTTCGGGGCCGGTGACATAGCTCCTTACCGGTTCCCTCGGCGCAACAGCCGGGCCAACGCCGGTTAGGGTCGGGCGGCTCGGCGCAACGGGCGCCAGCTCCGGCCCGCGAACAGCCGAAGGGAGTCCGAAAGCCATGCCACTCTACGAGTGCGTCTTCATCGCACGCCAAGATATCTCCGCCACCCAGGTCGAAAGCCTGGTCGGCCAATTCTCCGGCATCATCGAGGAAAACGGCGGCAAGGTCGCCGGCTCCGAGATGTGGGGCCTCAGGAACCTGGCCTACCGGGTCAAGAAGAACCGCAAGGGCCACTACGTGCTGCTCAATCTCGACTCGCCCTCGCCGGCGGTCCAGGAGATGGAGCGCAATATGCGCCTCAGCGAGGACGTGATCCGCTATCTGACGGTGCGGGTGGATGAGCTCGAGGAAGGCCCGTCCGTCGTCATGCAGTCCCGCCACAGCCGCGACGACCGCGGTGGGCGCGGTGGACGCGGCGGTGGCTTCCGAGGCGGCGGTGGCGGCTTCCGGGGCGGCGGCGGAGGTGGCGGCTTCCGGGGCGACGGCCCGCGCGGTGGACCGCGCGACGGGCCGCGTGACGGGCCGCGTGACGGGCCGCGCGGCGCCGCGCCGGCTCCGGCCCCTGCTGGGGACAAGGGCGCCACCGAGGACAAGGGCGGCGACGAGAAGCCAAAGGTCGAGGCCGAGGCCAAGACCAAGACGGAAACAAAGGAGACCGCGGAATGACTATCAGGGTCGTCAGCAAGGGCGTGGGCCGGCGCCGGCCGTTCTTCCGGCGCCGCAAGTCCTGCCCGTTCTCGGGCCCGAACGCCCAAAAAATCGATTTCAAGGACGTGCGGACCCTGCAGCGCTTTATTTCCGAGCGCGGCAAGATCGTGCCCAGCCGCATCACCGCGGTCTCGGCCAAAAAGCAGCACGAGCTGGCGCGGGCGATCAAGCGGGCCCGCTATCTGGCGCTGCTGCCTTATCTCGTCCGCTAGACCGGGGAGAACGCCACCATGCAAGTCATCCTCATGGAACGGATCGAGAAGCTCGGCCAGATGGGCGAAGTCGTGACCGTCAAGCCCGGCTATGCGCGCAACTACCTGTTGCCCCAGGGCAAGGCCCGGCGCGCGACCAAGGAAAACTTCGCGCTGTTCGAACAGCAGCGCGTCCAACTCGAGGCAGAGAACCTGGAACGCCGCGAGGAGGCCGAGAAGGTCGGCGCCAAGATCGACGGCTTGAAGGTGACTCTGATCCGCCAGGCCGGTGAATCGGGCCAGCTTTACGGCTCGGTCAACGCCCGTAATCTGGCCGAAGCGGTAACCGAGGCCGGCTTCACCATCACGCACGACCAGATCAGCCGCGACCATGCGATCAAGACGCTGGGCCTGCATCCGGTCAAGATTCGGCTGCATCCCGAGGTGAGCGCCACAATCACCGCCAACGTGGCCCGTTCGGAAGCCGAGGCCGAGGCCCAGGCCGGCGTCGACCACAACGTTAGCGACGAAGAGCAACACGCCGCCGAAGAAGTCGCCGCCGCCGAGATCGAGGCCGAGGATACCGCCGAGGATACTACGGAGGGCACGGGCGGCGCGGAGTCCGAGAAAGACGCCAAGGACGCCTGAGCACCACGCTTTTTTACGACAGACAATTGGGCGGTGGTTCGGGCAATTGGGCGGTGGTTCGGGCAATTGGGCGGTGGTTCGGGTTTCGGACTACCGCTTTTTTTTGCGCTTTTTTTTGCGCTGTTGCATCGTGCTATAATGTGGCGAATCGAAGAAGGTGCGAGTCGGGTTATCCCCGATGTAATTTTTATCCACGTCACGTAAAACAATCTCTCGCGCCGAACCTCTGCTAACTTGCGCCGCGATGGAACCCAATCAGCACTCCAATCTCGCCGAGCTACCGCTTCCCGAAGACGATGACGGCGATTTTCGCGCGCCGCCGGTCAACTACGAGGCGGAGCAGGCCCTGCTCGGCGCGATCCTCGAGAACAATTACGCCTACGAACGGGTCGCCGATTTCTTGCGCCCCGAGCACTTTGCCGACGCAGTGCACGGGCGCATCTTCGGGGCCTGCGGCAAGCTGATCGAGCGCGGCCAACAGGCCAATGCGATCACTCTCAAGACATTGTTCGACCGCGACGAAGACCTGGCCGAGGTCGGCGGCGCACAGTATCTCTCCAAGCTGCAGAGCAGCACGGTCACGATCATTAATGCCGCCGATTACGGCCGCACGGTTTACGACCTGTTTTTGCGGCGCGAGTTGATTGCACTCGGCGAGGACGTGGTCAACGACGCCTTCGAGCAGGACATCGACGTGACCGCGATCGATCAGATCGAGGCCGCCGAACAGAAGCTTTACGGCCTGGCCGAGGCGGGTCAGAGCGAGGGCGGCCTGACCCCCTTCAAATCGGCGGTCATCGAGGCGGTCAACATGGCCGAGGCCGCGCTAAAGCGCGACAGCCACGTGGCCGGTGTCTCGACCGGATTTCGGGACCTCGACAAGCTACTGGGCGGCCTGCACGAATCCGACTTGATCATCCTCGCCGGCCGGCCGTCGATGGGGAAGACATCGCTGGCCACCAATATCGCCGCTTCCGCCGCCATAGCGCGCCGAAAGAAGAAGGGACCGGACGGCACTGAAATCGAGGTGCCCGAGGTGGTTGCGTTCTTCTCGCTCGAAATGTCGACCGAGCAACTGGCCACGCGAATCCTTTCCGAGGCCGCCGAAGTTCGGTCCGACGCCATGCGGCGCGGCGAGATCAGCGATAAACAATTTTCCGCTGTTTTCGATGCGTCGCGGGCCCTATACACACTCCCGCTGTTCATCGACGACACCCCGTCGCTCACCATCGGCGCGCTGCGCACCCGCGCGCGGCGCCTCAAGCGTCAGCAAGGCCTGAACCTGATCGTGGTCGATTACCTGCAGCTCATGCAGGGCCCGGCCGGCATGCGCAACGACAACCGGGTCCAGGAAGTTTCCGAGATCACTCGTGGCCTCAAGGCCATCGCCAAGGAACTCAACGTGCCGGTGATCGCGCTGTCCCAGCTCTCGCGCCAGACCGAGCAGCGCGACGATAAACGGCCGCAGCTCTCGGACCTACGCGAATCCGGCTCGATCGAGCAAGATGCCGACGTGGTGATGTTTATCTACCGCGAGGAATATTATCTAATGCGCGAGAAGCCGAGCCAGCGCGCCAACGAAAAGGACGACGACTTCGTGCGGCGCGAGGCGCGCTACGCCGAACGTAAGGAGGAGACCCGCAACAAAGCCGAGGTCATCGTCGCCAAGCAGCGCCATGGCCCGATCGGCACCGTCGAGTTGGCGTTCCGGGGCGAGTTCACGCGCTTCAGCGACTTGGTAGAGGACGACCACCTGCCCGAGCGGCGCGGCAGCTCTCAGTCCGGCGATGTGCCCTTCTGAGGAAACGGTCCCTGGCGCGCCCGGCGACACCGATCCCGAAGCCGCGCGCGCCGGCGCGATCCTGACCATCGACCTGGGCGCGCTCGCCGACAACTATCGGCGCCTTTGCGCCGAGCTGGGCGGCGTGCCCTGCGCCGCCGTGGTCAAGGCGGACGGCTACGGCCTGGGTTTGACGCGGGTGGCGCCCGCCCTGTTCCAGGCCGGCGCGCGGCGCTTCTTCGTGGCCCAACTCGGCGAGGCGGTCGCGCTGCGCGGCGCGGTCCCCGAGGCGGCCGAAATATTGGTGCTCAACGGCTTGGCCGCCGGTCCGGCAGCGGAGTTCCGGGCCCGGCGCATCGTTCCCGTGCTCAATTCCCTCGGCGAGGTCGACACCTGGCGCGCCGAAGCGCGCGCGGCCGGAAATCCGCTGCCCGCGGCGCTTCACATCGACACCGGCATGAGCCGCCTCGGCCTGCCCCGGGGCGAACTCGATACACTGGCCGCCGAGCCGGGCCGATTGGACGGAATCTCGCTGACCCATGTCATGAGCCACCTAGCTTGCGCGGACACGCCTCGGCACCCGCTCAATGCCGCCCAGCTCGCCGAATTCCGCGCCGCGCGTGCGCGCCTGCCCGCCGCCCCGGCCAGCTTGGCCAACTCCTCGGGCATCTTCCTGGGCGCCGACTACCATTTCGACCTGGCCCGCCCCGGGGTCGCGCTCTACGGCATCAATCCGATCCCCGGCCGCCCCAATCCCATGCGCCAAGTGGTTCGCCTGCAAGGAAAAATACTACAGCTGCGCGAGATTGACGCTCACCGAACCGTTGGCTATGGTGCGAGCTATCGCGCCGCCGAGCCGACCCGAGTCGCGACCGTCGCGGTCGGATATGCCGACGGCTACCTGAGGTCGCTTTCGAACTGTGGCAGCGCTTGGCTCGGCAATCAGCGGGTCCCCGTGGTGGGACGTGTCTCGATGGATTTGATCACGCTCGACGTCTCCGGCGTCTCCCCCAACAGCGCGCGGCCTGGCGCCTTGGTCGACCTGATCGGGCCGGAACTCACCGCCGACCACGTCGCGGAAGCCGCGGGCACCATCGGCTACGAGATTCTGACCAGTTTGGGCCGGCGCTATCACCGGGTCTATATAGGCGGTCAATACCAATGAGCGCTGATAATGACCCATAGAGACGGCTTCCCAAGGTTTTCGGCAAGGAGCGTGTGGCGCAGCGATGCGGCACATCGGCAGCCGCGCGCCCCGTCCACAAACATTGGGCCGCCCGAAAGCCTTGGGAAGCCGCCTGCGGTCGCGCGGGCGAACCGGCAGGGGACTCCCTTGGGGCGTCGGGAAGCCTTGCCGATGACCCACATCGCCCGCGGCTCCCCTCCTGCCCGCCCCCTGGCCCGACGGATCGCCCACGCGATCTCTATGGGCCATTATCAACGCTCATTGGTATAGGACATGCCGATTCTTCAACCTATCGGCCGGACCGTCCTGCGATTTTTCGAGGCCACCGGCCGGTTGAGCCTGTTCGCGTTCACCGCGATCACCCACTGCGTACGGCCGCCGTTCTATCCGCGCCTGATCGGCCGCCAGATGGTCGAGATCGGCTTTTACTCGCTGCCGGTCGTCGGCCTGACCGCAATCTTCACCGGCATGGTGCTGGCGCTGCAGAGCTACACCGGCTTCGCTCGCTTTTCCGCCGAGAGCGCTGTCCCCAACGTGGTCGTCGTCTCGATTACGCGCGAGCTCGGCCCGGTGCTCGCCGCGCTCATGGTCGCCGGCCGGGTCGGCGCCGCCATGGCGGCCGAAATCGGCACCATGCGCGTGACCGAGCAGATCGACGCCCTCGATACGCTCGCTACCAATCCGTTCAAGTACCTGATCGCCCCGCGCCTGATCGCGGGGTCGACCATGATGCCGCTTCTGGTGCTGATCGCCGATGTGATCGGCGTGTTCGGTGGCTATGTGGTGTCGATCTACAAGCTGGGCTTCAACCCCCACATCTACCTGAAAAATACCATCGATTTCATGGAATTCCAGGATGTGGTCTCCGGACTGGTCAAGGCCTCGGTGTTCGGCTTCCTGATCACGCTGATGGGCTGCTACCACGGCTACAACTCACGGGGCGGCGCCCAGGGCGTCGGCGCCGCGACCACCAACGCGGTGGTGTCGGCCTCGATCCTAATCCTGAGCTTCAACTACCTCATCACCGAGATGTTCTTCGCCAGATGACCGATTCAGCCAATTCAACGCAAACCGCCGCGACTCCGGCCCTGGCCACCCCCAAGATCCGCATCCGCGGCCTGCACAAGTCCTTCGGCGACAAGGTGGTGCTCGACGGCCTCGATCTCGACGTCGGCGTCGGCGAGTCGGTGGTGGTGATCGGCGGCTCCGGCACCGGAAAATCGGTGTTGCTCAAGTGTATCCTAGGCCTGCTCCACCCCGAGGACGGCAGCATCGAAATCGACGGCGAGGAGATGGTCGGCCTGAACGGACGGGAGCGCGACCGGGTCTTGCGCAAGTTCGGCATGCTGTTTCAGAACGCCGCCTTGTTCGATTCGCTGCCGGTCTGGGAAAACGTCGCCTTCGGCCTGATCGAGGGCGAGCGCAAGGAGCGCTACGAGGCCAGGGTGATCGCGTTCGAGAAGCTGGCCGCGGTCGGCCTGGGCTCGGACGTGGGCCTGCTCTCGCCGGCCGAGCTCTCGGGCGGCATGCGCAAGCGCGTCGGCCTGGCGCGCGCCATCGCCACCGAGCCCGAGGTCATCTTCTTCGACGAACCGACCACCGGCCTCGACCCGATCATGGGCGACGTGATCAACGACTTGATCATCAAGTGCGTGCGCGAGCTCGGCGCGACCGCGCTGTCGATCACTCACGACATGGCCAGCGCGCGGAAGATCGCCAATCGCATCGCCATGCTTTACGACGGCAAGATCATCTGGGCCGGGCCGGTGGCCGAGATCGACGCTTCGGGCAGCGCCTACGTGGAGCAGTTCATCCACGGCCGCGCCGAGGGGCCGATCAAGATGCAGCTCCGCGCCCTCTAAAGCCTTGGCCAAGGCCCGAGCCCGATACGTCTGTCAGAGCTGCGGCGCCGCGGCGGCCCGTTGGTCCGGGCGTTGCGAAGCCTGCGGCGCGTGGAACGCGATCGTCGAGGAGGCGTCACGGCCGAGCCCGCCCGGGGGCCTGGGAAAAGGCGGCGGGCGCCGCGGCAAGGCGATCGAATTCGTCGGCATCGAGGGCCAGGCCGATGCCGAACCTCGCCGCGCCAGCGGAATCGCCGAGTTCGACCGGGTTTGCGGTGGCGGCCTGGTGCCTGGCTCCACGGTATTGATCGCCGGCGACCCTGGAATCGGCAAGTCGACCCTGTTGTTGCAGGTCGCTGGCGCACTCGGCGCGGGAGACGGGCCGGCGGACTCGGCCGTCTGCGCTTACGTCTCGGGCGAGGAGGCGGTTGAGCAGTTGCGCTTGCGCGCGCGCCGCTTGGGCCTGACCGCCGCGCGGGTGCTGCTCGCCACCGCGACCTCGGTGCGCGACATCGCCGCCAGCCTCGACATCGCGAAACCGCCGGCCGTGGTGGTCATCGATTCGATCCAGACCATGTTCGTGGACAGCCTGGATTCGGCGCCGGGCACGGTGTCCCAGGTGCGCGCCAGCGCCCAGGAACTGATCCGTCTGGCCAAGGCGCGCGGTTTCGTCCTGCTGCTGGTCGGTCACGTCACCAAGGATGGCCAGATCGCCGGGCCCAAGGTGCTCGAGCACATGGTCGATACCGTGCTCGCCTTCGAGGGCGAGCGCGGCCACCAGTTCCGCATCCTGCGCGCGACCAAAAACCGCTACGGCCCGACCGACGAGATCGGCGTCTTCGAGATGACCGACGCCGGGTTGACCGAAGTCGCCAACCCCTCGGCCCTGTTCCTGGCCGAGCGGCGCGGCAACCTGGCCGGCGCGGCGGTCTTCGCCGGGATCGAGGGCAGCCGCCCGATCCTGGTCGAAATCCAGGCCCTGGTCTCGCCCTCGCCGCTGGCGACCCCGCGCCGGGCAGTGGTCGGTTGGGACGGCGGGCGCCTGGCCATGGTGTTGGCCGTGCTCGAGGCGCGCTGCGGGTTGGTATTGGCAGGCAAGGAGGTCTATCTGAACGTCGCCGGAGGGTTGCGCGTGGGCGAGCCGGCGGCGGATCTTGCGGTCGCCGCCGCCCTGGTTTCCGCCGCCACCGATCACCCGGTCCCCGCCGAGACCGTGGTATTCGGCGAAATTGGACTGTCGGGGGAGATTCGCGCGGTCAGTCAGGCCGAGGCGCGACTCAAGGAGGCCGCCAAGCTGGGCTTCACCGGCGCTTGGACGCCGACGCGGCGCAAGAGCGGCGGCCGCAAGAAAGCTGGCCAGAGGAACACTGACCAAAAGGATGGCGGAAAAACCGGCCTGGAAGTCCAGGAGATCGCTCACCTGCAGGACCTGGTGCGCCTGGTTACCGAACCGCGCGGACCTCGGCTGGCGGCGGCGCGCGGACCCGAATCGGGCTAGGAGGGCGGATCGGAAACCATGGATACGCCTCCCATCAATCTGACCGATGCCGCGGTCGTTCTGGTGATCGTGATCTCGGGCCTGCTCGCTTTCTTCCGCGGCTTGGTCCACGAGGTCCTAGCGGTGATTTCCTGGATTGGGGCGGTGATGGCGACGCTCTATGGATTCTCCTACGCCCGGCCCTATGCCACCGAGCTGATCTCGGTGCCGCTGATTGCCGATATGGTCGCGGGAACCAGCATCTTTCTGGTCACGCTCGTCGTGTTGTCGTTGCTGACCAACTTCGTCTCGCACCGCATCCGCAGCAGCGCCCTGGGGCCATTGGACCGTTCCCTCGGGTTGGTCTTCGGGTTCTTGCGCGGCGCGGCGCTGATCGCCGTCGCCTGGCTCCTCTTTACCACGCTGCTGCCGCGCGAGGACCATCCGGCATGGATCACCGAGGCCAAGGTCCGGCCGCTGGTGGAGCGCGGCACCGTACTGCTGGTCTCGGTCCTGCCAAAGCGGCTGCGTGGCGAATTAGGTGAAAAATCCGGTGCCGCCAAGACCGGGCTCGAGGATCTCAAGCGGCTGCAGGATTTTCAGAATTTACTCAATCCGCCCGCGAAAGACGATGCGCCGACCGGTGAACCCGGCTATAACACCCGCGAGCGGAACGAGATGCGGCGCGCCATCGAAGGCATCGGCGGAACCGGTGAGGAATCTCAGTGATCGCGAGCCATCCTTTCGACGATAAGCTCCACGAGGAATGCGGCGTCTTCGGCATTCATCGCCACAAGGACGCCGCCGCCCATACCGCGCTTGGCCTGCATGCCCTCCAGCACCGCGGCCAGGAAGCGGCCGGCATGGTCGTCTACGACGGCAAGCAGTTCAACGCCCATCGCGAATTGGGGCTGGTCGGCGACATTTTCTCCAGCGAGCGGGTGATGAACCGGCTGACCGGTCACGCCGCGATCGGGCACACGCGTTACTCGACCACCGGGGAGACGGCGCTGCGCAACGTCCAGCCGCTGTTCGCCGATCTGCAGTTCGGCGGCTTCGCCCTGGCCCACAACGGCAACCTGACCAACGCGATGGCGCTGCGCCGGGAGTTGGTCGCGCGCGGTTCGCTGTTTCAGTCGACTTCCGACACCGAGGTCATCGTTCACCTCATGGCGACCTCGGAGTACAAAAGCGTGGTCGACCGCATGACCGACGCGCTGCGCCGTATCGAGGGCGCCTACTCCCTGGTGGCGCTGACCGATTCCTGCGTCATCGGGGTGCGCGATCCGCTCGGCGTGCGGCCGCTGGTGATCGGGCGTCTGGGCGAGACCCACATCGTGACCTCGGAGACCTGCGCGCTCGATATTATCGGGGCCGAACTGGTGCGCGAGGTCGAGGCCGGCGAAATGGTGGTGTTGGACGACTCCGGTATCCATTCGCTGCGACCTTTCCCACCGGCACGGCAACGCTTTTGCGTCTTCGAATACATTTACTTCGCCCGTCCCGATTCGGTGATGGAAGGATCGAGCGTTTACGAACGGCGCAAAGAGATCGGCGTCCAACTCGCGAAAGAGAGCGGCATCGAGGCCGACGTGGTGATCCCGGTACCCGATTCAGGCGTGCCGGCGGCGATCGGCTATGCCGCGGCCGCGGGTATTCCCTTCGAGCTCGGCATCATCCGCAACCACTACGTCGGGCGCACCTTCATCGAGCCGGCCCAGCAGATTCGCCACCTCGGCGTCCGTCTCAAGCACAACGCCAACCGGGCCAGTCTGACCGGCAAGCGGGTGGTGCTGGTCGACGACTCCATCGTCCGCGGCACGACCTCGGTAAAGATCGTGGAGATGGTCCGCGCGGCTGGCGCGACCGAGGTGCATATGCGCATCGCCGCGCCGCCGAACGCCCATTCCTGCTTCTACGGCATCGATACGCCGGAAGAAGGCGAACTTCTGGCCTCGCACATGGACGTGGCCCAGATGAACGCGCATATCGGCACCGACAGCTTGGCGTTTATCTCCCTGGACGGTCTGTACCGGGCCATGGGCGAGCCGGGACGCGATCCCGACGCGCCACGGTTCTGCGACGCCTGTTTTACCGGGGACTACCCGACCCAACTGACCGACCGCGACGGCGACGAACAGTCGAACCAACTGTCCCTGCTGGCCGAACTCGCTTGAGCCAGGCCGCAAGAGTTGGCGGCGGGGCAACCGGCAGCGGCCGCCTGGCCGGACGCATCGCGCTCGTCACCGGAGCTTCGCGCGGCATTGGCGCGGCCGTCGCCCGGCGCTTCGCCGCCGAGGGCGCGCAGCTGGTCCTGGTCGCGCGCACCGTGGGCGGGCTCGAAGAATTGGACGACCGGATTCGGGAGGACGGCGGCCAGGGCGCGACCCTGGTGCCGCTCGATTTGCGCGAGTTCGACGCCATCGACCGCCTGGGCGCCTCGCTCTACGAGCGTTTCGGCCACCTCGACGTGCTGGTCGGCAACGCCGGTGTGCTCGGCACGCTGTCGCCGGTCGGCCACATCGAGCCGCCGGGCTGGGCCGAGGTCATGGACATCAACCTGACCGCCAACTGGCGGCTGATCCGCAGCCTCGACCCGCTGCTGCGACGCGCGGAGGCCGGCCGCGCGATCTTCGTCAGCTCCGGCGCGGCGGCGACGGCGCATGCCTACTGGGGCGCCTACGCGGTGTCCAAGGCGGCGCTGGAAATGCTGGTCAAGACCTACGCCGCCGAGCTCGCCAAAACCAACGTTCGCGCCAACTTGATCGACCCCGGCGCGGTCCGCACCGCCATGCGCGCCAAAGCCTTCCCGGGCGAGGACCCCGAGACCCTGCGCACTCCCGAAGCCGTCGCCGAGACTTTCGTGGAGTTGGCCGAGGCCGCCTGCACCAAGAACGGCAAGGTCGTGCGGGCTTATTGAAGCTCCGAGACTTCTATTTTTTCTTCGGTGCGTAGGGGTTCTCGCCCTTGCGTAGGGCGATTCGGATCGGGGTGCCGGGCAGGTCGAAATCCTCCCGGATCGCGTTCTCCAGATAGCGCAGGTAGGAATCGGGCAATTTATTGGGCCGCGAGCAGAAAATCGCGAAGCTGGGCGGCCGGGTCTTGGCCTGGGTGATGTAGCGCAGCTTGATGCGCCGTCCGCCGGGCGCGGGGGGCGGGTGGCGCTCGATGGTGGTGGCCAGCCAGCGGTTGAGAGCGGCGGTGGGAATGCGCCGGTTCCAAATTTCATAGGCGGTGAAGACCGCGTCCAGCAGGCGGTCCAACTTGTCGCCCCGGAGCGCCGAGATGGTCACC
>SMVA01317524.1_pt1 | contig 13797 bp, 12 predicted proteins | sample 2456451 | NCBI WGS metagenome assembly SMVA01 (sample SAMN11095933, study PRJNA526329) | marine sediment metagenome | biome: Marine sediment; feature: Surficial sediment; material: Deep marine sediment; isolation source: Hadal surficial sediment | place: Pacific Ocean | collected 2014-05 | depth...
GGGTTTTCGGTTGTCCTGGTAGGGGGGCAGGATTTCGCCCTCCGCGCTATGCAAATAAAAAGACCACCCTCCTTTTGGAGGGCGGCCTTTATTATTTGGTAGCGGGGGTAGGATTTGAACCTACGACCTTCGGGTTATGAGCCCGACGAGCTGCCAGACTGCTCCACCCCGCATCGACAGGAGCGGCATGATACGGCCTGTTTGCTGGATTTACAACCCATTCCGAGCGTCATTTTCAGCAAATATTTCGCTTCATTCGGGATCTGGTTTCAGGACGAACCGATTACCTGAATACACAGCGTCATCAACCATCCTGGCGCAATGCCGAGTGCCAGAATCGAGACGCCATTGAGGCTCAATACGAGCTGTGTATCGAGCCCTGCCTGGAACACCGACTTGTCTTCTGCCGCGTCGAAATACATGTACCAGATAACTCGCAGGTAGTAATACGCCCCTACAACAGAAGCCAGCACCATCAGGATTGCCAGCCCCGGGAAACCGGCAAGCAATACGGCATTAATGACGTTCAACTTGGCGAAGAATCCCACCCAGGGCGGCACACCGGCCATGCCGAACATGACAAACAGCATCATCAGCGCGAACCAGGGGCTGCGGGCAGCCAATCCCTTGAAATCGGCTATGTCTTCAGCTTCAAAGCCATTGCGGCTCAATAATATGACCATGCCGAACGCTGCGCTAGCCATCACTACATACGTCAACGCGTAATACAGCGCCGCCGAATATCCCACGTCCGAGCCTGTGAAGATCGCCAGCAGGATGAAGCCGACATGCGCAATCGCTGAATAGCCGAGCATTCGCTTGATGTTCGTCTGTGCAATCGCGACCACGTTGCCGATGACGAGTGACAACACCGCAACGACCATGATCATTCCCTGCCAGGCATCGTGCAGCCCGGCAAAGCCATCAACCAGTATGCGCATCGTTAAGGCCAGTGCCGCAAGCTTGGGCGCTGACGCAATGTACAGGGTCACTGGTGTGCGAGCGCCTTCATAAACATCGGGAAGCCACATGTGGAACGGTACTGCGCCAAACTTGAAGGCAATACCCACAATCATGAACGCCAGCCCGAACCAGAGCGGCAGGCTGTTCAATTCTGGGTTGGCAGCAAGCGCATTCGCGATTTCATCGAAGCGCAACGCGCCCGTAACGCCGTAGACCCAGGAAATGCCGTATAAAAGCGCACCGGACGCTATGGCTCCAAGCACGAAATACTTCATTGCCGATTCTGCTGCTTTCGCCGAATTTCGATCGAACGCCACCAAGGCATAGAGTGAAAGCGACAATGTTTCCAGGCCGAGGTACATGGTCAACATGCTGTTCGCCGATATCATCACCATCATGCCAAGCAGGCCGAACAAGCCCAGCAGAAAGTATTCGCCTTTCAACAGGTCGTTTTGCTTCAGGTAGTCACGCGCGTAAAGAAAACCAATCGCGACAAAGCCGACTGCGGCCAGCTTCAGCACTTGAGAAAATGCATCGCTGACATAGCTGCCGTCGAACAACAAGGTTCGCGCTTCCGGTGCGGTTGCGAGCAGTGACCAACCTGTGACCGCCAACGCGGCGATGCTTAGCCAGAATGTAATGACCCGTTTCTCGTCGCTGATCATCAGGTCCGCGATCAATACGACGCAGATCATGATAAGCAGCGTTATTTCAGGTGCTGCGGGAAGTAGTTCAGTAAAACTCATATCAAAAACCTGGCAGCTTGGTTCGACTCACTTGCTCGACCAGTTGCTCGATTGTCGCAGACATCATGTCCACGAGCGGCGCCGGATACAGTCCGAGCGCCAACACGGCAATGGCGAGAATACCAAGCACGATGAACTCCCGAGAATTCACATCCTTGAGATCCTGTACGTGCTGATTGGCAACCTCGCCGTATATCACTCGCTTGACCATCCAAAGTGTATAAGCAGCCCCCAGAATCAACGTGGTCGCAGCAAGAAAGGCGTACCAGAAATTCGCTTTGAAACTGGCAATGATCACCATGAATTCACCGACGAAACCCGATGTGCCGGGAAGTCCGGCATTCGCCATGGCGAACAGGACCATGAATGCAGCGAAGATGGGCATGGTATTCGCGACGCCACCGTAGTCGGCTATCTGCCGGGAATGCATGCGGTCATAGAGCACCCCAACGCACAGGAACATGGCGCCCGAAACAAGCCCATGTGAAATCATCTGCACCATGCCGCCGGTTACGCCCAAAGCTGCACCCGACCCGGTGTCTGTCGCCACTGACCACACGATGAAAAATCCGAGAGTGACGAATCCCATGTGCGCGATCGACGAGTATGCGATCAGCTTTTTCATGTCCGTCTGCATCAACGCGACAAAACCGATGTAGACAACGGCAATCAATGAAAGTCCGATCATTAACAATGCGAAGTGCTGGCTACCATCCGGCAACATCGGCATCGACAGCCTGATGAATCCGTAGCCACCCATCTTCAACATGATTGCGGCCAGGACAACCGATCCACCTGTGGGTGCCTCGACGTGAGCGTCCGGTAGCCAGGTATGCACCGGCCACATGGGCACTTTGACCGCGAATGCGAGCAGGAAGGCGATGAAAATGAGCTGCTGTTCCAACAGCGTCAATGGCATGTCGACAAATGCCGAAAATTCGAAACTGCCGGTCTTCCCGTAAAGATAAATAAAGGCAACCAGCATCAAGACAGAGCCGAGAAACGTGTACAGGAAAAACTTCAGCGTCGCATAAACTCGTCTTTCGCCACCCCAGATACCAATGATCAGGAACATCGGCACCAGCATCGCTTCCCAGAACACATAGAAAAGGACGGCGTCCAGGGAGGCAAATACACCGATCATCAAGCCTTCCAGAATCAGGAAGGCGGCGAAGTATTGGGCGGACCGCATCTTGATGTTGTCCCAGCCCGCAATTACAACCAGTGGCGTGATAAAGGTCGTCAGCAGTATCAGTGGCGTCGAAATTCCATCAACGCCAATGTGATAGGTAACGTTTAATGCAGCGATCCAGTCGGCACTCTCGACAAACTGCATGTCGGCTATGGAGACATCGAAGTTCGAATACAAAAGCAGGCTAAGCAGCAAGGTCAGAACCGAGATGGCCAAGGTCAGATATCGCATCGCATTGGCACGAGACGACGACACGTCTCCGCCATCGCCCGCAAGCAGCACGGCCACACCGCCGAAGATCGGCAGCCAGATCAAAAAACTCAATATGTTATGCGTTAGATCCATCTGCGCTATGTCATCCACAAAAACCAGCCAAGGAACAATGTAAGGGCAATAATCATCGCGAAGGCATAGTGATAGAGGTAACCGGTTTGTAGCTGGCGCAGTACGCCTGCCAGTCGCCTGACACTATTGGCCGTTCCATTCACAAGGATTCCGTCGATGAGCAACAAGTCACCCTTCTTGAATAAAAACTCGCCCGCGTTTCGACCGCCGGCCGCAAAACCCTTTATCCACAAGTCGTCGAAGTAATATTTTTGAACCAGAACGCTGTACAGGCCGGAAAACTTCTCGCTTAACATTTTCGGTATGTCCGGACGTTTCAAGAACAGGAACCACGCTGTTAACGCACCGGCAGCCGCGAGATAAACAGCGGGGCTCTGAAATGCGTGCATCAGGAATGCGGCACTGCCATGAAAGGACTCGCCCATGTGCGCGAGGACATCATGCGCATTACTGATGACGATTGAATTGGCGAAGTAGCCTTCAAACAATACCGGGCCGATGGTGTACCAACCGATGAACGCAGACGGAATCGCGAGCAGGATAAGCGGAATGGTTACGACCCATGGCGATTCATGCAGATCCGACCGGGTTTCCTCATCCATGCGTTCTTTGCCGTGGAATACCAGGAAGAACAGTCGGAACGAGTAAAGTGCCGTCACAAATACGCCTAACAGGACGCTTAGATAGGCGATCCAGTAAACAGCGCCCTGCCCTTGCCAGTGCGAATGTTTGACTGCTTCGATTAATGCATCTTTCGAAAAGAATCCGGAACTGCCCGGGAAACCGATCAATGCCAGCGTGCCGATAAGAGACGTCCAGTAAGTGATCGGCAAATACTTCCGCAACCCACCCATCTTGCGGATGTCCTGCTCGTGGTGCATGGCGATGATGACAGAACCTGCCGCCAGGAACAGGAGCGCTTTGAAGAATGCGTGGGTCATCAGGTGGAATATCGCAGCACTGTATGCCGAGACGCCGAGTGCCACCGTCATGTAACCCAATTGTGACAACGTGGAGTAGGCAATGACGCGTTTGATGTCGTTTTGCACGATGCCGAGCAAGCCCATAAAGAATGCGGTAATTGCGCCGATGGTTACTACAACCGCAAGCGCCGTTTCCGACAACTCGAATAACGGCGACATCCTTGCAACCATAAAGATGCCGGCCGTGACCATGGTTGCCGCGTGGATTAAAGCAGAGATCGGCGTCGGGCCTTCCATCGAATCTGGCAGCCACACATGCAACGGCGCCTGTGCTGACTTGCCCATCGCTCCAATGAACAGGCAAATGCAGATTACGGTCATGGCATTCCAGGGACTACCGCCGAACAGCTCAATGCTTTGCTCCGCAATCTCCGGCGCTTTCGCAAATACCGTGGCGTAATCAAGTGAATTGGTGAACATGACGACGCCGGCGATGCCAAGGATAAATCCGAAGTCACCGACACGATTGACGAGGAATGCTTTCAAATTTGCAAAAATTGCCGTTTCTTTCTTGAACCAGAATCCAATCAGCAGATAAGACATCAGGCCAACCGCCTCCCAGCCGAAGAACAGCTGCAGGAAGTTGTTGGACATTACGAGCATCAACATCGCGAATGTAAATAGCGAGATGTAACTGAAGAACCGTTGATAGCCCGGGTCATCGGTCATGTAACCGATCGTGTACACGTGCACCATCAATGAAACAAAGGTAACTACGACCATCATCAGGGCCGTGAGCCGGTCGATCAGAAAGCCAACCTCCATTCGCAAACCGTCGGCAACGGCCCACGTGTACAGGTTGTAATTTTCTGCCTCACCGCCATCGAAATACAGGTGTTTGAAGACCAGCACCGACAGCACGAATGCAATACCCACTGCGATATTGGTAATCCAGTGCGACGCAGACCGGCCAATTTGCTTGCCGAACAGACCGGCAACAATGGCCGCCACCAAGGGCGCAAGAACAATTGTGAGATGATAGTTATGCATCTCCGGCCATCAGCCCTTCATCGAATCCAGTTCCTGGACGTTTATGGACTGCTTGTTGCGGAACAGCACGATCAAAATCGCCAGGCCGATCGCTGCCTCTGCAGCGGCGACCGTCAGAATGAAGAAAACAAACACTTGCCCAGCGTCATCGCCCAGGTATCGGGAAAACGCAATAAAATTGAAATTGACTGCCAGCAACATCAGTTCAATGCACATCAACAACAAGATAAGATTGCGTCGGTTGATGAAAATACCGGCAACACTCAACGCGAATAAAATCGCCGATACCGTCAAATAATGCTGAAGACCGATCATTGTTCGGACTCTGATTTCATCTTGACGAGTCGAACGCGATCCTCACTTCGAACCGCAACCTGCTCCGCAATATTCTGCAGCTTCAGGCCGGGGCGTTTTCGCATTGTCAGCGTGATTGCTGCGACTATCGCCAGCAACAAGATCACTCCTGCGATCTCGAACGCGTATACATGTTTTGTATACAACACCGCGCCCAGCGCCTTGGTATTGCTGTAGTCGGCGGGCATTGGTGCAAAGCCCATCGTTGTTGCGTCTAACTGGCCACGTGCCCAGATAACCTGCACCAGCTCTACAACCATCAGTACTGCCACGAGTACGCCCAGTGGCGCATATCGAGTAAGCCCGCTCCTGTCCTTTTCGACGTTGACGTCCAGCATCATGACAACGAACAGGAACAACACCATGACTGCACCAACGTAGACGAGCACCAATACCAACGCGAGAAACTCGGCGCCAATCAGCAACCACAATACAGCGCTTTGAAAAAATGCCAGCACGAGGAACATGACCGAATGCACCGGGTTGCGAGAAAAAATCACGCCAAGCGCAGCGCCCGTCAGCACTGTCGCAAAAAAGTAAAAGAGAATGGTCACAAACAAAACTTCGTCACCCCTTTCAGCACATCCAGATTCGCAAAATGTTCAAGAATAATCATGGCTATTTGTACTTTGCGTCGGCTGCTAAGTCTGCGGATATCATGGCTTCAAACTTGTCGCCGATCGCCATTAATTTATCCTTGGTCATAATATTTTCGCCGGTGGCTTCCATGTGGTATTCGTGAATTCGTGTTTCAACAATCGCGTCCACCGGGCAAGCCTCTTCGCAAAAACCGCAATAAATGCACTTGAATAAATCGATGTCGTAGCGGGTCGTGCGCCGGGTTCCGTCATCACCGACGTGCGACTCGATGGTGATCGCCAATGCCGGGCAAACGGCTTCGCATAATTTGCACGCGATACAACGCTCTTCGCCATTTGGATAGCGGCGCAATGCATGCAGTCCACGAAATCGATATGACTGCGGCGTTTTCTCTTCCGGGTATTGAATCGTGACACTGCGTTTAAAGAAGGTCCGCAGCGTTACAGACAGGCCCAGCCATAATTCCCACAAGAGAAACGTTTTGATGAGTCTTCGTATTTTATTCATCGACCTAAGCTGCCAATCGCGTCCACGGCCCCAAATGCAGCCATGCCATTACGCCTTCAACCGCAATCCAGACAATTGTGACCGGGATAAAGACCTTCCAGCCGAGCCGCATAATCTGATCGTATCGATATCGTGGAAAAGTGGCTCGCAACCAGAAAAACACAAATATAAAGAAGCAAATCTTCGCCGCCAGCCAAACGAAACTGGGTTCCCGCAACCATGCCCCATCCCCAAGAAACGCCCAGCCCTCGAACGGCGACGCCCATCCACCAAGGAAAAAGATCGCGGTCAGCGCGGAGACCAACACAATGTTCGCGTACTCCGCGAGAAAGAACACGGCGAACGCAACGCCTGAATATTCTACGTGATAACCCGCAACAATCTCCGACTCACCTTCAGCGACGTCAAATGGCGCTCGATTGGTTTCGGCGACACCGGAAATAAAAAAGACGAAAAATAGCGGCAGCAACGGGATCAGAAACCAGTGACTGACGCCACCGGACTGTGCTCGAGTAATATCGCCCAGGTTCAGGCTGCCTGCTGCCATGATGACGCCAACCAGAGCAAAGCCCATTGCGATCTCGTAGGCCACGATCTGCGCCGCCGATCTCATTGCGCCCAAAAATGCGTATTTCGAGTTGGTCGCCCAACCGGCAAGAATGATTCCGTAAACACCTACCGAGGTTAATGCAAGCACATACAACAGTCCCGCATTGATGTCTGCGATAACGAATGACGGCGACAACGGAATGACCGCCCAGGCAGCCAGCGCCGGCACAATGGATAAAACAGGGGCGATGACAAACAAGTATCGATTGGACTTCTGCGGGATTACGACTTCTTTGATAAGCAACTTGAGGACGTCCGCAAACGGTTGCCCCAGGCCCCACGGCCCTACACGATTTGGCCCAAGGCGACCCTGCATGTAACCAATAACTTTCCGCTCAAAATAAGTCGTGAACGCAACCACGAGAATCACGGTGATGGTTACCAGCAAAATCTTGGATAGCATCACGATCAGGAGCTGGACATCGGCCGGAACAAGATTCCAGAGATCAACGATGGGTTGCATCAGGGCAGCCATCAGATGACTTCACCACGACTGCGTCTGGCTTCGGGGGTCAGTTGCAAAGACACTGCCCTGCGAACGACGCCGTCAACCTGGTAGATCGGCACATCCAGATTCGATTCCGCGTCGTCTGCGCCATCCGGTTTCGCTACGGCTTTCTCCTGGCGAGCGGAGTTATCGGGCATCAAATCACCGATGGCTGCTTGCAAAGCGTCACGAACTTCGATGCTTGATTCGAAATCAGAGTCCGGCACGTCCAAAAGATTCGCCAGCACCCGCAAAACCTTCCAACCAGGACGCGCTTCCCCGACTGGATTGGCAACGCCCGCAAAACTTTGCCAGCGACCCTCGCAATTGACAAACGTCCCGGACGTTTCGGCGAATGTGCCGATCGGCAATAATAAGTCCGCACAGGTCTCGAGCGCGTATGTTTTGTAGGGGGTAAACGCTGCAACGAACTTCTGCTTCGAAAAATGCTCTACGGCATCACTGCCGTTACCAAGATCTGCGTCCGGTTCCAGACCAAACAGCACTAGCGCATCCGATTTGCCGGACAACATGTCTGTAACGCTGTTACCGCAGCTGTTGCGAGCTACGCCGCCGCGATTGCGATGGGGTAAAACGCCAGCCAGATGGGCCCCTGCAGAATTCGCCCCGTCTGACAGGACACCGAAACCTGAACCCGTCATATCCGCGATGGCGGCCGCAAGCGCCCTGACCGCAGATGACGCCGGATGCCGATTCGCGATTGTGCCGAGGAGCACTCGACTCGCTTTACCTGCCTTAAGCTTCGCTGCTATTTGCTTCTGCTCGGCCGTTGCTGTCACACCAGAGCAAATAGTGGTCACCGCCGCAGGCAAACCTGAAGATTCCGCTGCGGCGACAGCAATTCCTGCCAACAACTCAACCAGACCGTCATCCGCAGCATATGCGGCGACGTCAAAGTGGTATTCATATGTCTCAGTGTTGGCAAAACAAACCTGGGCCCCGCCAAGCGCCGCCTTGCGAATGCGATGGCCGATAATAGGTGCTTCATGTCGCACGTTCGACCCAGCAATCAAAATCGCGTCGGCGTTTTCCAGGTCCGCGATATCCGAGCCAATCCATGGAAACAGCGGATCAACGTCCTGGTCAGAGAAATCCTGACGTCGAAGTCGATGATCAATATTCGACGTTCTGAGCTGATCCGCGATCCGCGCCAGCAAATGACTCTCTTCAATTGTCGATGACGGTGACACCAATATATTCGTCAGTTGTGGATCCGCGCCTTTCAGAGATTCTGCTAATCTTTGCAGCGCATCGTCCCAATCGATGTCGCGCCATTCGTCATTTTCTTTTATTCGTGGCTTCAGCAAGCGGTCGCTGCTGTAAATTCCCTCATAGCTGAATCGGTCTCTGTCCGACAGCCAGGTCTCATTAATCGCTTCGTTTCTGTTGGGAACGATTCGCTTGATACGTCCGCGCAGAACATGCGCATGCATGTTCGAGCCAACGCAGTCGTGAGGAGCGATTGTTTGCCGCTGCACCATTTCCCATGCACGCGCGCTGTAACGATAGGGTTTGTTGTTCAGCGCACCGACCGGGCACAGATCAATAATATTGGCCGACAGTTCATGATCGACACTCTTTTCAATAAACGTGCTGATCTGCATGTTCTCGGCACGCCCGATCGTTCCAAGCTCGGGCATGCCCGCGATCTCTTCGCCAAATCGAACACATCGCGTGCAATGAATACAACGCGTCATATCCGTCGATACCAACGGGCCCAGATCTTTGTCTTTAACGACGCGCTTGCGATCGTTGTAACGGGAAATGTCCCGTCCATAACCCATCGCAAGATCCTGCAACTCGCACTCGCCGCCCTGATCGCATATCGGGCAATCGAGCGGGTGGTTGATCAGCAAGAACTCCATGGTCGCTTTTTGGGCCGCGATCGCATAGGCCGATCGGGTGAATACTTTCATGCCTTCTGTGACTGGTGTCGCACAGGCCGGCATTGGCTTCGGCGCTTTCTCCACTTCGACCAGGCACATTCGGCAATTTGCAGCGATGCTTAACTTTTCGTGATAACAAAAACGGGGAATATAGGCGCCAATGGAGTCGGTCGCTTCGATCAGCATCTGACCCTTGCGCGCTTCGACCGTTTTGCCGTCGACTTCAATATGGATAATGTCGTCGCTCACGCCGCCGCCTCTCGATCGCTGTCAACAACGCTGCGACCCTGATTCTGGATCATGTATTCGAATTCACTGTGAAACTGTTTGAGGAAACTTTGTACTGGCCACGCGGCTGCGTCACCCAATGCACAAATCGTATGGCCCTCAATTCTGTCGGCGACATCCTTGAGCTTAACGAGATCTTCTGCTTCGCCCTTGCCTTCCATAATGCGGGTGAGCATTCGGTACAACCAGCCCGTGCCCTCACGGCATGGCGTGCACTGGCCACAGGATTCCGCCATGTAAAATCGTGAAATTCGGCGCAAGACTCTCACCATGCAGGTTGTTTCATCCATCACAATGACTGCGCCGGTACCGAACGAGGACCCTGCCTGCTGCAGCGAGTTGTAATCCATGGTGCAATCCATGATGGTTTCTGCACGCATCACGGGGACAGATGATCCGCCCGGAATTACCGCTTTCAGCTTGCGACCACCCAGAACGCCGCCACACAGTTCCAGTAAGTCTTTGAATGGAATTCCCATCGGTAGCTCGAAGTTGCCCGGCTTTTCCACATGACCGGACACCGAAAACTGTGCTGTGCCACCAGAACCCTCGGTGCCGATTTCAGCAAACCAGGTCGCCCCATTACGCATGATCGCAGGCACACTCGCCAGTGATTGCGTATTATTTATGGTTGTTGGTTTTCCGTACAAACCAAAATTGGCCGGGAATGGCGGCTTGAAACGTGGCTTGCCCTGTTTTCCTTCCAGCGACTCGAGCAACGCCGTTTCTTCACCGCAAATATAGGCACCGGCGCCAATGAAGGTATATAAGTCAAAGTCGATTCCGGACCCTTTAATATTTTTCCCAAGCAGACCAGCCGCGTAGGCTTCTTTGAGCGCTGCATCGAATCGCGGCACCGGCTCGTCGATAAATTCACCGCGAATGTAGTTGTAGGCGATCGACGCACCCATCGCATAGGCGGCAAGCGCCATGCCTTCTATTACACTGTGGGGGTTGTAACGCAGCGTTTCCCGGTCATGACAGGTTCCGGGCTCGCTCTCATCAGAATTACACACCAGGTATTTCTGCACCGGGGCGCTGCGTGGCATGAAACTCCACTTGAGTCCCGTTGGAAAACCCGCGCCGCCACGTCCTCGCAAACCTGAGGCTTTGACCTCAGCGATGATTTCTTCGTGTGTCAGTTCGCCTGCCAGCACTTTTCGCCAGGACTGGTAACCATCATGCTTTTCGTAGGTTTCCAGAGTCCACGGCTCTTCATCGCCAAAGGTATTAAAGCAAACCAGGTTTTGCTCGATCGCCATCAGTCCAGCCCGTCCAGTATTTCGTCGACGATCTGCAGTGTCAGGTTTTCGATGTACTTGTGATTCACCATCATCATGGGTGCGCCACAACACGCGGCCAGGCATTCTTCTTCTTTCTTGAGGTAAATACGACCGTCTGCCGTGCTCTCCCCGACCTTGATACCAAGCTTATTCTCAACATGGGCTACGATGTCATCTGCACCGCGCAACATGCACGAAATATTGGTGCATATCGAAACATTGTTTCGTCCAACCGGTTTGGTTTGAAACATCGAATAGAATGTTGCTACTTCGTAAACATGGATCGAAGGAAGCCCGAGGTAACTGGCAACTTCGTTCAGTTGTTCTACCGTCAAATAGCCGTCATTCTCATGTTGTACAGCGTGCAGCGCGGCGATAACCGCGGATCGCTTTTTGTCATCCGGGAAACGTTTGCACCAGCTATCGATTTCCTCGCGAACGTGATCTGACAGTGTTGTTGCGGCAATCATCTGTCTATCTCGCCAAACACAAGGTCCTGCGTACCGATAACGGCAACAACGTCGGCCAACATATGCCCTACAACCATTTCCGACATGGCTGAGATGTGCGCAAAACCAGCTGCACGGATCTTCACTCGATACGGTTTGTTAGCGCCGTCTGACACGAGATAAATGCCGAATTCGCCCTTGGGATGCTCTACTGCGGCGTAGGCCTCGCCTTCGGGAACGCAATAGCCTTCGGTGAACAGTTTGAAGTGGTGAATCAGCGACTCCATGTCGTCTTTCATTTCGACGCGCGACGGAGCCACGATTTTGTGATCGTCGACCATTACCGGACCCGGATTTTCACGCAGCCAAGTGACGCACTGCTGAATAATCTTGTTCGACTGTCTCATTTCTTCGACGCGAACCAGGTAGCGGTCATAACAGTCGCCGTTTACGCCAACCGGAATATCGAAATCCATCTGATCGTACACTTCATACGGTTGCTTTCGTCGAAGATCCCACTCGACGCCTGATCCACGCAGCATTGGACCCGTAAAGCCAAGCTGCAGCGCCCGCTCGGGCGATACGACAGCAATATTGACGGTACGCTGTTTCCAGATCCGGTTATCGGTAAGCAGCGTCTCATACTGATCGACGCAGGCCGGAAACTTGTCGGTGAATGCTTCAATAAAGTCCAGCAAAGACCCCTCACGAATACTGTTCAGGCGATCAACGTCTTTCTGGCTGCGCCATTTCGACGCCTGGTACTTCGGCATCGTGTCCGGCAAATCCCGGTAAACACCGCCCGGCCGGTAATACGTTGCATGCATCCGCGTACCGGATACGGCTTCGTAACAGTCCATCAAGTCTTCGCGCTCGCGGAAACAATAAAGAAATACGGTCATCGCGCCGATATCGAGCCCGTGCGCACCGAGCCACATAAGGTGATTCAGGACACGCGTAATCTCGTCGAACATGGTGCGAATATATTGCGCACGAATCGGCACCGTGATGCCGAGCAACTTTTCAATGGCGAGCACGTAACTGTGCTCGTTGCACATCATTGATACGTAATCCAGCCGATCCATGTAACCGATGCTTTGATTATAGGGCTTGGACTCCGCCAGCTTTTCGGTACCACGATGCAGAAGTCCGACATGCGGATCTGCTTTTTGAATGACTTCGCCGTTCATCTCGAGCACCAGGCGCAATACACCATGTGCCGCTGGATGCTGCGGTCCGAAGTTCATCGTAAAATTTTGAATTTCAGCCATCGTCTGGCGAGTCCTTCAATTCCGCGGTATAACGGTTGTCGTCACGGATAACCCGTGGCACCAGGGTCCGTGGCTCGATGCTAACCGGCTGATAAACCACCCGGCCCTGATCGGCATCGTATTTGACCTCGACATTTCCGATTAACGGAAAGTCCTTGCGAAAGGGATGACCGATGAATCCGTAGTCTGTCAATACGCGCCGCAGATCCGGATGTCCTTCAAACAACACACCGAACATGTCAAAGGTTTCTCGTTCAAACCAGTTCGCAGAACTCCAGATGTCGACGACCGAAGGCACGAGGGGTGGATTGCTCTCGCCTGTATAAACCCGGAGCCTTACGCGATAGTTGTTTTGCACCGAAAGCAGGTGATAAACGACAGCGAAGCGTTGCGGGTCGAAACTATCTGCTTCATCCAATATTACGGGTATTCGTTCGACACCGCGGCTAAAGCCTTCTTCAGTGGCGCTTTGCGTGCTCCACTCGACTTCGCCGTAGGTCAGGTAGTCAACACCGCACACATCTATTAATTGATCAAAACCAAATTCTGGCTCGTCACGCAATGCAGTTGCGACTTCAGTTAAATTTTCGGAGGCGACGATATAGGTAAGCTCGCCACATATTGAATCGACGCGCCGGGCCTGATCGCCGAACCGAGAGTCGATCCGAGCAGCTAATGCCTCGAGAGTTTTTGTCATTCTGTTTATGGTCTTATCTGGCGATGGTGCTTGTTCTACGGATTTTCTTTTGCAGCTGAATTAACCCGTAAATCAGCGCTTCCGCGGTCGGCGGACATCCCGGCACGTATACGTCGACCGGAACAA
>SMVA01209736.1_pt1 | contig 13789 bp, 8 predicted proteins | sample 2456451 | NCBI WGS metagenome assembly SMVA01 (sample SAMN11095933, study PRJNA526329) | marine sediment metagenome | biome: Marine sediment; feature: Surficial sediment; material: Deep marine sediment; isolation source: Hadal surficial sediment | place: Pacific Ocean | collected 2014-05 | depth 0-1...
GGCCTGGTTTATTTTATTGGGGGATAGCACATTCTTAGGCGGAAATATGCAACTGCCATTGTTGGGGTTCCTGCGTCACCCCAACCTACGATTTGCGCTCCTCGCAATACCACCCTTCGGGTCTAATTATCAAACCCATACTCGTAGTTCTGCGCGCCCGTGGTGTTATATACCTGTGCGTGAAAGGACACGATCACACGATCTTCGTCGCCATCGTAGGGAAAGGGCATGTGCTTGATATGCGCCGGGAATATACACAGCTTGCCATCCTGTGGGTATGAATCCCAGCTATTCTGGTGCAGGTAGAAATTGCCATAGTCTCCATGACCACCCGCCATGTGTTCCATGTGCGGCCCGTAAAATCGGGTAACACCGTTTGCCTGGGTAGTTTTGTGGGACGCTGGAGAGGTACTGCAGTCGGCGGAACGGACATAATAGACGCCCGACCAGGAACAATTGCCGTGCACGTGAATTTCGTGGAAGGCGAATCCGTTGGAAATCTGGAACCACAGCCCCGTCATCTTTACCCGGATTTCCTCGTTGTCGCGCCATAGTCCGGCATTGGCATCGCGAGCGACTTCGACTATGCCCGCCTTGATGAACTCGATGAGCTCATTGAGTTCGTCGTGTAACGGATATTGATTGGGTAAATCATCATGACTGGCATATGCCTGCGCTGGGCTGCGTTGCTCGTGATCTCGATGTTGGTAAAACAGTTCGAGCAGCGCCGGGTTAACTTTCTGATAATGCGCGAAGCGCTTCACCAGAAACGTCGTTGGCCAGAGTTTGATGATATTGGGATTGTCGCCGCCTTTATTTTTCTTTGCCATGCCAGTTTCGTCAGGATTAAGTGCCGCGCTATTCTGCCATATCGTCAGGCTTCAGTCTCAGCGGTATTGATGCCTCAGGGCAAGGGCGCCTTACGATACCGGCGACATTTTTCGATGTAGAGCTCGGTGCTAAGCGGCATCGGCACACGCGCATTGGCGATATAAGCGATAAGACCCCTGCCCTCCTGTATCAGGTCCCTGCCATAGGCGACGCGCATGATTAACATCTGATCCGCAGCCGGCTCCAGCTCCGGCTTGTATGCGTCTATCTGTTCCCCCAGCGCGACAAAGTTCGGCCAGACCCCGAATATGATCGGGTCCTTTTTCATGGTTTCCGTCGCCTGTCTCGCCGCCGCGGCATACTCGCCGATCAACTTCTCGATTTCCGCAAACAGGGGAATCGCACAAAAATTCTCGATTATGCACTCGGCGATCAAATCGATATCGCGCATTCCCTGCGCGATCTTGACAAAGCGGGATTGATAAAATTCATCCACCGGCATGGTAAAGGCTTTGAAAGGCTCGCCCCAGACTTCGTCGATACCCTCGCAACCGCTGTAGTGCTTGACCTGTTTGCCCAGTTTCAGGGCCTCCTGGAAACAATCACTGCACTCGCGCATTAATTCGTTATTACGGCTAACCTGTACGCCGAGATCGGCCAGGCCTACGATGGAGGTGAACAAATCGGTGGCGCGATTAAACAGGGCCCCGGCCAGCATGGCCGCATTGACTCGTTTGCGCGCGGGATCGGCTTCACTCTGGTAAGCTTCGCGGGCCTGGTCGAGGCTTTTACCCGGGGTGTTAATGCCGGCCTCGGTGTGATGAAAAGCGCGACGGGTGAGACTGTCTATCAAACGCTTGCGATTGCCGAGCGTGTCTTGCAGGGGTGCGTAGTATCGAATCCAGTAGCCATCGTAGAAAATATACTCGGAGCAATCGAAAATCTGGCGTGTGCCATTTTCGGGGAATTCGTCCATGGCCTGGGGTGGTAACGGTTGTAAAATCTCTGCCATCAAGGATGTGAAATCATTCAAAATGCGGTGCAGCTACAATATTATGATATCTGTCGTGGTAAGCAACACTTTTCAGCAACGCCTGACCAAATAACGCGAAGTCGGCGAAGCATGGCTCATCCCCTGAGCCCCTATCGGTTTATAATAACCAGCTTGCCCAGGTGGCAAAGCGTAAACGGAAACCCTGGTCGGCGATGGCTCTAACAATTCTCAGCTCCAACCGTGTAGAAACACTGCAGTCGAGGCTTTCGCAACAGCTCAACGACCAGCCGTTAAGCAATCCCTTCAGCAGTGAAGTGATCGTTGTGCCCACCTTTGCGATGTCACGCTGGTTGAATCTGCGCATTGCCCAGCAACAGGGTGTGGCCGCCAATATCGAATACCTGCAGCCAGGCGAGTGGGTATGGCGCCTGGCCGGCTCGATGCTCGATGAAATCCCGCAGCAGGATCCCTACGCGGTCGAAAACCTGACTTGGGATATTTTCAGCCTGCTGCCCGGGTTGCTATCGCAGGCAGCCTTCACCCGGCTGGAAAAATACCTCGTCGATGATGCCAATGGCGTAAAACGCTGGCAACTGGCGCAACGCATCGCTGCCAGCTTCGATCGTTACCAGTTGTTTCGACCGCAGAAAATTCGCGCCTGGTCAGAGGGCGGCGAATCTCACTGGCAGGCGTTGCTGTGGCGAAAAATTATCGCCCGGCGCAACCTGCCCCACCGTGTCGAAACCATTGCGGCGCTGCTCGAAGGTCTTGCAGATAATGCCTGTCCGCAGGTGCTGCCGCAGCGGGTTAGCCTGTTTGCCCTGTCGAGTTTGCCCCCGCTTTACATCGAAGTGATTCAGGCGCTGGCGCGAAGGATTGACCTGCAGCTTTACCTGCATAGCCCGACCGACCAATATTGGGCCGACCTGGAAAGCGAAAAACAGCGCGCCCGCAAGCGACTCGCCAATCCCGGGCAGGATGAACTATACGAGACCAGGAATGAACTGTTGGCCTCCTGGGGTCGACAGGGGCAGGAATTCCAGGATTTACTCCTCGATGTCGACAGCTTGCATTCGATAGACGTGGATCTGTTTGTCGAACCGGGCAACAACAGCCTGCTCGCCAGGATTCAACAGTCGATTTTCGATCTGGACCAGGCCCCGGTGCAAATCGACCCTGATGATTCTATCAGTATTCACATCTGTCACAGCGCCATACGTGAATGCCAGGTACTACTGGATCAACTGCTCGCCATGCTCGATCGGAATGACCAGCTCGCAGCCGAAGACATACTGGTGATGGTGCCGGACATAGCGACATATGCACCCTATATAGAAGCTGTTTTCCGCCATGACAGCCAGTCCAGGCTGGCCTGCAATATTTCAGATATTACTACCGCCGATGAACACCCGTTGGTAATGACCTTTTTACAATTACTCGAGTTACCCCATAGCCGGTTTTCCATGTCTGCAATCATGGCCTTGCTCGACAACGAATCACTGCGTAGACGTTTCCAGATCGATGATCAATCACTACAGGAAATTCGTCTCATGACCGAACAGGCGAATACGCGCTGGGGCATAGATGCCAGTCATAAAACAGCGCTGGCGTTACCACCTACCAGCGGCAATACCTGGCAGCAGACGCGAGACCGCTTTTTCGCCGGTTTCGCACTCGCCGCAGACGGACTCTGGAACGACATTGCCCCGTTACCGGGATGGAGTGAAAGCGACGCCGGGGCAATAGGTCGTTTCTGGTACTTTTTCGATCGCCTCGGGGATTGGCGTGAACGCCTTGGCAAAACGCAATCGGCACAGGCGTGGCAGGGTCTGTTGTTGCAATTGCTCGAGGAATTTTTTGTAGAAACCGACCTTCGCGAGTCGCGCCTACAGCAAATCCGTGACGCGATTAATATTTTTCATACCGACTCAACAGGCCCGATTTCACCAGGGCTGATGGCCTATCTACTGCAGCGACAACTCCAGTCGCAGCAACACAGTGGCCGTCTGTATTCGGGCGGGGTTACCTTTTGCGGGATGCGGCCCATGCGCAGTGTTCCGTTCAAGGTAATTTGCTTACTGGGCATGAATGGCGATGACTTTCCCCGTCGCGATGAGCAAAATGATTTTGAACTCATGTCTGCCGAGTTTATCTGCGGGGATCCGAGTAAACGCAGTGAAGACCGGTATCTCATGCTGGAAACCCTGCTGTGCGCGCGGGAGAAGCTTTATATCAGCTACACCGGCCGCAGCCTGAAAGACAATAGCCCGAGCAATGCATCGGTACTGGTGGAAGAGCTGCGGGATTTTATCGACCGGCAATTTTACTCTGACCCCAACAATGGCGCCAGGTTTAGCGAACAACTGGTGCAGGTGCATGCCATGCAGGTTTTCTCTAGAGAAAACTATCGCCAGGCAACTGGCGGCTACAACCGTTACTGGTGTGAGATTGCAAACCTGCTCGCCAACCCTCCCCCGGATAAACAGCAAAGCTGGCCGCGGCATTCGATACCGGACACCGAGATCGATCCCGTCATCGAACTCGAACAGATGCGCCGCTTTATCTGCAATCCCATCGAGTATTTTTTCAAAACCCGCCTCGCCATAAATCTCGACGGTGACGAACAGGTCGAAGACGACGAGGCCTTTGATCTGAACAAGCTGGAGGAATGGAAGCTCAAACAGCAGTTGGCCAGCGATATTCTGGACCCCCGGGCCGATGGCCTGCAGCGCCTGTATGCCGAAGGCATTCTTGCTCACGGGCATGCGGCAGAGGCGCAAATTGAATTGCTCAAGTTGCAGCAGCACGACTGGTTGCAGCAGCTACGGCAATATCACGGCTATGAAAGCACTGCTTTATCGCTGCAACTAAACCTCGGCATCGACTACCGGCTAAGCGGGATAGTCGGCGGCTATTATCCCGGCAAGGGGCTAATGGCTTACCAGGGCGGTAACTTCAAGGGTCGGCATTTGCTAACCCTGTGGCTCGATCATCTGATGCTATGCGCCAGCGGCCAACGGCCATCTGCAACATACAGCCTGCTACTGACAAGCAACGAAACCTGGCGCATCGAGCCCGTCGCCGAGGACCGGGCGAGAACGCAGCTCGAAGACTATTGCGCGCTCTACCATGAAGGTTTGCGATACCCCCTGCCGGTCTTTCCGGACACGAGTTTTGACCTGGCGAAATCATCCGACAAGGAAAAAACCATTGCCTCCGCGTATCGCCGTTGGCAGGGCCTATGGTCGCAAGGCAAAGGCGGCGAGGCCGGCAACGACTATATCCGGCTTGCTCTGCGGAATATTCCGCAGCCGCCATTCCGCGATGCCGCGTTCGATCACTACGCGCAACGAATCTATGCGGGTTTACTGGCATGCGCGGAAAAACTATGACCCGTTTCCAGCCCCTCGATGCGCAACAGTTACTGCGCCTGGAACTGCAAGGCATCAGCCTGATCGAAGCCAGCGCCGGGACCGGCAAGACCTATACCATTGCCAACCTTTACCTGCGCCACATACTCCAGGGCCGCAAGCCTGCTGAAATCCTGGTGGTGAGCTTTACCAACGCCGCCACCGACGAACTACATCAACGTATCCGTACCAGGCTTTACCAGGCACTGGAAATGCTTGAATCCTTACAGGCTCCCGCGGATGAATTTCTCGGGCTGTTGCTGGAGCAGCATGTGGCACTCGATCAGCATGAACAAACGATGCACCAACAACGATTGCAGTTTGCCTTGCGGAGTATGGACGAGGCCGCTATTTCGACGATACACGGATTTTGTCAGAACGCGCTCCAGGACCACGCGCTTTTGAGTAACCGGCTGTTCGAGTCTGAATTGATTAGCGACGACGACGCCTTCTGGAACGACGCACTCAAGGACTGGTGGCGACGCAGCAGTTATCCCTTGTCCAGCGCCGAATGGCAGCTTTTCAATCTGGCGATTCCAAATCTGGGCAAGCTGCTCGGCTGGCAAAAACAGATGCGCAGTCATCCCCTGGACAGCCTGCTTCCGCAGCCCGGTCAAACGCTCGAATCGCTACTCGGCGAGTGGGCCGGAATCGAGCCGCAACTACTGGCGCTGCGCCTCCTCTGGCAAGAGCATGCGCATCAACTATTCGAAATTCTACGTGATACCGATGTGTTAAAACAGGATAGTAAATCGCCCTTCAAAAAAATCTTGCTGGATGCTTTGCAAAAACGCATCCATGATTATTTCGATTCAACCGATCTACTGCCTGTGGTCGGGCAACTGCGATATTTATCAGCCGCTCAACTCGAGGCTTACTCCAGGCCCGGCAAGCTCGGTCAGGAGCCCGGATTCGAGCATCCCTTTTTCATCGGAGTGGGCAGCGTTTTTGAACAAATTGACAGTATAAGCCGGCGTTTCAAACTAAGCGCACTGCTCGACGCGCACGCGTTCGCCGAACAGCGGGTGGCGCAAATCAAACAGCAAACACGGCAACTGGCCTACCAGGATCAGTTAAATTTGCTGCTACAGGCGCTAGAACAGGCGCATGACGAAGGCCTGGCAAAGCGTCTGCGCGAACGCTTCCCGGTCGCGATGATCGACGAGTTTCAGGACACCGACCCCACCCAGTACCGTATTTTCAAACATCTTTACTTCGCTAGCGACGATATCAGTCTGACCCTGATCGGTGATCCAAAACAGGCTATCTACAGTTTTCGTGGTGGCGATATATTTACTTATATCGATGCCCGGCAAGCCGCGGGTATCAGGCGTTATTGCCTGCAGACAAACTGGCGCTCCGACCCCGCGCTCATCGACGCAGTCAACCATTTATTCCTGTATCGCAAACAGCCGTTCATCTATGACCAGGCTATCGGCTTCGCCGCTGCTCAGCCGGCGCCGAGGGAGGGCTCGATTGCACTGGTCGTCGACAACCGTACCGCTGTCGCGCTCAGCCTGTGGCAGATTCCAGTGAGAGATAACGGCAAAACCTTTGCCGTTGGCGAAATTCGTAAGCGCCTTAACCTCGCGGTAAGCGCTGAAATTTCACGGCTGCTCGACCCGTCATCGGCTGCCCATATTGGCGCGAAGCCACTGCAAAGTGGTGATATCGCGGTGCTGGTGCGCACCGCCTATGAAGGCGAGGAACTGCGCGCAACCCTGGCCGAAGCCGGGATTCGATCGGTTACCATAGGCAAGGAAAAGGTTTTCGCAAGTGACGAGTCCGGGGGGCTTTACGCGCTGCTTGACGGGGTTGCTCATCCGACAGACAACCGCTGTCTACGCAGGGCGCGCGCCAGTCATCTGTTCAATTTCAACTATCGGCAACTGGCCGAATGTTTCGATGACGATAGCCACTGGCAACACTGGATCGATCAGCTCCTGGGGTTGCACGAATGTTGGGTGAACAGGGGTTTTATCGCCATGTTCCAGCAAATGCTGGAACAGCTTGAGCTGGCTAAGTGGCTTTGCCAACGCGAATTCGCCGATCGCAGGCTGACCAATTTACTGCACCTGGCGGAGTTGTTACAGCGGCAATCACGTATCAGCCCGGGCATCGAGGCATTACTCGGCTGGTTCAGACTACAGGTTGACGGTGACCCGGGTGACGAGGCCGAGCTGCGCCTGGAAAGCGATGATTCACTGGTCAAGATCGTAACCGTGCACAAGAGCAAAGGGCTCGAATATACGGTCGTGTTCCTGCCATTCCTGTGGCACTGCAAACCGGTCGACGCTAAAGCCGAGATATTGCGCTACCACGATCAGGACAATCGCGCGGTCCTGGATTTGGGTTCGGATAACTTCGAGCAACACCGAATCATCGCAGATAAAGAACGCCTCGCCGAAGACCTGCGCCTGTTATACGTTGCGCTCACCCGGGCAAAGTCCAAAGTTTTCCTGGCCTGGGGTGACGTCGGTGACGGGCGCAGCAAGGGTCGTCCCCAGCATTCGGCGCTGGCTTATTTACTTCACTCGAAACAGACTCCCGAGGATCTTTGCAGCGCGCTTCCCCGTGGCTTTGAAAGTCCCGCTGAGCTGCAGCAGGGGCTGCTGGAATTCGGTAAATACTGTGGGGAAAATATTGAAATTATCGATCTGCCGGAAGCTCAGCCCGCAACTGCTGAAGTCGGTGCAGAGTCGCAGGCGGATGAGGTGCAGGCCAGAACATTCGCCGCTAGCCCGGCGCTTTCCTGGCGGATCAACAGTTTCAGCAGCCTCACCCGCGAGGTTCACCAGGTGGCCCACCCGGGCAATAACGTCAGCGATAACGACCCGATTCTGGATTTCCCGGCCGGCAGTCATATTGGCCTGATGCTTCACGAATTTCTGGAACACCTTGATTTTCAGCATGACGTCGAATTTCAGCTTCAGCGCCTGGTTGCCGAGGTGGCGCCGGGTTATGGCGTATTCGACAAGGATCAACAGCAGACGCTGATTCGGTGGATACAGGCTGTCGTCAACACCGGACTCGGCCGGAAAGGGCTGAGCCTGGCGGCGCTTTCCAAAGATCAACGTCTCAACGAGCTGTCATTCGATTTCGCACTGGACCAGCTCGATATCGACGCCTTAAACCAGTTTTTGCAGGAGGCTTCCAGGGTTCGGCCCGAACCGATTTCAGCGCTAAGCTTTCGCGGATTGATCACCGGGGTGATCGACCTGGTGTTCGAATTCGAAGGATCCTACTACCTGGCGGACTATAAGAGTAACTTCCTCGGCGCCAGCCTCGAGGACTATGTCCCCGAACGGCTCGACCAGGCAATGCTCGATCGACGCTATGATTTACAGTCAATGCTCTATTCGATTGCGTTGCATCGATATCTGGCGCAACGCTTGCCTGACTATGACTATGACCGGCATTTCGGTGGCAGTTACTATTTGTTTTTGCGCGCCATGCGACCACATAGCGGCGCTCGATACGGGGTTCACTTCCATCGACCCGACCTGGCGAGGCTGCAAAAACTGGATCGGCTGCTCGCGTTTACGCCTGTCGACGCGGTGAGCCCATGAGCCAGTTGCTGCATCAACTGGCTTGCCACGGAGAAATTACCTGGCTGAGTTACTATTTTGCCGATTTCATCGCCAGGCAATCGCAGACCGACATCGACGATTTGCTCGGCTGGAGCGCCGCGCTTGTTTGCGAGGCGAACCAGTCTGGAAACGTCTGTATCGATCTCGAGCATTATGTCGCCGCGCCATTATTCGTTAGCAGTCGTATCGATCCGACCCGCATACCTCAAGTCAGTGAGGTCGCTGACTGGGACGCGTATTTGCGTTCCAGCCACTGTGTCGGTGGGCCCGGTGACTCGGCCCCGTTAATCCTGGACGGCAAACGCCTCTATCTCAATCGCTACTGGCACTATGAAACCCGCGTCGCCGAGAAAATCAAAAGCATGCTTGGCGGCGCGGATATTATTGACGATGCGAATACTTTGCGCCAGCTAGACAGGCTGTTTCCCGGCAACGACGACAGCCACCGTGACCGCGACCAGATTCGCGCCGTCACCCTGGCTGCCAACCGGCGCTTCAGCGTTATTTCCGGTGGCCCCGGGACGGGCAAGACGACCACGATCATCAAAATTTTAAGCACTTTGATATCACGCCAGCCGCAGATACGCATCGCTCTGGCGGCACCTACCGGCAAGGCTGCCGCGCGGATGATGGAGTCGATACGAAATCGCATAGACCATATCGATATCGATGACAGTATCCGTGCCCTGGTGCCAACCCAGGCCAGTACCTTGCATCGCCTGTTGGGATATCGCCGGCGTGGCTACAGATATGATCGGAAACATCGCCTGCCGGTTGACTGTGTGGTGGTTGATGAAGCTTCCATGATCGATCTGACGCTCATGTTTCACCTGCTCGAAGCACTGCCCGAGCAGGCGCGGGTAATATTGCTCGGCGACCGCGATCAACTGGCATCGGTTGCTGCAGGCAACGTCTTAGGTGACATCACCGGGCACGGCAACGACCTGCTTCGGTCAAAAGCCGTCGTCGTTAATTCGATTGCCCTGCTGCGCCACAGTTACCGTTTCGACGCTTCCACCGACATCGGTAAACTCGCCGGACTGGTCAATAGCGGGCAGATTAAAGATTCGATGAGCCTGCTTCGTCAAACCGGCAAGGGTATCACCTGGTATCAGGACGATCGGGATGAGATTAATCCCGATGCGCTGGCCTGGTTACTGAATGCCTATCAACCGGTCCTGGAGAGCGAATCGGCAGCCGATGCCCTGGCGGTATACGAGTCGACACGGGTGCTTTGCGCTACCAACCGGGGGGCGCTTGGCGTCGAACATATCAACCGCCTGATCTCGGCCCGGCTTTTATCGCGGCTCGGAAGAAGTGAGGGCGAGGTTTTTTCAGGCTTGCCAATTATGATAATCCGAAACCATCACCAGCTCGGGCTCTACAATGGCGATAGCGGCATTCTCTGGCATGACGACAACAAGCAACTGCAGGCCTGTTTCCGCGACGAACAGGGCGGTGTGCGCAGGGTGGCGCTGCATCGACTCCCCGAGTATTCCAGCGCCTGGGCTATCACGGTGCATAAATCGCAGGGCTCCGAGTATGATTCGGTATTGCTGCTGTTGCCGACCGATGCGACCTCGTCGGTTCTGTCACGCGAACTGCTATATACCGCGATAAGCCGGGCCAGACAGCGCTTTCATCTGCAATCCCGCGACGCGGTTGTCAGCGCATCGATCGAAGGCCTCAGTAAACGCCATTCGGGTCTGGCCGAAAGGCTTGGTTGGCAGGATTAAGCCCACCGCCTGGCGCCTGGCGTTAGCAATGCGCTGGCTTTATGGCGCGAGTTCGCGCGCTACCAGGAAGTTCATAATGTCAATCATGCGCTCGTTACTCCCGGCCTGGGAAGCCGACACCAGGTATTTGCCGTTAACCACAACTGCCGGCACGCCGTTGTGACCATAACGTTTTTCGATTTGCAAGTTTTTACGCACCTGGGTATCTACCGGAAAGGAAAAATAATTATCGCGAAATTGTTTCTCATCCAGGCCCTGATCGGCGACAAATTCGGCGATTGTATCGAGACTGGTCAGGCGTTGGCGCTTAAGATGAATCGCATCAAAAAACGCCCGGTGTACTTTTCCCTGTGCGCCCATCATCTTCAATGCATAGTAGGCACGCGCGTGTTCGGTCCAGCGAGGATTCAATACCGAGGGGACCTGTTCAAATACAACCCCATCGGGCAGGCTGGCTGACCAGCGTTCGACATAGGGCTCGAAACGAAAACAATGTGGGCAGCCGTACCAGAACACCTCGGTAACCACAATTTTATCGGGTTGCGTGGTTTTTACCACGGGACTGATCGCCTGGAAGTCCTTGCCCTCCACGAAAGTTGCCTGGGCCAGGACAGAGCCCGACATCATCACGCTTAGGATTAACCCCAAAAATCGGCGCTTGACCATTGTATATCTCCTGACATTATGACGGATTTTATAAAGCACGGTTCAACAGACAAGCACCGGCGTTATAAGTTTAAGCAAAACTGATGATAGTCGTGTCACCGAGTCTGACGCCCCTGGATAAACAGGGGCTGAATCAGCTTACTGGATGCCGGCAATATACGCCGCGACTGCTTTCATTTCCTTTTCTGACATGCGTGCTACGACATTGCGCATCATGCTGCCTGGATCATTGCTACGGGTTCCGTCCTTGAATTTCTGTAGCTGCGCCGCCAGGTACTGGGGGTGTTGGCCTTTCAGTGATGGCCATCCGGCTGGCCCGTTACCCCGGCCGCTGGGCGCATGACAACCCATGCAGGCAGCCACCGAGGTTTCGGTGATACCACCGCGATAAATATTCTGACCCATTTCGATCAAGTCACCATCGAAGGCCACCGCTTTGGGCTTCTGGCTCTCGAAATAGGCGGCAACATTAATGATATCTTCATCGCTTAACAAAGCGGCCATGCCCTGCATGGTTGGATCGGCCCGCGTACCGGCCTTGAATTCCTGCAGCTGCTTGACCAGGTAGGAAGCGTGCTGGCCCGCCAACGACGGCCAGATTGCGTTACTGCTATTGCCATCGGCGCCATGGCAGCTGGCGCACACGGCACTCCTGGCTTTGCCTGCCTCGATGTCACCTGCACTGACGGCAAAGGCCATCAGGCCCGTCAATGCCATCAAAATTGCTCCAAAATGACTCGCTTTCATCATGTCTCCCAGGGAAAAGGTACGGAAAATCAGGGCGCAAATGTATATCATACCCCGGCCACTGGTTCAACAACTTCCCCGGAACATATGAGTATTTCTTTTAATCAGGCCCGCTTTATCACCAGCGCATTCGAATTATCGCAGTTGCTGCCCGACCAGGGAAGCGAAGTCGCTTTCGCCGGACGATCGAACGCGGGTAAATCGAGTGCGATCAATTGCCTGACGCGACGACGAGGTCTGTGTAAAACCAGCAAGACCCCCGGTCGCACTCAACTGATCAATTTCTTCGGGCTGGATGACGAGCGTCGGCTCGTCGATTTGCCCGGCTATGGCTTTGCCAAAGTTCCCCTGAAAATGCGCGCCCATTGGGACAGGGTGCTGTCCGGCTTTTTATTGAAACGCCAGGCGTTGAAGGGACTGGTGATTGTGGTTGATATCCGCCGCGGTATCCAGGATCTCGACCAGGCATTGATCGATATGGTAGCTGATGAGCTACCCATCCATATTCTGCTCACCAAGTCCGATAAACTCTCGCGGGCTGCTATCAAAAAGGCCTTAAACGAGGCACAAAATCGTTTACCTGGTAGCGCTAACTCGGTTTCTACCCTGTCGATACTCAATCGCCAGGGACTGGAATTGCTCGAACAGAAATGTCGCCAATGGCTGGAATTCGAATAGCTAGACCGAAATAAAAAGCCCTGGCAGAAAACTGCCAGGGACAAAGGTTTGAACCGGATGGGGTCTCCGGCTCATTAGTCCGCTCGTAGGAGGGAGAACGGACATCAGCGCTGGGCTATAGCGCTAATAGGGTAGACACGGAATACGGGGCTTAGTTCCTCAAAAAAGTAATAATCCGGGCGTATAAAATGTATCGATATTTGTTAGATGTGGCCTGAATTCCGGGTTTCAACCCCTGACTAACTGCAGAAGTACCTGAATCCACAGGAAACCTCGTCTTTGCAAGCTGCGCTACGCTCAGAGGGCGAGCCCTTGCCGTGGATGGCGGCTGTACAGAAGATGCCGCAGGGCAGGGTTGCTCGCGAGGCAAAATACGGGGGGCCGAGACAGGCACCATCGCCAGGTGCAATATGAATTAGTGGGCCTGGTCCCAGTTAATGCCGACACCGGCATCCACTTCCAGTTTTACCGATAAATCCGCGGCACCGATCATTAGTCTGGCGATTACCTCGCGACAACGTTCGACCTCGGCCTGCGCAACCTCAAATACCAGCTCATCGTGGACCTGCATGATCATCTTGCATTGTCCTTCCTGCTCACCGATCCAGCGATGCACCGCTATCATTGCGCGTTTGATTATATCCGCCGCCGTGCCCTGCATGGGCGCGTTGATCGCGGTGCGTTCCGCGTACTGGCGAACATTGGCGTTGCGCGCATTGATATCGGGCAGATACAGGCGTCGCCCGAATACAGTTTCGACGTATCCCTGCTCCCGCGCCAACAACCTGGTCTCATCCATGTACCGTTTTACGCCGGGATAACGCTCGAAATAGGTATCGACATATTGCTGCGCCTCGTTGCGACCAATGTTCAATTGCTTGCCCAGACCAAACGCGGACATGCCGTATATCAGACCAAAATTAATCGCCTTGGCCGCGCGCCGCTGATCGGCGCTGACCTGCTCCAGATCGCCCCCGAAAACTTCGGCCGCAGTCGCGCGATGCACATCCAGGCCCTTCTCAAAGGCATTGAGCAGGCTCTCGTCGGCGGAAAGATGGGCCATGATTCGAAGCTCGATCTGGGAATAGTCCAGTGCCAGGATTTTCATCCCCGGCGGTGCTACAAATGCCTCGCGAA
>SMVA01197078.1_pt1 | contig 13787 bp, 12 predicted proteins | sample 2456451 | NCBI WGS metagenome assembly SMVA01 (sample SAMN11095933, study PRJNA526329) | marine sediment metagenome | biome: Marine sediment; feature: Surficial sediment; material: Deep marine sediment; isolation source: Hadal surficial sediment | place: Pacific Ocean | collected 2014-05 | depth...
GAGCCGATCCGGCCCGTCTCGACGTCGCCGAGTCGTTCATCATGCGGCGTTTCCTGGAGACCGAACACGCCAGCCGCCGCATCGAGGAGAACGCGGAAGGCCGTCTGGACCGCGACGCCCGCATCCTCGCCCGCGCCTCGGACTGAGCGCGCCCCGCGACGGGGCCGAGCGCGCCCCGCGACGGGGCCGAGCGCGCCCCGCGACGGGGCCAAGCGCGCCCCGTGACGGCAGTGGGCTGCTAGCCTGCTCGACATGAAGATCCGCGTGTTGGGTTCGTGTGCAGGCGGCGGGCTTCCCCAATGGAACTGCGGCGGCGAGAATTCGGTACGAGCGCGTTCCGGCGACCCCGCTGTTCCGCCCCAGACCCAGCCATCGATCGCTGTCTCCGCCGACGGAGTTCACTGGTCGATTCTCAACGCGAGCCCGGACATCCGCGAGCAGTTCGCCGCCTTCCCGGGACTCCATCCGAAGCCGGGGACGCGCGACGTTCCGCTGGACACCCTGGTGCTCACGAGTGCAGAGCTCGACCACGTTCTCGGCCTGATCGTGCTGCGCGAAGCCCTCTCTTATCGCATCCTCAGCACCGCGTGGGTTCGCGATTCGATCCTCGGAGCCAACGCCGCATGGAGACTGCTCGAGCCGGCCTGGGGGCGAATCTGCCTCGATCGTCCCGTGTATCTGGACCGCGACGAAGACCTGGAGCTTCGCATCTTCCCCGTGCCGGGAAAGGTGCCGGGCTATTTGCGCGACTCCGCCAAACACCACAAGGAAGGATGTGTCGGCGTGCGCATCACCAACCTGCAAAGCGGCAAGCGGCTCGTCTTCGTCCCCGGGCTCAAGAGCCTCGACGACGGAACCCGCGCGGAGCTCGAGGCCGCCGACTGCTGCTTCGTCGACGGCACCTTCTACACCAACGACGAGCTCCAACGAATGAGGCCCGGTGCCCCGGACGCGTTCGCCATGGGCCACCTGCCCATCACGGGTCCCGGAGGCAGCCTCACCGAGCTGGCCGCCCTTCCCGGTCGCAGCTTCTACATCCACATGAACAACACGAACCCCGTCCTCGACAGAAACTCGAAAGAACGCGCAAGGGTCGAGGCGTGCGGCGTCGAGATCGCGGCCGACGGAATGGACATCGAACTGTGACGGCGGACTTCGAACGACGTCTACGCAGCATCGGCGAGCAACGCTCGCTGCGAAATCATCCTCTCCATCAAGAGCTCGTGGAGGGCGCGCTGTCCCCGGCGGCGCTCCGCGGTTGGGTCACCGCCGAGTTCGCACTGGCCTCGAGCGAGCTCCGCGCCGACGCCCCGAAAACCCTCGAGGCCTGGCTCGACCTGGCCGAGGCCGTCGGCGAAGATCGTGCCGCGACCCTGCTTGGCGAGCGGACCCTTCCGGCCGTCGGGGAGGCCTGCGGCCTGCTGCTCGAGTCGATGCACGCCATGACGCCACTCGACGCCATCTCCGGCTCGCTCACCGACCTCTTCCTCGGCCAGCGTCTCGCCGAGTGTGCCGCGAGCTTCGAGAAACATCACGATTGGGTCGACCCGAAGGCCCACGCGGCGCTCGCCGGCCTGGCGGAGCGCGCCAATCGTCGCGCTCCCGCCGCCCTCGACTTCGTCGCAGCCCATGCCACCAGCGATGCGCTGCGAGAGGGTTGTGTTGCAGCGCTCGAGCGGCGCTTTGAAATCCATCGATCCGTCTTCGACGCCGTCACCGCGGCGAATCGACTGCTGCGCCTGTCGTCGGCGGCCCAGCGTCGGGCCGATCCCGTCGACGGCCGCGCCATGGTCGTCCTGCCCGAGCGCGCCGTGCGCCTCAACCCCAGCGGTGACGAGATCCTGACGCTCTGCGACGGCTCCCGTTCGGCCCTCGACGTCGCCTCCGAACTCCAGAACCGTCATCCCGAAGTGGCTCGGCTCGAAGAAGACGTCCACGCCTTCCTCTCGGAGATGGAAGACCTCGGCGTCCTCGAACGTCGCGTCTCGTCGTCGTGACCGCGCGCCCCTACAACCTCGTCGCCGAACTCACCTACCGCTGCCCCCTGCGTTGCGCCTACTGCTCGAATCCAGTGGGCTACCGCAACATCCGCGACGCGCTCGACGCCGCCGCGTGGTCGCGCGTCTTCCGGGAAGCCGCCGCCCTGGGCATCGTCCACGTCGGCCTCACCGGTGGGGAGCCCAGTGCCCGCACGGACCTCACCGAGATCATCTCGGGAGCGAGCGAAGCCGGACTCTACACCCACCTGATCACGGCGGGATCCGACGCCGATTCCCTGGCCCAATGGGTCAAGGCCGGCCTTCGCAGCGTCCAACTCTCGATCCAGGACAGCCGCCGCGACGCAAACGACCGGATCGCCGGCGTCGAGTGCTTCGACCGCAAGCTCTCCTTCGCCCACGCGGTACGCGAACAACAGCTTCCCCTGTGCCTCAACTTCGTCCTCCACCGCCACAACCTGGACCGCCTGGAAGAGATCCTGGCCCTCGGCCGCGAGCTCGGCGCCCACCGCATCGAGCTCGCCGAAACCCAGTACTACGGCTGGGCCCTCAAGAACCGCGCCGCCCTTCTGCCCAGTCCTGAGCAGGTCGAGTCTGCTCGTCGACAGATCAGGCGGGCTCGCCAGCAGCCCGATGCCCCCGAGATCGTGCACGTCACTCCCGACTATCTCTCGGACCGTCCGAAACCGTGCATGGGCGGTTGGGCCCGCAGCATCCTGGTCATCGACCCGTCAGGCCTGGTGCTCCCCTGTCATGCCGCACGCGAGCTCCCGGACCTCGACTTCTACTCGGTCACCGACCACTGCCTGGCCGACTGCTGGAATGAAGCTCCCGGCATGAACGCCTACCGCGGCGAAGACTGGATGCGCGAGCCGTGCAAGACCTGCCCCGAACGCAGCCGGGACTTCGGCGGCTGCCGCTGCCAGGCCTTCCTCCTGACCGGTGACGCCACCAACGCCGACCCCGTCTGCAGTCTCTCCCCAAACCACGACATCATCCTCCGAGCCCGACAGGAAGCCTCAAACACCTTCATCTACCGCGGCGACAAAACCCCCTGAGGCCCGCAAGAGAAGGGATCCCGAAGCGGAGGCGCCGGGCGCGGGGGCAGCGGCGCTGAAGTAGAGCGCAGCAGGAAACGTGACAAACGCCACAGACGGATGGCCCGAGAAAACCACCTTCGACACCGGGCGGGCCCAAGCGAGCCATGAAGCGCCGCTGCCCCCGCGCCCGGCGCCTCCGCGCCTCACCCGGCGCCGTAGCGCCTGACCCGTCTCCAGAACGACAACCGCTTCTAGAAGTACTCCGGATACAACATCCGGACCGCCGCCGTATGCACCGGTCCAAAGATCTCCCGAATCGCGTACCACGCGAACAAGATCCCGATGAACGAGAACCGGGGCTGAAGGAGCTTCGACTGGATCTTGCGCGCGGTCTCTTCGGACACGAAGAGGCCGAGCGCCCCGCTGCCGTCCAGCGGCGGCACCGGAATCAGGTTGAACACGAACAGCAACAGATTGAGTGTAAAGAGAACGCTGAGGAACAGCGCGATCGTAGCGGCGGCGCCCCCTTGCGGCGCCACCACCAGCCCTTGAAAACTGTAGGTGCCAGGCTCAAAAACTCCCGCCATCATCCCGGCTCGGATCACCGTTGCCGCCAGCAGGATCAGCAGGAAATTCGCGGCCGGTCCCGCCACAGACATCCAGGCCGCACGCTTCGGGTAGGTGTACGCCCAGCGCGGGTCATACGGCGTGCTCGCCCAGCCGATCATCCAGCCCGACACTGCGAACGAGAGCAGCGGTACCACCACGGTCCCGAATGGCTCGCGGCGGATGTGGGGCCTCGGGTCCAGCGACACCTGGCCTCCGTGATAGGCCGTCCTGTCGCCTCCCAGCATCGCAGCCCAGGCGTGGGACGCCTCATGCAGCGTCAACGAGAACAACAACGCGACGTACCAAATGAGCGCAACACCGAGATCCATGCTTCCCCCCTGAACGCAACCGAGCGTAGCTCTCGAGAGCGCTTGCTGGGCAAGCGCCGACTCGCGACGATACCCTCACTGCGTGCCCGCTTCCTCCCCGATGCTCCGGCCTCTCGCCAACACGGGCGACCCATCGGGGTCGCCGGCAACCGCCGGCCGGTGTTGAACGGCGGCTGAGACTTCTTTGGATCCGCTTCAGCTCGCCGTCCTGGCCAGCGTCGCGCTGGCGACCTCAATGCTGTCGGCCGTGGTAGGCATGGCGGGCGGCATCACGCTGTTGTCGGTGATGCTGCTCTTCCTCGAGCCGCTGGTGGCGATTCCTCTCCACGGGGTCATCCAGCTCGCGTCGAATTCGTCCCGTACGGTGATCCAGCGTCGGCACGTGCAATGGTCGATCCTGGCCCGCTACAGCGTGCTGCTGGTCCCCATGGCCTTCGTGGGTCTCGCCATCGTCGAAGCGCTGCCGGCGACCTTGACCCGGATGCTGATCGGCCTGTTCGTGCTGGCGGCCACCTGGCTGCCCGGAATCCTCTGGTTGGGCGCCCACCCGGAGAAGACCGATCCAAAGCATCGTTTCGTAGTGTTGGGCGGCGTCGCCGGGGTCCTCAACATGACGGTGGGCGCCGTCGGCCCGCTGATCGCCCCCTTCTTCCTGAATCTCGGCCTCGAGCGACGCAGTCTGGTGGGCACCAAGGCGGCCTGCCAGACGCTGGGACATCTGGTCAAGATCGCGGTCTTCGGCGTGGCCGGCTTCGCCTTCGCAGAATGGCTCGCCCCCCTTGCCCTGCTGTGTGTGATGGTGCTGGTCGGAACCTGGCTCGGCAGCCGACTGCTGGACAAGGTGAGCGAGGTCTGGTTCATCCGGCTGTACAAGACCGTTCTCACGTTGATCGCCATCCGACTCGTCGTCTGGGAAGCGGCCGCATTGCTGGATCTTCGCTGAGCAGGCGTGATACAGTCGGAACTACTCCGATCGCATGAAATCGCCGATCGTGAGCGCGCCTTGGGTGGTGGCCCCCGTGTCGATGGTTCGCTGGCTATGTCGTTCCTCTCTCCTGGCTACGCCTGTGTGCCTATCCCTGCTGTGTGCGGGTGCGGGCTGCGGTGGGAGCGATCTCGAGATCGGTCCGACCGCCGAGGTCAAGCGCGAGCGGATCGAACACATCGTAGTCGCAACCGGCACGGTCGAGCCGGAAACGGACGTGCAGGTTCGCTCACGGATCGCGGGCATTGTCGAGACGATCTACGTCGACGACGGAGACACGGTCAAGAAGGGCCAGCCGCTGCTCGAGATCGAGCGCGACCTCCTCGAGGCCCAGGTTCGCGAGGCCCAGGCGGCTCTCGAGGGCGCGCGGGTCGAGCTACGCTATGCCAAGCTGGCCCTCGACCGATCCGAGGAGCTCAAGAGCGGAGGGGCGGCGTCCCAGCAGAAGCACGACGACTCGCGCTCACGCTTCGAGCGGGCCCGGGCCAGTGTCTCCCAGGCCGACGCCCACCTCGACAACCTGTCCACCCAGCTCTCGTATGCGACGGTCCGGTCCCCCATGTCCGGGCGCGTCCTCGAGGTGCACGTCGAAGAAGGTTCGGCCGTCTCTCCGGTCACGTCGGTGACAGGGGGTGTTGTGCTGGTCTCGCTGGCCGGAACCGACAAACTCTTTCTCGAAGGTCTCGTCGACGAGAATGAGGTGGCTCGGGTCATGGTCGGACAGCAGGCCCGGATTCGGACCGAGGCCTTTCCGGACCGGGTCTTCGAGGGCAACGTGACCCAAATCGCACCGATGGGACAGCGGGTGCAGAACGTCACGTACTTCAAGGTCGAGATCGAGATCACCGATCCGGACGCACAGTTGCTCCGCCCCCGTATGTCGGGCGATGCCGACATCGTGACCGAGGTCGTGGAGAACACCCTCACGATTCCCGAGACGGCCCTGCGCTACCGCGGAAAATCCATCTACGTGGAGACGGTGGTCGAGTCCAGCTCCGCCAAAATCGAGTCGAAGGACATCAAGATCGGCATCGTCGACGGCTCGACGGTCCAGGTGCTCTCGGGCCTGAGCGTGGGCGAAGTGGTACGGCTGCAATGAGCGCCGACCCCCTACCGGCCCCGACGAGCCTGATCGAGATCGACGACCTCCACAAGATCTATGACGCCGGTGAGCTCGAGGTGCACGCGCTCCAAAGAATCGACCTGCGCATCGAGCAAGGCGAATTCCTGGCCATCATGGGCCCATCGGGCTCGGGCAAGACGACGTTGATGGAGATCCTGGGCTGTCTCTCGAAGCCGACTTCGGGCCGCTATCGGCTGAACGGGCGAGACGTCGCCGAGATCGACTCTGACGGACTGGCCCGGCTGCGGGGCGAGGAGATCGGCTTCATCTTCCAGAGCTTCAACCTGCTGCCGCGTCTGTCAGTGGCCGAAAACGTGGAGTTGCCGCTGTCCTATCGGGGCGTTTCGCGCCGCGACCGGAGGGAACGTTCACTCGCCGCGCTCGAGCGTGTCGGCCTCGGTCATCGCGGCAAACACCTGCCGGGCGAGATCTCGGGCGGCGAGCGCCAGCGTGTCGCGGTAGCGCGAGCCCTGGTGAACAACCCTTCCCTGGTGCTGGCCGACGAGCCGACGGGCAACCTAGACACCCGCACCGGCGACGAGATCCTCGACCTGCTGCGCGAGATCCATGACGAAGGCAACACGCTGGTGATCGTGACCCACGATCCCCGCATCGGCGGTCAAGCGCCGCGCTCCCTGCACATCCGGGACGGCCTGATCGAGAGCGACACGACCGTCGGGAAGTGACCCATGGGCCTCGAAGCCATTCGACAAGCCATGCGCCACCTGTGGGCCCACAAGGTCCGCTCGATGCTCACGCTCTTTGGTCTGGTGTGGGGGGCTGCCGCCGTGATCTTCCTGGTGGGCTGGGGTCGGGGTGTGACCGTGATGCTCGAGGATGGCTTCTTTCGCGCTGGAAAGAACATGGGCGAGGTGTGGCCCGGCAAGCTCAGCGAGGAGTTCACGCCCGCCGTCGACCGCCGCTACCTCTGGTTCAACAACTACGACGTCGAAGCGCTTCGCAAGCGGGCGCGTCTGCCGGAAATCATCGGTGCCGAAGCCTGGGAGATGCTCCCGACGGTCTATCATCAGCGCGCGCTCAGCCTCGACATCCGTGGCATCGACCCCGAGGTGATGGAGATCCGGGGCGTTTCGGTGGCCGCCGGTCGAGGCATCACCCACTCGGACCTGGAACACCGTCGACGGGTGGTCGTGTTGGGCGACAAGACCCGGCGCAAGCTGCTGGGGGCCAAGGGCACGATCGGGTCCTACATCCGCATCGCGGGCAAGCCGTTCAGGGTGGTGGGCTTTCTGGCCCCCGTCGGGACCCAGCTCTCGCGTGATCGCATGGAGATCGACGACCAGGCCTGGGTGCCGCTCACGACCGTCCAACAGAACTGGCCGGCCTGGTGGACCGACGAGCCCGTGGTCAACAAGATCATCTACCGCATGCGTGATCGTCACCTGCTCGAGGAAACCGAAGACGAGGTGCGAGCGATCCTGGCGGACCAGTTCGGCGTGTCTCCGGACGACGAAGAGGCCGTGGGCGTCTGGAGCAGCGTCAAGATGTTGAACAAGCTGCCTCTGGACGAATTGCGCGGCCTGATGTTCATCCTCGCCACCGCCACCCTGATGATCGGGGGCGTCGGCGTCCTCAACATGATGATCGATGCCGTCCACGAACGTCGCTACGAGATCGGCATCCGGCTCGCCGTCGGCGCGCGCCGGCGCGACGTGGTCGCCCAGTTCTTCGTCGAGACCGTGACCATCTGCTTCCTGGGCGGATTGATCGGCTGCTCGCTCGGCGTCGGGTTCAGTCTTCTGCTCGGCTATCTCGAGGTCCCCGACCTGATTCCAGTGCCCGTGATCAGTTGGGACATCGTCGTCCTCGCCTTCGTCGTATTGGTCTTCGTCGGAGTCCTGGCGGGCGTCATCCCTGCCTGGCGGGCAGCCCAAGTAGACCCATCCGAAACGTTGAGGATGGAGTAGCCGATGGATCTTCTCCTCAGCACGTTCCGGAGTCTACGCGCCCATGCGCTGCGCTTCTTCCTGACTTCGCTCGGGATCGTCTGGGGTGCATTCCTCCTGATCTACCTGACCGCGGCGATGGAGGGCGCCGACGATCACTTCACGCGTGAACTCGAAGAAGCGGGACCGAAGATCGTGATCGGGTTCCCGGGCACAGTGATCAAGAATCGAGTCGGCGAACGCGGTGCCCGGCGGGTCGAGCTCGAGATCGAAGACATCGAGCGGCTCCAGAAAATCCACATGCTGGAAAACGTCGCGCCCGAAGCAAACCTGTGGAACCAGATCATCCGCGCCAATGGCCGAACCAAGCTGCTGACCGTGAACGCGGTCACCGAGCGTTCGGATGAAATCCGGAATCTCCAGCCCGCCCTCGGGCGCTTCATCACGCTGACCGACGTCGAGCGCTCGGCCCGTGTCGCCTACCTGGGTGACGTGGCCTCGAAGCGGCTCTTCTCCGGCGCGTCCCCCATTGGCAGGACGATCCAGATCGAGTCGATCCGCTTCCGGGTCATCGGGGTGAACCAGGCCAAGGGCGATCAGATGATCGGCGTCAACGGTTGGGACGACTGGGTTGTCTTCATCCCGTATTCGACCGCCCAGCGTTGGTTCGTGAAGCACGGCCGGGTCGAAGAGCTGGTCTTCGCGCCCGTCTCCCGGGACGAATCCTGGGCTGCAATCCGCAAAGTGCGAGAAGTCCTCGGCCTCCACCACGGTTTCGACCCGGACCTCGACACGGCCATCGGTTTCTTCAATGTCCACGACATCATGCAGATCCTCCACACGATCTTCTTCGGCCTCCGCTTCTTCCTGGTTTCGGCCGGCGTGATCACGTTGCTGGTCGGGGGCATCGGCGTGATGAACATCATGCTGGTCGTCGTGGGAGAACGGACCAACGAGATCGGACTGCGCAAGGCCGTCGGCGCGTCGAGTCGCGCCATCTTCACCCAGTTCCTGGCAGAAGCGACCGCGGTCTGCGTGCTGTCGGGCCTGCTCGGCGGCGCGTTGGGGATCGGCTTCACCCGAATGGTGGCCGCGTTCAGGCCAGCGGGCGCAACGCTTGTGTCCGCGCCCGTGATCTCGTGGTTTGCCGTGGCCGCGGTGGTGATCTCGTTGGTCCTGATCGGCATCCTCGCTGGCGTCATTCCGGCCGTTCGGGCGGCGCGCGTGCCTCCAGCCGATGCACTGCGGGCGACGTAGCAGGGCGCCGACGGCCGACGCCTTGCGATCGCTTCGCGATCGCCCACTGCTCCTGCTGACCGCTCGCGCTCACACGTCGAATTGGATGACGCTGCGGATCACTTCGCCTTTGTGCATCAGGTCGAAGGCCTTGTTGATGTCGACGAGGGGCAGGGTTGCGTTGATCATCTCGTCGAGCTTGATGCCGCCGCTCATGTAGCGGTCGACGAAGCCCGGAAGTTGGCTGCGGCCCTTGGTGCCGCCGAACGCGGTTCCGCGCCAAGACCGGCCGGTCACCAGCAGGAACGGTCGAGCGTGGATCTCTTCGCCGGCACCGGCGACGCCGATGATGATCGACTGCCCCCAGCCGCGCGCCGTGCACGCCAGAGCCTGACCCATGAGATCCACGTTGCCGACGCACTCGAACGAATAGTCGACGCCACCGCCGGTCATCTCGACGATGGCCTCGGCCAGGCCGTCGACGTCGTTCGGGTTGAGGAAATCGGTGGCTCCAAATTGACTCGCGAGCTCGAACTTCTTCGGGTTGACGTCGACGGCGATGATCTGCTCGGCTCCGGCCATGACCGCGCCCTGGATCACCGACAGGCCGACCCCCCCCATGCCGAAGACGGCCACAGAGGAACCCGCTTCGACCTTGGCGGTGTGGAGCACGGCGCCGATCCCGGTGGTGACCGCGCAACCCAGCAGACACACCTTGTCGAGCGGCGCGTCCTTGCGGACCTTGGCGAGTGCAATCTCTGGCAACACCGTCGCCTCGGCGAAGGTCGAGGTGCCCATGTAGTGATGGATCTTCTTCCCGTTCCGGGAGAGCCGGCTGGTGCCGTCCGGCATCACGCCCTGGCCCTGGGTCGCCCGCAGTGTGATGCAGAGATTGGTCTTGCCAGAGACGCAGTAGCGACACTTCCGACATTCGGGGATGTAGAGCGGGATCACGTGGTCGCCGGGAGCCACGGAAGTGACTGCGGTGCCCACCTCCTCCACGACGCCTGCACCTTCGTGGCCCATCACCACCGGAAAGAGGCCCTCCGGGTCGCGACCGCTCAGGGTATAGGCATCGGTGTGACAGACCCCGGTGGCTGCCAGCCGTACCAGGACTTCGCCTTGCTTCGGACCGTCGAGATCGATCTCCTCGATCTCCAGGGGCCTTTCGGCCTCCCAAGCCACCGCCGCCTCGACCTTCATGCATCTCCTTGGCCCCGAGTCGGACTCACCGGGGTGTCCCCTAGATACAGCCGTTGCGAACACACCGTCAATGCGGGACCCGCCAACTCGATGTCGGAGTTCGCCGGGGTCCGTCGAGGTAGATGGAGGAAGCGCTGTGATACGCTCGCCGCCCCATGAATGGCGCCGAAGCCCTGGTGCGGACGCTCGTGAACGCAGGGCTAGAAGTCTGCTTCACCAACCCAGGCACTTCCGAGCTGCATTTCGTCGCAGCCTTGTCCCGTGTGAAGGGCATGCGCCCGATTCTCGGACTCTTCGAAGGTGTTGTTTCCGGAGCCGCCGACGGCTATGCGCGCATGGCCGACAAGCCGGCCGTGACCCTTCTGCATCTGGGTCCTGGTCTGGCGAACGGTCTCGCCAACTTCCACAACGCCCGCAAGGCGCGCACGCCCATCGTGAATCTGATCGGCGAACACGCGACTTCCCATCGGCCTTACGACGCGCCCTTGACCGCAGACGTGGAGGCGTTCGCCCGTCCGGTTTCTGGCTGGGTGCGGACCGCGAACGACCCGAAGACGGTGGCCGTTGACGGCGCCGAGGCCGTCGCCGCTGCGTACGGACCGCCAGGCCGGGTGGCCAGCCTGATCGTCCCGGCCGACGTCGCCTGGACCGAAGCCGGCGATCCCGCAGATCCACTGCCGATTCCGACCGCCGAGGCGGCCTCCCCTGCAGCCGTCGCGGACACGGCCGCCGCGCTGCGTTCCGGTGAGTCCACGGCCATCTTGATGAGCGGGCGCGCCTTGCGCCGAGGTCCGCTGGCAGTCGCTGGACGGATCGCTGCGTCCACCGGTGCAAGGCTCTTCTGCGACACCTTCAACGCCCGCTGGGAGCGCGGCGCCGGTGTCGCCAGCGTCGAACCCCTGCCCTACTTTGCCGAAGGCGCCTTGGCCGCGCTGGACGGAGTGCGTCACCTGATCCTGGTGGGGACCCAGGCGCCCGTCGCCTTCTTCGCGTATCCCGGAAAACCGGGTTCGTTGACGCCCGAGGGATGCCAGATCCAAACCCTGGCGTCTCCTGCCGAGGACTGCGAGGCCGCCTTGGAGGCCCTGGCCGATGCGCTCGGCGCGAGCCAAGCCGCACCCCGAGCCGAGCGCCACGCCCCGTCAACGCCGACCGGACCCTTGAGTCCCGCGAGCATCGCGATGTCGGTCGCGGCCCTGCTTCCGGAAGGCGCCGTCGTCTCCGAGGAGGCCATCACCGCAGCGGCCGCACTCACACCCGGGACCCGAGGGGCGGCTCCACACGACTGGCTGGCGCTCACCGGCGGTGCGATCGGCCAGGGAATTCCCGTGGCGACGGGAGCCGCCGTCGCCTGTCCCGACCGCAAGGTGGTCTGCCTCCAGGCCGACGGCAGTGCGATGTACACGATCCAGGGTCTGTGGACCCAGGCACGCGAAGGCCTCGACGTCACCACCGTGATCCTGGTCAACCGCAGCTATGCGATCCTCCAGATCGAGCTTCAGCGCGTTGGCGCACTCGCAACCGGCCCTGACGTCCAGCAGATGCTGCGCATCGACGAACCCGACCTCGACCTGTTCCGAATCTCCCAAGGACTGGGTGTCCCGGCGATGCGGGTGACGACGGCCGACGAGTTTCACAAACAGTTCGCACGGTCGATGGCCGAGCCTGGCCCCAGCCTCATCGAAGCCGTCTACTGAAGCCCTATTTCGCCCTCGCCAGCAGGTCAGTGAGAGAGGGGTGCGTGCTCCTTGATGAAGGCCACCTCCCGCTGCACGACCTTCTTGAGCATCGCTCGCATGCGATCGGGCTTCTTGGGGTCGTCGCCAGGGTAGATCGTCGCGTTGGCGAACCCCATTCCCAGCAGCGTCAAGAAGGCGAACTGCAGCATCGGCGGCGCGTCGGAATCCGCGTGCATCAGCTCGGGAAACGACTTGGCCAGGCCCTGGGCCAGAAGGTTCGCGCAGTCGTCCATCTCCGAGCGGAGACGTTCGCGCAGCTCCGGATCGTGGGATTGGGCCACCCAGATCTCGACCACCGCCTTGAAATCGCGGTCGCTGAAGACATCCCACAGCGCGTCGATGCCGGCATCGACGCGCTTCTCGGTATCCGCGATTTCGCGCATCGCAGGCCGGGCCCGCTGCAGCAGGCCTTCGTTGAGCCGTCGCATCGCGTCGTGCAGCAACGCGGGTAGATCCCGGTAGTGGTGGTGGGCTGCGCCGCGGGTCAGGCCCGCTCGCCTACAGACTTCCACGAACGTCGTGCCCCGGTAGCCCCGTTCGACCAGGCACTCGATGGCTGCGTCGGCCAGCCGGGTGCGCGTTCGCTGACTCCTCTCCTCCTGGCTCGTCCTGGGACGACCCAGGAGCTCCGTACCTTCCGCCATACGCCTTCCCCGTCCTCCCCGTTGCTCGTGAGACCCGCCCGTTGCTCGTAAGACCTGCCGCCTGCAGCCCTGCTGCCGTGGCAGATCCGATTGCATTCCATGCCGGCAAGTATCTCACATGGCTGGCGATCCACGGAAGCAGACCAGGCCCCCGGAGGGGGAGGATCTCTTTCCCAGCCGCATCAGATCTTTCGCCGTCCGGCCTCTCGATAATCCTCAAGTAATTGAAATATTTAGTGATTTCTAAAAATCCGCGGCCGGCACAGGGCTTGCTGTACGGGAGTGGGTGATCGCTTCGGTCGGCTCTCGAAAGCCGGGATGCTGGTGCCTCCCCTCGGGACTCCGGAGAAAGGACGCTGGTTGTTCGGAATCCCCAATTATCTGGATCCAGAAGATCGAATTCCCTAGGCGTTGGGCATCCCGAAGCGGTAGAATTGCTTCTGTGAGTCAATCTAGGTTCACAATGGAGGAGTATCCCTTGAGAAAATTAATCCTGTTAGCCATTTCCGCCCTGTTGGTCTTGGGCGTGGCCGGTGCTGCCAGCGCCGCCCCGCTCAACTGGGAAGGCACCTCGACGCTATTGCTTGGCGACTTCGAGCCCACCCTGATCCCGGGTGGCGGTGTCGCTACCGTCAACGGCTCGGGTGGACTCGGGCACCTCAATTCGTTTAGGCTCGCCGCCAGCCGCGGTCAGGTCCACACCGAGTTCGTGCTGCTGGTCACCGACCCTGACGTCTCGGGCAATGGCATCGCGGCCCTCAGTTTCGTCAGCATCCAAGGTGGCACTGGAACCTTTGGGACGGGTTCGGTAGCCATCTCCGGCGCCGTTGCCTCGACCATGACACCTACCGACCCAAACGTGGGCCTGGGCCAGCTCCCGCTCGCTGGCATTGTGAAGCTCTGCCTGATCACCACGGACTGCGGCGCTTCGCTGGACATCGTCCTGAGTGCGCCCACCACGGTGAACGGCGTACC
>SMVA01003359.1_pt1 | contig 13780 bp, 12 predicted proteins | sample 2456451 | NCBI WGS metagenome assembly SMVA01 (sample SAMN11095933, study PRJNA526329) | marine sediment metagenome | biome: Marine sediment; feature: Surficial sediment; material: Deep marine sediment; isolation source: Hadal surficial sediment | place: Pacific Ocean | collected 2014-05 | depth...
AACGATCGAGATCAGTAGCTGTCCAATGATGACTCCCTTCACCGCGCGGATGACGCCAATGCGAACGCCGCCCAGGATTTCAGGCAGGGCCGCCCAGAAATAGATCTTGAGAAAAGCGTCGATCGGGGAGGCGCCGAAAGACTGCGCCATCTCAACCAAAGACCGGTCGATCTGCATGACGCCGGCGCGCGAATTCAGGATGATGATCCAGATGGCGAAAAGCGTCGTGGTAATGATGATCGACTTCATGCCGAAGCCAAACAAGACCATCAGGACCGGCACCAGCGCTGTCAGCGGGGCGCTCAGGAAAATGTTCACCCAGGGCAGAAGAAGTTCGTCCAGGAAGCGGCTCTTGCCCATCAGGATGCCGACCGGAATGCCGATCACTATCGAAGCGGTCACACCCATGATGAACGCATAGGCGGTTTCGGAGAGCGCTTTTATGAAGACCGGCGTGCCGATGATCGAAAACAAAGTCGCCAGGACTTCAGACAAGGGAGGTAAGACGAAGGTTACCTCCAGACGCCCTACGACTTCCCAAAGAATTCCCCACAGGATCAGCGACGACATGGCCGGAAGCTGGTAGCCAAACACCTTCATCTTAACGCTCACTCCACATATTTGCGCAGCGATTCCCAGATCTTGTCGACGATATCAAGATATTCCGGATCGCGGCGAATGCTGTCCATGCCCTTGTCTCGGAAACTGGCCGGCCTGATGATTTCCGACACGCGACTGGGCCGGGGCAGCAAGATCGCGACCTGATCGGAAACATAGACCGCTTCTTCGATCGAATGGGTCACGAAAATGAAGGTTTTGTTTTCCTGCTGGACGAGTGTAAGCAGGTCTTCCTGAAATTTGCGCCGGGTTTGTTCATCGACCGCCGAAAAGGGTTCATCCATCAAGAGAACCTGTGCATCGACCGCCAACGCCCTGGCCAATCCCACCCTCTGGCGCATGCCGCCCGACAATTCGTGCGGATAGGCGTTCTCGAAGCCGGTCAGGCCGACGTCGCGGATGTATTTTTCCGCGATGCTTTCCCGTTCCGATTTGGCGACGCCGCGCAGCTCCAGGCCAAAGGCGACATTGCGCAGCACGCTTGCCCAGGGAAGCAGCGCAAAATCCTGAAACACAAACGCCCGGTCCGGACCCGGTCCGGTGACGGGTTTCCCGTTCACTTCGACTTCACCGGAATTGGGCGACAGGAGCCCGGCAATGATTTTCAGGAGCGTCGTTTTTCCGCAGCCCGAAGGGCCCAGCACGGAGGTGAGCTGTCCGCGGGGAAAATCCAGTGACAGGTTCCTCAGGGCCTCAACATCGCCATAGGATTTAGAGATGTTGAAGGCGCGCACGGCATAATCAACTTCGCGCGTATCGGGCGTCCCCAATGCGTCGTTAGTCTGAGGCATAGCCACGGATGTTTCCTTTGAATAGGCGTTTTTCAATTCTCTCCAGCAAGTTCAAAAAGAGAACAGCCAGCAGAATGATGGAGAAGATGGCGGCATACATGCTTGGATAATCCGCGATTGAGCGGCTGTAGGTGATGATGTCGCCGACACCCGTAGGCGTGATTTTCAGTTCAGCCAGGATGGCCCCGATGAATCCGGCCGAAACGCCCAGCCGTAATCCTGAAAAGATGATCGGGGACGCGGCCGGAATGATGATCCTCAAAATGATGTCAAGCCTGGTCCCGAGGAAGGCACGCCCCATCTCTATCATTGAGGAGGGGGTGTTGCGAACCGCACCGGTGGTGTTCAGAACGATGACAGGCATTGCCATAATGCAGACGACAAAAACCTTGGACGTCAGACCAATTCCGTAGGCGATTATGAGCAGTGGAATCAGTGCAGCTAGCGGGGCCGATTGCATCACGATGAAGATTGGCGAAAAAAGCCAATCGAACTTGGAGCTCAATCCGGCCCAAAGACCAATACCGATACCCAGCACCGCAGAAATTGCGATGCCGACGACAAGGGGTTTCAAAGTCTCGGCATAGGCCGTGAAGATGGTGCCGTCCAAAGTAAGCGTGACCAATGCCGACATGGATTCCAGAAAGGTCGGAAAGGCGTTGCTTACAGGGACACGACCGGCGATTTCCCAAGCGCCAAAAACGACAACGGCAGACAGAAGCTTCAGGAAAAGCGGGCGGTTGCGCATCTGTCGTTGTCTCGCATTTCGGTGAAAAAAGGAACAGCCAGCAACCCGCTTCCAGGTCGCTGGCTGCCCTAAATCAGACTTACTGCGCAGCCGAGTCCAAGGGCTTGAAATACCAGAAATCTTCGATATTCAGATCCTTGGGGTCGCCGGTCAGCTGACCGGCCGCGGAATACCATGCCAGGTCCGCCATGGCCGCCTTCCGGCCGCCGCCATTTGGATCGTAAAGCCCGCCTGCGACCGCTTCGGCGTAAAATCCGTCGAGGCTGTCGAGGATCTCCTTGGGAAGCTGGCCGATGGGGCCATTGGGATCGGTCTCGCGGCGGATGATCGTCGGATCCTTGGCCATGTCGCGATAGACGCTGACCAGCGCTTTCACGAAAATGTCGACGTCTTTTTCATTGGCCTTGATCCAGTCGAGGTTGGCAAACAGCGCCTCATCGCTGGCATCGACATCGAACATCGGCAAGACGTTGAACTTGTCGCCTTCCTGTTTGACCAGCTTGTTCTTGTTGGAAAGATCCACGATCGTCGCATCCACCCGACCTGCAATCAGAGCAATTATGCGGTTGGCCGAGCCGGAAACATAGGAACGTTTGCCGAATTTGATCCCGAGCCTCTCTTCGATCACATTGGCGATCGAATCGGTGCCGCCACCACGCGAATGCAGCAGGATCGGCTGTCCATCGAGGTCTTCAAGCTTGCTGTATTTTTTGGAAGTGACGGGAAAGAATTTCAGCTTTGACAGTTGAAAGACGATACGGATCGGGGCCTTCGATTTCTGCATGGCCGCGTAAGGGGTGCCGAACCCGATATCCATCTGGCCGCTGAGGATTGCCTGAATGGCCAGTTCCTCGTCCGCAAACGCAGTCCACTCGTAATCGAGGCCGTTCGCCTTGGCGCGGTCCAGCGCGACAAAGAAGGCGGCGACCTCGTCCGACGGCGTTTCGGCCAGTGCGATCCGGATCTTATCGGCCTGCGCGCCTGTAGTGGCCAGTGCGCCGACAAAAAAGATCGCGACAAAAAAGAACGTTATATTTTGTAACAGCTTCTTCATGTTTTCCTCCCTTTCACCACAAAAGTGGCTTGCTTACTTCTCACTGATTCCAACTGGCTTAATTTTTAACTCCCCGAAATTGCATTGAATTCCGAGGCCTTCCCCCGGCCGACCCGGTCCTTGCCCAATCGGGAACACGTGTTGCGGTTCCACGATCTTTTCACCATTGGCCAACCGACCGGATCGCGGCTTCTCTGGTCGATTGAAAAGCCTCGAAACGCATCGGTCTCTCATCCCGAAGCTTGGATTGGGTTCACAAGTCAGCGCCGACAGCAATCCGGCGCAAACGCCTCAGCCGAGCAACGCAACCCGTAACCAATCCAGCCTTTGGACCAACCAAATTTGTCAAAGTAATTTCCAATTGGCCCAAGTTCTCATACATTATGTCGACTACTCTCGGAATCAAACCCATTCTTTCTACCCAATGCATCATTTGGTCTGATTATGGCTGACACCGTCAACAACGAGCAACCCGGGATCGCGGCGCTCAGGAATTTTCTTACGGAGCAGGAATTTGTGCTGAACGGCCGCCTGCCAGCGGAACGTGATTTATGCCGCAAGCTCGGCCTGTCGCGCGGGAAATTGCGTAAAGGTCTTGCAGTGCTTGAAGCGGAAGGCCAGATCTGGCGTCACGTTGGCCGCGGTACCTATATCGGCCCCAGACCGGTGCTCAATCTGAGCGATGTGGAGTTCCTGAGCAGCCAGACCAGCCCGACCGCGGTGATGGAAGCGCGCCTGGCGATCGAACCGCAGCTCGCCCGGCTTGCCTCCCTGCATGGGACAAAGGCCGACTTTGCGGAAATCCGCCTGTGCAACCGGCGCTGCCGGGCGGCCCGTGAATGGCGCGTCTATGAAGCCTGGGACAACAAGTTCCATCGCGCAATCGCCGCTGCAACCCACAACACGCTGCTGGTCAGCCTATTCGACACCCTGAACACCGTCAGGCGTTCAACCGTGTGGGGACAATTGCGCTCAACGACATTGCCGCCCGCCGATCACCCCAGCTTTCACGAACATGGCGCACTCTACAAAGCCATTGTCGGCCGCAACCCCGATCTTGCCGCTGAAAGCATGCGCATTCATCTCAGAACCGTTCGCGACCGCGTGCTTTCCTCGCTCAATTCCTGAGCGAAAGGTTTTCGCCACCCACCCAGACCGATCGCACCATGTTGTCATCGCTCAAATGCACGAAATCGGCGCGGTAGCCGGGCCGGATCCGGCCATAACCATCATCCTTGCGCAATAGCATCGCCGGATAGAGCGAGGCCATGCGCAGAGCCTCCTGGCGCCGCACGCCGAGTTCGCCGATCGCAAAACGCACGGCCCTGGCCATATCGAGATCCGACCCCGCCAAAGTCCCGTCGGCCAAAGTCAGCCGCCCGCCGGCCCGCGTCACGGTTCGTCCGTTCAGCATGAAAACGTCGCCCGCATCGCCGACCGTGGGCATGGCGTCGGAGACCAGGAACAGGCGGCCGGGGCCATTTTTGGCGCGCAGGGCGATCCGCAAGGCGGCGGCGTCGACGTGATGGCCGTCGGCGATGATAGCGCACCACAGATCACCCAATTCGAGCGCCGCGCCAACCATTCCGGGCGCCCGCTGGCCGAGCGGGCTCATGGCATTGAAAAGATGGGTGACACCCCTGGCGCCGGCATCGACGGCCCGCGCCACCTCATCCCAGGTGGCATTGGAATGACCGAGCGAGACAATGATGCCGCCATCGCTTAAGGCGCGAATCTGCTCTGGCGGAACGACATCGGGCGCCAAGGTCACAAGCACCGTATCGATTTCCAGGCCAAGCAGGAATTCCACATCCCTTTCGTTCATCGGCCGGATCATTTCGCCCCTGTGGGCGCCTTTGCGGGCCGGCGAAAGGAACGGCCCTTCCAGATGAATGCCCAGGCAGCCAGGGCAGCCGCTTGCAATGGCGTCTTTGACGGCCGCCGCCGCAAGGCGCATTTTTTCGGGCGTATCGGTGATCAGGGTCGGCAGGAGGGCGGTCACGCCAAAGGCCCGGTGCGCATCGGCGATGGCGCCAATTGCGGTCTTGCTCGGCGTTTCGTTGAACAGCACGCCGCCACCGCCATTGACCTGGGCGTCGATGAAACCCGGCGCCAGGACACCGCCTTGCAACTCGATGACGGTTTCTGCACCAAGGGACTCGCCGACCGGGCAAAGCGCGGCGACGACGCCATCCTCCACAAGCACCGCCTGACCGTCGATAAAGGCCTCGCCATCGAAAATCACGGCGCCCTTGAACAGCGACCGGCCCATCAGAGGGTTTCCGTCACTTTTTCAAGATTGCGGGGATTGTCCGGGTCGTGGCCACGGGCGCGGGCGACAGCTTCCACCAGACAATAGAACGAGGTGATGATGGAGATCGGATCGGTCAGGGCGTGGCCGCTCCTGACATAGCGCAGGCCGCCGGCGCCGGTTGTATGGTTCTCGACGCAAAACACGTCGGCGCCGGCCTGGCGCATACGATCGGCCACCATTTGCATGGCCGGGCGCGAGGCATCGTCCGGCGAAAAGACCAGCACCGGAAAGCGGTCGCGAACCAGCGAAAGCGGCCCGTGCATGACCTCCGCGCCGCTATGGGCTTCGGCGTGCATGGCGGCCGTTTCCTTGAATTTAAGCGCCGCCTCGCTGGCCATCGGCAAGGATGGTCCGCGGCCCAGCACATAAAGCGAGCCGGCATCGGCAAGCCGTGAAATCGCCACTGTCCAGTCGACTGCAAGGGCTTTTTCCAGAATTTCGGGCAATGCATCGACCGCAGCGCGCAATTTTTCATCGCCCCGCCATTCGGTGAGGATAGCGATCGTGGCAACCGCAGAGGCAATAAACGTCTTTGTCGCCGCAACGCTTTTCTCCACACCGGCGCCGATCGGCAGGCAGATGTCGGAAACTTCGGCCAGATCCGACGCCTCGTCATTGACAATGGCGATCACGCGGGCGCCGCCGTTTTTGGCGGCCTTTGCCAGCGCAACGATGTCCGGGCTCCTGCCCGATTGGGAAATCGCCAGCATCACGCCATCGCGCAAGGCCAGCGGGGCGCGATACAGCGAGGCCACCGAGGGACCGAGCGAGGCAACCGGCACGCCGGCCAGGATTTCGGTGCAATATTGGAAATAACCGGCGGCGTGGTCCGACGAACCGCGTGCGCAGGTGACGATTACCGGCGGATTTATGGCGCGAATGAGCCGGCCGATTTCGGCAATTTTCGGCCGCGACCGGCTGAGCAGTCTTGCAACAATGTCCGGCGCCTGGCGGGTCTCTCGCGCCATCTCGCTTGGTTTTCCGTCAATCGTCATGGAATTTGCGGTCACGGCTCGGTCAACTGAGGGCATACTATCCATGCACCTTGGTATTAGACAGATCTTGTCGCAAGGCCGTTTCTGCGGTTTTCGGCGAAGCGACTCTTATCCCGATACCACAGTCAGTTTGACGGCCTTTTCGTCGCGGAACGCTGCGCGCAGTTCAGCGATCGGCATCGGTTCGGCGAAGAAGGAGCCCTGCTGCAATTCGCAGCCAAGAAGGTGGATCAGCTTGGCCTGCTCCGCCGTTTCCACGCCTTCCGCGACGACCGTCAGGTCCAGCGCATCGCCGAGCGTGATGAGCGACTGAAGCAAGGCGTTGGCCTTGTCGCTTGTGCCGACGTCGGAAACGAAGCTGCGATCGATCTTCATTTTGTCGAACGGCAACTGGCGCAGATAGCCAATGCTGGAAAAGCCGGTACCGAAATCATCGAGCGCGATGGTAAAGCCGGCTGCCTTCAGTTGTTCCAGCTTCTGGCGCGCCAATTTGGGATGGCTGACGACGATACCCTCGGTCAGTTCGATCTCGATCCGCTTGGGATTGATGTCGGCCAGTTCGACGATGCCGATGACGTTTTCGACGAACATTGGATCGCGCAATTGCGCCGGCGAGACATTGACGTTGACCTTCAGGCCCGGCCATGTGGCCATGTCGGCGCAGGCCTGTTGCAGGACGAATTGTCCGATCTCGACGATCAGGCCGGATTCCTCGGCGATCGGAATGAAGGTGACCGGCGAAATCGGTCCAAGCTCGGCCGAGTTCCAGCGCAGCAGCGCTTCCACGCTGGTGATGTCGTGGCTGCCGGATTCGACGATCGGCTGATAGAACACCACCAGTTCGTTGGTTTCCATGCCGACACGCAGGGCCTCCTCGATCCGCTTCTTCTTGGCAGCGCCGGATTCGAACGCCGGTTCATAGGCAATCGGCTCCACCGCGCTTTCGTCCTTGGCGCGGTACATGGCGACATCGGCGCGGCGCACGACTTCCCCGGCCGTGATGCCATCCTCGCCGGATGTGGCAAACCCGACCGCGGCGGTGACATGGAAGCTCGCGCCATCGACCACAAAAACCTCATCAAGCGACTTGATCATCTGCCGGGCGATCGCATTGGCGGCCTCGGCGGCATTGCGATGGGTCACCAGAACATTGAATTCATCGCCGCCGACACGGGCCAGGAAGGCGTATTTCGGCAGCACGTCGTGCAGCCGGTCGCCAAGTTCGCGAATCAGAATATCGCCGCCGGCATGGCCGACCGTGTCGTTGACGATCTTGAAGCCGTTCACGTCGGCGAAGATGACCGCCAGTTCGTTGTTTTCGGCGGCGCGCTGGATCGAGCCCGATGCAAGGCGTTCAGTAAAGCTCATGCGGTTCGGCAGCCCGCTCAGGCTGTCGGTACGCGCCGCATGGTTCGCTGTTTCCTCGCTGGCCGCCAGTTTTTCCGCCGCATCGCCGGCCCGGCAGGAGGCCAGGAAACCAAGAATGGTGAAAATGATCAGAGCCGTTCCGATCGGCAATATCACCCGCGACAGCAGCATGTTTCCGGGCTGCAGCGGCGTCCAGTGAAGATGTGCCAAATGGTTGCCGCCAAGATCTGTAACGGGATGAAATAGCCTGCCCTTTTCGTGGGTCCTGGAGAGCGCCAGATCACCGATCAGAAAGTCCTCGCCAATCGCCGCAATACGTTCCTGCGTCAGGAAATAGCCGATGATACTGATTGGCTGATCGGCCGCATTGAGGTTCTCAAGTTGGTCCGGCGACACGCGCGCGGCCGCCAGCATGGCGATCCGGTCGCCGAGATCAAAAAGGCCGACTCTCGCCTCGACCTTGTCGGTCGGCACATCGGCAAGAAGCCCGATCATCTGATCGACGATGGCGCGGTCAAGGATGGTCGGATCGGAGGCCTCTCCCATGCCGATCTGCCAGGCATAGCGAACAGAAAAGTCCGGTTGCACGATGACCAGGATATCGGCGGTATCTGCCTCGGTGATACCAGAACCCATATTGGAATAGACCCACTCTGCGTTTTCCGCCCGGATATTGTCATAGGCATCCTGCCGCCAGGAACTGTCGATAAGAGTCGTCTCAAGGCGTTCCTGCAGTGCGGCGATCCCGCCGGCGACCATCGTCCGGGAAATGGTCGCCGCCTGTTTGTTGTATTCGCTCGCCATCCACAACAGGGCGCCAAGCACCGTGACGACTGTGATGACGATTGCGCCGACAAGCAGCGACGTAATACGTGTGGCAAGGAATGCACTGGGCATTTTGGTTAGGCTCCGGATTGATCCCAGAGCAACTCATTAGAATAAAAATTGAAATGTTCTGTTAGGAAATGCAGCGAAGTAATCGTTAACGGGCATCGGAAAAAAAGGCCGCAATACCGTCATCGCCCCGCTCCAACACCGGTACCGGGCTCACACGTTTCTTGGTCCCCACAAGATAATTGCGGCACCGGCCAGGCAGACCAACGCTCCGATCATATCCCAACCGTCCGGTCTTTGTCCCTCGACCAGCCAAAGCCAGCCAAGCGAGGCGGCGATGTAAACGCCGCCATAGGCAGCAAAGGCGCGGCCGGCGAAAGTGCTGTCGATCCGGGTCAGAAAAAGAGCGAACAGGATCAGGCTGACGGTGCCCGGGATCGCCCATAAGGGCGATTTGTCCAGCTTAAGCCAGGCCCAGAAGGCAAAACAGCCGGCGATCTCCGTGATCGCGGCACCGATGTAGAACACCGCCGAACTCATACCATCCAGCCTATCTATCTGCATGCGCCTTGAAAAGCGGGCCGGCGGTGGATTTTCCTGGCTGTCCCCTCGCTGCGTGTGGCGACCGGAAACTCACCGCGGGTGACAAAAAAATCCGGTTCGAAAATTTGCTTTGTAGCGGATGGCATTCTCCTGTATCAGTTTGTTTTAATAATGAGTTGCAATTGCAAGGTTGGTGAAAATGTTCTCGCGCCGGTCATTCCTTTCAAGCGGTGCCGCTCTTGGCGGTCTGGGGATCATAAAACCGGCGGCGGCTGCCGATGGGCAGACATCCCATGTCCATGGCGGCGCCAACCGGCTTGTCGGCGCGGTCGATCATAAACGCAACGGCTTCGATCCACATCACCTCTTAACCGACTGGGACACCGGCGAGGTGTCCCGGCTCGCCGACGGCGGCAGATTGCGGGAATTCCAGATCGTCGCCAGCGACATGGAGGTGGAGATCGCACCGGGCATCCTGTTTCCGGCCTGGGTTTATAATGGCCGTATCCCCGGCCCGACCTTGCGGGCGACAGAAGGCGATCTGATCCGCATCCGTTTCACCAATTCCGGCAGCCACCCCCACACCATGCACTTCCACGGCATCCATGCCGCCAGAATGGATGGCGTTCCCGGGGCCGGGCTGGTGAGCCCCGGCGAAGAGTTCACCTACGAGTTCCACGCCGAACCGTTCGGCTGCCATCTTTATCATTGCCACTCGATGCCCTTGAAACGGCATATTCACAAAGGCCTCTATGGCGGCTTCATCGTCGATCCGGAGCCGGCCAGGCACGTCGATCACGAAGCGGTCGCGCGGTCGCGGCTGCTGGGCACGCCTGAGAACGCCCGCTGGCAGGAGTTCGTGATGGTGATGAACGGCTTCGATACCAACTTCGACGACGAAAATGAATTTTATTCCGTCAACACCATTGCGTTCGCCTATCTCGACAAGCCGATCCGCATCGAGCGGTCAAGGCCGGTGCGCATCTATCTGATTAATGTGACGGAGTTCGACGCCATCAACTCGTTCCATCTGCACGCCAATTTCTTCGATTATTACGATCACGGCACGACCCTGACGCCGACGCTGAAAATCGTCGACACGATCATCCAGTGTCAGGGCCAGCGCGGCATTATCGAATTCAGCTTCGCCGATCACGAACCCGGACTTTACATGTTTCATGCCCACCAGTCGGAGTTCGCCGAACTCGGCTGGATGGCGAATTTTGAGGTGGTGTGATGATGCTGAGCCGGGCAAGTTTCCTGTTGCCGGCCGCACTGATCGCCGGCCTTGTCGCCGTGTTCCTGACCGTCCAGCCCTTCGATTATCTGAGCAAGGGAGCGCCGCCGGGCGAGAGCTTGACCGTTGAACATGTCAGGCTCGACGATGCCGGCATTCACGCCACTGTCCGCGCCGCCGGCTCAGAACCGATGATCATCGCGCAGGTGCAGGTCGATGGCGCCTATCGCAGCTTCAGTCAGGATCCGCCTGGGCCGATCGGATACCTTCAGACGGCACGGCTCGACATCCCCTATCCCTGGATTACCGGCGAAGCCCACCATCTGGTGTTCCTGACATCGACCGGCACGGGCTTTGAACACACAATCGAAGTCGCTGTCGCAACGCCGGGCACGACGTTCAGCGACCTCGCCGGTCTGGCGCTGGTCGGCCTGTTCGTCGGCATTGTGCCGGTCCTGATCGGTTTCGCCTTCTATCCCGCCTTGATGAGTTTCGGCGAATCCGGCCGGCAATTCGCCCTCGCCCTGACCATCGGCCTGCTGGCGTTCTTGCTGATCGATACGATCGGCGAAGGCCTGGAGGCCGCCGAGAAAGTCGTGGGCGGCCTCAAAGCCGATCTGGCCGTCTGGCTGAGCGCGCTTTTGACCACCCTCACTCTGCTGGCGGTCGGCCGGCGTGGCGGCAGACCGCCGGAAGGCGTGGCGCTGGCCTATTTCATCGCCATCGGCATCGGCGTGCACAATCTCGGCGAAGGACTGGCGATCGGCGCCTCCTTCGCCGCCGGAGAGATCGCCCTGGCATCGTTCCTGGTCCTCGGCTTTGCGCTTCACAACGTCACCGAAGGCGTCGCCATTTCCGCGCCGATCCGTCGCGAAGCGATGTCGCCGGTAACACTGGCCTGGCTGGCGGTGATTGCCGGCGGCCCGGCAATTCCCGGCGCCATGACCGGCGGGCTCTCCATCTCGCCGTTCTGGACGGCGCTCGCCTTCGGCGTCGGCGCCGGCGCCATCCTTCAGGTCATCATCGAAGTCGGTGGCATGTTTTTGCGGCGCAAACGCGACATGTCGGTGCCGTGGTATTCCGCCGCCAGCCTTGTCGGATTCTCCTCAGGCATCGTCGTCATGTACGCGACCGCCTTCGCGGTCCGCAGCTAAAGGTTTCCAAATTGGCGGCGGCGGCGGAAAATTCGCCAAAGGAACTCCGAATAGGCCGGCAATCCCGCCCGTGCTATAAGGGATGGTCATTCCCGGTGCTGCCGGGACCGATCCGGGTACCAGGAGGCAACCGCCATGAGTGTCGCCAGTAGCGTCGATCCGAGCGATCCGGGCCGCGAATTCGTCGATTTCTGGAACGAAATCCTGGCGCCGAAATTCATCCGCTTCAAACATATCCTGGTCGATGGGCTGACCCATCACAGCGCGGCGATCTTCCCCTCCCTTCCGGTCGGGCAAGGCGACAAGGTGCTTGATGTCGGCTGCGGCTTCGGCGACACGGCGATCCAGCTCGCCAGGCGCGTCGGACCGCAGGGCAGCGTTGTCGGCATCGATTGTTGCGAAGCGTTTCTCGACATTGCCCGCCAGGATGCCGCTGCGGCCGATCTTGGCAATGTGACTTTCATCGAAGGCGATGTTCAGAGCCATCCCTTTACGCCGGACCATGATTTCGTATTTTCGCGCTTCGGCACAATGTTTTTCGAGAACCCGGTCTGGGGTCTGAAGAACATGCGTGCCGCGATGAAACCCGGCGCTTTGATGGCGATGATCGTCTGGCGCACTGCCGATGACAATCCGTGGCTCAGTATGGCCAAACAGGTCGTCCTGCAATTCCTGCCGCCGTCGGGAGACGATGCCCGGACCTGCGGTCCCGGACCGTTTTCCATGGCGGGTCAGGAGACGGTGACCGGTATGCTAAAAAGCGCCGGCTATGTCGATGCGCAGTTCAAGCGCGTCGATGCGCCGGTGCTGGTCGGCGGGACAGTGAAGGATTCCATCGAATTCCAGCTCGCTCTCGGCCCGGCCGGCGAGGTTTTTCGCGAGGCCGGCGATCTTGCCGAACAGCGCCGCGAGGAGATCGAGGCAGCGCTCAGCGACGCGATTGCACCCCATCTCACCGATGAAGGCATCGTGATGGAGTCCAGTTCCTGGGTCATCACCGCCCGCAATCCGGCTTGAACGGGGAATCCCAGGGGAACGGGCCCATGATGTATCTGCGGCTATGCATGGTGATTTCCGCCCTTGCGATGGCGCTGCCGGCCATCGTGCTGCCAGGGGGGCCGGCGATGGCTGGCGTCAGCCGCTGCCTGGCGATCGCCGAAAGTGTGCCGCAGGTGCAATTTGCCGCCTTTTCGCCGGCGGCGCTGACGCGCGGCGAGGTGCGCCTGACCTATGTCGGCCATTCCACATTCCTGATCGAGAGCGCCGCCGGTGTCCGCGTCGCCACCGATTTTACCGGCTTTGCCGGGGCCGGCGTGGTGCCGGATGTGGTGACCATGAACCAGGCCCACTTCTCCCATTACACCGACACTCCGGACCCGCGCATTGCCCATGTCCTGCGCGGCTGGAACCCGGCCGGCGGACCGGCTCGTCATGACCTGACGCTGGAAGACGTTTTGATCCGCAATGTGACAACCGATATCCGCAGCTTTGACGGCGTTCGGATCAAGGACGGCAATTCGATTTTCATCTTCGAGATGGGCGGCCTGTGCATTGGCCATCTGGGGCATCTGCACCACGAACTGGGGTCGGAATATCTGGGCCTGATCGGGCAACTCGACGTGGTGCTGGTGCCGGTCGATGGCAGTTTCACAATGGCGCAGGAGAGCATGATCAACGTCCTCAAGCTGCTCAAGGCGCGCCTGATTATCCCGATGCACTATTTCGGCCCGTCGACGCTGGCCGCATTTCTTGAAGGGATGCGCGATGACTTCGAAATCGAGATCAGCGTTTCGCCGGTTATCGTGGTCTCGGCATTAACGCTGCCAAAATCACCGAAAGTGCTGGTTCTTCCAGGCTTTTGATCGGACCGCCAAGGTTGCACACCCCCTCCCGTCGCGTCGCCAAACAGGCTATGAGACGGCTGCAATTGAGGTTCCGTCATGACAAATCCGACCCCAATCGATGCCAATTTGCCGATAGCAGCCGCACGCGGCGTGGAGAGCATGGAAGCGGCGCGCGCCTGGTGCCGCGCGCGCGGAGTGGAGGATATTGAATGCATCGTGCCGGACATGGCCGGCGTGGCGCGCGGCAAGCTGATGCCGGCGGAAAAATTCTTCAAAGCCG
>SMVA01191364.1_pt1 | contig 13778 bp, 11 predicted proteins | sample 2456451 | NCBI WGS metagenome assembly SMVA01 (sample SAMN11095933, study PRJNA526329) | marine sediment metagenome | biome: Marine sediment; feature: Surficial sediment; material: Deep marine sediment; isolation source: Hadal surficial sediment | place: Pacific Ocean | collected 2014-05 | depth...
GGGCTGCGTTCGCCGGGGAAGTTAATTACCCCGACTCGGAGGAGTTGCACACGGCCTCCCGGCTGGGCAGCCGAGAGGCCGTGATCTCCTGGCGTAAAAACGCACACAGCCGGGGGAAAAGTGCCCACCCTTCCGACTTCTCACCTCCATTCAATCTAGAGACGCCTTCAGATGTTGCTGCTCTGAGCCAGACAATTCTCAATCGGGGTTCAACCAGGCGTTTCGCCCGTGAGCCCATTGCGCTTGCTCACTTCCGCGCAGTGTTGCAACACGCCACCCGGGGCATTCCGGCCGATTTTCTGGGACCCGAGATCTCCAGCTTGCTCGACATTTACGCCATCGTTAACTCGGTGGAGGGCTTACCTTCAGGTTCCTACTTTTTCTCCACAAGAGATAACGAGCTGGAGCTACTGCGGGCCGGGGATTTTCGGGAGGAGTCCGGCCATCTGGGATTTGAACAAGCCCTGCCTGCCGATGCCTCCGCCGTCCTGTTTTTCATGACCGACCTGGAGGGGATATTGGCTCGCTTGGGCAACCGCGGTTATCGGGTGGCGCAAATGGAGGCCGGCGTCCTGGGAGGAAGAATGTACCTGGGCGTCCAATCCCTGGGATTAGGCGCCTCCGGGCTTACCTTTTATGACGACGCAGTCACCCAATTCTTCTCCCCCCATGCGGAGGGTAAGAGCACGATGTTTGTCCTACCTCTAGGCCGCAAGGCGGCAATAAATCGGGTGCGGCCCTTCCGGTCTAAAATGGCGGTCAGGTTGGACGCCCTGGCCAGAGGCGCCGGCCAGCGCCCCAGCTAGCCGGGTTCTCACTTAACGGTCCTAAAATCTTTAGCCAAACACGGCTATTGAGCCACCGCTTGGGGAAATCCCCCAGCTTCAGTAATTTCTTCAAGGGTCAATAGATAGCCCTTCCCCGTCGAGCTACGCCCTTTCACCTCAAATAAGGGGTTCGCCCCCTGTCCCTTAGGGGTGGCAACTCTTATGGGCCGGGCCTCAGTGGTTTAATCTAGTACATAACCTATAGGGATGGGATGTAAGACATGACCGACGGGCCTCAAAGAACCGCCAAGACTATCCGCATTTACGAGGATGCTTATCACCAGGCTCGCGTCGCGGCGGTAACGTCTAAGAAGAGTCTGGGGCAGTGGTTGGAAGAGGCCATTAGCGAGAAGCTGGCCAAGGAAGAAACCGCCGGCAAGTACGGCAGCTAGCCGCCCTTTGGTGATGGCTCGGGCCAATTCCCCAAGCTGCTGATACCACGGAGAATCAAAAACAATGAGCATACTGGTAGTCGATGATCTGCCGGATTTCCGGCAATTGATGCAAGCAGTCCTGGAAGATGCGGGATATAGTGAAGTTATCACCGCCGGATCGACTCAGGAGGCGTTTACAATTCTGGGGCTGGATGACCCGTCCCTCCCAACTCCCGGAGTTGATCTAATCCTTCTGGATATCAACATGCCGGAAACGGACGGAGTTGAAGCCTGCCAGCGCATAAAAAGCGTGTCAAAATTAAGGGATATTCCTGTGATAATGGTCACTGGTGTTGCCGCCGAAGAAAAATTGGAGCAGGCCTTCAGCGCCGGAGCGACCGACTACATCCTCAAGCCTACCAATCCGGCGGAGATGATAGCCCGCATCGGCTCTGCCTTGGAGCTGAAACAGGAGATGGAGCGGCGCAAGTCCGGTTATGTCAGCGATTTGGAGGAGAAAAATCGCGAGCTAGAGCTGGCGTTCCTGGAACTGGAGAAGAAAAACGAGGAACTTGAAGAAGCCTCCCGCGCCAAGACCCAAATACTCTCCACCGCCACCCACGAGCTGAAAACGCCCCTCACCAGCATAATCGGCTACATCGACATTATCCTAATGCGCCAAAACAAGGTGGGGCCGCTGAACGAGAAACAGCAGCGGTACCTACAGACCGCTCAAAGAAACAGCTATCGTCTGAAATCCCTGGTCGACGACCTGCTCGATATTTCTAGAATAGAATCCGGCGGACTGGAGCTGGCACCGGCCGAGTTGGAGCTATGGCCGGAAATCGAAGAGATCGTCACCGGCATGCAGACTCAATTAAACGACAAAAACATTGACCTGGTGCTAGACATTCCTCAGGACATTTGCCCGGTGTTGGCGGATAAGCTGCGACTGGGCCAGGTAATAAGCAACCTTTTGAGCAATGCCTGTAAATACTCTCCCCAAGGGGCCCGAGTAACCATACGGGCCAGAGAGGAGGATGCGGGAGTTCGCATCGATGTATCCGATACCGGCATCGGAATCTCTCCGGAAGACCAGGAGCGGCTCTTTACCAAGTTCTTCCGCGCCGATAACTCATCGACCCGGGAGGTCTCGGGCAGCGGGCTGGGTTTGTACATCACAAAGCACCTTATAGAGGCCCACGGCGGCCGCATTTGGGCCAGCAGCCAGATAGGCCAGGGCATGACCTTCAGTATCAATTGGCCCAAAGCGGGCCAAGAAGCCGCCGTTCAGGCTGCCCAGCGGCCAGCCCGGCCGGTTTCCCAAGTATGAGTCCGGAGTCGATCTGAGCCATGCCATCATACCGCGTGCAGGGGCGTAACCTGCTGAAAGGAAAGAAGGGAATTGTACCCGTGGCCACTGTATTGGTCGTGGATGATGAATGGGATATCCGAGAGCTCCTCTCGGACATAATTACCGACGCCGGACTGGGGGTGATTCAAGCCGAAAACGGCGAAGTCGCCCTGAAACGCGCCCAGACCGACCTTCCCGACCTGATCTTGCTGGACGTCTGGATGCCCGGATTCGACGGCTTCCAGGTTTTAGAAAAACTTCGGGAGAACCAGAGTACCCGGCACATTCCGGTAGTGCTTTTGACCGCCATGCCACCCTTCCAGGGTGAGAAGGACGGTCTGGAGTGGGGCGTTACCCACTACATCCACAAGCCCTGGGAAGTGGGCGTGGTAGAGGCTACTGTGCGGGTCGTCCTTCGGGAGGCGGTTGCCATCAAAGGCGGCTCGGGAGCCGCCGGCCTGGAGAGCAGCGACGACCCGTCGGATAACCGAGAAGATGGTTCCAAGTACGCCGAAGAAGAGGTCGTGGAATTGCCGGTGGATTCCAAAAACGTTGACGTAAAAACCCCGGAAGTTAGCATTTTTCAGGAGCCCCAGGCCCTGGCTGGCTTGAGGTCCGGGCGGAGACGCCGACGAGCGGAGGGTGGACAGGAGGACAGAATCCGCACCGCCGACCGCTTGAAGACCCTGGAACAAAAAATGGGTGGTGGGCTGCCAGTGGGCTCCCTGAACCTGGCGGTGGGCGCCGCTGGGTCGGGCAAAAGTGTTCTCTGCGAGCACCTGGCCTACGGAGCTCTCGTAGGTGGATTTGAAGTGGCCTATTTTACCTCGGAACACACACCGGACTCACTGACGACCCAGATGGCATCCATAGGCTTGGATACTGGCACATTTTTGGGCGACGGGTCGCTTCAGATTTTCCCAGTACCGGACCCGGTTGAGGGGGAAGACAGCGCACCGATGTTGGGTCAACTGTCCCTGGCCATCGAACAGCTCTCCCAAGATTCTCAGTTTATCGTGGTCGATTCCATTACCGACCTGGCCGGGTCCTGCAGCGAACAAAACGTCATCGCCTTTTTCAGCGCCGGGCGCCGTCTCACAAACCAGCGGAAAACTGTAATGATGTCGATCCACAACTATGTGTTCAGTTCGGATATGTTTTCCCGTCTCCGCAACCTGTGCGATGGGTATTTCACCCTCAACTCGGAGCAGGTAATGGGTCGCCCGATGCGTACCCTGGAGATCAATAAGATCAATACAACCGAGTTGGTCACAGAAAATCTGGTCAGCTTTGTGGTAGAACCGGAAACCGGCATGAGAGTCATTCCTCTGAGCCGGTCCAAGGCCTAGGACCGGGACCAACGAGGGTAACGTGACTAGAATTCTTGTAGTAGAGGACGATCAGGACATCCGGTTTCTATTGTCCGAGACCGTATCTGACCTGGGGTACGATGTATTGGAGGCGGCCGATGGGGAAACCGGATTTCGGAGGGCCATGGAGGAGCATCCGGATGTGATTCTGCTGGATGTAATGATGCCGGTGATGGATGGATTTCAGGTTCTGGAAAAGCTGAAGGAGCATGCCGAAACACACCCAATGCCGGTTATCATGGTGAGCGCCCGCGGGCAGGAGAAGGATATTATGAGGGCTATGCGAGGCGGCGCCTGGGGCTACGTTATCAAACCTTGGAACCAGGATGACCTGGAGTCGAAAATCAACAATGCGGTGGAGGAGGTTCTCCAGGAACGGGGCGAGCTTTAGCGTCGCGGTGCCGCCGAATGCGCCTGGCCCATGGGTTTACTTTCCTCTGGCCTTCCTGTCTCGTATCCCGCTATGAGGTAACGCCCAAGCTAATAGGACCGCGCCCGCAACGCAAGATACTATCGTCCCCTCACTAAGCGCTGGGCCGGGAAGGGACGGCAAAACGCTTCCGGTTGAGGCCACCGCGACAGCTGCCAGACCGGACAACGCCACGGCGACCAGGACCAAGAGCCAGATTTCTGTTCTTTGCCAGCTGGACGCACCTCCCGCAATCTACCCCAGCATAATCAAGCAGCACCAGGGCTTCATGGATCAAGCCTCACCGGTCATAACCGCTTGAGAAATTGGGCAAAAAAATTGCTCATCCTGAACCAAGCGCGAATGAGCAATTGAACCGATTATTTTCCCCGGATTATTTCCTCTGGAGTACCTATTTACAAGGTTGGATTACTCTTCCCATTCCTCCCCGTTTACGTCCCGGTCTATGACCACGACTGCCTCTTCATCTTCATCCAACTCGCTATCCTCAATGTAGCGCATCAGGCTTTCACCCAGGTAAACCCGATTGTCGCCTCTTCCCTTGGAGGGGAAGGGACATACATCATGTAAAGATGGATGCCGGTAAATTTCCCGAATGATGATTGTTATCCCCTGCTCTTTGACTCGAATCACCGCTGCCTGATAGCGATTACCACCATTCATCAGCCGGATAAGCCTGTTGGCCAATTTCGGCTCGACCTGCCCCAAATACTCATCTTCGCGTACGGAGACAACTATCGCGTTTTTGTCTACGTTGAGGGTTAGCGGCTCACCCGGACCGATACTGGCAACTATTGGGCCGGTAGCCGCCTTTTGCAACACGGTGATGCCGGACTTCCCGCTTTCCTCAATGAATAGTTGGGGAACTCCACCGGATTTTCGAGTCTTCTGCGCCGGATTGGGCGCAGCCTCCAGTTGGTCCAGCCGTCCCAGGTTTTTCTTGGCGATGGAGTTGTAGGGAGCCAACTGGACCACTCTGGCCAGTACGGCTTTGGCCTCGGAATATTGACCCAATTCCATCAGCGACTTGCCCAGCCGGTTCATCGCCTCAACTTCATCCGGAGATTTCTGCAAGATGGTCCGGTTGAGCTCAGCGGCCTCGGCCCATTCGCCGTTCAGCGCCAGGGATATGGCCTTCTTACCCGGATCATTCTTCGAGTTGGTAGTGAGGGGATTCCTGGTTATCTCCATGTTCCTTTGACTCCAAATTGCGGACGGTTCAACCACTTTTTTAAGAATGGTTCGGCCCAAAAATTAGCCATTAAAAATGCTTATATAACTAGTTACACCAAGTTCATACATAGGGTCAAGGGAGTTTCCCCCTAAAATCGCCAAGATTATACCCTCAAGATTGCTCCATACCAAGGGCGAATCAGAGCGGAGTTTTGCGAAATTGTCAGCTAACCTGTCCCCAGTTGTAACCCGCCTTTTCCCTTGCCAGGGTCCCTTCAGCCCCGTCTCCAGCGCCGGTGGAGCCACCGAATTCTGATCAAGTCCCGGGTCATCACTACCGAGTCCAGCAGGGGGCGAATTTTGCTTTCCTCCCGGAAATACCAGTCAATCCCTATTTCGGTAACCTTCAGCCCGCTCCGCCGCGCCAGGAATAATATTTCTACGTCGAAGGCGAACCCGTTGGTTTTCTGCCGTTGAAACAAAGCTGACGCCTGCTCCCCCGGGAAACACTTGAATCCGCACTGGGTATCACTGATCCCCGGCACGGCCGCCAGGCGGACCAGCCGATTGTAGAGCCTCCCCATGAAATGGCGGTGGGCAGGCTCTCCAATGCGACGGGAATTGGGGGCTTCTCTGGAACCAACCACTATTGTTCCTTCCCCAACCTGGGGGGGCAAAAATCGCTCCACCTGCTCTATGGGCATCGACAGATCGGCATCACAAAGGAAGCGGTATTCTCCGACAGCCGCCAGCATACCGTGTTTCACCGCCCAGCCCTTGCCCCGGTGGGGCAGTCGCAAAAGCTTAAGCTCGGGTCGGCCATCGGCTAATTCACTTACCAACCTGGCCGTGGCATCGGTGCTGCCGTCATCGGCTACGACTATCTCCCAGGTGTAGGGACGAGAAACGAGGAAAGCGATCACCTGATCCAGCGTGGACCGGATCCGGGCCTCTTCGTTAAAAGCTGGAATTACGATCGAAAGGCGGGGCTTGGTCAAGGGGGCCTCCGGGGAAAGGCGGGGTTGGGCCAAGGGGCCTCCGGAGATGGTAAGCGCGGGCTTTAGACTTCCTCGTCCAACTCAAAGCCCCGATGCAGCAGGCGGACAGCCTCCGCCACCTGTGCTTCCTGGATGACGCAAGAAATGCGGATCTCCGAGGTGGTGATCATGTCGATGTTGACGTCTCCATCGGCGAGAATCCGAAACATGCGGGAAGCATAACCCGGGCTGTTTTGCATTCCGGAGCCGACGATGCTGACCGAAGCGAGACCAGAGTCGCTGACCAAACCGGCGGCTCCCAACTCTTCCACCACCCGTTCCACTTCCCGCAAAGCTCCGGGCAGGTCCTGCCGGCTGACGGTGAAGCTGATATCCGTCGTCTTATCCACGCTGGTGTTCTGGACAATCGTGTCGACGCTGACACCCACCTGGGCCAATGGCTCGAAGAGGCTGGCCGCGACACCCGGTCGATCCGGAACCGACAGCACCGTTATCTTGGCCACGTCGGGCTGATACGCGATTCCAGTGACTTTGACCCGATCTTCCATATCCCGCTTATTGCTTCCTTGCTTGTCACTTCTCTGGTGGATGAGAGTCCCGGGAACGTCATTGAAGCTGGAGGCTACGTAAATCGGCACCTGGTAAACCGCCCCCAACTCTATGGATCTGGGGTGCATTTTAGCACCATAGCTGGCCAATTCCAGCATCTCCTCGTAGCCGATTTCAGCCAGCTTCCGCGCCTGGGGCACTACCCGAGGATCCGCAGTATAGATGCCATCGACATCGGTGTAAACTTCGCAGCGTTCGGCCTGGAGCGCCGCCGCCAGGGCTACCGCAGTGGTATCCGAACCGCCCCGGCCCAGGGTAGTTATGTCCAATGCCTCCGTAATGCCCTGGAATCCGGCCACCACCACCACCCGGCCCAGCCCCAGCTCTGTTTTAATCCTATCCGCATCAATCCGATGAATTCTGGCGCTGCCGTGCATGGTGTCAGTATGTATACCGGCCTGGTAACCGCTGAGGCTAATGGCGTCGTAGCCCAAAGTGCGCAGGGCCATGGTCAAAAGGGTACAGGAAACCAACTCGCCGGTGGAAAGCAAGAGGTCCAATTCCCGGGGGTCCGGCTCCGGCGTCACGGATTTTGCCAAGCGGATCAGGTCATCGGTGGTATCTCCCATAGCTGAAACCACCGCCACCACATCCGAGCCGCTATCCCTGGCCCTAGCGATGCGCCGGGCCACGCCGACGATCCTCTCGGCGTCGGCGACCGAGCTCCCGCCGTACTTGTGAACCACCAGGGTCAACTAACCTTCCCTCCTTCAAATCTGCTTGGCCGATAGCACCCAGGGAGAGCAACGGTCAGCATTGAGCCATCCATAAAAACAACGTCGAAAGAACGTCTCAAAAGTCGGTTTCTCCACCAAAAGGGGAGGATACTTTCACCCACGCGCTAACACTCAACCAGGTGGGCTCCCTGCAAGGTGGGCTTGGTGATCTTTACCTCTCCGGCGACGTTGGCCTGCCGAGCGGCTTCCGCCATCTCGTACGCCACCGTCATTTCCCGGCCCTGGGTTAACGCGAGGACAGTAGAACCGCTGCCGGACAGAAACACTCCCAGGGCTCCGGCATCTCGCGCCGCGGCAAAAATTACCTTCATGGCCGGAAACAGCGGCTGCCGGTAGGGCTGGTGTAAGCGGTCTTCCGTGGCCAATCTCAAATACTCCGGATGATTGGTGGCCATGCCCGCCACCAGCAGGGCGATTCTGCTGGTGTTGTGAACTGCGTCGGCGACGCTGATGTGCGACGGCAACACAGCCCTGGCATCCTCGGTGGCTATCCTTACCTCCGGGATGAACAGCACCAGTTGCAATTCAGGCGGAGTGGCAATGGGAGCCGTGTACAGCAGACTCTCATCGCTGAGCACCAACTGCAGTCCTCCCAGAACAGCGGCAGCCACGTTATCCGGATGGCCCTCTATGGTGGCCGCCATTTCCAGCAGGTCTTTGGCGGCAAAGGCGCCGCCGGAGAGGGCATTGGCGGCTACCAGCCCACCGGCGATAGCAGCGGCGCTGCTGCCCAGGCCTCGGGCCAGCGGAATTTCGTTGTGGCAGCGCAACCTGACGGGAGGCAGCTCTTGCCCAGCCTCCTGAAACAAAAATCGCATGGAGTGGTAAATCAGATTAGAGCTATCGGCAGCCAACTCCCCCGCCCCATGGCCGGTTACCTCCACCAGCTGGGCATCTCCCGGCATATCGGCGGCGGGAATTACCTCCAGGGAATTCCAGAGGTCAATGGCCATACCCAGGCAGTCAAAGCCTGGTCCCAAATTGGCGGTTGTGGCCGGAGCCTTAACGCGGATTGACTTCATACGGGTTGGCGCACCCTGGCGCTGCCAGAATATTTACGATTACCGGGTGGTCATCGGCTCCTGGAGGAGCGGTCATGCGACAGAATCCCATTATAACCCGTTGCCAGCGCAGGGAGTGGCGATTCAGCCAGACTCGTCAGGGAAAATACATCGATTCTTGATGATCGCTAGTCAGCCGCCTCCCCACAAAACGACGGGAGTGGGGTGATTGAGCCCCTACTCCCGTCGATTGCCGAACCTTCGGATCTCTATTAAACTCGATCCGGGGACATCCGCCGCGGGCTACACCCGCAGTATTTCCAGCTTCTCAAAGTTGTTGGTCCCGCTGCCGTTGCGACCGGGTTGTTTCACCTTTTCAGGAATATGGTCCGCCACCGCTTGCAGGTAATCCAGAGCCAGTCGAGGCAGCAGGAAGTTCTGCCTCACCTTCTCTCTAGCGGCTTTACCCAGCCGAGCCCGCAGCTTCGGAGCCCGCAAAAGCCTGACGATGCGCTGAGCGCATTCCTCAGGGGAACTCACCAGGTAACCGTTTTTGCCATCATCAATTTGCAGGCGAATGCCCCCCACATCCCCTCCTATTACCGGCCGTCCTTTCCACATCCCCTCGGAAACGGTTAGCCCGAAGCCTTCCCTGGTCGACTTTTGAATGATTACCGAGGAGGCCACTTGGAATGCGTTTACCACTTGGTCTATGGAGCCCGGCAGACCGGTGGGATCGAAATAAAGGTGGATATCCGGGTCCTCCGCCGCTAGCTCGGTGACGCTTTGCAGCACTCCCAGACCTTCTGGATCGTCGGTGGCCTGGCTCAGTCCCAGCATGGCGAGCTGCAAACCGGGAACGGCTTTCTTTGCCAATCGAAAGGCCTGAACCACCCCCCAGGGATCCTTCCACAAGTCGAACCGGGAAACCTGCGTCACCAAGGGGCGGCCCGGGTCCACACCCATGGCAGCCACCAGTTTCCAGGCTTCTTCTTCACCTAGCGGCGTGTTCTTCACGGACAATGGGTCGATGGCCGGGGGAACTATGTGTATGGGGATTTCCCCTCCCAAGCCGGCCGGAACGTAGGACTGAAGCGAAAATAGCAGCCCGTCGTAATCTCTGGTCAGCGGCTGAAGAGACTCCATCAGCTGGGGATTGGGTGCGGTCAAGTCAATATGACAGACCCAAAGCCGCACCTCATCAGCCTCCCTGGGCAAAGCCCGGGCCAGGGGCAAGAGCTGGGGATCGTGCAAGAACCAGACATCAGCCTTCAAGTCCCGAGCCTGTATGTCCTGGGCGACCTGGCGCAGGGTTTCTTGGTAGGTCTCCCACTCCTGGGGGTTCAGCTCTCCTTCGGCGCCCTGTAGCAAGTTGTGGATTTTCTTGGTTACCAGAAAAAACTCCGGCTCGGGGTTGATCACAATCCTTTCGGTCTCGACCCCCAGGGAGTTCATGAAAGGCACCAAGGATTGAAGTATCTCGGCCACACCTCCGCCGACGGCGGTACTGTTGACGTGGACAAACCTCAGGTGTTGGACTTGGCGCGCCAGGGTGACCAGATTGTCTACCATTTGGGAGGGCAGGAGGGGTATGTAATCATCAATGGTAACTGCCGGGTGAGTCAGTCTAACAAGCATACGGGCGTTTACCTACTTTCGGACGCCTGTCTTATCGCAGGCGCGCATTATTTGGGGTCCAGATTTCTCCCCCACATCTTTAATACAGGAATATGATTTCATCTTTTAGTGTTATATGCAATGCTAGCGACTCGGATTAGCTGATGAGTTTGCAGAGGGCGTGGGCAATCCGTTACAGAGACTGCCCGATCCGGGAAGATTTTCCTGCGCTTTGGCTGGATACCGGGGATTTGTGGCATCCCAGGTCTCGGGCCATCACCGGCCTCTGGCTAAGCGCCGGGCCAAGCCCACAACACCAGAGAGCCGGCTCCCGCCACGGCGCAGTAACCCGAAAACCACCACAGCCGTCCTCGTTCCAGCCACCGCATCAGCCAGTGGACGGCGAGGAAGCCGGAGGCAAAGGCCACGGCGGCCGCCGCTGTAATATCTAGGGCGTCGCCTCCGGATATCTGGGGCTCCTGCAAAAAAGAAAACACCGATGCGGCCAGCAAGGTAGGTATCGCCAGCAGGAAAGAGTACTCCGCGGCGGAGGTGCGGCTCTGTCCCGCCCATAATGCGACCACTATGGTTATACCGCTGCGGGAGATGCCGGGTAGTATGGCGATGCCCTGGGCCAACCCCACTATCAGGGCCACCTTCCAGCTCACCTGCCACAGTGAGTTGCCAGCCATTAATTTACCAGCCGCCGGTGGTCGGAGGAACCTGATAGACAGCAGGATGGCCGAGGTAACCAGCAGCATGGCGCCGCTCAGTCCGGGCGAATCGAAGGCTGCCTTGATCCACGGACTGATCAGCAGTCCCACAACAGCGGTTGCGCCGAACCCCAGGGCCAGCATCAGAAGTAGCCGGCGAACAGCCCAATCTTTCTGAATCCCGGAGATAATCTCCCAGAGCCGCCTGCGGAAGTAGATTATAACCACCAGGGTTGTAGCCAGGTGCACTACCGTTTCCAGCACCAACCCAGGCGAGTCATAGTGCAGCAGATTGGAGACCAGGACCAGGTGGCCCGAACTGGATACAGGCAGGAATTCCGTCAGGCCCTGAACCAGACCCAGTATTAGGGCGGAGATAGATGGCATAGCAGGCCCATCTATTCTAAGGTCTGTTCAGGAGTCCGGCCTATTCAACCGTCACCGATTTGGCCAGGTTCCTCGGCTGGTCCACGTCGCAGCCGCGCCGCACCGCTATATGGTAGGCCAACAACTGGAGCGGGACCGTGGTGACCAGCGGCAACAGCACCTCGGGTACAGGGGGGATAAAAATGACTTCGTCCACCTCTGCCGCCAGCTCTTCGTCGCCTTCTGTCAATACCGCGATGACCACGCCGTCGCGGGCCTTAACTTCCCGGATGTTGCTGACCATCTTGTCGTACAGCTTATCGTGGGGAGCCAGGGCCAGCGTGGCCATCTGGCGGTCGATCAGGGCGATCGGCCCGTGTTTCATCTCGCCAGCCGGATAACCCTCGGCGTGGATGTAGCTGATTTCCTTGAGCTTGAGGGCACCTTCCAGGGCGATGATAGCGTTCATACCTCGCCCCAAGAAGAGAAAGTTGTTGTAAACGTTGAGCCGGCGGGCCAGATCCTGGTATTTTTCGGCGCCGGCTAATACCTCCCCCAAGAGACGGGGGCAGAGCGCCAGGTCATCGACCAGCTGGCGGGTATCTGAGTGGGTTAGAAATCCCCTTACCTGGCCCAGATAGGCCGCCAGCAGGGTCAAAATGGTCAGCGACGCGATGAAGGTTTTGGTGCTGGCCACCCCTATCTCGATGCCTGAGCGCATATAGAGGGTTCCTTCGGCCAACCTGGTAGCCTGGCTTCCTTCGGTGTTGCAGATGGTAATCAGCCGGGCACCCCGCTCCTGCGCCTCCTGCATGGCGGCGATGGTGTCGGCCGTTTCTCCCGACTGACCGATGGAGACAACCAGCGTCTGGCTGTTTATCAGCGGGCTGCGATATCTAAACTCTGAGGCGCTGTCTGCCTCCGCCGGCAACCCCGCCAAGCGCTCCACCAGGTGTCGCCCGACCTGAGCCGCATGCAGGCTGGTCCCGCATCCAATCAGCACTACCTTGTCCAGGCCGCAAATATCGGTGTCAGAGAGTGGGAAGTCCGGCAGAACCACCCGGCCTTTCGTGAAATCCACCCTCTCCCGCAGGGCTCCGGACACGGCCTGGGGTTGCTCCATGATCTCCTTGAGCATGAAGTGACGGTGACCGCCCTTGTCGATAAAAAGGTCCTCCGGGGAGACCCGCGCTGGCTGCTTCTCAAGGGAGTTGCCGTCCAGATCCTGGTACCTGACCATCTCTCTGGTGATTACGGCCATCTCTCCAGATTCCAGGAACACCACGCGCTGCGAGGAAGAATTTCTTCCGAGCAAAGGCAGTGCCGCAGCGAGGTCGCTCCCGACTATGCCCTGTCCCTTATGGTGGGCGACCACCAGGCCTCCGGCGTGACCCAGCCGAAGGGCACAGAGGACAGGTTCGTCACCGGACAACATCGCGGCGATGGCTTGGGACCCACGCAGCAGCCCGGCCATTTCTCGGCAAGCCCGCTCAAGGCTGTAACCTTGAGCCAGACCTTCTTCAATGAGATGAGCTATTACCTCGGAATCGGTCTCGGAGGAAAAGGCGTGGCCTCTACCCTGCAGGGCCCGCTTCAAATCCAGGAAGTTTTCCACAATACCGTTGTGGACCACGGCTACCCGCTGGTGACATTCGGTGTGCGGGTGGGCGTTGGCGTGAGACGGCACTCCATGGGTTGCCCAGCGAGTATGCCCCAAGCCCACCGATCCCCGGGGAACACCTAATTGGGGGTTATCCAATAGGCCTTTAACCTTGCCTACCGTTTTCCGAAACTCTAGCTTGCCGTCCGGGTCTATTACTGCTATACCGGCGCTGTCGTACCCCCGGTACTCCAGCCGTTGCAGGCCCTCCAGAATTATCGGCCAGGCCTCCTGGTTACCTACATATCCGACAATGCCGCACATGTCTGCTCCGTGGCGCTTGCTGGTGGGATCGGTGGGTTGGAACCGCAACGGGGGAAGGCGGCGCTAGTGGAATTTCCGGAACCCATTCCCAGCTATGAGGGTGTTTAGAATGTCCTTCCCCCTATTAAGGGGGCGGGGATTATTGCCCACCCTCTCCGGCGGGCTCTCCGGTTAGCTCCCCTGGGTTTCGACTCCGGCGAGAGACCCTTTCTGGGAGGAGCAATTATCTCCGACAATCTCCATGATTGCGCTGCCCAAGGCCGGCGGGTCATGGTGCAAATACAC
>SMVA01295492.1_pt1 | contig 13775 bp, 12 predicted proteins | sample 2456451 | NCBI WGS metagenome assembly SMVA01 (sample SAMN11095933, study PRJNA526329) | marine sediment metagenome | biome: Marine sediment; feature: Surficial sediment; material: Deep marine sediment; isolation source: Hadal surficial sediment | place: Pacific Ocean | collected 2014-05 | depth...
AAATGTACCGGGCCATGCAGGTCGCGCGCGAGGAAAACGTGGAGCTGTCGCTGATCGACCGCGAGGTGCGCGTGACGCTCAAGCGTGCCTGGGCGAAGGCCGGGTTCTGGTCGCTGATTAAGATCATCGGATCAGTTTTCGGGTCGATGTTCAGCGCCAAGGAGATCACCGAAGAGGACATCGAGAAGCTCAAGTCCAGCGACGAACTGATGATGGTCATCGACGAGTTCTCGGACTCGCTGCCGGGCCTCAAAATAGCGCTCATCGATGAACGGGATGAGTATCTCGCGTCGAAGATGGTCGCGGCGCCCGGAACAACGGTCGTCGCCGTCGTCGGCGCGGCGCACGTGCCCGGCATTAAGGCGAATTTCAGCCGCGCCCTCGATAACGACGTCGACATCGCCGCGCTCGAGGAGATTCCGCCGCCGCGAAAAATTTACAGGATCATCGGCTGGGGAATACCGATCCTGCTGCTCGGTCTGATCATCACGGGTTTCGTAACTTCGGGCCGCGAAACGAGTGAACAGATGGTCATCGCCTGGGTGCTTGCCAATGGCATTTCGGCGTCTATCGGCACGATCATCGCGTTTGCCCACCCGCTCACGATCGCGACGGCTTTTGTCGCCGCGCCGATCACGTCGCTGAACCCGACCATCGCGGCCGGCTGGGTCTGCGGCCTCATGGAGGCCTGGCTGCGCAAGCCCCGGGTCGTCGATCTCGAAAGGATTGCCGACGACATGACATCGATCAAGGGTATCTGGAGCAACCGCGTTATCAAGGTCCTGCTCGTCGTGATAATGGCGAACCTCGGGAGTAGTATTGGCACCTTCATCGGCGTCGGCTGGGTCGTTTCGCTGCTGGGCCAATAGGAAAAAAGGCGGGAAGGCTCGAATGCATGCCATTAATAAAGGTGTCTGCGGAGTTTTGTTGTGCGTCGCCGCGTCGGCATTGCCCGCGCAGAACTTTAACTTTCTGAGCAAGGGGCCGGTCGCCTATCTGAATGAGGCCGACGAGGCGCTTCTGCGGGCTGCATTCGACGAGGCGCTCGATGCAAAGGCGGACGGGGAAATGGTCGAGTGGCGTAATCCCGATTCCGGTCACGGCGGCACGATCACGATGCTCGACACCCACGAGGATTACGGCACGGCCTGCCGGACCTTGCGCACCTTCACGCCGGCGGCCGGCCGCGAGGGCGGCGGCGATTACCGGCTCTGCAGGGCCGAGGACGGTACCTGGCAGTTCGCGCCCGTGCGGCGCAAACAGGGTTCCTGAGCGATGGCCACGCTGCGCGAGACAAATTTCCTGTATCTCCTGATCGGCCTGCTCGTGGTTCTGATCGCAGGGCCCATCAGCGTGGAATTTACGAACCAGGCGCCGGGCCTGATCATCCAGGTCACGTTCAGCGCCACGCTGATCATCGGGATCTGGAGCCTGATCGAATCGCCAGTCTGGTTCCGGCTCGGGCTGGGCCTCGCCATATCGGAGTTCGTCGCCACGATCGTCAACTACGTGTGGCCTTCGATGTTTATGGAGCACCTCACGCTGGTGCTGACAATGGCTTTTTGCGGCCTGAGTCTCGTGTTCGCGCTGCGCCATCTTTTCAGTAGAGGCCGCATCGACGGCAACAGCGTGGTCGGCGCAATCTGTATCTACCTGCTGCTCGGCATCTTGCTCTCGATCATGAACTTGTTGGTCTATCGCCAACTCCCGGGTTCCTTCGAGGGACTCTCGGCGGGCGACAATGCAAATCAGGGCCTCGATCTGATTTACTACAGCTTCGTCACCATGACGACGCTCGGCTTCGGCGATATCGTGCCGGTCGGGCCGCTCGCGCGCGCGATCGCTTATCTCGGCGCAATCACGGGCCAGTTCTACATCGCGATTCTCGTCGGCCTGGTCGTCGGCATGTATCTGAGCCAGAAAAGGTCAGCGGATCAGTCCAATCAATAACCGGAGAAGAAATTATGCGCACACGGATAACCGCGGCGACAATCCTCCTTCTGTTCGGCCTGTTGCCGATGGCCGTCGCGGCCCAGGAAAAGGAGCCGCTCGTCGGGTTCGACCACCAGATGGAGGCCGCGCGCAAACTCCTGCGCACCGAGCGCCGGCTCGTCCACGCGACGGAACTCGTGCTGACGCCCGAGGAATCGAAGGCGTTCTGGCCCTTGTACAATGAGTATGCCGCCGCGCGCACCGAAATCGGTAACCGCAAGGTCCAACTCATCACCGATTACGCCGAAAATTTCGACCACATCACGGACGAGTTCGCCGACCATGCGCTGACCGAGTTATTCGAGATCGATGCGAGTCATCACGCTATACGCGCGCAATACCTGCCGAAATTCAAAAAGATCCTGCCGATCATCAAGGTCGTGCGGTTTTACCAGGTCGAGAACAAACTGGACGCCGTGATCAATTTTCAGCTGGCGGCCCAGATTCCGCTCATGGAGCCGCCGCAATAGTCCCGGGCTGGGCTAGCCGGCCGGGCCGAAGTCGTTCGTGATATCGGTGCGCGGCGTCGCCGTGTGCAAGCGGGTCATCGCGCGCTCGAGCCCGTCGGCGCACAGCACGTCGATGCCGCGCCGGGCCTCGTCGAGCGCGTGCCGGATATCGCCGAGTTCGTCTTTGCCGGGCGGCCGCAACACGTAGCCGACGACCTGTTGACTGCGGCCGGGATGACCGATGCCGATGCGCAGGCGCAGAAAGTCGCGGCCGCAGTGCGTGATGATGTCGCGCAATCCATTGTTGCCGCCGTGACCGCCGGCGTTCTTGAGGCGTGCCATGCCGGGTGGCAGGTCGAGGTCATCATGCACAATCAAGACCTGCTCGACCTTGAGCTTGTAATAGTCGATCGCGCGACGCACCGACTGGCCGCTGCGATTCATGAATGTCGTTGGCTTGAGCAGGCGAACGGATTGTCCGTTCAGCTGGACCTGGCAGGTCTCGCCGAGCAACTTCTGATTACCGCTGAATTTTGCGCCGAGGCTGGCGGCGATATCGTCGACGAGCCAGTAGCCGACATTGTGGCGGTCGCGGTCGTGCTCGGTGCCCGGATTGCCGAGCCCGACGATGATGGACGGGCAAGCGCTCATAAGCGCTTATTCTAAGGCCGACTAGTTGCCTTTGTCGTCGCCGTCTGCTTTCTTCTCCGTATCGGCCGCGCCTTCCTCGCCGGCGGGCGCTTCCTCGCCCTCCGCGACTTCCTCGCCCTCCACGAGTTCCTCGCCTTCGACCTCTTCGACTTCCTCGATGACTTCCTTGATGATATGGATCGAAACGATACTACGATCGTAGTCCGGATCCTGCGTGAGTTCAGGCATTTCGACACCGGGCGGGAATTTGAGGTCGGTCAGGAACAGCGTCTGGTCGAGTTCGAGCTCACCGATGTCGAGTTCGAGGTATTCCGGCAGGTCGGCGGGCAAGCACGTGATCTCAACTTCCGTAATCATGTGCGCGACGGAGCCCCCACCCTGCTTGACGCCGGGCGCGGTTTCCTCGTTCAGGAAGTGAATCGGCACCGAAATTCTGATCTTCTCATCGGCCACGATCCGCTGCATATCAAGATGCAGGACGACCGGCTTCGCAGGATGCATCTGAATGTCCTTGAGAATGACCGCCTGCGACTTGGCGCCGATCTTCACGGTCAGCACGCTGGAGAAGAATGCCTCGTTCTCCATCTTGCGCATGAGTTGATTGCGGTCGAACGTGACCGCGTGGGGCTGCTTGCCACCGCCGTATACGATTGCGGGTACCTTATCGGCTCGACGCAGGCGGCGGCTCGCACCTTTCCCTGAGTCTGTCCGGGTCTCCGCGATCAGATCAAAATCCTGAGCCATGACTGGCCTCCTGTTATTGATGATCGCCCGCCAGCCCATGCGACCAGGGCCGGCCTGCTGTTTTCGAAGGGCCGCGATCATACCCCAATCGAGCGCCACCTACCACCAGCGAGAAAAAATGGGGTCTGACCCCATTTAAATTGGGGTCAGACCCCATTTTTTTGAACCCGCTAGCCCTCGGGCGGGCGAGTCAGCGCGGATTCATTAGCGCTGGGTGATGGTCTCCAAGCGGGAGGAGATATCCCCCGAGCGAACTTTTTGAAGCGAGGGGCGATATCCCCTCCGTCCTGCCAGCCGCCCGTCAGTCCAGGTATAAAGAACTGACCGACTCGTCGAGGGCGATGCGCCGCATGGTCTCGGCCAGCAGCTCTGCAACACTAAGTTGCCGGATTTTCTTGCATTTTTCGCCCTCGGCCGACAAGGGAATGGTGTCTGTGACGACGAGTTCATCAATGACCGACTCGCTGATGCGCTCGACGGCCGGGCCCGACAATACCGGGTGAGTGATGTAGGCGACGACCCGAACGGCTCCTTTGTCCTTGAGGGCTTTGGCCGCGAGGCAAAGCGTGCCGGCCGTATCGACCATATCGTCGATGAGCACGCAGTTTTTGCCTTCGACCTCGCCGATGATATTCATGACTTCGGCCTCGTTCGGCCGCGGCCGGCGTTTGTCGATGATGGCGAGGCCCGCGTCGTCCATGCGCTTCGCCAGGGCTCGTGCCCTCACGACACCCCCGATGTCCGGCGACACCACGACGAGATCGTCAACTTTCTGCTTCCAGAGGTCGCCGAGCAGAACCGGCGATCCGTAAACATTGTCGACCGGCACAGAGAAGAAACCCTGGATCTGGTCCGCGTGCAGGTCGAGCGTCAGCACGCGATCGATGCCCCCGTTCGAGATCATGCTCGCCACGAGTTGCGCCGTGATCGGCACGCGTGCCGAGCGGGGTCGCCGATCCTGCCGCGCGTAGCCGAAATACGGAATGACCGCCGTGATTCGCTCGGCCGAGGCACGCTTCAACGCGTCGGCGATCACGAGCAGCTCCATGACGTTGTCGTTAACGGGCGGGCACGTCGACTGAACGATATACACGTCACGTCCGCGAACGTTTTCGAGAATTTCGATGTTGACTTCGCCATCGCTGAAGCGGGCGACCTGGATCTTACTGAGCGGCAGGGTCAGGTGACGCACGATCCGTTTGGCGAGGTTGGCATTCGCGTTCCCAGCGAAAATCATCATATTCGGGATGACGAATGAATTATCCTGATTCACCTGAGAACCCTCTGGACGTCATGGATGGCTGGGGCGGCAGGGATCGAACCTGCGAATCACGGGATCAAAACCCGTTGCCTTACCACTTGGCTACGCCCCAATGACTCAATTCCTATATGCATTGACCGACTCCCCTGTCGCGGGCGCGGCTATTGTGAGTTGGCCCGCCAGACCTGTCAAACCCCGACAACAACGCCCTACAACAACCAATCGTCGATGATCAGCCGAACGCGCGCATCATCGCTCCGCATCACGATTCGCTTCGGCAGCCAGATAGCATTCCGAATCTCGAACTCGTCGTACTCGATCGACCAGCCTCCCTGCTGGATGCCGACCAGCCAGCCATCGGTGTCGAACAGTTCGTTGCTTTCGAAGCCCGGATCCGGCACGCCGAGTATCCAGTAACGTAGACTCATGGCCGGGAACGACCAGCCAAGCTGATCCATCAGGAATCGCTCGGCGGCATTCTGGCCCGCATATGCGATTTCAACTTCGCCCGCCTTGCCGATGATCTCGACCGAGTCGGCCTTCCAGGAAATTTCGTAGGCGCCGACGCCAAAGGGTCCGCTCAGGCGCACGCGCGAACCCGAGCCGGCTTGACGCCAGCGGATGCTGCCCTGACCACCGCCACCCGCGGATTTCACGGCAATACGGCCGCGTGCCTGCCAGTCCGGCATCTGCACGAGCGCTTCGCGCCGCTCCGCCCACGCCACGCTCGTGCCGGGCACGGTGGGCCGCATGGCGCAACCCACGATCAATAAGATGAATAATGGGGTCAGGAAAAATGGGGTCTGACCCCATTTTAAATGGGGTCTGACCCCATTTTTTTCCTCGATTTTCACCGCAGAAAGCGTGCCCGCGTTTCCTTGAGCGGTTCACTGTCGGGATTCGCCACGAAGGAGCGATCCCACAGGTCTCGAGCGCGTTCCTGCTCTCCCATGCGCCACAACACTTCACCGAGGTGTGCCACGACTTCCGGATCGTCAAGCAGGGAGTAAGCGAGTTCCAGGTAGCTGCGTGCCTCCTCGAGCCGGCCCCGGCGGAACAACGTCCAGCCCATGCTGTCGATGATTGCGGGACTGTCGGGCTCGATCTCCAGCGCGCGGCGGATCAATATATAACCTTCCCTATGGCGGCTCGTCCGATTCGTCAGCGTATAACCGAGCGTGTTCAGCGCGGACGCATTGACGGGCGCGATGGCGACGGCGCGCTCCATGACGTCGATGGCGTCATTCAGCTGCCCGTCCTGATCAAGTACCACGGCCTTGGCGATCAGTATGTTAACGGCGTCGGGCCTGAACCGGAGTATCCGGTCATAGGATTCGAGTGCTTCTTCGACGCGCCCCATCTGATACAGAAGCTGCGCCTGTGACTCGAGGGTATCGACGGCGTAACGCGGAAATTCGGCTGCGAATGTGTCGAGGTGGTCCAGGCCGGCCTGTGGTTTGTCGAGCGCACTGAACGCGCCGGTCATACGCAGTTGCGCGGGCAGTAAATAAGATCCACCGCGTATCCGGCTCAGGAACCGGATTGCCTCGGGATAATCGCCGCGAATTAGCGCGATCTGCGCCAGGTAATAAAGCGATTCGTAGACCCGTTGGCCCCGGTTTAAGAGTTCCGTGAAATCGCGCTCGGCATGGTCGAGCTGGCCTGCCGTCAGGCTGATCAATCCGTGCACGCGCACGAGTTCGGGATGCGCGCCGTAGCGTTCGACCAGATCCTGAAATCTTTCCATGGCCCGGCGTGTTCTGCCCGCCGCGACGAGGAGGCGCTGGTATTCGAGTTCGATGCCGAAGCCCGGACTGATGGCGAGCAATTCCTCCATGAACTGGAGCGCCTGATAATCGGCGCCGGTCGCTAAAAGCGTGCGGGCAACCAGCATCTGCGCCTGCACCGAATCTTGCCCCGCATCGACGGCACGGCGGGCAGAGGCCAGCGCGAGCTCGTAGGCGCCGGAACGAAACGCGGCCTGTGCCAGGGCCAGGCTCAAACCGGCCCGATCGGGCGCTTCGATGCTCAGGCGTGACAATAGCGTGGTTACACCGTTGGCATTTGCCTCGCCGACCAGCTCAGCGCCCAGATCGAGGTAGTCGTCGTCAGTTCGTTGCTCAACGGGGCCGAGTGCCTGTCGCCAGTGATAAAGCGCCCGAGCCAGATCATTACGTCGCAGATAGAGCCGACCCGCATATTCATGCCCGGTCACGCTATCGGGATCGAGCACGAGCAGACGGCGCGCACCACTCAGCGCAAACGCGTCGTACCCGTATTCAAATGCGAACTCCGTTGCGCGCGCGGCGAGTTCAGGATCGGCGCTCCGTTCGGCTGCATTCAAATACTCCTTGGCCGCGGCGAGGTATTCCTTGCGTTGCACCGCGATCTCGGCCATCAGCAGGTAATAACTCGCATCGGGAATGTAGTCGACCGCCGGCGGCTCTACTGGTGACTGCGTCGCGCACCCGGTCGCGAACAAGCCCAGCATGCCGACGACGAGTAATGGCGAACGCCGTCTCATATCACGGGATGATAGCGCGAAAGAAAACGCGGGATCAGAATTCATAGCCTGGCCGGACGAACAGGCGCCAGTCGCCGGCAACATGCCAACTGACCGGCACGACGAGCGACCCGTTGCGGATCAGGTCCCTGCAGAGGCCTTTGACGCCAGCGCCGGAGAAATGGGGTCTGACCCCATTTTAAAGGGGGTCTGACCCCATTTTTCTTGTTGCCGATTAATATAGATAATCACGCCCATGCAGCAGAGATTAATCCATAAACTACAACAGCTCGTATCCCGCTCCGAGGAACTGGGCGGCTTGCTGTCGGATCCCGAGATCATCAACGATCAGAATCGTTTCCGCGATCTGTCGCGGGAATACGCGCAACTCGAACCCGTCGTAACCCTGTATCGGGAATTTGAGCACGCGCAGATCGATCAGACCGCGGCCGAGGACATGCTCAAGGACGAGGATTCCGACATCCGTAACCTGGGAAAGGAAGAACTGGACGCAGTCACGGCACGCATGAATGACCTCGAGTTACAGATCAAAAAATTCTTGATTCCGAAAGACCCGCACGACGAGAGCAACATATTTCTCGAAATCCGCGCGGGTACGGGCGGCGATGAAGCCGCGATTTTCGCCGGCGATCTGTTTCGCATGTATTTGAAATATGCCGAGTCGCAGGGCTGGAAACTTGAAGTCCTGAGTCAGAGGGAAGGTGAGCACGGTGGTTACAAGGAAATCATCAGTCGCATCATCGGGCGTGGGGCATACTCGCAGCTAAAATTCGAATCCGGCGTGCACCGCGTCCAACGCGTACCCGAAACAGAAACGCAAGGACGCATTCACACGTCGGCCTGCACGATCGCCGTACTGGCCGAAGCGGATGCGATCGACGAAATCGAGATCAACCCGGCCGAACTCCGCATCGATACCTATCGCGCATCCGGCGCCGGCGGTCAGCACGTCAACAAAACCGATTCGGCGGTGCGCCTGACGCATTTGCCGACGGGCATTGTCGTCGAATGTCAGGACGAGCGTTCCCAGCACAAGAACAAGGCCCACGCGATGTCCCTGCTGCAAGCGCGCCTCATGGACGAACAGCAGCAGAAACAGGATAGAGAAAGGGCCGCGGAGCGCAAAAGCCTCGTCGGTTCGGGCGATCGCTCGCAGCGGATTCGGACGTATAATTTTCCGCAGGGTCGAGTGACCGACCACCGGATTAACCTGACGCTCTACAAGCTCGACGATATCCTCATGGGTCACCTCGACAAGCTCATCGAACCACTCAATAACGAACACCAGGCGGATCAACTCGCCTCCCTCGAAAACTGAAATCCTGAATAGAAGATGAAAAACGAGAAATACCATCCGACGATAGACCACATCGGCAACACCGCACTGATCCGCCTGAACCACGTGTCCGATGAAACAGGCTGCGAAATTCTCGGCAAAGCCGAGTTCATGAATCCGGGTGGATCGATCAAGGATCGCGCCGCGCTCGGCATCATCCGCGATGCCGAAAGACGCGGCGAACTGAAACCCGGCGGCATCGTCGTCGAGGGCACGGCCGGCAACACCGGCATCGGGCTCGCCGTCGTCGGCAACGCGCTCGGTTACGAGACCGTCATCGTCATGCCGGACAATCAGAGCAAGGACAAGATCGATACGCTCAAGTCCTACGGCGTGACGCTGCACCTCGTACCGGCCGTGCCGTTAAAAGACCCGAATCATTTCACGCACCACTCACAACGCATTGCCGAAGAACTCAACGAAACGTCCCCGAATGGCGCGATCTGGGCGAACCAGTTCGACAATACGGCCAACCGCGATTTTCACGAGCAGACGACCGGCGTCGAGGTCTGGGAGCAGACCGGCGGCGAGGTCGATGGCTTCATCTGCTCCGTCGGCACCGGCGGCACGCTGGCCGGCGTGGCCCGCGCGCTCAGGTCGCGTAATGAAAACGTGACGATCGGCCTCGCCGACCCGACCGGCTCCGCACTCTATAACTATTATGCGCATGGCGAGTTAAAAGCCGAGGGCGGTTCGATCTCCGAGGGCATCGGCAACAGCCGTATCACGCACAATCTCGCGGACACGCCGATCGACGTGCCGTACCAAATCCCCGACGAGGAATCGGTTCCGCTCGTCTACGACATGATTCGCCAGGAAGGCCTCTCGCTCGGTAGCTCGAGCGGCGTCAACGTCGCGGGTGCAATCCGGCTCGCGAAGGAACTCGGCCCTGGTCATGTGATCGTGACGCTGCTGTGCGATTCGGCCATGCGTTACCGCGCACGCCTGTTCAATCGCGAGTTTCTGGCCGGAAAGGGTCTCGAGCTGCCCGACTGGCTGAATCTCGATTAAAACGATGCGCATTTTCACGTCGGTCGCGACCTGGGTCGTAGCGGATTTCGCCGGCCTCCCGTCCTTCAATGCGAAAAATAGAGCATGGACTTTGGGCGCATGAACATTCGAGGCGTCTGTTGCCTGCTGCTTTGCCTGTCGGCTGAATCGGTGGGCGCACAAGCGATCGACGATGATCTAGTCCATTACTCCTACGCGACCTTACTCGGCTCGGGCATCTACCGACTCGATGACCGCACAATCGCCATCCTGCGTATTCCGCTCGGGTGGCAGATACGCGAACCGACTTCGGACAAGCCGGGGATACGCTTCGTCCTGCCGACAGCCGTCGGTCTGCACAATTATGATTTTCTCGACGATTTTTTTCCGGATCTCGATGAACAACTTACGACAATAAGCGTCGTGCCCGGAATTCAGTGGCAATACCTGATCGGCGACCGCTGGCGCGTGACACCCGGAGCATACCTGGGCTTCGGTGCAGACGTGACAAACAACGAATCCTCATTGATCTATGGCGGCCAACTCTCGGCGTTATACGCCATGAAGCCGGTTTATCCTGAAATGCATTTCGGCACCGCGGTTATTTTAAGCGGTTATAACCCCGAATCCGGCAGTGGTGACTTCATTACGCGTTGGAGCGCCGGATTCGATGCAAAATTTACCACCGGCATGAAGTTCGGCAAAAGCAACATCTTTCTGGGCGGACACGTGATCGGCTACTTCTATCTCGACGAGGTGAAGTTCGAGAGCGTCATCGGTGACCCGACCGAACTCGATCGGGAAATGGAAGTCGGTGTGTTCATCGGGGCACGGCCGAAGCTGAAGCTGTTCGGCATCGAGATCGACCGGATCGGCATCGGCTACCGGTTCAGTGCGGTATCCGACGCGATCGTGTTCTTCGCCGGTTTTCCATTCTAGGCTGGATAATTGGGGCTGATAAATGGGGCTGATAAATGGGGTCAGACCCCACGCTTGTTAAGTCCGCAGTCATCAAAATTCTTCGTGTTGTTTCTTATCGAGGGGGTCTGACCCCAATTATCAGGGCAGCGCGAACGCCAGCAGATAGTCGCCGATTTTCTGGCGGTAATAAGCGTGGTGCCCACCGGCGGCGATGACGACGAATTGTCGTCCGTCGGCTTCGTAAGTCATCGGCGTCGCCATGGCCGATGTCGGCAGATCGATCATCCAGAGCTCCTCACCCGTATCGATATCGAAGGCACGAAATTTTTCGTCGGCCGTCGCGCCGATGAATATCAGGCCGCCCGCGGTCGCGATGGGTCCACCGATACCTGGCGCGCCGAGTTTCGCGGGCACCGGCAGCGGCAGGAGCTTATCAATCGTGCCAAGCGGCACGGACCACTTGATCGTACCTTTGGCAAGGTCGACGGCCGTCAATGTATACCAGGGTGGCTTCGTGCACGGTGCGCCGAACGGCGAAAAAATCCGTGTCGCCCCACGCTCGAGCCCATATGGCGTACCGGCAATAAAGCCCGGTGGACCACCCGGAAGCCCGGCCATCGGCAATTTCGCCTGTTCAGGGTCGACCTCATTGGCAGGCACGAGGCGTACGAACCCGGGCAGACTCTGCGGATTGGTAATCAACAAGTTGCGCCCGGCGTCGAACGCACCGGAGCCCCAGTTATTCACCATGCCCGGCATGATCACCGTCCCCCCGGTGGTCGGCGGCGTAAAGATTTCGCCGTGCCGCAAACTTTCGATCATCTGCCGGCATCGGCCGCGATCGAAAAACGTAAAGCCCCAGGCATCGTCGGGCGTTATTCCGGTCGCCGTCAGCGGTGGCGGCGCGGCCGGGAAAGGCTGCGTCGGCGACAGGACATCCCCCGGCACGCCGTCGGTCGGCACGGGCCGTTCCTCGATCGGGAACAGGGGCTTGCCGGTCTCGCGGTGAAACACGAACACGAAACCGTGCTTCGTCAGTTGCACGACAGCCGGAATCGTTTTGCCGTCACGCTCGATATCGACAAGCATCGGCTGAGCGCTGACGTCCCAGTCCCAGACATCGTGATGCACGATCTGGTAGTGCCAGATCAGTTCACCGGTAGAGCCCCGCAAGGCAACGGTCGAATTCGCATAACGATTGTCACCCGGGCGCGTGCCGCCGAAATAGTTCGGCGCCGCGCTCGATGTCGGCAGAAAGACGAGGTCCCGGTCATGGTCCACCGACATGAGACTCCAGACGTTGCCGCCGCCCGTATTGGCCAGCGCTTCCGGATCCCAGTTCGCGGCTTCCGGATCGTCGTGATTGCGCGGCACGGGATCGAACTGCCATTTGAATTGCCCCGTACGCGCATCGAATGCCCGGATGGCGCCGCTCGGTGCGTCCGGGCGTTTGAACTTTGCCCCAACGGATGTCCCAATGATGACTGTGTCGCTGACGATGACGGGCGGCATGTAGGTTCTGACGCCGGGCGTATCCGTCGCCGGTTTCGCCGCATCGATAAAGGGCGTCAAGTTCACGAGACCCGAGACGCCGAATTTCCTGCATGGCGCGCCCGTACGCGCGTCGAGCGCATACAACCGCTGATCGAGCGTGGCCAGAAATATCCGCCAGGTGCAAATCGATACCGTGTCCGCCGCGTCGTCCCGCCACTGCGCGACACCGCGACATTTGTACTGCGCGTTCCGGTCCGCGCGGTCCACCCCCGGATCGAACGCCCAGACCACTTTGCCGGTCGCCGGCTCGAGCGCGACGACCTTGCTGAACGCGGTGCACATGATGAGCAGGCCACCCGCTTCCTGCTCCAACAGGATCGGCGTACCCTGCAGGCCGTATGACCCGACGTCCTCGATCGGACCGGCGCCATCACCCGTGCGATAGGTCCAGGCCAACTCGAGCGTCTGCACGTTGTCGCGGTTGATCTGATCGAGCGACGAAAATCGTGCGCCGCCCGGATCGCCACCGTAGTCGGGCCAGCCCGCGGATGCCGCGAGCGCAGCCGTGCAACAGCCGCCGAGCAGGGTCAGGCAGCCGATCAGTACCCGGAAAACGATCGACAAATTAGCGGGCCCTTTTTGCAAGTTCATCCCAACTGGCGCGGTCAATACGATCCAGTACATAGGCATACAGCCGCGTCGCGCGTTCGAGGCCGTTCGGATGTATGGTGTCGATTCGATCACCGCTCGAGTGAAACCAGAGGTTTGCATCCAGAATCTGCACGACGGTTTTTCGGGCCAGAAAGAAATCGAATGCATCGCCGGTCGGCCGCCGCTCGACCATTGCATCGACGTTCATCCCATAACGATCGACCGCCTCCTTATAGATAGAAATCAGCAACGGGTTGCCGTTCGAAACGATCAACGACCGCTTGCCCTGACCGGTCGTAACGATGAGCTGGTGCGGCACCGTCACGCGCTCGAGCTTGAGCGCCCCGCGATAATAACTCTGGATCGATGACGGATGTTCGATGTTGAAAACGAGTGCGGTCTTCTCGAGGATATCCGGATGCGCGGCGATGAATGCCCTGGAGCCATCCGAAAACTCATGATGCGCACTCGTGCCAACGAACAACAGATTTCGTTGCAAGGCATGGTCGCGCGCAGCCTCTGAAAAAAAACGGGCCAGTGCGAGCATTGCGGCCAGCCCGCCGGCATTGTCGTTCGCGGCCGCGAAAAATCCGTCGAGATGCGCCGTCAGGATGATGTATTCGTCGCCCTCGCCCGGGATCAGGCCCACGACGTTCTCGCCCTGCCATGCGTCGCGCACTTCGGCTTCCATGCGCAACCGCATCCGGAGCGGGCGGGACTCGCCTGCGGCGACCATGGCCTCCATGATAAAACGCCCGTCAT
>SMVA01074372.1_pt1 | contig 13772 bp, 14 predicted proteins | sample 2456451 | NCBI WGS metagenome assembly SMVA01 (sample SAMN11095933, study PRJNA526329) | marine sediment metagenome | biome: Marine sediment; feature: Surficial sediment; material: Deep marine sediment; isolation source: Hadal surficial sediment | place: Pacific Ocean | collected 2014-05 | depth...
CTGCCCGCTGTGGACGGGCGCGGAGAATTCAACGCCGTTCTCCACCAGCGGGACCTGCTGCGGCACCGTCCCGTAAACCACCTCAATTCGATCGTCGAGACCCAGCTCCCGGCGCGAGCGGCTGTCTGCACGCAACAGAATACCCCTGGGCTTGAGCACCTCCACCAGGGCCTCCAGCAGTGGCTGTTGGTAGCGCTCGATGCCCGCCGTATTGAGTTGCAGAACCAGGTAGTCACCGAAGCGGTCGGCGACAATACCGGATACGCCGTCGCTGTCACCGTATAACAGGCGATAAAAGGGCAGATCAAAGAACCTTTCGCGCAGCGCCAGAGCGGCGCTGAGCCTGTTTACAAACAGGGCTGTATCCAGATCCGCCCCGGGGTGCAGCGAAAACCGCCGCGCACAAATCAGTGATTGTGGCTCCATACAGGCGGTACCCAGCGACTCGCCTGATGCCGCTTTCAGATCGGCGATATCCCCCGCCTGAAAGCCGGACAGCGGTGAGCGGCTGCTATCGACCTCGTTGCTGTATACCCAACAATGACCGCCGCGCAGGCGCCGATCAGCGCCTTTACGCAGCCACAGCTCAGGCCTCTTCAGCACAATGTAGTTCGTAGTCGGCGGCGGACAGCAGATTCTCGAGTTCATTGTTATCGGCGGGCTGAAGTCGGTAAAACCAACCCTCAACATAGGGGTCGGAATTGACAGTTTCCGGCGCGTCTTCCAGCAGCGGGTTGACCTCCAGGACCTCACCGCTCACCGGTGCATAGATGTCTGCAGCCGCCTTGACCGACTCGACAACACCGGCCTCATTACCAGCGCTGAGCTCAGTGCCCACCTCCGGTAGCTCTACAAAAACCACATCACCCAGGGCCTCCTGGGCATGATCTGAAATGCCAACAGTGATGCTTCCATCTGCTTCGAGACGAGCCCACTCGTGGCTGCGGGCGTACTGGAGATCGGGGGGGGTCTGGCTCATTGGGAAACTCCTTATGCCGTTGGCGGCGCTACTGAGGCGCATCATTTTACCGCGCATACTCCGAAAAACAATGTTCCGGGGAACCTCAGCGAACGCCCATGGCATGCCGCATCAGTTGTTGTTTCAGCGGGCCCGCCTGTGCCACCAGGCGCATGCCGGTATTGCGCAGCCAGCGCAGTGGCAAGCTCTGCTCTTCAAACAGGCGTTTGAAGCCATCCATAGCCGTCATCATGAGCATATTTTCACCCTTGCGACGACGCTGGTAGCGGCTCAACACCTCCATCGCGCCAACACTGCTACCCCGTTTGACCGCCCGCGCCAGCTCTTCAGACAGTGCCGCCACGTCTTGCAAGCCCAGGTTAATTCCCTGACCCGCCAGCGGATGAATGGTATGGGCGGCATCGCCGACCAGGGCAATTCCGGGCTGGACATAATCAATGGCGTGACGCTGCCGCAGCGGAAAGGCGAATCGCGGCGCCACAGCGCGTATCTCGCCGAGACGGTGTTCGAAAGAGCGCCCCAGCTCAGCGCAAAAATCCTCATCGGACAGCGCCTGCAGAGATTCGGCCAGCTCTGGTTTCACAGACCACACAATGGAGCTGTAGTGTCGATCACCCTGGCTGGCCAGGGGCAGGAAGGCCAGTGGACCCGTTGCCATAAAGCGCTGGTAGGCCGTGGCTTGATGGTAGCGCTCTGTTTCCACACTGGCGACCAGGGCGTGGTGACCGTAGTCCCACTCACGGGTGCGGAAATCCGCCAACTGGCGAACCCTGGACAGCGCTCCATCTGCCGCCACCAGCAATTGGCAGCTGAGTTCCCTGCCGTCTTCCAACTGCAGGCGACAGTGGCCTGCCTCATCTCTGTACAGGTCTTGCAATCGCGCCGGGCTGAAAACCGTCAACTCAGCACGCTTGCCGATATCCTCTAACAGCGCGCCGGTCAGTACCCGGTTCTCAATAATATGCCCCAGCACAGGCGCATCCAGTTCACTGGCGTCGAAGTCGATGCTGGCGCTGCCCTCACCATCCCAAACATGCATATGCCGATAGGGACAGGCGCGCGTAGAGGTGATGCTTTCCCAGACACCCAGCGATTGCAGCAGGGACTGGGAGGCCGGGGTGATGGCGCTGACCCTGGCGTCAAAACCCTCCACCCCGGTGGCCACTGGCTCAGGTTCTTCCGCGACCGGCCTGACCTCGATCAATGCCAGCCGCAAATCCAGCTGCGCCAAGGCGCGAACCAGTGCGCCGCCGGCAATGCCGGCGCCGACGATGACTACATCAAACTCAGGGCTGGACATCCCGGTAACCTGTACTGGCGGCGACGCCTGCTGTATGACGCACAAACTCCCGCTTGAGGGCGGGGCTGAGGTCGAGGGCAAACAAGCCTGCGTGACGCAGCAGTGCCAGGGCGGGGTCACGTTGCATGAACAGGTCTGGCAGGCGGTCGCTGAACGCAGTGGTTCGCTGTTGATCGCCACGCTGTTGTTGCAGGTAGCGCTGGAGTACCGACAACTCACCAAAACCCTCACCCGCCTCAGCGGCCTGCTTGAGCACGGAGCCAAGACAGGCAATATCGCGCAGCGCCAGGTTAAAACCCTGACCCGCCACCGGGTGTAAGGAATGAGCGGCATTGCCCATGATAACCACGCCCTGGCGCACCTGCTCCCTGGCTTCGACGAGGGCAAGGGGGTAGCTGTGCCGCTCACCAACCCGCAACAAGCGGCCCAGGCGATAACCGAATCGTTGTTGCAATAGCTGCAGAAACTCGTCCTGCGGACAATGCCGCAAGTGTTCGGCTTCCTCTCCCGGCAGGCTCCATACCAGGGCGCTGCGATTGCCCCTGTCTGTATCAGGCAACAGGGGCAACAGTGCCAGCGGACCATGGTCGGTAAACCGCTCCCAGGCACAACCATCATGGCTGGAGGCGTGGCCAATGTTGGCGATCAGGGCATGCTGGCGATAATCCTGTTGGCTGACCTCCACCCCCAGCGCCTCGCGCAAGACAGAGTTTGCGCCGTCGGCCACCACCAGCAGACCGGCGCTGAAGCTATCCCCGGACTCCAGCCCTACCCGAATGCGATCCGCCTCTGCAGTCGCCGCAACGACCCTGGCGGGACTGCGCGTCTCAACCGATGTTTCATGCAGTGCCTGCACCAGCACGTTGCCCAGCCAGGCGTTCTCCACAACATAGCCCAGGGCGGGCCAGTGGTAGTCTGCCGCCACCATAAGGGTGCTGCCGAATCGGCCCTGTTCGGAGACATGTACCGTCTTCATGCCACAGGCACGCGGCGCCAAACCGGGCCACACACCCATCTCGCGATAGATCAGGTAACTGCTATAGGAAAGCGCGGTTGAGCGCGCGTCGAAGGAGGGGCTGTAGTTTTCCTGGAAGCGCGGGTCCCGGGAGGGCAGGGGATAACTCTCTATCAGCAAAATGCTGCACTCCGCGCCCAGCTGTTGCTGCAAACACAGGGCCAGGCTGATACCCACCATGCCACCTCCGGCAATGACGATATCGTAGCGGGCAACGTTCATGAGGGGTCGGGGTCTCCCTCCGAGTTCGACTCGATCAGGCGGTCGGCGAACAGGTTCAGGCAGGCAAAACGCCAGTATTCCGTCAACTCGAAGAAATGGTTTTCAGTGTCCTCCGGGTCGAGGTCATCGTCGACTGTGGCCTCGGCGATCGCCGTCATATCCTTGAGGATCTCCGCCGACACCTCGTCGAATGCGCCGGTCTGCGGTTGTGCTACCGCGAGGGCATAGCCCGCCAGAAAACCCGAACACCAATCTGCGAGGGCACGCGCCCGCAGTTCCATTTCAGTTTCATCATCGGGAATAAAGAGATGAAAATCGAACTCTTCATCCATCAACCCCTGCACAGTCGCACGGGAGAGCCGCACGCAGTTCACCGCCAACTCACCGTGGATATCCATTGCCAGCGCCTGTGCGATTGCCGCCAGGCAGTACTCCGGATCCTGCCCGCCACCACCTGCCAGTACACCGCAAATAGCGCCGTGCAAATGCGAGGGTGACTGGTCTGCCCCCTGCTCCAAAAGCTGGTTGGCAAACTCATCAAAATCCAGCGGTTGTTCTTCAGCCAGGTAATATTCCATGATCAAACTTACAACGATTTATTGAAAAGTATGGCAGGTTGTTGATATTTAAGCAATTTATGTGTTTGACCTACCGTGAACAGGCCACTATAGTAGAGGCACTATACCCAGCATAACAAGTACTGCCCATGCCAGAGTCACAATTCAATGCGCTGGAACAGAAGATTGATGATCTTATCAGCCTCTGCTCCGAGCTGAACCAGGAAAACGTTGGACTTAAAGCCGACGCCACCGCGCTGCAATCTGAAAAGCAGGAGCTGGCGTCTCGCAACCTGTCTGCGCGCAGCAAACTTGAAGCCATGCTGAACCGACTCAAGGCGATGGAGCTGGATTCGTGAGCCAGGTGAACACGGTAACGGTCAACATTCTCGACAAGGATTACCAGGTCAGCTGCCCTCCCGAGCAGGAAGCAGAGTTGATTGTGTCGGCCTCATACCTGGACAAACAAATGCACTCGATCAGGGAGACGGGCAAAGTCATTGGCCTTGAGCGCATCGCGGTAATGGCAGCCCTCAATATCAGCCACGAATTACTACAGGCGTCAGAGCAAGCAGATATCGCTCCGACTGCCGACGCTGTTCCCAGCGAAGCGGTGGATGGCCTCTCGCGCAAGATCGACGAGGCAATATTTTCCCTGCGCCAGATGGAGATTGATTAGCCCCTTCCCTTCGCTTTGGCTATACTGCAGGGGGATTCCTGGTGTATTTGCCAGATGGCAAGTTCTCTACCCGATAATACCAACCAGGGGGTTACTAGCGGCTGTTGATGTGCATGTCTGCATTGCGGGAAGCCTAATGCAGCACAGTAACCACCGCCTTGAACCGTCGGGTTCAAGGGCAATGCCGTCAGCGGTACTCTGGGATCCATTAATCAGCTATGAGCAGCTCGAGCCGTAAAAAACCATCCAGCGCCAGCACCAAGGCCCGCCTGCGACAACAACTCAGGCAGCGCAGACAGGCACTCACCCACTCCCAACAACAAAGCGCCGCGCATCAACTCTGCACCAGATTCACCCGACTCACTTGTTTCCGGCGCAGCCGGACTGTCGCTTTGTACTGTGCCCGGGACGGGGAAATCGACCTGCAGCGTTTGCTTCACGCCGCCTGGCGCGCAGGTAAGCACACCTTTCTGCCGGTTATCACCGGCATCGGGCAAATGGAATTTCGCCGTTACCGTAGCGGTGAACAACTGCAACTCAATCGCTACGGCATAGCCGAGCCCCGCCCGGGACGGGAACTGCTTGCGGCACTGGAGTTGGACCTCATCATTACACCACTGGTGGGATTCGACCGCAGGGGCTACCGCCTGGGTATGGGTGGGGGATATTATGATCGCGCCCTGGAGCAGGGCAGCAAGCGCATCAACAAACCCCTGTTAATTGGGGCAGCTCACAGTTGCCAGCAGCTGGAGGAGGTGCCCACAGAGGCCTGGGACAGGCGTTTGCAGGGGGTGGTTACCGAGCAGGCTTACCACCGCTGCTGATCTGGAAAGAGACCTCGCAGAGTATTAATCAGCTAACAGTAGCGGCAAGCGAGTGCCGCAGCAGGTGCCTAGTCCGTGGAGATTTCACGCTCAAGAAATACCCCTGCCTGCAGGGGAGAGAGGGGCTCGGCAACCGAATGCGATGAACTGAACGGCATCAGCAGCGTAACCAGCACACCGAGGCCAAAAATGGCCAGCAGAACCAGAATCATGTCAGGTTTTGTTTTCACCTATATCCCTCGCGTACTTTTTATAGTCAGCCGCATTTTACGATCTTATTAGTTAAACGCTAAGCAACTACTAATTTTGGTAATTTGCCACAAAGCAAATCGAGTTTAGTATGCTGATTCAAAAAAGCAAGGAAACAATGCTGATTAACGCAAATACAGCTGATAAGCCTGGTTGTCGGTCTCTTCCCGGAAGCGGTAATGGATACTTTCCAGTACTTTTGCCAGCTCTTTCTCCTCGCCCGCACCCACCTGCAGGCCGACAAGTACACGACCATAAGCGGCACCGTGGTTGCGGTAGTGGAACATCGATATGTTCCAGCGCTGCCCCAGGTGGTTGAGAAAGTTCAACAGCGCCCCCGGGCGTTCGGGAAACTCAACCCGGTACACCTTCTCCTGCTCGACCGCCGTTGGCGCCGGCCCGCCGACCATATAGCGCACGTGCAGTTTCGCCATTTCATTGTCGGTCAGGTCGGTCACCGGATAGCCCTTGTCCTGCAGGGCAGTGACCAGTGACTCCCTGCTGCCCTCTCCCTCGGCGATTTGAACGCCGACAAAAATATGTGCCTGGCGGTCCTGGGCGTAACGGTAATTGAACTCGGTGATGCTGCGCTTGCCCAGCGCGCTACAGAATGCCTTGAAGCTTCCAGGCTTTTCCGGAATGGTGACGCTGAGCACGGCCTCGCGCTTTTCGCCAATTTCAGTGCGCTCGCTGATATAGCGAAGCCGGTCGAAGTTGGTGTTGGCACCACTTTCGATAGCCAGCAGGGTTTTTCCCTCAATGCCCTCTCGCTCCACATACTTTTTCAGCCCCGCCAGGGCCAGGGCGCCCGCGGGCTCGGCGATGGATCGGGTATCTTCGAAAATGTCCTTGATGGCCGCACACATCTCATCGGTGGTCGCTGTGATCACTTCGTCCACGGTTTCCCTGATCACCCGGAAGGGCTCCTTGCCGATTTGCGACACGGCAACACCATCGGCAAAAATACCCACCTCGGGCAGCTTCACCCGACGACCCCGCGCCAGTGCAGCCGCCAGGCAGGCGGCATCTTCCGGTTCAACCCCGATCAGTTTGATCTCCGGACGCACATATTTGATATAGGCTGCCACGCCTGCCAATAAACCGCCCCCGCCCACGGGCACGAATACAGCCTCTATCGGGTCCGGATGCTGGCGCACGATCTCCATACCAATGGTACCCTGACCGGCGATGACATCAGGATCATCGTAGGGGTGAACGTAAACCAGGTCTTTCTCATCGACCAGTTTTTCAGCATGGGCGGAAGCCTCCTCAAAGGTATCTCCGTGCAGCACAACCCGCGCCCCGTGTGAACGCACCGCGTCGACCTTGATCGCCGGTGTCGTGCGGGGCATGACAATGATGGCCTTAACCCCCAGTTTGTGTGCGGCGAGCGCCAGCCCCTGGGCGTGGTTGCCCGCAGAGGCGGTAATTACGCCGCGGGCACGCTCGGCCGCAGACAGGTGCACCATCTTGTTATAGGCGCCTCGCAGCTTGAAGGAGAACACCGGCTGCAGATCTTCGCGCTTTAACAGCACACGGTTACTCAGCCGCGTGGAAAGCAGCCGTGCATGGTCGATAGGCGTCTCCCGGGCCACGTCATAAACGCGGGCATCGAGTATCCTCTTTATGTAGGACTGGGGCATACCAAGGGGTCCATTCTGGCGAATCAGGCGCGCCATACTAATCGACCCGCGATATTTTTTCAGCAGTGGCACTGTGAAGTGAATTACGCCTACGTCTATAATGCGGCAACCCGGCAATCGAGATGGCAGTGTGACCCAGGACGAAATGAAGCAGGCAGTCGCCCAGGCAGCCCTCGACTATATTCGACCAAAGCTCGAAAGCGACAGCGTCATCGGCGTTGGCACGGGCTCCACAGCCAATTACTTTATCGACGCGCTGGGCGCTATCAAGGCTGAAGTCTATGCGACTGTGGCCAGCTCTGAAGCGAGTACTGACAGGCTTCGCCAGCACGGCATCCCGGTGTATGACCTCAATAGTGTAGATCGCGTGGATGTCTATGTGGACGGCGCCGATGAAAGCAATCGCCAGCTGCAGCTGATAAAAGGCGGTGGCGCCGCCCTGACCCGCGAAAAAATTGTCGCCGCTGTTGCCGAAGAATTCGTCTGCATCTGCGATGAATCCAAGCTGGTGGATACACTGGGCACTTTTCCGCTGCCGGTAGAAGTCATCCCCATGGCACGCAGCCATGTGGCACGACAGCTGGTCAAGTTGGGAGCAGACCCGCTCTACCGGGAGGGCGTAATCACCGACAACGGCAATATCATTCTCGACGTCTATAATTTCCCAATAGCCGATCCGGTGGCCGTGGAGCAGCAGATAGACGCCATAGTGGGGGTGGTCACCAACGGCCTGTTTGCCCGGCGTCCGGCGGATATATTGCTGCTTGGAAGCCCCGATGGGGTGGACAGCATAAGGCGGGGAACATAGCTGATGATGCAATTACTTTTTGATAAATTTCACCGGCCCGTGATCCTCTTCCTGCTGGCATCCACAGTCACCGTGGCGCGGGCGGTGCCCCCCGCCATCGATCCGGACAATAATGAAATCGCTATCGTCATGAGCCAGGAACCCCAGTGGCTCAATACGGTCAAGGCCACCGACCAGGTCAGCTTCATCGTCCTCGACCACATAACAGAAGGCCTGATGACACACGACATCAATAACCAATTGGTCGGCGGTGTGGCGAAGCGCTGGGAACTGACCGACGACAAAGCCACCTTCTGGCTGCGCAAGGATGCCCGCTGGAGCGATGGCCAACCGGTTACCGCACACGACTTCGTGTTCGCCTGGCAGCAGGTAGCCAACCCGGCCAGCGCGTCTGAGTACGCCTTTCTCATGCGCTCCTTCACCAACGGCAAGGCTATAGTTGCCGGGGAGATGCCACCGGAGAGCCTCGGTGTTGAAGCGCTGGATGACCACACCCTGGTAGCGCACCTGACAGCGCCCACCGCGTACTTTCTGGACCTGGTGACGTTTATCAGCTTCCGCCCGGTGCGTGAGGATTTTTTCAGCCGGCAGGGGCAACGCTACGCGGCGGACGCCGACAAGATGCTTTCCAACGGTCCCTTTGTCCTCACAGAATGGGTACACGGCGCCGCACTGCGCATGGAGAAGAACCCCTATTATTGGAATGCGGATGCCATCAAGCTGGATGCAATCAATGTACCGTACATCACCGAGAACCCCAACGCCCGCTTCAACCTGTTCATGGATGAGAAAATTGCCATGGCAACCGGCCTCGACATCTCGGCCACAAAAATGGCAATGCAAAAGCGGCAAAAATTGCTTTCCTTCCGTGACGGCTCCGTCTTTTTCATTGAGTTCAATCATCGGCCGGAGCGACCCACCGCCAACCGCAACCTGCGAAGAGCCATGCAGAGTGTTTTCGATGCCCGTGAATTGACCTACAAGGTGATCGGGGTTCCGGGCAATATACCGGCACGCTCACTATTCCCCGACTGGCTGGATGGCGACGAGGAGAAATTACTGGTGGAGTATCCACCGCCCCTGCCCACCATAGACGTGCCACAAGGGCTGGAATACCTGCGCCTGGCAGAGCGGGAGCTCGGGGTCGAGAAAATTCCCCCGCTGAGCCTGTTACTCAGCGACACCCCCGGCAGTATCAAGCAGGCGGAATACTTTCAAAACCTGATGTCGCGGACCCTGGGCCTTGAAATCAGGCTGGACCGGCAAATTTTCAAACAGCGGCTGTCGAAGATGTCGGCGGGTGAATTCGACCTGGTGGCCGCGGGCTGGGGTCCTGACTACAATGACGCCATGACCTTCGCCGACCTGTTTGCATCCTGGAACCTGAACAACCGGGGCCGCTACCAGAGCGATCACTACGACAGCTTGATCATCGAGGCACAGACCACCACCGATACCCACCGCCGCAACCAGATTTTCGGCGAGCTCCAGCAGCTGATCTTTGAGGATGTTGTTATATTGCCCCAATATGAACGAGGCTATATCTACGTACAGAACAAGCAAATCGATGGCGTACGGCGCTCGCGGATCGGCGGCGACCCCAATTACAATTATGCCTGGATAAAGGATCTCGCTTCGGGCAATGCGGCCGCGGGAGAGCCCTGATGCTGACGTATATCGCCAAACGCCTGTTCTCCGGGGTAATCACGATCTGGTTTATCGCCACCGCCACCTTTGTCGGCATGCACATGGTGCCCGGAGATCCGCTACTCAACGACAAGGCTGTCACCCCGGAAATCCGCGCCAACCTGGAGCGCGCCTACGGGCTCGACAAGCCGGTTCCGCAGCAGTACCTGATTTACCTGGGGAACATGTTGAGAGGCGATTTCGGCATTTCTTTCACCCAGCCGAATCGCCGGGTCAACGACATCATTGCCGAGCATTTCCCGGTGTCCGCCATGCTCGGTATCCTCGCCCTGCTATTTGCAGCCGGGGGCGGTATTACCTGGGGGGCGCTGACCGCCCTCTACCGGGACCGGCTGCCGGATTTCATCATCATGTTCATGGTGATCGTCTCTGTCTCGGTGCCCAGTTTCGTTTTTGCCGCACTGGGCCAGCTGGCCATATTGCGGCTCAACGAGGCGGTGGGGATGTCCGTTTTACCAGTGGCCGGCTGGGGCACCCTCGCCCACATGATTGTTCCCTCCCTGGTACTGGGGCTGGGGACCATGGCCTACCTGACGCGCCTTATGCGGTCGTCGATGCTGGAAGTCGCCGACACGGACTATATTCGCACTGCCAGGGCCAAGGGTCTTTCACCCGCGCGCATATTCTTCCGCCACCAACTGCGCAATGCCATCCTGCCGGTGGTGACAGTGCTGGGTCCTTCCATTGCCGCCATTACCACCGGCGGCTTCGTGGTCGAACTGGTTTTTGCCATCCCCGGGCTGGGTCGCTATTTCGTGCAGGCGGTACAGCAGCTCGATTACACCGTCATCATGGGCACTACTGTTTTTTACGGCGCATTCCTGGTGCTGATGGTGATCGCGGTTGACATCATTTACGGCCTGATTGATCCACGCATTCAAGTTACCAAGAGCGTCGGCTGATGGCTGAATATATTCCTACCGCCGAAGACTTCCAGCCCCTCACGAGCGCCCGCGATGCCGAGCGCCTGGACCGTCCCTCCCTGTCGTACTGGCAGGATGTCTGGCGGCGATTGGGCGTTAACACGCGCGCGCTGGTCTCCCTGTACATTGTGGTTGGCTTATTGCTCTTCACCCTCGTCGGTCCTCTTGTATGGTCGGTCGATCCCGCCCTGCAGGACCTTGAACAGATTTCCCAAGCCCCCAACTTCGGCCGCTCGGCCCTGATAATAGCGGATGGGGCGACAATACCTGAGATCACCACACTCCCCATCGGCCTCGCCGGCAGCCCCGACACGGGGGAACCGGCACAAAATTTGCGGGTTCTCGGCACACCGCATTCCGAGGGCGTGGTACTGGCCTGGGACGCCGTGCCCGGTGCCGAAGCCTACCAGCTCTACCGACACGAACTGGCACCCAGTGGCAGCGACGACCTGGGCATCCCACTGGTTCGGCTGTTAAATTCCCAGCTCAGTCACTACGACCGCCTGGGACTGGAAACGCGCCGCTACTACTATTCTGTGGTCGCCATTTTTGAACGCCGGGAGGCCCGGGTGTACTCCACTATCCCGGTAGATGTTGCGCAGGCGATTCGCCAATCCGAGGCCTTCTACCGCGGCCTGGTGGCAAGCGCGGGTGACCCCGCCTTTGTCGGCACCAGCATTCGCCTCGAACCGCACCCGCTGGGAACGGATTACCTGGGTCGTGACATGCTGGCAAGGCTGATGTGGGGGGCGCGCACGTCACTGTTCATTGGCATCCTGGCACCCTTGTTCTTTGTGTCGATCGGTCTCGCCTACGGCGGGCTCGCCGGCTACAGTGGTGGCCGCACGGACAACCTGATGATGCGCTTTGCCGACTTTGTTATCGCCCTGCCCTTCCTCTTGTTCATGATCCTGTTCAAGATTGCCTTTGGACTGGGGCCGGGGGAGAGCGGTGTGGGCCCGATGTTGGTGGCACTGGTACTGCTCAGTTGGCCGGCAACCGCCCGGCTGGTGCGCGGCCAGGTATTGCAGATCAGGGAGGAGGCTTACATCGCTGCAGCGCGATTGATGGGGGCAACGGCGCCCTACCTGGTGGCTCGCCATATGCTGCCCAATGTCATGGGGGTGCTGCTTGTGTCCCTGACCTTCGCCATCCCCGCGGCTATTTTTACCGAGGCCTTCCTGTCTTTCATCGGCATGGGTGTGGTGCCGCCGACCCCCTCCTGGGGATCCATGTGCAACGATGGCATACGAACAATGTTGTCCCATCCCCATGAACTGTTCTTCCCCGCCCTGTTCATCAGCATCACGGTGTTGGCATTCAACCTGCTGGGTGACGGCTTGCGCGATGCCATGGATGCACGGATGAGGGCAGGTACATGAGTACACGTGAACCCGTACTGTCGGTCGAGGAACTGGTGGTTGAATTTGATACCTTCGGCGGCAAGGTACGCGCCGTGCGCGGGGTATCCTATGATGTCGGCGCCGGCGAGACACTTGCGGTCGTTGGTGAATCCGGTTGCGGCAAGTCAGTCACCGTGCAGGCCGTGATGGGCCTCATCCCCATGCCACCGGGTCGCATTGTCAGCGGTTCGGCCAAATTGCTGGGTCAGCAACTGATCGGGCTCACCCAGGCCGAACTCAACCGCGTGCGCGGCGCCAATATGGCAATGATTTTTCAGGACCCCATGACCTCCCTCAACCCCACCATGCGTATCGGCGACCAAATTGCCGAGACACTGATAGTCCACCGGGGATTGTCGAAAAAGGCTGCCCTGAAAGAGGCGGTGCGCCTGCTGGATCGCACCCGCATCCCCGAATCGCGCCAGCGGGTGCGCCAGTATCCCTTCGAATTTTCCGGCGGCATGCTGCAACGGGTCATGATTGCCATGAGCCTGGCCTGCACCCCCAAACTGCTGATCGCGGACGAGCCGACCACCGCCCTGGATGTCACCATCCAGGACCAGGTGCTGGAGTTGATGCGCGAGATCCAGCGCGAGGATCAGATGGCCATCCTCCTTATCACACACGACCTCGGTGTGGTCGCGAGAATGGCCGACCGGGTCGCTGTCATGTATGCGGGAGAAGTTGTGGAGTACGGGTCGGTGGAAGATATCTTTTACCACGCCACCCATCCGTATACCCAGGGTTTGAAGGAGGCTATGCCCGATGCACACCAACGGGGCGTAGACCGCCTGAAGGCCATACCGGGCAGCCCTCCCGACCTCTTTGCGCCGCCGCCAGGCTGTGCCTACCATCCCCGCTGTCCCCATGCGATGCAGCTGTGCAGTCGCGTCGATCCGCCGCGATTCCCGCTGGGACAAGGGCACGAAGCGCGCTGCTGGCTGCAACACCCCGATAGGGTACAAGCTGAGGGGGAAGCACACTGATGCTGCTGGAAGTTCGCAATCTCAAGACCTATTTCGATATTGGCCGCAACCGCAAGGTACACGCCGTTGATGGTGTCTCACTGAATATTGCGGAGAACGAAATTCTCGGCCTGGTCGGCGAGAGCGGCTGCGGGAAATCGACCCTGGGGCTGACCATTGCCGGGCTCCAGCCCAGGACCAGCGGAGACATACTGTTTCGCGGCAAGCTGCTGCCGGAGCGCTATAGCTGGAAAGACTTCCGCAAACTCTCCACCAATATCCAGATGATTTTCCAGGACCCATACAACTCTCTCAACCCCCGCATGACCATCCAGGAAATCATCTCCGAGCCCCTGCGCCTGCAGGCCGGCGGCAGAAAAAGCGACTACCGGGAGCTGGTTGCCCAGTGGCTGGAGCGCGTGGGCCTCAAGCGCGACCACGCCAACCGTTATCCCCACGAATTTTCCGGCGGCCAGCGCCAGCGCATTGGTATCGCCC
>SMVA01025045.1_pt1 | contig 13769 bp, 9 predicted proteins | sample 2456451 | NCBI WGS metagenome assembly SMVA01 (sample SAMN11095933, study PRJNA526329) | marine sediment metagenome | biome: Marine sediment; feature: Surficial sediment; material: Deep marine sediment; isolation source: Hadal surficial sediment | place: Pacific Ocean | collected 2014-05 | depth 0-1...
ACTTCAACGTGGCCTGGCTCGCATCCAGTCGATCGTCGAAAAACGAAACACAATGCCAATCCTTGCCAACGTTCATCTCGAGGCATTGAAACATGCTGATGGTGGTCAGCTCGAGATCGCAGCTACTGATCTTGAAGTCGGTGTTCGAAGCTCACAACCAGCAGACGTCAAGAAGCCGGGCAGTGTCACCGCATCGGCCAAGAAGCTTTATCAGATTATAAGAGAGCTTCCCGAAGAGCCGGTAGACATCGAAGTCTCGTCAGATGCTTATCTTTCGATTAAGTGTGCGCGTGCGCACTTCACCCTTGCTGGTAACTCAGCAGAAGAATATCCCACGTTGCCGACGGCAGCACCGGGATCAATGGCTCGTGTACAAGCTGTCGTCCTAAGTCAAATGATCGAGCGGACCATGTATGCCGCTTCTACAGATGAAACCCGATACAACTTGAACGGAGTATTCATCGAAAGACTCAAGGAGACTGGCAAGCTTCGTATGGTAGCTACCGACGGACATCGTCTTGCTTATGTTGATCGAGCATTTGCTGAAGATCTTGCTGGTCTCGATGATGGTGTAATCATTCCTCGCAAAGGTCTCGTAGAACTCAAGCGACTTGTTGATGAAGAAGATGCCGATGAGATCGAAATTGGTTTTGAGGGAAACAATGGTCTGGTTCGCAAAGAGGGAGTCACTCTTGTAATGCGGTTGATCGAAGGTGAATTTCCCAACTACCGCCAGGTCATCCCACGTGAAATCAAATACCGTCTACTGATTTCTACTGACGTATTGATTCATGCTCTGCGACGAGTGGCATTGCTCTCTTCCGAGCGGAGTCGTGCCATCAAGTTTGAACTCACATCTGGGCTACTTAGACTGTCATCAAACAACCCCGATCTTGGCAAGGCCCACGAAGAAATTGATGTTGATTATGCAGGAGACGACCTCAGCATTGCGTTCAACGCTCGATATCTAATGGACAGTCTTTCTGTAATTCGATCAAAAGAAGTTCAACTCTCCTTCCAGGATCAGTTGTCGCCCACACAAATCGTGCCAGCCGATGATCAAGAAGACAGTCTTGCCATCATTATGCCGATGCGAATCTGACACCATCCAAGTCCTTAAAACAACGGTTCTCGAAAGCTTTACGAGGACTTAGCCTTCCTGTACCCTTCAGGTTCCTCCACAGTGGAACTTCCCTCGTTTTTCATCAAAACGAGCCCGAAAGCTCCTTAGGAACCCTTCTAGCGTGAGCTACGACGCGAGTTCGATCGAGGTTCTCGAAGGCCTTGATCCGGTACGAAAACGCCCTGCGATGTACATCGGGACAACGGGTCCCGATGGACTCCATCACCTTGTCTATGAGCTAGTAGACAACGCAGTCGATGAAGCCGTAGCGGGCTATTGCAAGATCATTTCTCTCATCATTCACCAGGACAGCAGTGTCACGGTGATCGATGATGGTCGTGGCATTCCTGTAGGCGAGCACCCGACAGAGAAGCGCTCAGCAGCCGAAGTCGTTCTAACGACACTCCATTCCGGCGGAAAGTTCAACGATGCTTCTTATAAAGTCTCGGGTGGCCTACACGGTGTGGGTGTCTCGGTCGTCAATGCTCTCTCGGAAAAGCTCGAGCTTGAGATCCGGCGTGATGGCAAGGTCTGGCGTCAAACCTATCGACGTGGAGAACCCACATCAGATTTCCAGACCATCGGAACCACTGAGAAAACGGGTACACGGGTTACATTTCACGCCGACCCCGAGATCTTCAAGACCATCGAATACTCGTTCGACGTACTGTCTCAGCGCCTTCGTGAGCTCTCTTTCCTGAATGCAGGGCTACAAATCAATATTACCGACGAGCGCAGCGGCAAGAACCACCATTTCTGTTACGAAGGCGGCATTGTCTCTTTCGTTGAGCACCTGAACCGGAACCGATCACCGCTGCATAGACCCCCAGTCCTCATCTCTGGCGAACGTAGTTTTCCAGGTAAGGATGGAGACGTCTCGGTTCAGATTGACATCGCACTGCAGTACAACGAGTCCTACAACGAAGCCGTCTACTCGTTTGCAAACAACATCAACACGATTGAAGGCGGCAGTCACCTGGTGGGATTCCGCACCTCACTGACCCGTACGCTCAATCGCTATATCACGACCCACAGCAAGAATGGCAAGAACGAAGCTACGAGTCTCTCGGGCGAGGACACACGCGAGGGCTTGACGGCCGTCATCTCCGTCAAGATTCCACAACCAGAGTTTGAAGGACAGACCAAGACCAAGCTCGGCACCAGCGAAGTCCGCGGACTGGTCGAAAACCTCGTCTACGAGCGCCTCACCGACTACTTGGAGGAGAACCCGGCCGCCGCCAAGCCACTGATGGCCAAGGTGCAGGATACGGCCCGCGCTCGCGCCGCAGCTCGCAAGGCACGCGATCTGGCACGCCGAAAAGGCGCTCTCTCGGATCACAGCCTTCCCGGTAAGCTCGCCGATTGTCAGGAGCGCGATCCCTCCAAGGCTGAACTCTTCATCGTCGAGGGCGACTCGGCCGGGGGTACAGCCAAGCAGGGTCGCTCTCGCGAAACCCAAGCGATCCTGCCAATCCGGGGCAAGATCCTCAACGTCGAGCGCGCACGTCTCGAAAAGATGTTGGCGAGCATTGAGATCCAGGCGCTGGTTGCCGCGATCGGATGCGGAATCGGCAACGAGTTCGACGTCTCCAAGGCGCGCTACCACAAGGTCATCATCATGACCGACGCTGACGTCGACGGTAGTCACATCCGTACGCTGTTGCTGACGTTCTTCTACCGCCAGATGCGACCGCTGATCGAGGAAGGCTACCTCTACATTGCCCAGCCACCGTTGTTCAAAATCAAGAAGGGTCGCAGCGAGCGCTATATCAAGGACGAGCAGTCCCTCGAAGAGCACCTGCTCAATCTGGCTCTCTCGAGTGTCACGGTCAAGGCCGCCAATGCAACCTCACCCCTTGAGCCCGACCGCTTGCGCCGCTTGCTTGAGTGCTCCAGCTATTATCGAAAGCTTCTCGAGCGTCTGAGTCTGCGGCGACTCGACGCCCAAGTTGTTGATGCGGCCGTTTGTACCGGCGTTCCACGGGACGATGGCCTCGGCGACGAAGCTGCACTCCGCGGGAATGTGGCCGACGCCATCGAAGCACAGCTCCGCGTGATCGCAGGAGAAGAGATCGCCATCACCTGGAGCACGGCCGAGGATCCTGAACACGGTGGCTATCGACTGCTGGCCGAGACGCGGCGCGCCGGCGTCGTCTACCACACGCCGTTGGACACGGACTTCCTGCGTTCTCCCGACTTTGCACGTCTCGTCGAGCTCAATGACGAGATGACGAGCATCGGAGCTGCGCCCTTCGAGCTACGGCGTACGGACGCGCAGGACGTCGAGGAGGCCCCGACCCATGTTGCCGTGCTCAAGCGCCTGCTGGCAATGGGCGAGAAGGGGCTCACGATCCAGCGCTACAAGGGGCTGGGAGAGATGAACCCCGACCAGCTCGCGGATACCACGTTGCAGGCCGACAAGCGTACGTTGCTCCAGGTGCGAATCGAGGATGCCGTCGAGGCCGACGATGCCTTCACCACGCTGATGGGCGACGATGTCGAGCCCCGCCGCGAATTCATCCAGCGCTACGCGCTAGATGTCCAGAATCTGGACATCTAGTTTTTTTCCGACCCCCCGGAGCCGAGCTTTTGGCCGACGAACCGATCGAAGAGACTCCTGCAGAAGACCTGTCCGGCGCCGCGGGTGAGGACGCCCGGGACGATGGCGACGGCGGCGACCCCGGGACGCCCACAAGCGGGCCTCCGGGGGACGGCGCGCCTCCGCCTGGAGGCGGTGACCGCTCGGCGCTGCCGGTGAATATCGAGGACGAGGTCCGCCGTTCGTTCCTCGACTACTCGATGTCGGTCATCGTCAGCCGTGCGCTGCCCGACGTGCGCGATGGGCTGAAACCCGTTCACCGCCGGATTCTCTACGCCATGCAGCAGGAGGGCCTTCTCCCCAATCGCGCCTACTCGAAGTCCGCCGGTGTCGTGGGCGAAGTGCTCAAGCACTACCACCCGCACGGCGACAGCGCTGTCTACGACTCGATGGTTCGCATGGCCCAGGATTTTTCGCTCCGTTACCCACTCGTCGACGGACAGGGAAACTTTGGATCGATCGACGGCGACTCAGCGGCAGCTTACCGCTACACCGAGGCCCGGCTGCAGCGCATCGCCGAGGAGATGCTGCGCGATATCGACCGGGAGACGGTCGACTTCGCGCCGAACTTCGACGGCACGACCCAGGAGCCGATCGTTCTCCCGGCCCGCTTTCCGAACCTGCTGGCCAACGGCTCTTCTGGCATCGCGGTCGGCATGGCCACCAACATTCCGCCGCATAACCTGCGTGAGCTCATCGACGCGCTGGTGCTCGAAGTCCGCAACCCTGACTGCACGCTCGACGATCTGCTCGAGAAGTTGCCCGGCCCTGACTTCCCCACCGGTGCCATCATCTGCGGCTCCGAGGGGATCCGCTCTGCCTATGCGACAGGCAAGGGTTTGCTGACGGTTCGAGCTCGTGCCAACTTCGAGGAGACCAAGAAGGGCCAGCAGCGCATCATCGTCACCGAGATCCCATTCATGGTGAACAAGTCGTCGCTGCTCGAGCGCATCGCCGATCTGGTGCGCAACGGCAAAATCGATGGCGTCACTGACTTGCGGGACGAATCGAACCGCCTGGGCATGCGGATCGTGATCGAGCTGCGGCGCGACGCGCCTGGTGAGGTGGTGCTGAACCAGCTCTACAAGCAGACGCCCCTCCAATCGACGTTCGGCGTGAATCTGCTGGCCCTGGTAAACGGCCGGCCCCAGCTCCTATCGCTGAAGCAAATGCTGCGTCACTTCATCGACTTCCGCGGCGAGGTCATCGTCCGGCGCGCAACCTATGACCTGGCCCAGGCCCAGGGCCGAGCCCACCTGCTCGACGGTTTCGCCATCGCCCTCGACAACCTGGACGAGGTGATTTCGATCATTCGCGCCTCCCAGAGCACGGCCGAGGCCCGCACCGCCCTGAGGGAGCGCTTCGAGCTCTCGGAGCTCCAAGCCAACGCCATTCTCGAGATGCGGTTGCGCGCACTGACGGCCATGGAGCGTCAGCGCGTCATGGACGAGCTCGAGGAGATCCGCGTCAAGATCGCCAATCTGGAAGATCTGCTGGCCCGCGACGAGCGGATCCTCGAGGTCGTGCTCGAAGAGCTGGCAGACATCCGCGAGAAATACGGCGACGAACGCCGCACCGAGATCTCCGGCGCCGTCGAGGGCCTCTCCACCGAGGACCTGATCGTCGAGGAAGACATGGTCGTAACTGTGTCCCACGCCGGCTACATCAAGCGGAACCCAGTGACCCAGTACAGGGCCCAGCGCCGCGGTGGCAAAGGCGTCAAGGGAATGGACGCCCGTGAGGCGGACTTCGTCGAGCGCCTGTTCGTGGCCTCGACCCACGCCCACATCCTGTTCTTCACCACCAAGGGCCGCGTCCATTGGTTGAAGGTCCACGAGCTGCCCCAGCTCGGCCGCACCGCGCGGGGCCGCGCCCTGTCGAACGTGCTCGCACTCCAAGAAGGCGAGCGCGTCCAGGCGATCCTGCCGGTGCGTAGCTTCGAAAAGGCCGAGAATGCCTTTGTCCTGCTGGGGACCCGCAAGGGTGTGGTCAAGAAGACCAGGCTCGACGCGTACTCGAATCCCCGTCGCGGCGGCATCATCGCCATCAATCTCGATGAGAACGATGAGCTGATTGCGGCGGCCCAAACGACGGGCAACAACGAGGTCATCATTGCCAGCCGCAAGGGCAAGTCGATCCGCTTCCGCGAGACCGACATCCGCCCGATGGGCCGCACGGCGGCCGGCGTTCGCGGCATGGGACTCGCCCCCGGGGATGAGGTGGTGGGTATGGAGGTCCTCGAGCCCGGCGCGACGATCCTCACCGTGACGGAGCGCGGCTACGGCAAGCGGACGCCGCTTGCCGACTACCGTCTCCAGAAGCGCGGTGGCCAGGGCATCATCACGATTCGAACCAGCGAGCGGAACGGTGAGGTGGTGCGGGCCGCACAGGTGGTGGACGACGACGAGGTCATGCTGATTACGCACGGTGGCAAGGTGCTGCGCTGCAAGGTCTCGGGCATTTCGACCATGGGTCGTGCAACCCAGGGCGTGCGCGTCATGGGCCTCGCCCCCGGCGAGAAGCTCGTAGCCATGGCCCGACTCGCCGAGAGCGACGCCGCCGAGACCAACGGCGAGAGCTAGGGATGGCCGGCAAGCGGTCGTCGGAGTTCTTTGAGCGTGCCAAGCGCGTCATTCCAGGCGGTGTAAACAGCCCGGTGCGTGCCTTCAAGGCCGTGGGAGGAACGCCCCCGTTCATCGAGCGAGGCGAGGGCTGCCGCGTCATCGATGTCGACGGCAAGTCCTACATCGACTACGTGGGCTCCTGGGGACCGCTGATCCTGGGTCACTGCGATGCCGGCGTGCTGCGCGCCGCCGGTGCTGCCATGGCGCGGGGCACCAGCTTCGGCGCGCCCACCGAGGCCGAGCTGGAACTGGCCGAGCGGCTTTGTGACGCACTGCCTACGCTCGAAAAGGTGCGTCAGGTGAGCTCGGGCACCGAGGCCAGCATGAGTGCGCTGCGGCTGGCGCGCGGTGCCACGGGGCGCTCCAGGATCCTGAAGTTCGAAGGCTGTTATCACGGCCACGCCGACTCGCTGCTGGTCGGTGCCGGTAGCGGCGTCGCAACCCTCGGAATACCCGGTTCGCCCGGCGTCCCCGAGGCCCTTGCGAACCTGACGATCCAGGCGCCCTTCAACGACGCGGCCGCCGTGGAGACCGCATTCCAGCGCTGGGGCGACGAGATCGCCTGTGTGATCGTCGAGCCGGTTGCCGGAAACATGGGCTGCATTCCGCCGCTTCCTGGATTTCTCGAGCAGCTGCGCGGACTTTGTGACCACTATGGTGCCCTCCTCATCTTCGACGAGGTCATGACAGGCTTCCGGGTCGCCTGGGGCGGCGCCCAACGGTTGTACGACGTCGCGCCGGACCTGACCTGCCTGGGCAAGGTGATCGGCGGCGGTTTCCCGGCGGCGGCCTACGGAGGACGGGCCGAGCTGATGGACCAGATGGCTCCCGAGGGCCCCATCTATCAGGCGGGAACCCTCTCCGGGAATCCCGTGGCAGTGGCAGCGGGCCTCGAGACGTTGCGGCGGCTCGAGCAGCCCGGTGTCTATGACGCACTGGCAAGCATGGCGCAGCGCTTGACACAGGGCCTGGCCGAACGGGCCGACAAGGCGGGTGTCGACTTCTCGAGCGTATTTGTGGGGGGCATGTTCGGCTTCTTCTTTCAGTCCGGCCCCATCCACTGCTTCGAGGCAGCGAAGCAGGCGAGCCAGCCCCGCTTCCGGGAATTCTTTGCCGCCATGCTGGAAGCCGGTATCTACCTGGCGCCCTCGGCCTTCGAGGCCGGGTTCATCTCGCTGGCCCACGGAGAAGACGAAATCGACGCCACGCTGGTGGCCTCCGAGGCGGCCTTTGCCCGCGCGGCCCAGGTCGGCTAGGCCACAGGGTCGTGTCCATCGTTGGGGCATCACGGATTGAGGTTGGGAGGGCCCTTGGCTAGGCTCCGGCGCGTTCGAGGGCTCGGGCTCGATGGACCCGGGCCCTTTGTTTTTGAACGGTTTTTCATGAACACTGTGGAACGGGTCCGGAAACCCGGCGCGCTCGCCCCTGTGGGGGCCGGATCGTGACGGATCGGCCCGAGGAAAGAGAGCAGAGCCAGCGGCAGCGAGCGGCACGGCGCCAGGGCTTGGCCTATCAAGGCGCCTTCGAAGCCGTGATTGCGATCCTGATCGCTATTGGCATCGGCTACTGGATCGATACAAGCTTCGACACCTCGCCCTACGGCCTGCTGATTGGCGCGGCCGTGGGCTTCGGCTCCTTCGTGCTCCGCCTGCTTCGGCTCGGACGTCTCCTCCAGCAGGTCGCCGACGAGGAAGCGACCGAAAACGACGGAAGTGATTGAAACGGCGCTGTCGGGACGCAGATTGAAGTCGTACCGGCTTTGACGACCAAGGAATCCGAGAAGTGATGCAGATCGATCCGTTCGAGCGCATGAATCTGGTGATTTCTACCGGTGCCGTGGCGGTGTCTGCCGTGCTGGCGACGCCGCTGTTCGCGTTCAGCGTCGCCATCGGCGCCGCGCTCGAGGCCTTCAACTTCCGCGGTCTGCGTCGTCAGTCGCAGTTCCTGTTCTGGGGGCAGATCAAGAGCGGCGGCCTCTGGACCGGCGTGTACGGCCTGCGCTTCGGAGCGCTCGTGATCGGCATCGGCTCGGCTCTCTATTTCGGTGTAGACCCGGCGGGTCTGCTGGTCGGACTTTCGATCATCATGCCGGCCGTTGTCGTCGAAGCGTGGCGCACGCGACCCCGCATCGACCCGACTGCCCCGGCCCTCTCGCCCGACGACGAGGCGTGGGAGCGATGGAACCCGTGGCTCGTGCGTGAAGAAGAACCGAACGAGGCCGAGGACGAGGAACTGGACACATGATCTTTCATGAGATCGAACACCTGATCCACTTTCCCTGGGTAATGCAGGCGGCGCTGCTCGCCGGATTGCTGCTGGTGCTGGCCGGCATGTCGGTGCGTCGTCGCATCGCCGAGCCCGGTGGTGGTGTGGTTCCCGATCAGGGCGTCACGATCCGAAACCTGATCGAGGTCATCGTCGAGTGGTTGTCGGGCATGGCCCGCGAACGGATGGGCCCCGATTGGCGCAAGTACTTCCCCCTGATCGGCACCATGTTCTTCTTCATCCTGGTGTCGAACTTGATGGGACTGGTTCCGGGCTTCGATGGTTCGACCAGCGATACGAACACGACCTGGGCCTGGGCCATCATCGTCTGGGTCTTCTACACGGGGATCGGTATCGCCAAGCACAAAGGAAAATACCTGATCAAGTACATGGGCCCGAGCTTCTTCGACGTGAACATCGGTGGGAAGAAGATTCACGTGCGCGTAATGGCGCCGTTCTTCCTGGTCCTCGAGCTGCCGCTCGACGTGGCGCGCATGCTGACGCTGGCCGTCCGGTTGCTGGCGAATATGTACGCGGACCACAAAGTGATCGCCGTGTGGCTCAAGCTGGTGCCGATCGGGGTGCCCGCGATCTTCATGGGCCTGGGGCTCGTCATCGCATTCCTCCAGGCCTTCGTTTTTTCCCTTCTGACCATGATCTACATCGGCTTGGCGCTCGAAGAGCCCCACTAGCGGGACGTCGAGACCATCCACTGACCAAGGAGACCACTCAACATGCGTAACTTCGGAAAACTTCTCCTCTGGACCGCGATTTTCGTCGTCCTGCCCGGCCTTGCACTGGCCGAGGACGGAAGCGGAGACAGCAGCTGGGGCTACGCGCTTGGCGCCGGCCTGGCCGTGGGCCTCGCCGGACTCGGCTGCGGCATCGGCCAGGGAATGACCGCTGGGAACACCACCGCCGGCATCGCCCGCAACCCGGGCGCCGCCGGCGCGATGTTCGTGAACTTCATTCTGGGCATGGTGCTGATCGAGTCGATCGCTATCTATGGGCTCGTGATTGCCTTCATGCTCCAGGAGAAGATCTGACGGCGCCGCTTCGGCGACGCGCGCCCCTCGGGTGCCATGCGTCGAAACAATGAGCCGCCGGGCGGGAACCCGACGTGGAGTCTCACCCCGTTGTAATCCCCACGCCGGAAACCTTGTTCCCGCCCGGCGACCCGGCTCCCGCCATCCCCCGGTCCCGTTAGAGGGGCGTGACGGGTGTGCCCGAAGGCACGGGTTATCATGAGAGCAAGTGCCGTGCCGGCGGGACGGGATCGCGGAGATTCCACACAAGTCGCGGCGCGGGCTCCGCTTTTCGGCTTCTCGTCGCAACGGCCGTCGATCGCGGGTGGACCCGAGTCCTCGGAGGACCCGTGAACAGCGGACGCCTGATCGTCTTCGAAGGCCTCGACGGCAGCGGCAAGAGCACCCAGGTCGAGCTGCTGGCCACGGCCCTGCGGGTCGTCGGCTTTGAAGTCGTCGAGACCACCGAGCCGACCCGCGGCGAGTGGGGCCACCGCATCCGCACCATGGCCCGCGGCGGCGAGCCGGTTCCGCCCCCAAAGGAGCTGCGCTGGTTCATGGCTGACCGGCGCGAACACATCGATCGACTGATCGCACCCGCCATGGAGACCGGCTGTGTCGTGCTGTCCGACCGCTACTACCTGTCGACGGTGGCGTACCAGGGGGCGCGGGGCCTCGACTGGCGCGAAATCCTCGAAGTGAGCGAGCGCGAGTTTTTGATTCCCGATCTGGTGCTGTTGCTGGACATCGACCCGGCCGGTGGCCTCCTGCGCGTGAAGCGGCGCGCTGGGATCGCAGAGCCTGCCTTCGAAGACGCGAACTTTCTCGACGGCGTGGCCGCGATCTATGCCGCCATCGATCGGCCCTATATCGAACGTATCGACGCCCGCGACGACAGCGACACCGTTGCCGCACGGGTACGCGATGCCGTGTCACGCTGTATCGGTGGACCTCTCTAGGTCAGCTCCGTCTTCGCTCGGCGCGGGGTCCTAGCCGAAGAGCAGCGGTGCCAGTGCCTTGCCCGTGTGGCTCATGGGGTGTTGGGCGACTTCTTCGGGTGTGCCTTCGACCACGATCTCGCCGCCCTTCTCGCCTCCTTCGGGCCCCAGGTCGATCACGTGGTCGGCCGTCTTGATGACGTCGGGGTGGTGCTCGATCACGACGACGGTGTTGCCGAGATCAACGAGCCGGTTCAGCACCTCCAGCAGCATCTCCACGTCGGCGAAGTGGAGACCGGTGGTGGGCTCGTCGAGCAGGAAGAGCGTGCGGCCCGTGCTCTTCTTCGAGAGCTCCTTGGAGAGCTTGATGCGCTGGGCCTCGCCGCCCGACAAGGTGGTGGCGGCCTGACCCAGGTGGATGTAGTCGAGGCCCACGTCGTGAAGAGTCTGGAGGGGGCGGCGCACCGAGGGGACGTTCTCCATGAAGACGAGGGCCTCTTCGACGGTCATGTCGAGCACGTCAGCGATGCTGCAGCCCTTGTAGAGGATCTCGAGAGTCTCGCGGTTGTAGCGCCGGCCGCGGCAGATTTCGCAAGTCACGAAGAGGTCGGGAAGGAAGTGCATCTCGATCCGGATCAATCCGTCGCCCCGGCACGACTCGCAGCGGCCCCCCTTCACGTTGAACGAGAAGCGCCCAGGACCGTAGCCGCGTACGCGCGCTTCGGGTACCTGGCTGAACAGCTTGCGGATGGTGCCGAAGATCCCGACGTAGGTGGAAGGGTTGCTGCGTGGCGTGCGGCCGATGGGCGCCTGATTGACGTTGATCACTTTGTCGATCGCATCGAGACCGGCAAGCCGGTCGAACCGCCCCGGAGGCACGAGCGCGCCGTGGAGTCGCGCGGCCAGGCAGCGCCACAGGGTATCGTTGATCAAGGTCGATTTGCCCGAGCCCGAAACGCCGGTCACCACCGTGAACACGCCGAGGGGCAGCCGCAGAGTCAGGTCGCGCAGGTTGTGCTGACGGCAGCCTGTGAGCACCAGTGCCTCACGACCCGGCGGGCGGCGACGCTTCGGCACCGGAATGCTGCGGCGGCCCGATAGATAGGCGCCTGTCAGTGAGTGCTCGTCGCGCGCCACCGCTTCCGGTGATCCCGCTGCCACGATGCGACCGCCGTGAATTCCCGCGCCGGGCCCCATGTCGATCACCCAGTCGGCGGCCCGGATCGTCGCTTCATCGTGCTCGACCACCAGCACGCTGTTGCCCGCGTCACGCAGGCGTTCGAGGCTGCGCAGCAGCCGCCCGTTGTCTCGCGGATGCAGCCCGATCGAGGGTTCGTCCAGGATGTAGAGCACGCCCATCAGGCTCGAGCCGACCTGGGTGGCGAGCTGGATACGCTGACCTTCGCCCCCCGAGAGTGTGGCACTGGGCCGGTCAAGGGTCAGGTAGTCGAGCCCCACGTCTTCCAAGAAGCCGATCCGCTCGCGAATCTCGCGAAGCAGTCGATCGGCGATCGTTCGCTGACCCTTGCTGAGATCGAGTCCGTCGATCCATTCGCGCACGTGGGTGACCGACAATGCGTTCACGTCGGCGATCGAGCTGCCGCCGATCTTCACGCTGCGGGCCTCGGCCCGCAGCCGTGAGCCGTCACATTCGACGCACGGGCGCGGACTCCGGTAACGGGCCAGCGCCTCGCGGTCGCTCTCACGACCGGCTTCGAAGCGACGGCTGAGCTCGCCGAGCACACCATCCCAGCGGCGCCGGAACGATTCCTTCTTGCCGCCGCGCGCCACCTCGAACTCGAGAGTGTCACCACCCTGGAGGATGCCGCGGCGCGCCTTCGCCGGTAGTGCCCGCCACGGGGTGTCCAGCTCGATTCCGTAGTGTGTACAAAGCGCATCGAGGAGCTGGCGGTAGTAGCGGGGGGCGCGCCGCGCGCTCCACGGCGCGATGGCGCCTTCGGCCAGGGACAGGTTCGAGTCGGGCACGATCAGCGCCGGGTCGAACTCGTCGCGGGTCCCCAGTCCTCCGCAGGCGGGACATGCACCGTGGGGACTGTTGAACGAGAACATGCGCGGCGCGATCTCGGGGTACGACACGCCGCAGTCGACGCAGGCGTTGCGTTCGGACAGGAGCTGTTCTTCGCGCCCCGGGCCGATGTCCAGGGTCACGAGACCGCGCGAGAGCCGCAGGGCCGTTTCGAGCGATTCGGTGATCCGGCCGCGGATCGATTCCTTCACCGTCAGCCGGTCCACCACCACATCGATGCTGTGACGCGCCGTCTTCAAGAGCTTGATGTCCTCGGCCAGATCGCGGATCTCGCCATCGATGCGCACACGGACGAACCCCCGACGGCGGAAGTCCTCGAGTTCCTTTTGATAGATGCCCTTTCGGTCACGTACGACCGGGGCCAGCAGCTGAAGCTTGGTGCCTTCGCCCAGCGCCAGGATCCGGTCCGCCATCTGCTGCACTGTCTGGTGCCTGATGGGCTTGCCACAACTCGTGCAGTGGGGCTGACCCACCCGGGCGAAGAACAGGCGGAGGTAGTCTGCGATCTCGGTCGCGGTTCCCACGGTCGAGCGAGGGTTCTTGTTCACGCTCTTCTGCTCGATGGCGATGGCGGGCGAGAGTCCGTCGATCGAATCCACGTCAGGCTTCGACATCTGCTCGAGGAACTGGCGAGCGTAGGCCGAGAGCGACTCGACGTAGCGTCGTTGGCCCTCGGCATAGATCGTGTCGAAGGCGAGGGACGATTTCCCCGAGCCCGAGAGTCCGGTCACGACCACGAGCTTGTCGCGCGGAATCCGGACCTCGATGTCATCGAGGTTGTGCTCGCGCGCTCCGCGGACCACGATCTCGCTGGGCGCGTGCGCTCTCGGGGTCACTGGGCGGCCTCGCCCTCCGCTGCGTTGCCGTCGCCCGACTTTTCGGCGAGATCTCGACCGGTGAAGTGATAGTCCTGGAAGCCCGGCGGCAGATCCGATCCTTTCGAACGGTTGGCGCCGAAGGTCGAGTCGCCTAGCTGGGCCGCATCGGCGAAGTAACCGCGCCGTTCAATGAAGGTGGCGTCGCGCAGCTCCTCCATCCAGACCCGGTACTCCTCGGCCATGGCGTCCTCGAAGACCTCCTGGCCGAGCGCCGATTCGGCCATTTCGAAAGTGATGATCTCGTAGCTCTGTCGCTCAACCAGCTTGAGA
>SMVA01228306.1_pt1 | contig 13768 bp, 18 predicted proteins | sample 2456451 | NCBI WGS metagenome assembly SMVA01 (sample SAMN11095933, study PRJNA526329) | marine sediment metagenome | biome: Marine sediment; feature: Surficial sediment; material: Deep marine sediment; isolation source: Hadal surficial sediment | place: Pacific Ocean | collected 2014-05 | depth...
AGATTGGCTGACATTAGAAGAACTTAAAAAAATAATTAAAGGATAATTCCTAACTTATAGGGAGGTTCGGCGATGAAAACTCACACCCCACTGACCTGCCCCCCTAAAACTGGTCCAGAGTATATGTTAGGATTTGGACCCCAAAAAAAAAGGCCAATTTAGGGCCACTTTTCAGTAATAAACAGCAGTTTCCCACAATAAACGGCAACAGGGGAATCTAGTTAACCGTCTAATTCTATTATTGTTATTTGTTGCGGTGAATTGTTGGGTTTTAGTGGGTTCGGATTCGTAATCAGTAGGTCAGCGGTTCAATTCCGCTCGGTGGCTCCACTTTCTTCATTTATTTTTAACAATTTCATGGCGACCACCTTTTTTTGCCATAGGAAAGTTATTGATTAATTATGAAATGGCGTTTTATTTATAGAGGAATCAAAGCAAGATACCGAGACCAGCGACCGGAGTTGATTGCCTTAACTGAATCTTTATTGGCCAATCAAATTGCTATTGATGTTGGTGCGAACAAGGGCAGTTACCTTTGGACGCTAAGCAGAGCTTTGCCAAAGGGCCGTGTATTTGCTTTTGAACCTCAACCCATTCTTGCAAAATATTTGATGGAGGTGTGCCCGGCGGCGGGTTTAAAGAATGTAACAATTATAGAGGCGGGTTGCTCACAAGAGACCGGAGTCTTGACGCTTGCCATTCCAGGTAAAAAAGACAGTTCGCCAGGAGCCTCGTTTGAAGAAGCAGTCGCTGTGCGTGAAGAATGTAGATTTATAGAAGTTAAAACAGTTGCATTAGATGATTATTTTTCTTCGGAACGATCTAAAATTGGAGCATTAAAAATTGATGTCGAAGGACACGAGCTTTCAACTCTGAAAGGTGCGGCTCAATTAATTAAAAAAAATAAACCCACTATTGTTTGTGAATGCGAACAAAGACATATCACGTCAGGTTCAGTTAAAGATGTTTTTGATTTCATTCTTTCAATGAATTACGAAGGTTACTTTAGCGACCACAAGAACCTGAGGCCTTTGTCTGAGTTTAGATTGGAAAAACATCAACAGCAAACCGGTGAACGTTATTGGGATGCTCCAAATTATTTTAATAATTTTATTTTTAAGCCGATTTAATATATTTCATAGTTCTAAATCAGTTGCCTCGCCCACCGATATCTTATTGAATTTAAAAAATAAACGGCGCAGATGATATTGAAGGCGGTATCAAAATCTTTTCCTATTTTTTCTATTCGCCACCTAAATAAGCAATTTGAGTTTTTAATTTAGAGCATATAATATACTTTTAAATTACACCATAAAGGAAAAATAGCTGTACGATAAATTTCTAGCTGCTAAACATAAGAAGATGCTAACTGACACAAATAAATCAGTAATGGTATAATGGCAATAAATAATAAGCCGCTAATCACTCCATACATTATTCCTAATCACTCCATACATTATTCCGTTGGTTGCTGGTCTTTCCATATTATGTCCCCTTCAATATTTTAGTAAATGCATGGCCAATATTTTACACGAAGCCGCCGCCTGACTAGCTCCACAATCCATCCTCTCAATCCGGCCCGGATTCTGGTATATAATGAATAGCTGAGTTGGGTTAAAATCCATGATTTCTAAGCCCGCATGCCTACTATATGCCTACTAATAAAAATCCGCGCACAGAGTAGGCCTGTAAACTATTGAAAATAAACAATGCCCCTGTAGCTCAGCAGGATAGAGCACCGGATTCCTAATCCGTAGGTCGTGCGTTCGAATCGCATCGGGGGCACCAATAAAATAAGGACTTAGAGCCTCTACTCTAAGTCCTTATTTTTTATGTAGGCACTGTGTAGGCAAAGTTCTTAAAAATCTTCCCTTCCCTCCTTCCTAAACATCCAAAGGTTTTTGGCCCAAATCCTAACACAACACATGGACCAGTTTTAGGGGGGCAGGTCAGTGGGGTGTGAGTTTTCATCGCCGAACCTCCCTATAAGTTAGGAATTATCCTTTAATTATTTTTTTAAGTTCTTCTAATGTCAGCCAATCTTTTTTGGCATGAATCATTCTATGGCAATTAGAGCAAACCAATGCCAGATCACTTGTTTTGGTTTTTGAATTTGGTTTTAAGGTATGCAAAGGTTTGGTATGGTGGCACTCAATAAAACCTTCCCCTCTGTTTCCGTAATGTTCCTCAAAATCAAAATTACATGCTTCACAAAATAAACGTCCGTGCTTTCTAATAAATTGTTTTTTTCTTTGTTCAACTAACTTTCTACTCCTTTCCCTTTTAAAGTGCATTACGGTCAAAGCCTTTCCCTCAATCGCCTCCTCGTCATTGAAATCTTTATATTCTTCTTGTGTTAATTCCTTTGATTCAATGGAAACTCGAATGGCCTGGGCTACTTGGTGACATCTATTAGGGTTTTTTGCAAACTTGTTCCAAATAACCTCGTCTTGCTTTCCTCCTCTTTGTAGCCCTACTTTTCCATTGCTGGTATATTCAGGGTCAAATCTTCTGAAGTTCATCAATTTCATGTATATGCCATTGGGATTCCTATAAGTATGGGTTTTAATATTTGATAGTTTTTTACCCAGCTTATTTAATAAGTCACTCAGTTCAACAATATCTTTACTGTTCTTGCTGGGCGGAAAGAGCGGATTTTTAAGATATAAATCAAGGGCAAGGATTAATTCATCTGTCGTCCAAGAAGGGTTGCGAGGTGAAGTCTTTCTTTTTGACACGCCTTTATTCATTGAGGATTTCACGCTTTAGCTCCTACGGACTTCAGCCACACCAATTATGAGTTTTCTTCCCGCCTTCATATCGAACAGCCATCCCGGACTCAATTAGGATGTCAGCAAGGCTTTCCCCATCGGCAAACACATCAGCGGCAATTCGGAAGTACTTCCCTCTCTCCATGTTTTTATAATTTTACTTCGGACTAGAACTTTATACTTGAAAATCAAATCAACTTCCTGCTGCGTCTTTTCTTTTAAAACTGAGACGCACTTGCCTTCCTTTTATCTATCGTTTTTAAATATATGATCAATAAACTTTAATTTCGTTGGAAAAGTTCTTTCTTTTTATCTTTACCGTTCTTCCTTAAACCCGCTAGTCACCCAAAATATTAAAAACAAAATAATTCCCAGAGCGACAATGGGAATAAATGCTATCGCGGCTAATTGTCCAATTGGCAGCCCTGCACCTTCTTCCCAAAATGGAACGGAAACCAACCCAACGCCCAAGGGGCCGACAGAGCTACCCAAAGTCGTATGAAACCTCGTTTGAAGTTAATTTTTGGTATCAAATGTTTGTACTCCTTATATCAAAAGAGTTGAGACCGGGAGAGTTGGGTGTGAGTTTTCATCAGGGTTCCTCCCTGTAAGTGGGGATGAAGATGGCTCTTATTTTTTGGCGCCATGTTTTCTGAGCAGGTCGGCCGTCTCTTTATGCCCTATCCGAATCGCCAATTGCAAAGGCGTTTCTTCCTTTTCATCTTTGGTATTGACGTCGGCGCCTTTTGCGATGAGCAGTTGGACCACTTTCCCTTGACTCTTATCGACCGCCCAGAAAAGCGGCGTTTCTCCGGCCTTGTTTTTAGCATTAACGTCGGCACCTTTATGGATGAGTTGTTCCACTAAATTTTTGATGCCGCCCCGGGCCGTAGCGTGCAACAGGGTGTCCCCGGAGGGGGTCACTCCTTTAAGGATCAATTTTAGCACCTTTGATAATGAGCAATTGAACCACCTTCTCATGACTCGTATGGGCCGCTACGAAAAGCGGTGTCCATCCTAACTGGTTTTTGGCGTTGACGTCGGCGTCCAGGATGATGAGTACTTTAACAAATGTGCTATTTCCCCACATCGCCCAATAATGGAGTGGTGGGGAAAAAGATTTATAAGGAAAGTAAAAAATCACCCCTCCTAAAAAAAACCCATGGTCAGTAATACAATGGAGAAAATTATTATGACTTTTTTCATTAGGGTCTCTCCCTGTGAGTGGGGATGAAGAGGGCCATAGTCATTGCGCTGGCTTGGGTTTCCATTCCCGGGCCAATTTCTGGGCTTCAGCCAACTGAGCCGGGGTTATTATTTTTTCAATTTTATCTCGATTATGGACGGAATTTTTATGGCTCTGGCCTTGGGAGCGGGAAGCGGACAAATTAAACCATCTGTGGGCATCTACGTAATCCCGAGGCACTCCCTGACCATTGGCCAACATAAGCCCAAGGCCGTATTGGGCGTCAGCAAGTCCCTGCTCAGCGGCCTTTTTGTACCACTTCATCGCTTCCGTAAAACCCTGCGGCACTTCCCCCTGACCCTGGTGATACACGACCCCGAGATTGTATTGTGCTAAGGCATGTCCCTGTTCCGCGGCCTTTTGGTACCACTTCGCCGCTTCTTTATAATCCTGTCGAACTCCACGACCATTGGAGTACAGAACACCGAGCTTGTATTGGGCGTCGGCAAGTCCCTGTTCTGCGGCCTTTTTGTACCACTTTACTGCTTCCGTATAATCCTGGAGCACTCCCTGAGCCTGGTCATACCTGACCCCGAGATTGTATTGGGCGTTGGCAAATCCTCGCTCCGCGGCCTTATGGTACAACTTCACCGCTTCGGCATCATTCTGAGGAACTCCACGGCCATTGGAATACATAAGCCCGAGATTGTATTGGGCCTCGGCCAGTCCCTGTTCAGCTGCCTTGCGGTACCACTTCATCGCTTCGTCATAATCCTGCGGCACTCCCTGACCATGGGAATACATAACCCCGAGGTTGTATTGGGCCTCGGCCAGTCCCTGTTCAGCTGCCTTGCGGTACCACTTCATCGCTTCGTCATAATCCTGCGGCACTCCCTGGCCCAGGTCATACCTGACCCCGAGATTATATTGGGCCTCGGCCAGTCCCTGTTCCGCGGCCTCTTGGTACCACTTCACTGCTTCCGTAAAATCCTGCGGCACTCCCTGACCTTGGCCATACCTGACCCCGAGATTGTTTTGGGATTTGGCCAGTCCCTGTTCCGCGGCCGTTTGGTACCACTTCACCGCCGCCGTATAATCCTGCGGCATTCCCTGGCCATTGGCATACATAACCCCGAGATTGTATTGGGCTAAGGCATTTCCCTTTTCAGCAATAGGCTTTAAAATTTCCAACGCTTTCTTATAGTCACCAGCTTTAAATGCTTGGGTTCCATCATCAAATAAGTCAGCGGCGGGAGAGTTAGGGAAAACCAATACAAGGATGGAAAACAGGAGGGTAGCAAAAAAACATTTTACCAGTTTGGTGTGAGTTTTCATCAGGGTTCCTCCCTGTAAGTGGGGAATGCCTCATTATAGACTTATGGCCCGAGGTGTCAATTATTCCTGGCTTACTCCCAAGGCAGATCGGATCCTGTTTTATGAAAAAATGGACTCGCCTATTGGAAAATAAAGGTATATATATAGAAAATATAAATGAAAGGAGGGGGAGTGAAGGATCCGTTTCTGGTAGTAAATATTTGCATCCTGTTTCTTTTCTCTCTCCTCGGTTACCTCGAGGCCCGGCGGCTGGCGTCCCACCACAAAGACCTCAACCTGGAAACACTCCACCACAAAGCGCGGTACATCTATCTCATCATCGCTGTTGTGATCCTGGCCATCATCGCCATTGGCATTCCCATGATGAACCGCAACCTTCTGTGGGAAGTGCCGCTCTGGTTTGATCTTTACTGCATTCCATTCAGTTTCAGCATTGTGATCGGGAGTTTTTCTTTTCTGTTCACCTTAACCTCCGTGGTTTCAGTTTTAACGCACCACAAAGAAAGCAAGGGAATACTCGTCGCCTCCAGTCTTATCATTATCATGTTCCCTATATTTCAGTATCAGTATACCCATCCGGTGTATCCCCAGCTGGTGGATAAAAAAATCAACTTCAGCTTGATGATGCTCCAGAGCCATCCCTCCACCTGCGCCGCAGCGTCGGGCGCCAACATCGCCAACGTGCTGGGACTGAAAAAGACTGAAAAAGAAATGGCCCGGCTGATGAACACCTCGGATATTCTCGGCACCAGCGCCGGCCAGGTCATTAACGGCATGGCGCAAATAGGTATCACGTGTTCAAAAAAATGGGTGAAAGATTCCAATGCAGAAAAAATTTCAGCGCCGGCCATGTTTTTTGTCGACAACGAAACGCTCGGGCCGGAGTCCCATGCCGTGGCGTTCATGGGGTTGCAGGACGGGAAAAGCGAAATATGGGACCCGCTTGAGGGTATGTTTCTGTACCCTGCTGAAAAGTTAAAAAAAGTCTGGCATGGCAAAAGCCTGGAGTGTTCGTTAGCCGGCTGAAACTATCGGAGGGAAATAATCATGACCGAAGAAAATACTCCTGAAGAAGCGCCCAAACCGAAAAGGAAGATCCGCTGGATAACCATTTTTTTTGTCACCGTGGGGGTTGCTGCGCTTGGTGCAGCCCTCATCATCCCACAATATAATACGTATTGTTGTGGTGGTCGTGCTTACGATTCCGACGCCAAGAGCAACCTGCACAATGTCTTTCTGGCCTGCAAAGCCTACTGGTACGATAACGGTTCCGATGCGGTTTGCACCTCCACCCTCACCCAAAGTACGGTTTACGGCTATATCCAGTCCGCTGATGTGAATATTTCTGTAAATGGCGCTGAGACTGCATTTTCAGCAACCGCACGGAACATTAATAGTGATAAAACTTTCAGCATCGATTCCAATGGAACCATTACTGAGGTTGACTGAAAGTAACAAACAATAAAGATTACTTTCTGGCCCCAAAATAAAAACCGGAGACCCGAAGGCCCCCACCCCATGAAGATGAAAGGGAACCCAGCGGTGTGACTCCGCTACTTGACTTTTCATCAACAGAAGGCCGACCACTTTTCAAAAGCCAGCACCCCACCACCTTCTAATGTATCCTTTGGAGAATCACACTTGCGCTCAATCGTCCTTTAAACGTAGTCGCCTCCTTTCTCTTAATTCCTCCAGCTTGGATTTTTCTTTAGGCTTTTCGTCCACAACGATCTTCACGCGGCTAGCCGGTGTCATCCCAAATTCTCTCAGCTACTGTCAATAATTTGGTATAATCCGTCCAATTCACGGAACATTTTTAGAGGCGGGAAATTTATGACCGAATATAATTTAGGGAAATGGCACCATGTCCTCGATGGCCAAGGCAAAACTTTTACCATCAATGGCCAGCACGTAGCGGTGTTCAATGTTGACGGTGAACTTTTTGCTTTTGACGATGAATGCCCGCACGTGGGAGGTTCTTTGGGCAGTGGTAAATTGGAAGGGAAACTAGTGACCTGCCCAAACCACGATTGGAAATTTGATATCACCAACGGCGAATGCGTTACGTTGGATCTATGTGATGATGGAGCTTTTGTTGAAACTTATCCGGTAAAGATAGAAAACGACGAGATAATTTTAAGTTTGCCCTCATAAGCAATTCTTTGTTTTCCAATGGATTTAAAAAACCGGGGACCCGAAGCTCCCCCCTGCACAGAACCTGAAAGTGTCCCATGCATGGTTGGGACTCCGGTACTGATGGCGACTTTAAATGGAGAACAATGAAGAAATGAGTGACTCTACATATAAATTTGATCTGCAAAGAATTAAGAAACAGTTGAAGTATTCGCATACAGATTTTCCACATAATGATGTTTTGGGTCTTGTTGCAGAAGTCGAACGTCTCCAATCCCAGTTAGATGCGGGTCAAAAAAGGTGTGTTGAACAGATAGCATTCCTTGAACGCGCCTTATTAAACTCGAAAAAGTAAACCTTAAGATGAGACAGTTGCAGGATCATAAGGATTCATTACAAATAATTGTGCTTTTTAATGGATCCAGAGGAAGTGGGTGCTATCACGAAAGGCCGAAAGGTCTGCAAGCGGTATAAATCAGGGGATGCGCTGGAGCGGAGAAGTTAGGGGATATGGGCGCCTTTTTGGTAATGGCCACGGTGCAGGTCAAGGGCACATACCACGGCATTAATAAACCGATTACCAATTGTCATTTGAGCCATAGTCTTTAATGGATATTAGCGGGATCAATTATTCGAGGAATTTCCTTAATTTTTTCTAGATTTAGAATCTCCTTAAACATATCTGCAGAGTCGCAAGTTAATAATAAAAGAAGCTTCCATGATAAAAAGGGGACTGGTTCACCATTTTTTAAATTATATACTTGACCTCTATAGAGAATTTCCAGGTCCTCTCCTTTTCGTGAAAAATAAACAAAATTATTATGGACCAGATTTCTAATTTCTCGCCAAAAGTCTAAAACTGTCACAAATCTGCTTTTTACAGAATCATTTAACTCAAGGGTTTTAAAGAGCTTTTCGTAAATGCTTTTAAATTCTGATGATCCTCCCTTACAAGAAATGGGATCTAATTCTCTTATAAGATTTCTTAATGCAGATTCTTGGATAGAAAAAATACTTTGAATAAAAGCAGCTCTCACAAATCGCTCAAATTCCTTTAATCTTTTAGGATCGTGGTCAAGATAATTTTTCAAAGATGGGTGATATTTCATTAATATTGGATTCTCTTCGAAAGTTTGTATAAGAATCAATCCCAATCTTGCTGAGGTTGCTACCTCACTAAATTTAGAAAAAGTTAATACCCTTAGATCCAGAGACGAATCTATAAAGGGATTTTTATTTATAATTTCCTGACCCGAATCACGAAAAGTTTTTCTGATCAAATCCAATATTTCTATTTCTTTTTTCATTTATATTAATTATTCGTTTTGATGAGGCCCTTGGGTGCACCGTCCTTTCTCTGAGGAACGGTCGAGTGAGTATTTGCGGCGCAAATCCCAGGCAGGTTATGGGGATGAGGACGATCATAATTAAAACCTACTGTATATTATTTGGGTTTGGGTTTCCACTCGTGGCTAGTAAAGGGGTCCAGTCTTTTCTTGACTACATTGTTGCTGATATGGAGTAGGAATCTTTTTACACTCTAAGCGTCACTCTCTTCCCATAAACCCACCCTCAGTTGCCCCGTCAAGATTTACCTCCCAGGACAAGTTGCAACGCTAAAATGGATTAGGGTCAATATTATAACGTTCTAGCCGTTAAGCTATAGGTATCATGGAATGCCCTTGGCGGGGAGAACCGCCAATGCCTCCTTGTTTGAGAGGGTTCTGCGTAAGTCTGGTTTTTACTGTTGCCACATTAATGAGGCAACGACACTAAGGAAAAAGCCCCCTAGCCCTCTTCGGAGAAGGGGGGGACGCATTGCTCTCCTATCAGAGCAACTGGCCCATCCAACACCACCCGCACTATAAAGACAGAGGTGTGCTGAAGGACAATGAAGTCCTCGTCATGGGCGGGTTGATGCGAACAACTGTGACGGAAACCATTGAGGGAATCTCCTGGCTCAAGGATATCCCCTACCTCGGCTGGCTATTCAGCACGCAGGAAAACAGCACAAAAAAAAGGGAGTTGATGCTTTTCATCACACCCCATATTATTTCAAATGTGAGTGACTCTAATTTTACCACCGACCAGTTCAAGAAAAAGCTGGGGAATTTAAAAGAGAAACTACAATCCATTAGCAAGGCAGAAGCCATCGCGACCCCGGACTCTGGCCCAACTCCATCCAATTCCACACTGACGGAAACCCGGTAGGGGACCGTAAGCCATTCTCATCTGAATGTAGAGCGGAGAAAACTGAAGGTTTAGATTTAGCGGAATGCCTATTTGGAAAAGATATTTCCCAAATCAAGGAAACCCTTGCGCGACGCGGGGGAAGAATTGAATGTCTGAGATAAAACGGAAGGGGCCTACTTAAAACCTTCTCTGATAAAAATAGCTTCCCGAATTTTGGAGAAGGAGCTTTGATAAACCAAGGGGTCCAGGATGGGTGTGTCCACTCGGGTTTTCATACCCGATTCACTGAACGACTCCTTAACCTCAACGAAATTCAGCCGAATAGAGGATCGGTTAGTTCCAAAATCCTCCACGAACGCGGTCACCCCAGTAGTACTCATGTGGCTTGTTTCAGAAATAAAGCCTGTGCTTTCACTCTTGGTCGGACTGTTCCCGGTTATCAAACCTGTATCAAAATTGGCAGATTTAATAATATATCCGAGATCTTGAAGGACGGAAACCACTGAAGAAAATGCTATTTTCTTGGTAGTTTCAAACTCATTTTTTTGGAAAGCCTGGATCGCCAACGAAGATTTTGGCTTTTCAGGTGGGCTAGACCCACAACCGGTGCCAATAAGGAATGACGCGATAACAGCGGAAATGAATAGCTTATTTGTCATTTTTATTAACCCTAAAAGCTGGAATACATACTTTTAAAATCGGCGACAATTTTACTTTCATCGAACTTTATAATCAAAGTCATCGCCCTCATGGTCCCGGCAGTGTTGCTGGAGGCGCCTTCACCCAGAGTTATGGTTGCATTTTCGACACTGCTTTGTGAAACACTGGCACGTCTCTGATAAGTCCAAATTTCATTGCCATCGCCGTCCAGCGTGGCGATATTTGGCGGCCCAAATTTTTGAATGACTTCATTCTGGGTGGTTTCCCCTTTAATCAGATTCAATTGAACAGCACCGTGGGTAAAACTTTTATCTGGCTCCGGTGGAGCCACACAACCCCACACAAACAGAATCAGTAACGCCGGCAACAAACCCTTGTTACGCAATAATTCCATGAGACTCCCAAATGTATCTTAATAAATTTTTCGAACCAACCTGCTGAAAACATGTCTGCGCCACGAATTTGAGAAATCATAGTTCCATGAATCATTTTTTGTGTCAACTCATTAATAGATAAACCCAAAAATCGTACAGGTAATAATAAAATATGAAGTTCGTCCTAAAAGTCAGGGTTCAAAAACCTTTAAATCCAAACATTTCAAAAGGATATCATTCGCTTGGTGAGCTTTATAAATTCTGGTATTTGCGGCCCGGTTTGACAAAACAAAAAAGACGTTTATATTTGGATAATACCTTAATTAATCAAATGGATACTCAGGAAATACTGTATGAAGACACGTGATTATTGTGGCACAGGCGTAGGTTGGCGGCATCTTTTTGGGCTGGTGATGATATTTGGGGTGATCCACACCGCCCAACCCGTTTTTGCCGCCAACGATTTCCTGACATTCCAGGGACATTCGCAAGCGGTCGACTCCGTCGCCTTCTCCGCCGATGGGATTTATGCCCTTTCTGGGGGCCAAGACAAATCTGTCAGATTATGGGAAGTGGCGTCGGGAACTCTGGTTCAATCCTTCATCGGACATGAAAATGCGGTTCTCTCTGTCGCTATTTCTCCGGACGGTCGACAGGTTCTATCAGGAAGCTCGGACCACACGCTAAAGCTGTGGGACGTGACCACCGGAAATATCACACGCACCTTTGCAGGCCATGACGATGCCGTTGCATCTGTTGCGTTTTCGCCGGACGGGAAATTTGCCTTGTCGGGAAGCTTCGATAAATCCATCAGATTATGGCAGGTGGCAACAGGCGACTCCATCCGCTCTTTCACGGGTCATCAAAAAGCTGTTTTATCCATCGCTTTTTCTCCAGACGGGCAATCCATTGTGTCGGGGTCCGAGGATAAAACGGTCATGTTGTGGGAAGTGGACAGCGGTAAAAATACTCATACATTCAAACGAGAAGTCCATGCGTTTTCCGCGGTGGCGGGACACACTAAATCGGTCAACGCCGTCGCCTTTTCGCCCGACGGCCAATTCATTTTATCCGGGAGTGATGACAAGTCCCTCAAGTTATGGGATATAGAAAAAACCAGGCTTGTGCGGACTTACCGGGGTTCTAATGGGACCGTGACCAGTGTTGCTTTTTCCCCTGATGGTCAACACTTCCTATCCGGCGGAACCGGAAAAATCCTGAATCTGTGGAAGGCGAAGTCCAAAAAACCGATCCGTGATTTTACGGGACATACAGATTCCATCACTTCAGTTGCTTTTTCCCAGGACGGTCAATTCATCCTGTCCGGCGGCAAAGACCATGTCATGAAGCTGTGGGAATTGAATCCCTCGAGAAAAAGCCAGCCGCCGGTGGTGGCCCAGCATAAAACTGGCAATGTAATGCGGCCCACCATCCGCATCACCTCCCATGAAATCAAGCGCGGCATATTGGTGGTGCCGGTGGAGCCGGAAACGCTGGTGGCCGGTAAAGTAGAGGATGCCAGTGGTGTTTCCGAGGTCACGGTCAACGGCAAAAAAACAATGCTGGATGCTGACGGCAGTTTTTCAATCTTTCTGCCATTGAAGCCGGGTCGCAACGAAATTCTCGTGGTCGCCAAAAACGTTCATCAGCAGATGTCACAAAAAAGGTTCTGGCTGGAGGCAACCCGCGAGGGTGGATCCGGCGCCATGGCAACCCAGGCAATATTTTCCAATGACTCGGGCACATATCACGCGCTCATCATAGGCAACAACAACTACGAATATTTGCCCTCACTGCAAACCGCCATCAATGATGCCAAGGAAATCGACCGCATCCTGAGAGAGCAGTACGGGTTCACCACCACCGTCCTGCTGGACGCTGGACGGTCGCAAATTATGAACGGCTTTAATAAAGTTCGCGAACAACTGGGACCAGATGACAACCTGTTGATTTACTACGCCGGACACGGTGAGTTTGACAAGGCAGTGGGCAAAGCCTACTGGCTTCCCACGAACGCCAAGCCCGGCAACGACACGAATTGGATTATAGTTGACAACATCACCTCCAACATCAAGCGCATGTCATCCCGGCATATTCTGGTGGTCGCGGACAGTTGCTATTCGGGAACGCTCACCCGCAGTGCCATCACCAAGTTGACCACCGCAGAGGAAAGAACACGGTTTCTCGAAAAAATGGGGAAAAGAGCCTCGCGCACCCTCATGGCCAGCGGCGGCAATGAACCCGTGGCGGACAGCGACGGCGAGGCAGGGAGTCATTCGGTATTTGCCCAGGCTTTCATTGACGCACTCAACGATCCGGGCGCCAAAATCTTCACCGCCGAACAACTGTTCTACGGGAGCATCAAGGAATCCGTGGCTGGCAACGCCGAGCAAGTGCCCGAATACAATATCATCAAAAACTCCGGTCACAAGGGCGGCGATTTCGTGTTTGTGAGAAATTAAAAAGTTGCCTGAAAAATACTGCTCAGGCAACCCTGTTTCTATGGGCAGGTTTCCTCCCATGGAAGCTTTTTCAATCTCTATCGATAACATGGCCCTTCCGGTTTTCCAATTATTAGGTGAGCGATCCGCTCGCGGCAATTCTCTTTAAAAAGTTTATTTCGCCACTATTGCAGGCCCGCTTGCAATGAGTTATAAATAACGTAGTGCTATTGGAAAGTCTGGAGGGTCCCGCCTCAATCTCACTGCCTTCCCCACTCACCACCTTCGGTATTCAGGAGCTTTCGAATGACGATGGAGAATTCACACTAACGGTACAAAAACATTCAACACGGTGCAAACGCCATGAAATCACGATCGGCTATTACATTTTTACTTCTGTCTATTTTTCTTTTCGTTTTTGGAAGCGCTTCAATGGTTTCCGCTTCGGAATTGGTGAGAGCCAAAATCGGTGTGGAAATTTATTCGGGGGAAAAAACGTTTCCGGCAAAATCAAAATCGCGGTTAAAAGTTGGTGATGCCTTCAGGATCTATGTCATGCCCGAAAACGATTGCTATGTATATGTGATCAGCTCGGACAACAATAGCGCGACGCTGTTGAACCCGGAAGATTCCCACCGGGTCAGTAAAGGCTCCCTGGAATTTTTTCCATCCATG
>SMVA01111150.1_pt1 | contig 13767 bp, 10 predicted proteins | sample 2456451 | NCBI WGS metagenome assembly SMVA01 (sample SAMN11095933, study PRJNA526329) | marine sediment metagenome | biome: Marine sediment; feature: Surficial sediment; material: Deep marine sediment; isolation source: Hadal surficial sediment | place: Pacific Ocean | collected 2014-05 | depth...
GATGGTCGCGGCCAGGGTTGCCAGCACGCCGCGTTGATTGGCAACCTGCACGCGCATGAAGGCCAGGAATTCACCCTCGACATGCTCGGACCACTGCACCGACAATTGCCGGTAATCCTTGCTGCGTTCGATGTTATTCGGACAGGATTGCTGGTGAATGACGATACCCTTGCCGGTTGACATGAAGCCCGCAATGGCGTCTCCCGGAACCGGGCGACAACATTTTGCAAAGGATACAACCATGCCCTCAGTTCCTTTGATGGCAAGTGGATTACCGGATAAATCGAAGCCGGTGGTGTCATCTTCGACATCGTACATGGCCTTTGCCACCAGGCTGGAATTGCGATTGCCGAGCCCGATCTCGGCGAGCAATTGCTTTTGATCGGTCATATGGTACTGACTCAGCACCTTGTCGAACTTCTCGTCGGGGATGATGGTGTCGCGCCCCACGATCTGTGCGACCGATTGCTGCAACAGGCGTTCCCCCAAAGCAATCGCTTCGACTTCCTGCAGGGATTTCAGAAAATGACGGATGTTGGTTCTGGCCTTTGCGGTAATCACGAAATCCAGCCAGCTCGGGTGGGGACGACTCGCGTCCGAACAGATGATTTCAATCGTTTGCCCGTTGTACAACTTGCTCCCCAGCGGCGACATGTGATGGTCGATACGCGCGGCCACGCAGGTATTGCCGACATCGGTATGCACCGCATAAGCGAAGTCGACAATGGTCGCGCCGCGCGGTAATTTCTTGATATCGCCCTTGGGCGTAAAAACGTAAATTTCATCCGGAAACAAATCAACCTTGACGCTCTCCAGAAACTCCTGCGAACTACCGGATTTCTGTTGCATTTCCAGCAGGTTTTTCAGCCATTCGAAGGCGCGGCCCTGGGTACTGGTGGAATTGTATTCACCTTCCTTGTAAAGCCAGTGCGCGGCGATTCCGGATTCTGCAAAATTATCCATTTCCGCGGTGCGGATCTGCACTTCGATGGCGACGCCGTGGGGTCCAAACAGGCTACTGTGCAAAGACTGGTATCCGTTAGCCTTGGGAATCGCGAGGTAGTCCTTGAATTTACCGGGCAGGGGTTTGTATAAATTGTGCATCACCCCGAGCACGCGATAACAATCATCCACCGATTCGGTCATGATCCGCACGCCGAAAACATCGGTGAGTTCCCTGAAGCTGAGTTTTTTCTCCTTCATCTTGCGGTAAATACTGTGAATATTTTTCTGTCGGTATTTAACCGTGGCAACGATATTGATTTCCTTGAGACGTTGGCGTATGGCCGCTTCGATGGTATTGAATATTTCCTTGCGATAGCCGACAACTTCCTTGCAGGCACTTTCCAGCGCCCGGTAACGCATCGGATAGGCCGCCCGAATCGACAGGTCGAGCAATTCATGGCGCATCTTGAAGATACCGAGGCGATTCGCAATCGGTGCGTAGATATCCATGGTCTCACGGGCAATACGGCGGCGTTTATCGGGGCGCATTGCGTCCAGGGTACGCATGTTGTGCAGACGATCGGCCAGCTTGATGATGATGACGCGAATATCCTTAACCATTGCCAGCATCATCTTGCGAAAGTTTTCCGCCTGCGCTTCCGCCTTGCTGCGAAAATCGATTTGCGTCAGCTTGCTGACTCCATCGACCAGATCGGCGACCTCTTCGCCAAACTGCTCGGCAAGTTGCTCCTTCTGGGTCGGCGTATCTTCGATGACATCGTGCAGTATTGCGGCGGTGATGCTCTTGCTGTCCATGCGCATTTCCGCGAGGATGAGGGCGACCGCGACCGGGTGACTGATGTAGGGTTCACCCGAAATTCGATTTTGCCCCTCGTGCGCCTGCGCGCCTACCAGGTAGGCCTTATAGATATCCTCGACCTGGGCGGGCTCGAGATAGGTTTCGAGTTCCTCACAAAGCTCGGCTATATTGGTTTGCTCATCGCTGACGGTCGCATTGCCCGCGATGACTTCGAAAAGATTGGCGTTTTCCGCCCCCATCATGATTTTCTACTTCCGTATTTCAACTGACCCGATAGTCAGTTGTTATACCATATTTAACAGAAACAGTCCCACGGGGGCGTTGCTCGCGGCGAGCAGCATCGGGGGTCAGGACTGATTTGATTCGAGAACCCCTACTCGGGATTTTCGGCGGCGAGACTGGCCTGGGCAATTTGACGAATCAGATCGTCGTCGGTTGAAATTCTTTCAATTCTAGCCTGGGCTTCCATTTCGTCCATGCCGGCAGTCGACACCAGATTTGCAGCAATTTCGCGCAAAGCAATAACGGTGGGCTTATCGTTCTCGGCAGGGACCAGCGGATCCGCGCCCTGGGCAATCTGCCTGGCCCGGCGCGCGGCCAGTAATACCAGGTCGAATCGGTTTTCTACATGTTCGAGGCAATCTTCAACGGTAATTCGGGCCATGGTTTTGCTCAGTGGTCAAAAATGGGCGTAATCATAGCCATATCCAGCCCAAAACTAAACCGTTTCTTGCGCAATTGACACGATTAATGCGGGATTTTTGAGTTTTTGGCGTTTAAGTGTCAATTCCTGGGCATGAATGATGGTTTCGAGGTCGTTTAAGGACTGTGAGAAATCCTCGTTGATGACCAGGTACTGCGCGTCATTATGGTGTGACATTTCCCTATCCGCGTCACGCATGCGCCGTTCGATGGTGGTCTCGTCATCAGTGCCGCGATCGCGCAGGCGCTGTTCCAGCACCGCGCGCGACGGCGGTAATATGAAAATGCTCACCGTTTCCGGCATTGTCTGTTTTACCTGGCGGGCACCCTGCCAGTCGATTTCGAGGATGACATGCTTGCCGCTGTCGAGCAGTGCTTCGACCGATGCGCGCGCGGTACCGTAAAAGTTATCAAATACCCGGGCGTGTTCCAGAAACTCGTCATTGCCGACCATTTGATCGAACGCTTCGACCGAAACGAAATGATAATCACTGCCATCCACTTCGCCCGGGCGCATGCTTCGCGTCGAATGGGAAACGCATACCGCCACCGATTCAGAGTGACTGTCGAGCAGGGCTTTGACCAGGCTGGTCTTGCCGGCACCCGAGGGTGCGGAAATGGTAAACAGGCAGGCTGTATTCATGCAGTAATCCAGGTTCCAGGGTTGACGTCAAACAGGACGATCTATTGTAATGACAGTTGCAGTGTAGACCAATAAACTAATGCGCTTTCCAGCGGATAAATTCAGCGCAACGCATGCTAACCCAGTCTTACCTAGATCGCTTCGAAGGCCTGGCCCGGATATTTGGCGAAGCCGCGTTGCAACCCCTGCAACAGGCGCATTTTTGCATCGTCGGCATCGGCGGGGTCGGTTCCTGGGCGGCGGAAGCTTGCGCGCGTTCGGGCATTGGCAACATCACCCTGATCGATCATGACGATATCCACATCAGCAATACCAACCGCCAGCTGCATACGCTTAGCGACAACATCGGTGCTTCCAAGGTAGTCGTATTGCGCGAGCGCCTGCTGGCGATAAACCCCGAATGCAAATGTGTTGCGGTCGATGACCTGGTAACACGCGGCAATATAGCAAAATTCAACTTTGCCCAATTCGACTACGTCATCGACGCGATCGACCAGGTCAGCCACAAACTGACATTGATGCATCATTGCCGACGCAACAAGATTCGTTGCGTTTCAACGGGCGGGGCCGGCGGGCTTACCGACCCCACTAAAATCGAAGTCGACGATATAATCCGCAGCTACAACGACCCCCTGCTGGCAAAGGTTCGCCTGACCTTGCGCCAGCAACTTGATTACAGCCGCAACCCGAAGCGCCGCTTCATGATGGATTGCGTTTTTTCCACCGAACAATCCGTCTACCCGGCCGCGAACGGCAAAGTCAGCCTTGAAAAACCGGTATCCCCGGAACGCACCACGCTCGATTGCGCCACCGGAATTGGATCGTTTGTCGGCGTGACCGCCTGCTTCGGTTTTACCGCGGTTGCGCATGCAATCAGAAAGTACCTGAAAGCCTGTCTCGATTGCTGAGGCCTGTTGAACGAAGACAACAGCCTGTTGATTTGAGGGCAAGTACTGTCCTGTACTGTACTGTCGACAAACCAGGTACTCGCTAAAAGTAGGCTGCCAGGTATATGAGCCCACCACTGATACTGTTTTTGAAATACAGTAGATGATCAGGGTCACGTTCTTCAATTTCCAGTGAATTACTGCTTAAACCCACCCCCAGCGCCAAACTTTTCCAGAAACGGTATTCCATGCCCAGAGTAGTGTCACGGTAGCTGCCGATCAAATTATCGTATTTGAACAGAAATACCTCGCTTTTCAGGTACCAGAGAAATTTTGTCGTCACATTGTAATTAAGCACCAATGAAAAAACCGGCAGGGGAACGGTGGTTTTTGCGTCTTGCAGGGATTGGCTTGGTGGCGTCGTGGTGCTGGCATCCAGACCTATAGCCAGTCTCGTAATATGCAGCCCGCCACCAATGCCAATTTCAACCTTGTCGGTATGGTGAAACGACCAGAGATAGCCAATCTTGAATATTTCGTAATCGAGGAGGCTGAATACCTCGGCCCCGACCGGGACAGTGACGGTGTTACCGTCCGGATCGAGCCACTCGAATTCTTTTTCAATAGTTTTCGAACCGACAGAGTTAATGCTGTACCAGGAATAGGTGAGGGAGTGCTTGGGGTGAAAACGATAGTAACCATCTATACGCAACAGGGTATTCTCGACTTCGATACCAAGGGTATTCTGTGGGCTGATGGAAATACCGGTGCCCAGATTCGGGTCGGTCAGGGAAACAGTTGAATCGTACCTGTTCAGGGTGTAGCCGCCAATTGCGAACCTGAATTTATCCAGCTTGACCTCTTCTGCCATGGCCTGGCCTGCTATAACCAGCAACAGGGTCGCTACGGAGAATATTTGCGTCATATATTTATTGCTCATGCCTGATCCCGGATATCCAAATACACCGGCAAGACTCTCCATGCCGGGGTTCAACCACATTTAGACTCGCCACAATTCAGACAGGTTAAACAGCCATCGAGGAAAACAACCGCCCTGGTCATACATTTATCACACAACTCAGAGGTAGCGGGGAAATCGCCCGGATCGATTTTCGTAGCGGACATTTTCTGATTATATTCTTCTGCCTTGTCCTGCATAAATTGCTGCTGGCGTTTATCCGGTTCCTCCTCTTTGAGGATACCGATCTCGCGTAGATGATTCTCCAGTACATCCCCTATTTCGGCTACCAGCGAGGGCATGAATTTTCCGCCCTTTTTAAAATAGCCGCCGTGTGGATCGAATACAGAACGCAATTCTTCCACCAGGAATGTAACGTCACCGCCTTTACGGAACACCGCGGAGATGATTCGGGTCAAGGCCACAATCCATTGAAAATGCATCATATTCTTGGAGTTGATAAACACTTCGAAGGGGCGGCGCAGCTCATGCTCGGTCCCGGGATTGAGGATAATATCGTTGATGGTCACGTAGAGCGCATGCTCCGACAGGGGCGTTTTAATTTTATAGGTCGAGCCATACAGCTTGGGCGGGCGCTCGAGCTTTTCATTCATCTGCACGACATTGTCGACTTTTTCAGCCGCTACCGCCTCGCCTTTCGCATCGGTATCGGCGGTTTCGTCAACAATTCGATATTCGGTAATTTTTTTATCAATCTTGATGGTCATGGTTTTCGTCCTAAAACTTGCCGTAATACCCTTCCTTGAGGGCGTCGTATAAATTGGCTGCGGTATGAATCTCACCATCGTATTCGATGTCTTCATTGCCTCTCGCCTCGATAATTTCGCCGTTTTCCAGAACAAACTGGTAGGTCGTTTTTGCAAGATCCTTGTCTTTGACCAGCACGCCCTGGAAAACTTCCGGGTTAAATCGAAAAGTGGTACAACCCTTTAAACCTTGCTCATGGGCGTAGAGATAAATATTTTTAAACTCTGCAAACGGATAATCGCCGGGAACGTTAAAAGTCTTGGAGATAGACGAATCTATCCATTGCTGGGCGGCGGCCTGTATGTCGACATGCTGTTGCGGCGTGACTTCGTCGCTGGAGACAAAATAACCGGGTAATTGATGTTCCGTTTTAGCGGCATTTGGTGATGCCGCAGCATCGATCAAATGACGATAGGCCAGCAATTCATAGGAAAACACGTCGATTTTTTCCTTGGTTTTCTTTCCTTCACGAATGATATTGCGCGAATACTGGTGGGCAAAACTCGGTTCAATACCGTTACTCGCATTGTTCGCCAGCGATAGTGAAATGGTCCCTGTCGGTGCGATCGAGCTGTGGTGGGTAAAGCGAGCACCGGTTTTTTCCAGCTCGATCACCAGCTCCGGATCCAGCTGCCTTATTTTTTGCATATATCGACTATAGCGCGAATGCAGGATTGCGCCCTTGATCCGGTCTCCCTGCTTATATCCATCGAGCGCCATTTCAGGACGCTGGCGTAATAATTCGGCAGTCACGGTAAACATTTTTTCAAGCAGCGGCGCGGGGCCTTTTTCCCTGGCCAGCGACAGCGCTTCCTGCCAACCGGTAAGCGCAAGCTCTTTACTCACCCGGCTGGTAAACTCGATCGAGTTCGCTTCCCCGTATTTCATCCTTAACAGGGTCAATGTCGAGCCTAATCCGAGAAACCCCATTCCGTGTCGTCGTTTCTGCAATATTTCATGCTGTTGCTCGTCCAGCGGCAAGCCATTAATTTCGACAACATTGTCCAGCATGCGGGTAAATATCCGCACCACCTCCCTGAATTTGTCCCAGTCAAATTTTGCCATATCGGAAAAGGGATCGAGTACAAACCTGGTCAGGTTTATCGAACCGAGCAAACAGGCGCCATATTCCGGTAAAGGTTGCTCTCCACAGGGATTGGTGGCGCGAATGTTTTCACAGAACCAGTTATTATTGGATTCGTTTACCTTGTCAATCAGGATAAATCCCGGTTCGGCAAAATCGTAGGTCGACGACATGATCGCGTCCCATAAACGCCGTGCGGGAATAGTCTTGTGGATCCGGCAGGCTACCTTGCCCGCCTCGTTAACCATATAATTTTCATGGTCGGGCCATTCATGCCAGGCAAATTTTTCGGTGTCATCGAAATCCAGAACGGCTTCCTTGAGTTCGGATTGGTGAACCGGAAAGATTAAATTCCAGGGTTCGTCTTTCTCCACCGCCTGCATAAATTCTTCGCTGATCAATAGCGACAGGTTAAATTGGCGTAAGCGCCCATGCTCGCGTTTGGCGCGGATTAAATCGAGCACATCGGGGTGTCTTATATCGAAGGTGGCCATCTGTGCGCCGCGTCGCCCACCGGCCGAGGATATGGTGAAGCACATCTTGTCATAGATATCCATGAACGAGAGCGGGCCCGAAGTGTAGGCGCCGGCGCCGGCAACATAGTCGCCTTTTGGACGCAGCGTAGAGAATTCATAGCCGATGCCGCAACCTGCCTTCAACGTCAACCCCGCCTCATACAGCTTTTGCAGGATATCATCCATGGAATCGTGAATTTTGCCCGAAACGGTGCAATTAATGGTCGAGGTATTGGCTCTGAGTGCACCGGCACCCACATTGGAAATAATTCGCCCGGCCGGGATGGCGCCATTTTGCAGTGCCCACAAAAACTTCTGGTACCAGTGTTTACGTAAGGCTTCACTCGATTCCTGTTCAGCAAGGGCCCGCGCCACCCGCGCAAAACTGTCATTTATGGTCTTGTCAATTATGCTGCCGTCTTTTTTGCGGAGACGATATTTCTGATCCCAAATATCGAACGAGGCTGCCTGGAAAGGGATATCGTCAACAACCGAATCTATACTCACTGATTTGATTTCGTTATTTTTCATGCTGGGCTCGGCAGGGTTTTAGCAACCCCGGTAGAATGTGTAGCAGAACTGTAAATCAGAAAACGCATCGCTGTTTGAGGTAAATCAAGTTCGTATTTCAATCAGTTATTATATCCCAGGTGCCGCCTCATTTCCTGACTGCAATTGCTTTGATGGGGTCAAGTCTTGTTTTTTGCTTGCCTATATTGCGATCGGCGATCCTTCCATGGTTACAAACTATTATCGAATGGTAGCAAATAACAAGACTTGACCCCCGAAACCTAGTCAGAATCGATGTCGAATTTCAACAGCGCGGCACCGGCTGTGATTTAAACTGTTGGGTGAGTGAGTAAAATCAGCGCAATAGCTTTGTGTCATACTATGAATTCGTATTCTGCAGTTAACCGGGAAACAGCCCATGTCTTGCTCAACTGATGTCATTATCATTGGCGCTGGTTGCTCCGGCCTGTCGGCGGCCAGGGAGCTATCCAGGCTGGGACTGACTTACAATCTCATCGAAGGTTCGCACCGCATCGGAGGACGGGCTTATAGCGAGGAAATCGTAGCCGGGGTCTGGTTCGACCTCGGTTGTAGTTATCTGCACCAGGGCGAGACGAATCCATTCGTCGCGATCGCCGAGGAACTGGGTGTAATAATTGGCAAGGACAAGGGTGATATTTTCGAAGATCACCGGAGAAGCTTGTACCAGAATGGCGAGCCACTGGATGCGGACCAGCACGCTGCCTATTTCAATTATGTGGCCGAATGCAACGCGGCTATTCAAACCGCGGCAGACCAGGGTGAAGATGTGGCGATATCCGACCTGGTTGATCTGGACAATGAATACGCCCTGTCATACATGCACGCCATGGCTGAACTCAACGCGGTCGATATCGACCAGACTTCGTGCATGGATTTCGCTGCCTTCGATGACGGTTCGGATATTCCGGTGCTTAACGGCTATGGCAACCTGGTCGCTACCTGGGGTGCCGATATTGCGGTTTCGCTCAATACCCGGGTGGAACGAATCGACTGGTCCGGCAAAGGCGTTTGCGTTGAAACCAGCAGGGGCACTGTGCAGGCGCGCACTGTTCTCTCCACTGTTTCTACCGGGATTCTTGCTAGTGGTGATATCGAATTCGCACCCGCACTGCCCGACTGGAAAATGGAAGCCATCCTGGGGTTGCCTACCGGCACTGAAAACAAGGTTTGCATTCACTTCGACCGGGACGTGTTTGGGCCCGACGGCCGGGGCTTCCACTCTACCTGGAATGATAACGGCCAAGCCTGCGGCTTCGAAGCCAGTGTCATGGGACAGAACACGGCGATAGTGTTTACCGGCGGACGGCATGCCGTATGGCTGGAAAAACAGGGTCGGCAAGCCGGCCATGACTACGCGGTGGATCGCATTGCCGAGGCCTTCGGCAACGATATTCGCAAACACGTAACTCGCTCCATCGTTACCGCCTGGACCACCGATCCCTGGACCAGGGGGTCTTATTCCTGCGCCTTGCCCGGTCAGGCACATCAACGCAATGAACTGGCCCGACCGCTCGATGAGCGGGTATTCTTTGCCGGCGAGGCAGCGACTGTGGGGGACCACGCCTGCTGTCACGGCGCCCTCGGCTCCGGCCTACGCGCGGCCCAGAAAATTGCCGACATCCTGGACCCGGAATTAAAGCATAAGCAGGTATTTTTAGCGGAGGGTTGTTAATGAAAGTAGTCGTATTGGGCGCGTCTTCGCCGCAGGATGTTCCCGGAATAGAAACCATAGCGGACCAGGTCGAACTTGTGTTTGCACCTGACGAGGCAAGCCTGGGGGATGAGTTACCCGGTAGTGAAGTTCTATTGGGCTGGAATTTTAAAGGTGACGAGGTTATTCACCAGTGGAATCATGCTCAGGACCTTAAATGGATTCACTGGTGCGGCGCGGGTGTCGACGCGGTCCTGTTCGACGATTTACGAAACAGCGAGGTGATACTGACTAACGCTGGCGGAATTTTCGACCGAGCGATGGCCGAGTATGTACTGGGTTACATGTTGATCGAAACCAAGGGTTTTATGACTGCCCGCAAGGACCAGGATGAACACGCATGGAATCCACGGCCAGTGGTGAAATTACAGGGCGATTCAGTATTGGTATTCGGTTCGGGCAGTATCGGCAGAGAAATGGCCCACCTGTTGAGGTCGGTCGGGCTCAAGGTTTCGGGAGTCGGTCGCCGCGAACGGGAGGACGATCCTGATTTCGACAGGGTATATGCCTCCTCCGATATCGATACAGTATTACCGAATTCGGACTGGGTGGTTGGGGTTCTACCATCGACAACTGCAACGGCCCTATATTTTGATGCCGCCTTCTTCGGTAAAATGAATAACGCGGCCAGGTTTATCAATCTCGGACGCGGCAACGCCGTCGTCGAAGCAGATTTATTGCATGCGCTTGAGGGAAATGTCATCGCCGGCGCCATGCTCGACGTATTCAATACCGAGCCGATGGCAACAGACGACCCGCTTTGGGATGCTCCCAACCTGCTCGTTTCTCCACATATCTCCGGTGATTACCAGGGATATGATGAAGACCTGGTTAAACTGTTCATAGACAATCTAGGCAGATACCTGAACGATCGGCCGTTGCCCGGTGTCGTTGATAAAGTCCTCGGGTTCGTGCCTTCCAGGTCATAGGGGCGTCCCGCCTCATGGCATTACCGCTGAGCAATTAAATTAACTCTGCCGGGATCGGTGATTTTGCCTGGTTGATTCTTGGCGCGCCCGATACCGGTAGCGACCGCATCGCTAGCGGTATCGGGCCGAAGAATTTCACAACTCTATCGCACCCAGATTCAGGCCCTTTTCACGCGCGCATTGCTTTGCGGTTTCGTAACCGGCATCGGCGTGGCGCATAACCCCGGTGGCAGGGTCGTTCCACAGCACCCGCTTGATACGGGCGGCCGCAGCATCGGTGCCGTCGCAACAGATCACCAGGCCGGCGTGTTGGGCGTAGCCCATGCCCACGCCACCACCGTGGTGGAAGGAGACCCAGGTAGCGCCACTGGAAGTACTCAGCAGCAAGTTCAGCAGGGCCCAGTCGGAAACCGCGTCCGAGCCATCCTTCATGGCTTCGGTTTCGCGGTTGGGACTGGCGACCGAGCCCGAGTCCAGATGGTCGCGCCCGATTACCACCGGGGCTTTCAATTCACCCGATTTGACCATCTCGTTAAAGGCAAGCCCGAGTCGGTCGCGGTCGCCGAGTCCGACCCAGCATATGCGTGCCGGCAAGCCCTGGAAACTGATTCGACTCTGTGCCATGTCCAACCAGTTATGCAGATGCGCGTCATCGGGAATCAATTGCTTGACCCTGGCGTCGGTCTTATAGATATCTTCGGGGTCGCCCGAAAGCGCAACCCAGCGGAAGGGGCCTATACCCCTGCAGAACAATGGACGGATATAGGCGGGGACGAAGCCCGGAAAATCGAAGGCGTTGTTAACGCCCTGATCAAAAGCCTCCTGGCGGATGTTGTTACCATAGTCGACGGTAGCAATACCCTGTTGGTGGAAATCGAGCATCGCCTGCACGTGCACCGCCATCGACTTGCGCGCCTCGGCGGCAACCAGCTCGGGATCGGTATTGCGCTTGATCGCCCATTCCTCGGTGGTCCAGCCTATCGGCAGGTAACCGTTGGCCGGGTCGTGCGCCGAGGTTTGATCGGTGACGATATCGGGTTTGACTTCACGCCTGATCAGTTCAGGCAAAATTTCGCCACCATTGGCGCACAGGCCCACCGATAAAGCCTCACCTTTGGCGCAGGCATCGTCAATCAGTTGCAATGCATGATCAAGTGAATCGGCCTTCTTGTCCAGGTACCTGGTGCGTATGCGAAAATCGATCCGGTCTTCGTCGCATTCGATACACAATATACTGTAGCCCGCCATGGTTGCCGCCAAGGGTTGGGCGCCGCCCATACCACCGAGACCCGATGTCAGAATCCATTTACCACGGGTATCTCCGTTGAAATGCTGGCGCCCGGCCTCGACAAAGGTTTCGTAGGTACCCTGGACTATGCCCTGGCTGCCAATGTAAATCCACGAACCCGCGGTCATCTGCCCATACATCATCAGGCCTTTACGATCGAGCTCGTTAAAATGTTCCCAGTTCGCCCATTTCGGTACCAGGTTGGAATTGGCGATCAATACGCGCGGCGCGTCGACGTGCGTCTTGAACACCCCGACCGGTTTGCCCGACTGTATCAGCAGGCTTTCATCGTCATTGAGCTGCTTCAGGCATTCGAGAATTTTGTCGTAACACTCCCAGTTACGCGCGGCACGGCCGATGCCGCCATAGACGATTAATTGTTCGGGCTTTTCCGCAACCTCCGGATCGAGATTATTCTGCAGCATGCGATAAGGCGCTTCGGTGAGCCAGCTTTTGCAGGTCAGTTCGCTACCGCGCGGAGCACGGATCTTGCGACTGTTGTCGGTTCGGTCTAATGGCATGGTGGTTTCCTCTTTTGCATCTGGTTAACGCAATTGATATTCATTGGTGGCATAGCGCGCGCCGAGGTGATACCGGTCCCCGGGGTAGGTCAATGTCACATGGGTCACTACCCGGTTGTTTTTCCAGGTACGTCTCGTCAATTGCAGGCAGGGCGCATCGCCTTCCATTTGCAGCTGCTTGCAGGTTTCCGTATCCGGTAGCATTGCGTGCACGATGTGTTCCATTTCGTCAGGCCGGAATTGTTGCAACAGGTAAGCGGTCGAAGTGATCAGCGCAAAGTCCTGATGAATGAAATCAGGCACGACCCGCGGATTGACGTAGCGAGACTCCAGCTGGATAGGCAAATCGTCCTGGTAGTGGACCGCGCGCAGATAGTACAGCCGCTCTGCCGCGGATAGTTCCATCTTTGGCGCGATCTCGGGCGGCGTGTCGACTGTAGTCAGCGATAGCACCCGGGAGTTGTGACGTTTTCCGCCTTGTTCGATTTCCAGTGCAATATCCTGCAACTCGATCAGGCTGGCGTGTCGGGGTGTATCCGCGACAAACGAGCCTAGCCCGTGCACGCGATTGATCAAACCTTCCTGGGTCAATTCGCGCAGGGCCCGGTTGATGGTCATGCGACTCACCTCGAGCGCGACCACCAGGTCATTTTCCGAGGGCAGCTTTTGCCCCGCGATCCAGTCACCGTTGGCAATTTTGTGTTTAATGGTTTTTTTGATCTGCTGATAAATCGGTTCAGGCGCGGCCTTGTCGATATCGTCAAAACTATCGAGAATCGCGTTCATGATAGCGTCCCCGGTTTACTGCGCCATTGTCCAGCCTGCATAACGGCAGCACAGGGGTTAATGCCGACCTGGTAACTCAGCATCGAGGGCCGGTCGACATTCCACAACACGATATCGGCCTGTTTACCGATCTCGAGCGAGCCAATTTCCTGATCCAGCCCCAACGCCCGGGCGGCGTTAATAGTGATACCGCGCAAGGCCTCGGTCGGCGTCATGCGGAACAGGGTGCAGGCCATGTTCATGATTAACAATATCGAGTGAACCGGAGAGCTGCCGGGATTGGCATCCGTCGCCAGCGCGATCGGTACCCGCTCGGCGCGCAGTGCCGCTAGCGGCGGTACCTGTGTTTCGCGCAACAGGTAAAACGCACCGGGCAACAAAACCGCGACCGTGTCGCTTTGCGCCAGGCGGGTAACATCCGCGTCGTTCAGGTACTCGATGTGATCGACGGACAAGGCACCCTTCGCCGCCGCCATCAAGGCGCCACCGAGATCGCTTAACTGTTCGACGTGCGCCTTGATGGGCAGTCCCAGCGCCTGCGCACAATCGAGAACTTTTGCACCCTGTTCCAGGTTAAAGGCAATCGATTCGATGAAGACATCGACCGCGTCGACAAGACCTTCGGCATGTGCATTGGGCAGCATTTCAGCGCATACCA
>SMVA01440509.1_pt1 | contig 13764 bp, 14 predicted proteins | sample 2456451 | NCBI WGS metagenome assembly SMVA01 (sample SAMN11095933, study PRJNA526329) | marine sediment metagenome | biome: Marine sediment; feature: Surficial sediment; material: Deep marine sediment; isolation source: Hadal surficial sediment | place: Pacific Ocean | collected 2014-05 | depth...
CACAAAGATTCGATAGAAGACAATACGGGCACTTTCTTACGTTGATCCAGTGCGCAAGTCAAGCCAAGTTGGCCCCGGACTGCGATAAAGAAATAGCGTCCCGGGGCGGTCCGGGGGTCGGCGAGTCATGGCATCATGGGACGGTCCGGGGGCCCGGGAGACCAGGTGTAAGAAGATGGGGGATTTTGGACGCCGAAAGTACAATAATCCATCGAGGAGTTGCTTTCTGGTGGGTTTCACTGTGCGTCACGGGTACGGGTTCCTGTTGGTCCTCTGGCTGTGGTCCGGGGTGGTGGCCTGTCGCGGGCCGCAATCGGGGGCAGCGGAGGCGCCGGGAGACGCCGTCACTCTGCTGGACCTGTCGGGCCGGCGGATCGAGCCGCTCAGGGAATCCGCGGCGGCCGCCAGTGTTTTCCTGTTCCTGCGCACGGACTGCCCGATCTCGAATCGATACGCCCCGGAGATCCGTCGTCTGCATGAGCGCTTCGCTCCGTCCGGAATCGAGTTCTGGATGGTCTATCCGGATCCCGACGAAACGCCCCAGGCGATCCGCGAACACCTCTCGGAGTTCGAGTATCCCGGCCGGGCCGCTCGCGACCCCGAGCACGCACTCGTCGAGGAGACAGGGGCGACGGTCACCCCCGAGGCCGCCGTGTTCGCGGATGACGAGTGGGTCTACCTCGGCCGCATCGACGATCGCCATGTCGATTTCGGGAAGAGCCGCGCCGCCCCGACGACGCACGATCTCGCCGACGCCCTGCAGGCCATCCTCGACGGACAACCCGTTTCCCAGCCGCGCACACGCGCCATCGGTTGCTACATCCCGGACCTGGAGTGAGCCGGTCCGTGCCACCGGAGTCAACATGAGCCCGACCGCCCCACCCCTGGACGAGCGCTGGAACCTCGCCGATCTCTTCGAGAGCCCCGAGGCCTTCGAGAAATCCAAGCGGGAGTTCGGGGAGAAGCTCCTGCCGCCGATCGACCGTTTCCGCGACCGGCTGCTCAGCAGCGCCGCGCTGCTCGCCGACGCGCTCGATGCGGCCTACGAGGCGCGGAGGCAATTGCACTGCCTGCTCTGCCACGCCTCGCTGAAATCGGACGAGGACACACGGATTGCCGCCGACCAGGCCCGGCGGCTCGAAGCGCAGCTGCTGGCGACGGAGCTGTCCAAGTGCATCGCCTATCTGCGTCCCGAGATTCTCGCCGGCGACTCGCGGATGCTCGAGGGTTTTCTCGCGGAGGAGCCGCGCCTCGAGCCCTACCGGCACTTCCTGCAGGATCTCCTGCGGCAGCGGGCCCACGTGCTGCAGCCGGGCGAGGAACGCATTCTGGCGGAGAGCGGGCTCATCCGCGGTCAGGCGTCCTCGACCTACCAGCTGCTGAGCCACACCGAGCTACCGCGCCCCGAGGTCCAGCTCGACGACGGCCGGAGCGTGCGCCTGACCTCGGTGGCGTTCCAGAAACACCGCACGACGCGCCATCGTCCGGACCGCCAGAAGATGTTTCCCGCGTACTTCTCCGCCTACTCCGCTTTCCGCGACACCTTCGGGCACAACCTGTACGCCGGCGTCAAGGAACATCTGTTCGTCGCCCGGACACGCGGCTACCCGTCCTGTCTTGCGGCCGCGCTCGACCCGGACAACGTGCCGGTCGGCGTCTACCACACGCTGATCCGGCAGGTCCGAGAGGCGCTGCCACTGCTGCACCGCTACTTCAAGCTGCGCGCCGGCTGTCTGGGGCTCGAGCGTCTGGAGTACCCGGACCTGTACTGCCCGCTGAGCGAGGGAGCGTCGCGGGAGTACTCGACGGCCCAGGCGGGCGAGCTGGTGCGGGGCAGTCTGGCATCGCTCGGCGAGAGCTACGGCACCCCGCTGGCCGACGCGTTTCGCTCGCGCTGGATCGATTGGCATCCGGCCGACGGCAAGCGTTCGGGAGCGTATGCCACGGGCTGGGCCTACGACGTGCACCCCTACGTGCTGCTCAACTTCAACGGGGACTACGAGAGCGTTTCCACGCTGGCCCACGAGATGGGCCACGCGATGCACTCCCACTTCAGCAATGAGACGCAGCCCTTCTGTACGGCCGACTACTCGATCTTCGTGGCCGAGGTCGCCTCCACGTTCAACGAGGCGCTGCTCTTGCAGTCGGTGCTGGAGACGGCGACCTCGGCGCCGGAGCAGCTGTTCATCCTGGGCAGCTACCTCGACGGGATCCGCGGCACGCTCTTCCGCCAGGCCATGTTCGCGGAGTTCGAGCTGGAGATCCACCAGCGTGTCGAACGATCCGAGGTGCTCACCGGGGAGACGCTCGACGGAATCTACTTGCAACTGCTGCGCGAATACCACGGCCACGATCAGGGGGTGTGTCACATCGCCGACGAGTACGCGATCGAGTGGGCCGCAATTCCCCACATGTACTACGACTTCTATGTCTATCAATACGCCACCGGCATCGTCGCCGCGGGGGCGCTGTCGAGCGCCGTGCTCGGCGCCGAGCCCGGCGCTCGCGAGCGCTACCTGGCCTTCCTGCGCTCCGGAGGCTCGGACTACCCGCTGGCTCTGCTGCGCAACGCCGGAATCGACCTGGAACAGCCCGCGCCCTATCGACAGACCTTCGCCGCGATCGAGGCGCGATTGAATCAGCTGGAAGAGCTCGTCGGATCCGGCGCGGGCACGGCAACTCGGTGAAACCGGCCGGGACCGGGGAATCGTTTCCCTCGCACCCGTCTCGACTCTGGCTTCTCGTGTTCCTCGCCGCCCTCGGCGTGCACGCGCTGGTCTGGCTCCAGTACCGCTCCGATCCGTTCGCCGAGACCTACGTCTCGGACGCGCTCTCGTATCACCAGTGGGCGGAACGCATCGTCCACGACGGCCTGCCGGCGGAGCCGGTGTTCCACCAGGCTCCGCTGTTTCCGCTCCTGCTCTCGTGGGTCTACACGCTGGCCCCGCTGCCCACCCGCCCCGATTGGAGCATCGTGCTCCAGATGCTCCTCGGCTCGGCCGCGGTGGCCTCGCTCGTGCCGCTGGGCCGCCTGTGGCTGGGATCCGCGCGCGCAGGTCTGGCCGCGGCGGCGCTGGCACTGCTGTTCGGACCGTTCGTGTTCTACGCGATGAAGCTCCTACCCACGTCGTTGGCGCTGGCCACGCAGGCCGTGGGGCTGGCAGTGCTCGGCATGGCGCGCCGCAGCGGGAGCGTGGCCCGGAGCGCGATCGCCGGCGGCTGCTGGGGGCTGGCCTGCCTGGCGCGGTCCGAGATGCTCCTGTTCGTCGTGCCGGCGTTGGCCGCGCTGTGGTGGCCCGGCGAGCTCGGAGCCGGACGTTCCACGCGCCGCCGAATGGCCGTCGCGGCGGCGTTCCTCGCCGGCGTGGCTCTGCTCGTGCTGCCGGCGACGGCGCACAACGCGCGCCGCGGCGATCCGCTCCTCGTGGCCTCATCGGCGGGAGAGAACCTCTACATCGGCAATCAACCGGGAGCCGGAGGCGGCTACACCGCTCTCGACGCCAGGGCGGGAGACATTTTTTCTCAGCGGATCGTGGCCCGGGAGCTGGCGGAGCGGGCCCGCGACCGCCCGTTGCGCCCCTCGGAGGTATCGGCGTACTGGCGCGAACGGGCGTGGGACGCGGTCCGCGCCGAGCCCATCGCCTGGCTGCGACTGGAGCTGGCCAAACTCGGACGGATGCTCCACCCCGGCGATCCGACCGACCTCTACTCCTTCGCGCTCGAGCGCTCGCTCTACCTGGGAACGCTCCATGCGTTGCCGGTGACGCCCTGGGTCCTGTTCTTGCTGGGATCGGTCGGCCTGGCCCTCGCGCTCTCGCGCATGGCGCCGCGGGTCTGGCCCCTCGCGGCTCTGGCCGCGGTGCATGTCGTCATATTGATGGTGTTCTTCGTCGACGCCCGGCTGCGCCTGACGCTGCTGTTCACGCTCTGCCCGTTCGCCGGTTTCGCCGTGGTCGAGGCGCTCCGGTGGTGGCGTTCGGGGCAACGCCGACGGGTGTTCCCGCTGGCCGCGCTGACCCTCGCCGCATTCGCGGTGGGCCACCTGACGACACGACCCGCTCCACGGGACGCCGTGCGGCTGGCCTCGGTGCTGTCGATGCAGCATCGCCTCGATGAATCGCTGGCCGTGCTGGGACCCTGGCTGGCGAGTCCCGCGGCCGATCCCCTGGTCCTCGATCAGGCCGGCTGGGTCTCGCAGAAGCAGGGTCGGAACGAGGCTGCCCGCGATCACTACGTAGAGGCGCTCCGACGGGGATTGCCCGCCGGCCGGGAGCCGCAGACTCGCACCCGGTTGGGCCAGGTCTTCGAGAAGCTCGGGCAGCTGGAGGAGTCCGCAGCACAGCACGACGCGGTGATCGCAAGCGCTCAGGCCAACGCCGGTTCCTACTACGAACGTGCGATGTTCCGCTTGCGCCGCGGCGACCGCGCCGGCGCGGTGCGTGACCTGCAGGAGGCGGTGCGCCTCGACGGCACGTGGGCGCCGCCCCGCCGAGCCCTGCGCTCCCTCATTCGGCCCGCCGGAGGCTGACGCGGCGCTCGTCCGTATCGATCACGACGATGGCGTCGGCCAGCAGGTCGAGACCCAGGAAACCGGAGATCTCGACGCCGCCCAGCCGGCTGCGCATGGAAAAGTCGGCGGCGTTCAGCGGCTTCCGACCACTGGAAAGGGATTGGAAGCGGACCTCGACCCCCTCGAGCCTTCGAACTCCGGCCAGTTGCCCACCGAATCCGTACACCACGGAGGCGGCACCCAGCCGCGCCCCCTCCACGCGAGCGGCGAGCTCCGTGTGCACCGCGGTGTGGGTCGCCCCGCTGTCGAACAGGAACAGCCCGGATTGGCCTCCGTTCAGCTCCGCGCGCACCAGCATCTGGCCCTCGACCGTCCAGTAGGGATCACCCTTCGCCGGCGACTCCGGGGGCTCCAGAAGCAGCCGGCCGCGCTTCAGATCCAGCGTGACGCGGTATCCGTTGAAGACGGCGAGGCCCAGCAACCCGTGGTACCGCCCGGTGGGGTCCAGCTCCTGGCGGTTCGTCGAGGCCAGCGCCTCGACGAACCGCAGGCCTCCCATCTCCACCGATCCGAACGTGCCGCGAACGGTCCGGTGGCGGCGGTCTCCCCCACCCCCGAAGGCCGTGCGCTCCGCGAGCGGCACGAACCCGCGCTTGCGCGCGATACGCCAGATCACGAACAGACCCGGGCTTCCACTGTCCAGCAGCAAGCGCACCGGCTTGCCCTTCTCGCCCAGCTGCACGCGGACCACGAACCCCTGCATGACTCCCGTCGTCATGTCCCAGATTCGGGTGAGCGGCAGCTCGACTCGCTCGGGCCGCTTCTCCGCCACCCACACGGCTCGCTCGCCGAGCGCGCGCAGGATATCGACCGATCCCCGCGCGGCCTCGATGCGATCCGGATCGTCACCCTCGCTGATCGCCAGGTAGCGCTCGATCCGCTGCAGTGCCACGGCACGCGTCGTCGTCGAACCGCCCGCCCAGTACAGCACTTCGCGATCGTCGGGCGCCGCGGCGACCGCGCGGTTCATCAGCTCGATCGCCTCCGCCTCCCGGCCCTCGGCGGCCCGCAGCCGACCGAGAACCAGCAGCGTGCGCGCGGGCGCATCCTCCCGCGCGGCGTCGGCCGCGAGGATCGCGTCGATCTGTCCCAGCCGTCCCGCTCGAAACAGCGCCTGGCCCAGCACGCTGCGCACGCCGACGTCGTCCGGCAGGCGCTCATGGTGTCGCTGCGCTTCCTCGAGCGCCGATCGCCAGCGCTGCGCCGCCAGCAGCGAGAGCACGCGCTCCTCGACGGCATGCGCATCGAGGGCCTCCCGCTCCTCCGCCGCAACGGGGGCCGCGACCGTCGCGAGCAGCGAGACGATCAACAGCGCGCAGCTCCCGCGGAGGCGTCGACTCACATTCCGGCTCCGTAGTACAGCACCCCGGCAGCGAAAATTGCCGCGGCCGTCGCGTACCCGATCCGCACCCGTTGGGAGCCGCGACGCATCCGGCTGCGGATTCGCAGGGCCTGGGCCCAGGCCTCCAGATTCGGCTGCTCCGTTCCGCGAAGGACGTCATCGACCAGGCGGTCCCCGGCGTCGAGCAGACCCGGAAGCCGCCACTCCCGCCCCTCTCGATCGATCAGTACCGTGGCCGGCAACCAGGAGCGGGAAACGCCGAAGGGCGCATCGTAGCGCAGCGCGTCGACGTCCCGCAGGCGCAACGTGAATCGCTGGGCACCGAGTTGGAACAGCAGGTCGCTCCCGTCCGTCACCTCGATTCGCAGTCGCACCTCGCTGCCCCGGCGCAGGATCCAGAGCGCCAGGATCGCCGCGAGAACGACCACCGCCGTGCGAAAGCCCCGCGAGCCCGAGATCACGAGCTCGGGATCGACTCGCCGGGTCGCGATCAGCGCGGCCCCCAGCAGCGACCCGGCCAGGGTGCGAGGGAGCCAGCGCGCGGCCGCCCCGCAGCGATAGGCGGCGCTCGCCGGTGACGGCAGAGGGCTGCGCTTCATCGCGCGGGAGGTAGCTCGACCGGTGTGAAGTCCACCGCGTCGGCGGCCACGAAGCAATACAGCATTCCGTCGCGTTCACCACGGACCGCCACGTCGTGGTCCGCACCGTGCAGATGACCGTAGACCACGACACGCACGCCCGCGCGACGCAACAGGCTCACCACCGGGGTCGGCGGCTGGCCCTCGACCCAGGGTGGATAGTGCAGCATCCCGATCCGCGGCAGCCCGCGCCCGAACGTGCGATCCGCGTGCACCACGGAGAGGCGCAGCCGGTCCAGCTCGCGGCGAAAGATCGTCGCGTCGCGTTCCCCGGCCGCCGGGTCATCCGGCGAGGTCCACCCCCGAGCGCCGACGACGACCCAATCCTCCACACGGTGGGAATCGTGCTGCAACAGCTCACAGCCGGGTGGCAGCGCCTCGCGGACTCGGGTGAGACCGCCCCACCAGCTGTCGTGATTTCCTCTGAGGAACAGCTTGCGTCCGGGCCGCGCTCCGATCCACTCCAGGTCCGGTGCGGCCTCTGTGAGGTTGCGGGCCCACGACAGGTCCCCGGGGAGCAACACGCAGTCCTGCGGGGCAACCGTGCGGTCCCAGGACGCGGCCATGCGTCGGGCGTGATCCCGCCAGACCTCGCCGAAGATGTCCATGGGCTTGTGGCCGGCCAGAGAGAGATGCAGATCGGCCAGCGCGAACACTCGTGCCATAGCTACCCCGTCGCTTGGCCGTCGGCGACCCGAGGCCCCGGGCCCCTGCGGCAGAGCCCGTCTCCGCGTTACACAGGATAGTTCAGGAGAGTAATCTGGAAAACAGGCGAAACAGGAGGGACATGATCGCGGCGGCCGTGCCCAACGCGGTGGCGATCCCGAGGAGCACGACGGCAACGAGAAGGAGGACCTGCATGCTCACCTCGAGTTCCTATCGAAAGAACCGGTCGGCGTCCGAGTTGACGTCGTCCTTGCGTTCCAACATAGGGCAATTCACCATAACAGCAAGGACCGGGCCGAACAAGATCCCAATCATGTGGGCCCGATCTTCACCTGGCCGAGATCGCCGAGCTTCTCCTTGAGAAACGTCTTCAGACGCTTCATCAGGCGTGTCTCGGCTTGACGCACCGCCTCGCGGCTGGTGCCGAACCGATCGCCCAGCAACTGCAGGGTCGCCGGACTGTCACTCAAAATCCGGCAGTCCAGCAGCGCCCGGTCGCGCTCCGACAGATCCTCACGAAATTCGCGGAGCGCCGTTTCCGCCCGCTCCTGGAGCTCGCCGCGCGCGACGGTGTCCTCCGTGCTCACGGCGCTGTCGTCGACCAGAATGTCGGCCTGTCGCCGTGACTCGTCCTCGCCGCCGAGCGGCTCGTCGAGCGAGACGTCGCGCGACCCGAGGGCCAGCTGCACGTCCGTCACATCCGTCTCGCTCACGCCGAAGTGCTCGGCCAGCAGCTTCGGGCCGACTTCGTAACCCTGCTCCTCGAGCCGTTGTTTTTCCTTGCGCAGGTTGCGCAGCAGCTTTCGCCGGGCGTTCGTGGTCCCGACGCGAACCAGTCGGACGTTGTCGAGCAGGAACTTCACCATGTACGCCCGGACCCACCAGGCCGCGTAGGTCGGCAGACGGACTCCCCGTTCGGGGTCGAAGCGATCGATCGCCTGCAGCAGTCCCAGATTCCCCTCCTGGATCAGGTCCAGCATGTTGCGGGCCGCCCGGCGAAAGGAGTACGCGACACGGACGACCAGCATCAGGTTGGCGGTGACGAGCCGGAAGAGCGCCTCCCGATCCCCGGTCTCACGGTAGCGTCGCGCCAGCTCCTGCTCGCCCTCGCGGTCCAGCCGGGGGTACCGGCGAATCTCGGCCAGATAGCGCCGGAACGGATCGAACGGTACGAGGGGGCCGCCCGTGGTCGGTACGAGCTGGGCCGAGGCCCCGGCATCTTCCCGCTCCGCGTCGGGCTCGACGGGATCGGCCAGAACCTCGGGATCGAGATCGGCACCGTCCACTGGACTCATCGAGCTCCCCCCGAAACAACCCGTTTGACGGGAGGCGTCTAACGTCCCTGTTGACCCAGGTACTTCCAGGGATTCACCCGGCGGCCGTCACGGAAGACCTCGTAGTGCAGGTGCGGACCCGTCGAGCGGCCGGTCGAGCCCACCCGTCCGACCAGGTCGCCCCGCTTGACACGGTCCCCGCGTTTCACCAGCAGCCGGTTGAGGTGCGCGTAGCGGGTCACGTAACCGTAGCCGTGGGCGATCTCCAGGACGTTCCCAAGATCCGGCGACCGGTCGGATCTGGCCACAACTCCGTCGGCCGACGCCCGCACAACCGTGTCCTCCGGGGCCACGATATCGATCCCGCTGTGGAACTCCCGCTGACCGCTGAAGGGGTCCTTCCTCCAACCGAAACCGTGGGAAAACCAGCCCTCGACCGGCATCGTATTGGGGATCGCGGCGAGCTGGTTCACGCGCTCCTGGAACGCCGCGTCCAGCTCGACAAACGAGCGGTCCAGGCTGTCCCTTCGCGACTGCAGGCCACTGACCTCGTCGTCGAACCAGAAGCGTTGGTTCACGGCGCCGGGCGATCCGCCTCCGCCTGGTTGCAGGGTGGGCAGGTCGTCCACACCCAGCTCGGTGGCCAGGCGAGTCGCCTGTGCCTCGAAGCTGCCCATCTGGCGCGAGACCTGGCCCAGCGCTCCCTCGAATGCGTTCCGTTCGTCACGCAGCCTGTCGTTTTCCTGCACGAGTCGGTCGACCGTGACGGACTGGTTGTGCAGTCGCGCCAGCAGGCGCGGAGCGTACAGGCCCGAGACCGTCAGCACTGCCAGGAGCGCCGTCGACGTCGCGGCGAACGGGTACGACATCCGGAGCTTACGGAAACGGGGCCCGCTGCGACGGTTGCGCAGGATGAGCACTGTGAAGAACTTGTTTTTCATCGACTGTCCGGTCCCGGGCCGAGGTCGAGGACTGCTGGGAATCGCGCGGACGAACCAGGAAAAACGGAACAGAAACGCATCGCGCTCGGCGGCCCGGGAGGGCCTCGCGGAATTTAACATCAGGGCGGATGGCTGTCAATCCGCCGAACTTTCGCTACTCTTACCGGGATGACCGAATCGTTATCCCTTGCCGGCCGTACGCTGATGGTCGGTCTGCCCGGGACCGAGCTCGACGCAGAGGTCGCGGAACGACTGCGACGGCTGAACCCCGGGGGCGTGATTCTGTTCCGGCGCAATCTCGAGTCGTGTCGGCAGACGATCGAGCTGCTCGACGAGCTGCGGCGACTCGTGACCCACCCGCTGCTGTTGGCCCTGGACCAGGAGGGGGGTCGCGTCAGTCGCCTGGAGCCGTGGATCGGCAGCACGCCGACCGCTTCCGCGCTGGCCTGCGCCGGAGCGCGAGCCACCCGACGCTTCGGCGGCGCCACGGCCGCGGCGCTCTCAGCCCTCGGCTTCAACCTGGACTTCGCGCCGGTCGTCGATCTGTCGGCCACCGATGCGACCAACGGAATCGGCGACCGCTCCTTCGGGACGGATCCACGTCGCGTCGCCGAACTCGCCGGCAACTTCCTGGACGGACTGCAGGCGGGCGGAGTCGCCGGGTGTCTCAAGCACTTTCCGGGACTCGGGGCCACGACCCTCGACTCGCATGTGCAGCTACCGACGGCCGAGCGCAATCTGGACGACCTGCAGCGTCTCGACCTGGAACCGTACCGCCGGCTGGGGAAACGCGCCGCTTCGGTGATGGTCGGACACGCACACTACCCCGCGCTGGAACCGCAACGCGGCCGGCCCGCGACGCTCTCGAGCGTGATCGTGACGGACTGGCTGCGCGGCCGCCTGTCCTACCGCGGACTGGTCGTCGGCGACGACCTCGAGATGGGGGCCGTCGCGGCGCTCGACGAGGACGGTCGCGCGGCGGTTCAGGCGCTGGCCGCCGGTTGCGACATGCTGCTGTACTGCTCCGAGCTGGGGCGCGCCGAGCTGGCCGCGGAGGCCATCGCCCGCGCGGCGCGACGAGACCCGGCGATGCAAGAGCGACTGCAGCAGGCCGCTCGAGCCGTGGAATCTCTGGCCCGCCGCTGGCCCGCGGCCCCGGGCAACGAGGCCGCGTGGGATACGGCCAGCCGCGAGATCAGAGGGGCTATCTCAGCGAGTTCCCGGTGAGGATCCGAAAGATCTCGAGGTAGCGATCGCGCGTTCCCTGCACGATCTCCTCCGGGAGTCGCGGAGCGGGCGGCTGCTTGTTCCAGCCGATGGACTCGAGGTAGTCCCGTACGAACTGCTTGTCGAAGGAGGGCTGACCACCGCCGGGTGAGTACTGGTCGGCGGGCCAGAAGCGGGACGAGTCCGGTGTCAGCACCTCGTCGGCCAGGATCAGTCGATCGCCATCGAGACCGAACTCGAATTTCGTGTCCGCGATGATGATGCCGCGGCCGGCCGCGTAGCTCGAACCGCTGGAGTAGAGCTGCAACGTCACCTCCCGCAACCGCGCCGCGAGCTCCGCCCCGACGCGCTCTACGGTCTGTTCGAACGAGATGTTCTCGTCATGCCCGTCCTCGGCCTTGGTCGCCGGCGTAAAAATCGGCTGCGGCAGCCGCGCGGATTCCACGAGGCCGGGAGGCAGCTCGATCCCGCACACCGTGCCGCTCTCGCGGTACTCCTTCCACCCCGAACCGGCCAGGTAGCCGCGAGCGACGCACTCGATCGGCACCATCTGCAGTTTGCGCACGAGGCAGGTGCGGCCGGCGAGCTGATCGGCGTGGCTCGGCAACGGCTCGGGAAAATCGGCCACGTCGGTTCCGATCAGGTGGTTGGGCAAGATCGAGGCGAAGCGCTCGAACCAGAACTCCGAGAGCTGGCACAACACCTGGCCCTTGTCCGGGATCGGATCGGGCAGAATATGGTCGAACGCAGAGATGCGATCGGTGGCCACGAAGGCCAGCGAGTCTCCCAGATCGTAGACATCGCGCACCTTGCCGCGAAGCACCAGATCGACACCGTCGAGCTCGGTCTGGAATACCGCCGAAGAGATCTTTCCCGGCATGCCTACTCCTCGCTCCGTCCATCGTGGACGATCCGACCGCCCACGATCGTCATGACCGCAGCCCCGCACAGCTGCCACCCGCCGAACGGTGTGTTGCGCCCCTTGGAAGCGAACTTCGCCGGGTCGACCTGCACTCTGCGTTCCGGATCAAGCACCGTGATGTCCGCCGCACCGCCCTTGCGCAATCGGCCCCGATCCAGTCCGAGCACCGACGCGGGGCCGATGGTGAACAATTCGACCATGCGGGTCAAGTCGATGACCTCGGTCCGCACCAGTCGATCGAGGCACAGCGAGACCGCCGTCTCCAGACCCACGATGCCGAAGGGTGCGCGAGAGAACTCGACGCACTTCTCGTCGCGGTGGTGCGGCGCGTGGTCCGTCGCGATCGCATCCACGGTTCCGTCGGCCAGCGCCTCCCGCAGACCCTGCAAATCGCTGTCCACGCGCAGCGGCGGATTCATCTTCGAATCCGTGTCGTACTCGCCTACGGCCTCGTCCGTGAGCAGCAGATGATGTGGCGTGACCTCGCAGGTGACGCGGATGTTCTGCGCCTTGGCCTCGCGAACGAATCGCGCGGAACGGGCGGTGGACATGTGGGCGATGTGGACGTGTCCGCCCGTGCTCTCGGCCAGCAGGATGTTGCGCTGGACCATGATGTCCTCGGCGCTGCGCGGCCAGCCCTTGAGTCCGAGTGCGGTCGAGACCGTCCCCTCGTGCATCACCCCGCCGTCGACCAGCGTCGGATCCTCACAGTGGTCGATGATCGGAATCTCGAAGATCTTGGAGTACTCGAGCGCGTGACGCATCATCTGCGAGGAGCGAACCGGTTTTCCGTCGTCGGAGAACGCGCACGCTCCGGCCTGCAGCATCTCCTCCATCTCGGTCAGCTGCTCACCGCGGAGGTCTTTCGTGACGCACCCGATGGGATGCACCGCCACAACGCCCTCGGCCCGGGCCTGGGACCGGATGAACTCGGTCACCGAACGGCAGTCGTTGACCGGCACGGTATTGGGCATGCACGCCACCGCGCTGAACCCGCCCCGTGCCGCGGCGCGCGTGCCGCTGGCGATGGTCTCCTTCCACTCCTCGCCGGGCTCGCGCAGGTGCACATGCATGTCGAAGAAGCCGGGGCAGACGACGAGGCCGGCCAGGTCGAATTCGGTGGCGCCGTCCGCCGAGATCCCGCGTTCCATCCGCGTGATCTTTCCCTCCTCGACCAGCACGTCGAGCTTCTCGTCGGTTGCGGAACTCGGGTCGATGACCCGCCCGTGCCTAAGCAGCAGCTTCACCTTCGGGATCCCCCGCCAACAAGTAGAGCACGGCCATGCGCACCGCCACTCCGTTGGTTACCTGTTCAAGAATGACGGAGCACTCGCCGTCCGCCACGTCGCCGGTGATTTCCACACCGCGGTTCATCGGACCCGGATGCATCACGATCGGCTCCGGGGCGGCGCGCCGCAGGCGCTCGCGGTTCACCCCGTAGAGCTTGGCGTACTCCCGCAGACTGGGCAGGAACCCGCGGCTCATGCGCTCCAGCTGCAGGCGCAGCGCCATCACCACGTCCGCGCCCTCCAGCGCCTCATCGATGCGATGCGTCACCTTGCAACCCAGTCTTTCGATGCCGACCGGCAACAGCGTCGGCGGGCCGCAGACGATGACGTCGGCGCCCATCTTGGACAGCAACAACACGTTCGAACGCGCCACGCGGCTGTGCAGGATGTCGCCGACGATGGCCGCGCGCAGTCCCCGTAGCGGCTTGCGGCGGCGGATGGTGTACGCGTCGAGCAGGGCCTGGGTCGGGTGCTCGTGAGCCCCGTCACCGGCATTGACGATCGAGCAGTTGACGTGGCGCGCCAGAAAGTGGGGCGCGCCGGCCTCGGAGTGCCGGATGACGATGAAGTCGGGCGCCATCGCTTCCAGCGTGCGGGCCGTGTCGAGCAGCGTCTCGCCCTTGGCGAAGCTCGAGCCCTCGGCTGCGAAGTTCACGGAGTCGGCGGACAGCCGCTTCTCGGCGAGCTCGAACGAGGCACGCGTACGCGTCGAGGGCTCGACAAAGAAATTGACCACCGTCTTGCCCCGCAACGTCGGGACCTTCTTGATCTCACGCGTGCCCACCTCGGCGAAGCTCTCGGCGGTGTCCAGGATCAGCCCGATCTCGTCCGCTTCCAACGCCGCGATGCCGAGCAAGTGGCGGGTGCGCAGCCTCATGGCTGCGGCCCCTGCTGC